>Ga0335069_10008081_pt1 | contig 15094 bp, 9 predicted proteins | sample Lox_Sample_11_FD_206714 | JGI IMG/M metagenome (GOLD analysis project Ga0335069, IMG submission 206714) | Soil microbial communities from Loxahatchee National Wildlife Refuge, Florida, United States - Lox_Sample_1.1 | ecosystem: Environmental > Terrestrial > Soil > Wetlands | place: USA: Florida... | reverse complement strand
AGATGGCCGGCCGGCGGATGACCGCCCGCGCGATCGCCAGCCGTTGCCGTTGCCCACCCGAAAAGTTGATTCCGCCCTGGGCCACCCGCATGTGCAGCCCGTCGTCGTGGGCCCGCACGAACCCGTCGGCGTCGGCCACCCGCAACGCTTCCCACATCTCGTCGTCGGTCACCACCTGCCCGGGGGCCGCGCCGTAGCGGAGGTTGTCCGCCACCGTGCCGGTGAAGAGGTAGCCGCGCTGGGGCACCAGCCCGATCGCCGACCACAGCCGCTCGGTGTGGTAATCGCGGACGTCGACGTCGTCGACCAGAACGGCGCCGGCGGTCACGTCGTAGAGCCGGCAGATCAGGGATACCAGCGTCGACTTGCCCGAACCGGTGCTGCCGACGATGGCCGTGGTCGTGCCGGGCCGAGCGGTCAGCGAAATGTCTTGCAGCACTGGGCGATCGGCGCCCGGATAGCTGAAGGTCGCGCCGTCCAGTCGCACGACGCCCGTGATCCCGCCGCGCGGGAACCGGGGATTCGGCGGGCTCTGCACCGCGGCGCGGGTCGAGAGCACCTCGGTGATCCGTTCGGCGCACACCGACGCGCGCGGCAGCACCACCAGCGTCATGGTCGCCATCAACACCGCCATCAGGATCTGGGTGAAATAGGCCAGGAAGGCGGTCAGGGAGCCGACCTGCATCTGGCCGCGATCGATGCGCAGCCCGCCGAACCAGATCAGCGCCACGCTGGACACGTTGATGGTCAGGGTGGTCACCGGCAGCATCAGGGCCTGCAGGTTGCCGGTGGTCAGCGCCGTGTCCGACAGCGCGGCGTTGGCGCGCGCGAACCGGTCGCGCTCGAAGTCCTCACGCGCAAAGGCTCGGACCACCCGGACGCCCGACAGCTGGTCGCGCAGCACCCGGTTGATGCCGTCGATCAGGCCCTGCATGCGGCGCAGCCGGGGCAGCATGCGCGACATGATCAAGTAGTTGGCCACCGCCATGATCGGCACGCTGACCAGCAGCAGCCAGGTCAACGCGGCCTCCTGATGGATGGCCATGACGATGCCGCCGGCGCACATGATCGGCGCGGTGATCAGGACGGTGGCCGTGATCTGGACCAGGTATTGGATCTGCCGGACGTCGTTGGTGCTGCGCGTCAACAGCGTTGGCGCGCCGAACCGGGCGGTCTCGGGCTCGGAGAAGCTGGTGACGTGTTCGAAGATCGCCCGCCGCAGGTCGCGGCCGAAGCCCATGCCGGTCCGCGAGCCGAAGTAGACGGCCCCGACCGCGCACAACGCCTGCAAACCGGTGACCGCGAGCATCACCATGCCGAGCCTGACGATGGTGGCCGCGTCGCCCTTGGCCACGCCCTCGTCGATGATCGCGGCGTTGACCGTGGGCAGGTACAGCGACGCCAGGGTGCTCGTCAGCTGGAGCGCCGTCAGCACCGCGACCAGCCGGCGGTACGGCCGGATGTACTGGCGCAGCAGTGCCAGGAGCATTTCGTAACTGTCGCACACGGCGCGCGCCGCGGTCGCCGACACCGCCGCGCGTCGACCGAGGGGCTGAATTGCCTGCTCAGGCGCGTCATCGGCGGCTGACCCCTGGGCTGCCGCTACAGTGCATCGTGTGACCAGCAGTAGGCGAGGCGCTCGGGCGCTGGCTCTGGCGGCGTCGGCTCTGACGATCTTGATCCCGACGATTGCGGGCTGCTCGGGTTCCGGCGACAACAAGCCGGGAGCGACGGCATCGTCGACGCCCGGCGGCGGGGATGGTCACCACGGGCCGATGTTCCCGCAATGCGGGGGCATCAGCGATCAGACGGTGTCGGACCTGACCAAGGTGACCGGGCTGGTGAACACCGCCCGCAACTCCGTGGGATGCCAGTGGCTGGCGGGCGGCGGCATTCTCGGCCCGCACTTTTCCTTTTCCTGGTATCGCGGCAGCCCGATCGGGCGTGAACGCAAGACCGAGGAGCTGTCGCGCGCCAGCGTCGACGACATCAACATCAACGGCCACGGCGGCTTCATCGCCGTCGGCAACGAGCCGAACCTGGGCGACTCGCTCTGCGAAGTGGGCATCCAGTTCCAGGACGACTTCATCGAGTGGTCGGTGAGCTTCAGCCAGAAGCCGTTCCCGCCGCCCTGCGACATCGCCAAGGAACTGGCCCGTCAATCGATTGCGAACTCCAAATGACCCGAAGAACCGTCCGGGCCGGCGCGGCCGTGCTGCTCGCCACGGTGCTCGTGCTGACGGGCTGCTCGAGGTCTGTCGGGGGCAACGCCGTGAAGGCCGGCGGCAACGTCCCGCGCAACAACAACTCCCAGCAGCAGTATCCGAACCTGCTCAAGGAATGTGAGGTGTTGACCAGCGACATCCTGGCCAAGACCGTGGGCGCCGACCCGCTCGACATCCAAAGCACCTTCGTCGGCGCCATCTGCCGCTGGCAGGCCGCCAACCCGGCCGGCCTGATCGACATCACGCGGTTCTGGTTCGAGCAGGGCAGCCTGGGCAACGAGCGCAAGGTGGCCGACTTCCTGAAGTACAAGGTGGAGAACCGTGCGATCGCGGGCATCGAGTCGATCGTGATGCGCCCGGACGACCCGAACGGCGCCTGCGGTGTGGCCAGCAATGCGGCGGGGGTGGTCGGCTGGTGGGTGAACCCCCAGGCGCCCGGCATCGACGCGTGCGGGCAGGCCATCAAGCTCATGGAGCTGACGCTGGCCACTAACTCGTAGAGCGGTCTAGCGCGGGACTGCGAAACCCGTCAGCGCGGCCCGGCCCGGCTCCAGTCCCTGCCACGCGCAGGTCAGCGTCAGCACCGCGATCGCCGACGTCGGGAATTTCGTTGAAATGCGTTCCACGACAGCGTCGTCCGTCCCGTCGTCGTCGGCCAGGATGAGCGCCAGCGCCGACGTCGTCGGCTCGTGACCGACGACCAGCAGGGTGCCGACGTCGTCGGTCGTCCGGTTGATCTCCTCGATCACCGTCCCAGGGGTGGCGCCGTACAGCCGCTCGCTGTAGCGCGCCGGGGCGCCGACACGGGTGTTTTCCAGGGTCTGCCGCGCGCGTGTCGCGGTGGAGCACAGCACCGCGTCGATCGATGGCACGTTGGCGCGCAGCCAATTCCCGGCCAGCCCGGCCTCGCGGATGCCGCGCGGCGCCAACGGCCGGTCGTGGTCGGCGACCCCGGCCGGGTAGTCCGATTTCGCATGCCGCATCAGCAGCAGAGTGCGCCGACCATTCATCGCAGTCACACCGGCAGCACGGTCCCGGTGGCCGGGCCCAGGGTGATCTGCTGGCCACCGGGGGGTACGTACCCGCCGGTGGTCCCGTAGAGGCCGTAGAGCGGGCTGAGCGGGCCGTGCCCGGCGTAGATGTCGTTGATCCAGCCCGTGGACAGGGTGTACACGGCCGCGGTGTTGCCGCCCGGGGAGAAGGAGGTGAACAGCTGCGCGACGAAGTCGATGACGGGCTTGTTGCCCAGCAGCGAGTCGACATGCGAGCCGTTGACCAGCTCGACCCCGGTGAACTGCCCCGGGTACAGACTGACCAGTTCATTCGTGGTGGCACCGAACGCGTTCCACGGCTGCGGCGGCGAGGCCACCACATAGTCGGGGATGTTCAACGTCTTCAGGTTGGCGATCGCCGCCGCGAAGGCCGAGGAGTCACTTGCGACCCCGTCGAACATCACGACACCGAGAAGGTGGTTGTTGGCGGTGTTCGTCCCGAGGTCCGCGATGTAATCGCCGGCGGCGAGCGTGGCGAGGCCCCCGCCCGCGGAATGTCCGGTGATCATGAAACTTTGGGGCAGCGTGCCGTGGTAACCGGCCTGGCTGGCGCTGAGGTTCAGCGCCGTCTCGTTGCCCAGGAACAACGAGCCCACCGCCTGCTGCATCTGCGTGCCGCCCAGCCAGGCGCCCATCGGCAACGGAATCGACGACACGGTGGGGACGACCACGATGCTGTCGGTGCCGTACGCCAGGGCGATGGCCAGACTGCCGTACCAGCCGCCCGTTCCCAGGAAACCGTGCTGCAGATAGATGACACCGCGGGCATTCACCGAACCGTCTGCCTGCGTCGGGAAGTACCAGCGCGCCGGGGCGTCATAGCCGTGGGGACCAACGGGAATCTCCAGGTAAGACATCCCCTCCCGGACCCCGGTCACCGGGCCGGGGGTCCCCGTCCCCTGAAACACGCCGCCGCTCTGACTTCCGAGAGTCCCGTTGAGAAAGCCGGTGATCAGCCTGCCGGCCAGGCCGGGCCCGGTGGTCCCGGTGACAGCGGGCCCGACGGCACCCTGACCGAACAGCGGTTGCCCGGTCAGGTAGGTGAACGGGGAAAAGAACCCCACGTCGAAGAACTGTTGCTCCACCCCCTTCACCAGCAGCGACACGTTCGTGAGCTCGCCGGCGACGTAGGTGGCTCCGGCGGCGCTCAACGTCCCCACGAACTGGGAGTGAAACAGCGTCGTCTGCGCGGTCAGCGTGTGAAACTCTTCGGCGTAGTCGCCGAAGAGACTCGCGACAGCCGCCGACACCTCGTCGGCGCCCGCCGCGGCGATGCCCGTCGTCGAGGGAGCCGCCGCGGCGGAGGCCGCCTTGATGGCCTCCTCGATCCCGGTCAGATCCGCCGACGCCGCGGCGAGCGCCTCGGGTGCTGCGATCACTAACGACGGCATCTGCGGCTCCCATCCTCGGTGGCGCGGCAACATCAGGACAGCTGAAAAATGCTAAACGAGGTCAGACCTTGCGTGGTTCGTAATGCGAGATTCGGAATGAGAGCAGTTCCGGTCGCCCGCGCGCGTGCCGTTGCACAGCACACCCGCGGACCTGCCGGGCGACGTCCCGCGTCTTGTCGGTGCCCGGACCTAGACTTCGCGGTGCCCTGATAGCCGTGATCCCGAAAGGAGTGGCCGCCATGCGATTCCTGCACACCGCCGACTGGCAGCTCGGCATGACGCGGCACTTCCTCGCCGGCGAGGCCCAGCCGCGGTATTCGGCCGCCCGCCGCGACGCGGTGGCCGGTCTCGGCGCGCTGGCGGCGGAGGTGGGCGCCGAATTCGTCGTGGTGGCCGGTGATGTCTTCGAGCACAACCAGCTCTCCCCACAGGTCATCGGGCAGTCGCTGGAAGCCATGCGCGCCATCGGGATTCGCGTCTACCTGCTCCCGGGCAACCACGATCCCCTCGACGCGTCGTCGGTGTACACCAGCCCGCTGTTCACCGCCGAACGCCCCGACAACGTGGTGGTGCTCGATAGGCCCGGCGTTCATCAGGTCCGGCCGGGAGTGGAGATCGTCGCCGCGCCGTGGCGGTCCAAGTCGCCGACCACCGACCTGACCGCCGAGGTCATCGAAGGTCTCACGCGGGAACCGGTCACCCGGATTCTCGTCGCCCACGGCGGCGTTGACGTCCTCGACCCCGACCGCGAGAAACCCTCGCTGATCCGGCTCGCGAAGCTCGAGGACGCCGTCAACCGCGGCCTGCTGCACTATGTGGCGCTGGGGGACAAGCATTCACGCACGCAGGTCGGCGACAGCGGCCGGATCTGGTACTCGGGCTCACCGGAAGTCACCAACTTCGACGACGTCGAATCCGACCCCGGTCACGTGCTCGTCGTCGACGTCGACGAAGACGCCGTCGCCGTGCAGTCCCGGCATGTCGGTCGCTGGCGGTTCGCCACGATGCGACGCCAGGTGGACACCAGCCGCGACATCGCCGACCTCGACATGAATCTCGACCTGATGACCGAAAAGGACCGGACCGTCGTGCGGTTGGCGCTGACCGGTTCGCTGACGGTCACCGACCGCGCCGCGCTGGACGCGTGCCTGGACAGGTACGCGCGGCTCTTCGCGTGGCTGGGCCTGTGGGAACGCCACACGGAACTGGCCGTGGTACCCGCCGACGGCGAGTTCACCGATCTCGGCATCGGCGGGTTCGCCGCCGCGGCCGTCGAGGAGCTGGTGGCAACGGCGCGCGAGGACTCCGAGGCGGCCGTCGACGCGCAGGCCGCGCTGGCGCTGCTGCTGCGCCTGACGGATCGGGGGGCCGCGTGAAGCTGCACCGGCTGACGCTGACGAACTACCGCGGCATCGCACACCGCGACATCCAGTTCCCCGACCACGGGGTGGTCGTCGTGTGCGGCGCCAACGAGATCGGCAAGTCGTCCATGGTCGAGGCGTTGGACCTGCTGATCGAATCGAAGGACCGCTCGACGAAGAAAGAAGTCAAGCAGGTCAAGCCGACCCACAGCGACGTCGGCTCCGAGGTCGGTGCCGAAATCAGCTGCGGCCCTTACCGATTCGTGTACCGGAAGCGGTTCCACAAGAGATGCGAGACGGAGCTGACGGTGCTGACACCGCGCCGCGAGCAGCTGACCGGCGACGAGGCCCACGAACGGGTCCGGGCGATGCTGGCCGAGACGGTGGACAACGATCTCTGGCACGCCCAACGGGTGCTGCAGGCCACGTCGACCGCCGCAGTCGATCTGTCCGGCTGCGACGCGCTGTCCCGCGCGCTCGACGTGGCCGCCGGTACGCAATCAGGCACCGACGCGGCGGCATCGCTGACCGAGCCGCTGCTGATCGAGCGGATCGACGCCGAGTACGGCCGCTACTTCACCCCGACCGGTCGTCCCACCGGCGAGTGGTCGGCCGCGATGTCCCGGCTGGCCGACGCCGAGGCCGCGGTCGCGAAGTGCGCCGCGGCGGTGGCCGAGGTCGATGACCGGGTGCGTCGCCACGCCGGGCTGACCGAGCAGGTCGCCGAGTTGCAACAACAGCGGGCCGCCGCCGGCCCCGGGCTGGTCGCCGCGCGGGCCGCCGCCGACCGGATCGCCGAACTGACCAACCACGCGCGCGAGGCCAAGCTGGTCGCCGGCGGCGCGGCCGCGACCAGCGCGGCCGCGGCCGCCGCCCATGCCGGGCGCTTGCGGCTGCTCGAAGAAATCCGGAGTCGCACCGCGACCGTCGCCGCGGCCGAGGCCGAAGCGCGGGCGGCCGCCGATGCGCGGGCGACGGCGGCAACCGACGCCGACGCCTCGGCCGCCGCCGTCGAGGAAGCCGTGCAGCTCCTGACGGAACTGCAACGCCGCGCCGAATCCGCCCGCCGCGCCGTCGATCAACTCGCCGCCCGCGAGGAGGCCGACCGGTTGAACGCCCGGTTGGCCCGAATCGCGGCCATCCAGGGCGACCGCGACCGGGTCTGCGCGGAGCTCGCAGAGCCGCCGTTGATCGCCATCAACGAGGAATCGCTGCGGCGCATCGAGAGCGCCGCCGCCGCCGTCGACCGCATCGGCGGCCAGTTGGCGTTGACGTCTGCCGCGGTGGAATTCACCGCCGTCACCGACATCGAGCTGGACACCGGCGACCGGCGGGTGTCGCTGCGGGCGGGCCAAAGCTGGTCGATCACGGCGACCGGCCCCACCACGGTCCAGGTGCCCGGCGTGCTGACGGCCCGGGTCACGCCCGGCGCGACCACGCTCGACGTCCAAGCGAGATACGCTGCAGCACAACAAGAGCTGACGAACGCCTTGGCGGCCGCGAACGTCGCCGACGTTGCGTCCGCGCGAGCCGCCGACCGGCGCCGCCGCGAGCTCCAGAGCAGCCGCGACCAGTTGACCGCCACCTTGGCCGGGTTGTGCGGCGATGGGGACATCGACCAACTGCGCGCCCGGCTGGCGCAGTTGCGAACCGGCCAACCGGACGAGCCCGCCATCGACGTCGCCACCGCCCGCGCCGAGCTCGACGCGGCCGAGGCGGATCGCGCCACCGCGGCCGCCGCAAGCGAGACGCGCCGGGCGGCAGCGGCCGCCGCCACCGGTCGACTCGCCGAATCATCGTCCGCCGCAGCCATTTCGCAGCACAAATTGGAGACCCAACGGAGCGAGCTGAACTCCGCGATCGCGCGCCTGGCCCAAGAGCGGGCGTCGGTCGGTGACCAGGACGTGGCCTCAGCCGCGGAGTCCCGGCAGCTGGAGGCGCGGCGCGCCGAGCGGCGGGTCACCGAGCTGGCCGATGAGCTGGCGGCCGCGGCGCCGGAGGCGGTGGCCGCCGAACTGGCCGCCGCCGAAGAAGCGGCCGAGTCGCTGCGCGACCGCTACGAAGCCGCCGCAGGCGCGTTGCGCGAGATCGATATCGAACTCTCGCTCTTTGGCCGCGAGGGGCGGCAAGGCAAGCTCGACGCGGCGCAGGCCGAGCGCGAGCAGGCGGCCAGTGAGCATTCGCGGGTCGATGCCCGGGCCCGGGCCGCGCAGCTGCTGCGCTCGGTGATGGCGCGCCACCGTGACACCACCCGGTTGCGCTACGTCGAGCCCTACCGTGCCGAGCTGCAGCGGTTGGGCCGTCCGGTGTTCGGGCCGAGTTTCGAGGTCGACGTCGACAGCGACCTGTGCATCCGCAGCCGAACCCTCAACGGCGTCACGGTGCCCTACGAATCCCTCTCGGGCGGGGCCAAGGAGCAACTCGGCATCCTGGCGCGGCTGGCCGGCGCCGCCCTGGTCGCCAAGGAGGACACCGTCCCCGTGGTGGTCGACGACGCGCTCGGGTTCACCGACCCCGACCGGCTGGCCAGGATGGGGGAGGTGTTCGACACCATGGGCGCTCACGGACAGGTGATCGTGCTGACCTGCAGCCCGGACCGGTATGACGGGGTCAAGGGTGCCCACCGCATCGATCTGACCGCTTAGCCGCTCGGGGCCGATCGCGCGCGTTTAGACTCTTTCTTCGGAACGAGAGGACCATGGACGTTCAGTGCGACTACGTCGTTGTGGGCACCGGTTCGGCGGGTGCCGTCGTGGCGAATCGGCTCAGCGCCGATCCGGCCGCGGCGGTGGTCGCGCTGGAGGCCGGGCCGCGTGACAAGAACCGGTTCATCGGAATTCCGGCGGCCTTCTCCAAGCTCTTCCGTAGCGAGGTCGACTGGGATTACCTGACCGAGCCGCAACCCGGGCTCGCCGGTCGCGAGATCTATTGGCCCCGGGGCAAGGTGCTGGGCGGGTCGTCGTCGATGAACGCCATGATGTGGGTGCGCGGATTCGCGGCCGACTACGACGAGTGGGCGGCGCGAGCGGGGCCCCAGTGGTCCGCCGCGGAGGTGCTTGGATACTTCCGTCGCATCGAGAACGTCACCGACGCCTGGCATTTCGTGAGCGGGGAGGACAGCGGCGTGACGGGCCCCGTGCGCATCTCCCGTCAACGCAGCCCGAGGCCCGCGACGGCGGCGTGGCTGGCCGCGGTGCGCGAGTGCGGTTTCCTTCCCGCGCCACCCAATTCCCCACGGCCCGAAGGCTTTTGCGAGACCGTCGTCACCCAGCGGCGCGGCTCCCGATACAGCACGGCCGACGCCTATCTGCGCCCGGCGCTGCGCCGCAAGAACCTCACCGTCCTCACCGGGGCCACTACCACCCGGGTGATCGTCGACGGGAGTCGCGCGGTCGGCGTGGAATACCGGCGCGAGGGCCAGCAACGCGTCGCTTACGCGCGCCACGCGGTGGTGCTCTGCGGCGGCGCGATCAACACCCCGCAGCTGCTGATGCTTTCGGGCATCGGCGATCGCGAACACCTTGCCGATCACGGCATCGACACCGTCCACCACTCACCCGAGGTGGGGCGGAATCTGCTCGATCACCTGGTCACACCGATGGGGTTCGACGTGGACGGCGACAGCCTGGCCGCCGCCGAAAAACCCAGACAGTTGATCAGCTACCTGTTGGCACGCCGGGGAATGCTCACCTCCAACGTCGCCGAGGCGTACGGGTTTCTCCGCAGCCGGCCCGAGCTCGACCTGCCGGACCTCGAGCTGATCTTCGCTCCCGCCCCGTTTTATGACGAGGGCCTGCTGGCCAAGGCGCCGGGGCACGGGGTGGTGTTCGGGCCCATCCTCGTCGCCCCGGAAAGCCGCGGGCAGATCACGCTGCGCTCCGCCGACCCCCACGCCAAGCCGGTCATCGACCCGCGTTACCTCTCCGACCCCGGCGGCCTGGACCGTGCCGCGATGATGGAAGGGCTGCGGATATGCGCCCGGATCGCCGAGGCTCCCGCGCTGAAGGGCCTGCTCGGCCCCATCGCGCGACCGCTTGGCTGCACCGAACTCAACGAGGCCACGCTCGAGTTGGCGCTGAGCACCTGCTCGCACACCCTGTATCACCCCCTGGGCACCTGCCGCATGGGCAGCGACGAGGCCAGCGTGGTGGATCCCGAGCTCCGGGTCCGGGGCGTCGACGGTCTGCGGGTCGCCGACGCCTCGGTGATGCCCGGCACCGTTCGCGGGCACACCCACGCGCCGTCGGTGCTGATCGGGGAAAAAGCCGCCGATCTGATCCGCGGGTGAACCCCGCCGGCGCTTGCCCCGGGCATCAGCCGGGTACCCCTGGCACCATGGCGGGGCGATACTTATGACGATGACCGCGAAACGGCGCCGCGCACAAGAGAAGCTGGCCGCCCTGCCGGGTGTCCGCTGCGTGCGAAGGCCGGTGTCGCCGCACAGCTCTCAACGGTTCGATCTCTACTACGTGCGCACCGGCCGCAAGTCCGCCCATCCGCTGGTGATCATCCCGGGCGGTCCGGGGGTGGCGTCGGTGCAGATGTACAGGGGGCTGCGGCGCCGCGCCGCCGCCGCCGGCCTCGACGTCATCATGGTCGAGCATCGCGGCGTGGGAATGTCGCGCCACGACGACGACGGCGCCGACCTCCCGCCGCACGCGCTCACCGTGAATCAGGTCGTCGACGACGTGGCGGCCGTGCTCGACGACGCCAGGGTGGACTCCGCCGTCATCTACGGGACGTCGTACGGCAGCTACATCGCGGCCGGGGTCGGCGTGCGCCACCCCGTGCGGGTGCACGCGATGGTCCTCGACTCGCCGCTGCTCTCCCGCCACGACATCGTGATCGTGCGCCGCGCGATCCGCCGGCTCCTGCTCAAGGGCGACACCCCCGAAACCGCCCTACTGGCACCCAAAATCCGCAAGCTCGTCGATGCCGGTGTGATGACCGCCGCGGCAACGCAGGTCGTCGCAACGATCTACGGCTACGGCGGCCCGGCCCTGCTGAACCGGCAGCTCGACCTGCTGCTCGACGGACGAAAGTTACTGTGGTCGGCCATCTCTCAGTTCGCCATCCTCTCCAACCTGCCATACCGCTACGAGGAGGACCTGGTGAGCCGCATCGCGTTCCGCGAACTCGACTACGCCGCCGAACCCGACGGCCTGCCGCTCGACCCGGCCGTGGCCGAACGCGAAACGCGCACTCAGCGGGTCACTTTCGAGGACGAGCCGTATGACCTGCCCGCCGAAATGCCAAAATTCAACTGGCCTACGGCGGTGATTTCCGGCGGCCGCGATCTCATCACCCCGCCGCCGATCGCCCAGCGGGTGGCGTCGCTGATTCCCGGCGCGACGCTGTTGACTCTTCCCACGATGGCCCACAGCGCACTGGACTTTCGCGAGCCGGCGGCGCTGGCCATCGCCGGCGCGGTGTGCCGGGGCGAGCTCGACGGGCTGGCCGCCCAGGCGCCGGCGCTGGATGCGCTCCCGCCGCGGCCCGGAATTCGCTTGCTGTGGAAGGCGATCGAGGTGGCCGCCATCGCCGAGGGCGCCCTGCCGGCCTTGCCCACCGTGCCGGGCGTCAGGCTGCTGCGGCGCCGGTTCAGCTCCGCATGAACCCGATCGCGGTGTAGTTCAGGTCGGCGAGACCGACCGCGCCGAAGTTGGCCAGTGTGCTGCGCACCGCGACATCGCCGGGGGATTGGGTCAGCGGCAGGCTGAATCCCTCGGCCCAGATGAGCTTGTCGACGTCGTTGGCCAACGCCCGCGCCTTGCCCGGATCGAGCTCTTCGAGTGTGCGCTCGATCGCGGCGTCGATCTCCGGGCTGCCGATCTTGCCGAAGTTGCTTGCGCCGTCGGACTGGTAGATCTGAGTCAGCGACGAGAGCGGGAACGCGTCGCCGAGCCAGCCGAACTGCGCGATATCGAAGGCCCCGACATTGATGTAGTTGGTGAAGAAGCCGCTGCCGGACCTCGCGACGAGCTCGAGCTTGACCCCGATCTGGGCGAGGCTGTGCTGCGCGATCTGCGCGAAGACCCGGCTGCCTTGCGCGTCGTAGAACAAATCGCGGATGACGAGCTGGCGACCGTCCTTCTCGCGGAACTGGCCGTTGAGCCTCCACCCCAACCCGTCCAGTTCCCGGCTCGCCTCGGCCGGGTCGTAGGGGACGATGGCGCTGTTGTCCTGGTAGCCCTCCTGCCCCGCGACGTAGATGTGGTTGTTCAGCGCCACCGGGTTGCTGGTGAGCCCGTACTGGACCACCCTGGCGATGGTCTGCCGGTCGATGCCCTTGGATACTGCGACCCGCAGCGCCTTGTCCTCCAGGATCGCCCCGTGGGCACCGTTGAACGTGAAGTGCGACCAGCTGGGCGCGGGCGCGCGGCGGATCGAAATGCCCTTGGTGCGTTGGGCGATCGTCAGCTGGTCCACCGTGCCGATCCCGGTGGCGTCGATCGTGTTGTTCTGCAGCGCCGGCAGCCGGGCGGCGTCATCGAGCACGAGATAGGTGATGCTGTCCAGGCGCGGCCTTGCGCCCCACCATTTCGGGTTGCGGGTCAACACGATTCGCTGCGTGGTCCGGTCCAACGAGGATACGACGAACGCACCGGCCGACGGGCCGGGCCCGTCGAGCTGGCCCTTGTTGAAAGCCTCGGGCGTGGAGGTCATGCTGGCCGGCAGCAGCATGCCGTTGCCGGCGAACATGCCGCGCCACTCGGCGTACGGCTTGGCGAAAGTCATGACGGCCTGCCGGTCGTCCACCCCCCGGGTGACCGACGCGACCCGGTCCGCGCCGCCGGGTCCGGCGATCTCGAAGGTCTTGTCGGCGCCGCTGAGAGCGTGGATCTGGCTGTCGATGTCGCGCCAGGTGATCGGCGTGCCGTCGGACCACACGGCTTTCGGGTTGATGGTGTAGGTGACCACCTGCGGGTTGGTCCCGGTGAGCTCGACGCTGGTGAAGTAGTCGGTGTCGACGGTCGTCGAGCCGTCCGGCCCGATGACGAACGCGCGCGGCAGGGTCGCCTTCACCAACCCGGCGACCTCGGCCGAGTTGCCGTCGATGCTCAGGATGTTGAAGTTCGGCGGAAAGTCGCTGAGCGCCAACCGCAGGTCGCCGCCGTCTCGCAGCGTGGCGGGGTCCCGCGGATTGACGTCGCTGGTGGTGCCGATCGACGCGTTGTTGCCCGCCGAGGGCGCCAAGTCGATGGCCGGCGAGCACCCGGTGAGCGCCAAGGCGGCGACCACCGCCAGGCTCAAAACCTTGCGCCCGCTAGACATACTTCCCCGGATCCGGTTGCGGCACCGCGCCCAGCAGCTGCCGCGTGTAATCGTGCCGCGGATTGCGGAACAGCTCCTCGCTGTCGCCCTGCTCCACGATGGTGCCGGCGTGCATCACCGCCACCCGGTGGGCCAGGTGTTTGACCACCGAAAGGTCATGGGAAACAAACAGATACGACAGGCCGAACCGCTCTTGCAGGTCGAGCAGCAGGTTGATGATGCCGGCCTGGATCGAGACATCGAGCGCGGACACCGGTTCGTCGAGGGCCAGGATCCTGGGCTGCAGCGCAAGCGCCCGCGCGATGCCGATGCGCTGCTTCTGGCCGCCGGAGAACTCAGCGGGGTAGCGGGTCGCGTCCGCGCGCCGCAAGCCCACGATGTCGAGCAGCTCGGCCACCCGCGCGAAGGTGGCGCTCTTGCTGAAGCCGTTGGCGCGCAACGGTTCGGCGATCAGCTCGAAGACGGGCAGCCGCGGGTCCAGGGACGCCACCGGGTCCTGGAACACGACCTGGATGTCGCGGCGCAGCGCTCGCCGGCCCGCCGCGGTCAACGACGCCACATCGCTGCCCAGCACCTCGATCGACCCCGACTGCGGCGCAACCAGTTCCAGGATCTCGTGCAGCGTGGTCGACTTGCCCGAGCCGGACTCACCGACGATGCCCAGGGTGCGGCCCTGCCGCAGCTCGAAGCTGATGCCGTCGACGGCGCGGACCTCGCCGACGGTCCGGCGCAACACCACGCCCTTCGTCAGCTTGTAGGTCTTGACCAGGTCGCGCACCCGCACGACGACGGGTGTGTCGCCGGCCGGCGCCGCGTGGGCCGAGGTGTTGACCCCGTAGATGTCCGCGGCGCTGCGCTCGCCGACCTGGTCGGTGCGGATGCACGCCGCCCGGTGGTCCACGCCGACCTCGATCAATTCCGGCTCCGCGGCGCGGCATTCGTCGATCACCAGCGGGCAGCGCGGCGCGAACGGGCAGCCCGGCTCGAGCCCGACCAACGACGGCGGCGCGCCGGGAATGGGCACCAGCCGGGTGCCCTGGGCGGCGTCCAACCGGGGAACGGACCCCAACAGCCCCACGGTGTAGGGCATCTGGCGGCCGCGGTAAAGCTCGGCCACGCCGGCGAATTCGACGACGCGGCCGGCGTACATCACCAGCGCCCGGTCGGCGAACTCGGCGACCACGCCGAGGTCGTGGGTGATGATGAGCACCCCGGCGCCGGTGACATCGCGGGCGGTCCTGAGCACCTCGAGGATTTGGGCCTGCACCGTGACGTCCAGGGCGGTGGTCGGTTCGTCGCAGATCAACAGGTCGGGGTCGTTGGCGATCGCGATCGCGATGACGACCCGCTGCCGTTCGCCGCCGGACAGCTCATGCGGAAAGGCGCGGGCTCGGCGCTCCGGCTGCGAGATGCCCACCAGCTCAAGCAGTTCCACCGCGCGGCGGCGCGCCGCCTGGCGGCCCACGCGCGGCTGGTGGACCTCGATCGCCTCGGCGATCTGGTCACCGACGGTGTAGACCGGCGTCAGCGCCGACATCGGGTCCTGGAACACCATGCCGACCGCCTTGCCGCGGAACCGCGACATCGCTTCGTCGCCGAGCCCCAGCAGCTCGGTGCCGTGCAACCGGACCGAGCCGCGCACCTGCGCGTATTCCGGCAGCAGCCCCACCACCGCCATCGCCGAGACCGACTTGCCCGAACCCGACTCGCCGACCATGGCCACCACCTCGCCGGGGTCGATGCGGTAGCTGATGCCCCGCACCGCGGTCACCGGCTGGCCGTCGGTCGGA
>Ga0335069_10008080_pt1 | contig 15094 bp, 12 predicted proteins | sample Lox_Sample_11_FD_206714 | JGI IMG/M metagenome (GOLD analysis project Ga0335069, IMG submission 206714) | Soil microbial communities from Loxahatchee National Wildlife Refuge, Florida, United States - Lox_Sample_1.1 | ecosystem: Environmental > Terrestrial > Soil > Wetlands | place: USA... | reverse complement strand
CCCGGGCCGCAATCGCATTGCGCTCGACCTCGCGCCGCTGGTGGCAATGGGTGGCGTACGTCCCGACGCGAAGCAGCCGGCCAGTTGCATGTCCGATATGGACGACAACGGATGTCGTGTCGCATTCGACGCGTTCGGCCTCGACCTGCAGACCGGTAAGCCCCTCGGCGCGCAGCACCTCTTCTCGAGTCAGCCGCTGTGAGATCTTCAGCGGTCACGCCCCTCGCAATTGCCGCGGCGCTGTTGCTCGCGTCGTTGCTGCCCAACTGCGACAAGCGCACGCGCCAGTGGCAATGGAATTTGCCGCCGGGATTTCCCGAGCCGCGCGTGCCGGCCGACAATCCGATGAGCGCGGTCAAGGTCGACTTGGGCCGCCGCCTTTTCTACGACACGGCCCTGTCGCAGAACCAGACGCAGGCGTGCGCGTCGTGCCATCAGCAGCAGCACGCGTTCAGCGATGGCCGGCCTCACGCCGTCGGTTCGACCGGCGAGGTGCACCGGCGGAACACGTTGTCGCTGACCAACGTTGCGTACGCCTCCCGGCTCACGTGGGCGAACGGCCTTCTCGACCGACTCGAGGATCAAATGCTGGTCCCGATGTTCGGCGACCAACCGATCGAACTCGGCCTGCGCGACGAGAAGACGCTCATCGACCGCCTGGCGGCCGATACCCGCTACGTCGAACTGTTCACCGCGAGTTTCCCGAACGACGCCGCCCCGCTGTCGCTTCGCAACGTCACCCGTGCGATTGCCGCATTCGAGCGCACCTTGATCTCCGGCACCTCGGCATATGACCGTTACCGGCTCGGCGATGCCACGGCACTTTCCGACACTGCGAAGCGCGGCATGACGCTGTTCTTTTCGGAACGCCTGGAGTGCTTCCATTGCCATGGTGGCTTCAACTTTGCTGAGGCAGTTGACCATGCACGGCTTCCGGAACCGGAGCGCGCGTTCCACAACACCGGCCTGTACAACGTGGACGGCAAGGGGGCTTACCCGGCCGCCGATCCTGGCTTGTACAAGCTGACGGGCATTCCATCGGATATGGGTCGCTTCAAAGCACCTTCGCTGCGCAACGTTGCCGTCACCGCGCCGTATATGCACGACGGCTCGATCGCTACGCTCGGCGAGGTGCTCGACCACTACGCCGCCGGCGGCCGCACGATCGACTCCGGCCCCAACGCCGGCGTCGGCAGCGACAGTCCGATCAAGGACAAGTTTCTGGTGGGCTTCGTTCTGACCGTGGAGGAGCGTGCGGACGTCATCGCGTTCCTCGAGAGCCTCACCGACGACGAGTTTCTCACCGACCGACGCTTTGCCGATCCGTCGCGGGCCGGGTCGTGACACGGTCGACCCGATCGCCGATGCGAGTTGCCCCCTGCATCGGAGGGCTGTTGCTCGCGATCGTCGCTCGACACGCGTCGGCACAGTGCACCGGCTGTCCGGGCGACTTGAACGGCGATGACCGTGTCTCGATCGACGAGATCGTCCGCTCTGTCAACGCTGCGCTGAGCGGGTGCACGCCGGCGCCAACCCCGTCGTCGTGTTCGGCCGACTGTCCGGGGGACCAGGATGGCGATGGGAGGGTGACGGTCGACGAGTTGGTTCGAGTCGTTAACACCGCACTGGCAGGCTGTCCGCCTGATCCCACCGCGGCAAGCACGGCAACGTTGGTTCCATCATCGACCGCGCTTCCCACCTCGACGGAGTCGCCAAGCGCCGCTCCGACGGCATCCGCCACGCCGGCAGCAAGCTCGACGGTTGCAGCCGCCGACACCGCCACCACCACGCCGATTGCAACGTCGACTGCTGCACCCTCTCCGAGCCCAATCGACACTGCGACATCGTCTCCAACCTTCAGCTCGTCGCCGACTCCGGCCGTTCCAACCGATACGCCAGCAGCGTTCTCGACTGCAACCACGCTCACAGCGTCTGCGACATCCACGCCGAACGACGCATCGCCGACTGCGAGCCCTTTGCCAACGACAGAGTCGACCGCGACCACCTCTTCGACCCCAGCAACGACATCGAGCCCGCCGCCGACCGAGACTCGGGTGCCGACGTCGACGGGCACGACGAGCCCGAGCGCAACCGGGTCCGCGACCGGCACGGCGACTCACACGGTGTCGGCGAGCGCAACCGCGTCATCGACGCAGACTCGCTCGGCCAGCATGACCATCACCGCCTCGCCCATCGCAACCGCGCCGACGATCAGCACACCGACGCACACAACGACAGCGACCGGAACGCTGCCGCCGACAACGACCGCCTCTCCCAGCGTCACCGCTACCCTGTCGCCATTTATCACAGCCAGTCCCACCACCAGTGCGACGCTCACCTCGACATCAGCCGCATCGCAGACCGCAACGCCGAGCGCGACAGCAACATGGAGTCACACCACGACAACGACGGTGACGTTCTCGTCAACCGCCACCTCATCGCCCAGCACGACGCCGACGCCAACCACATCGCACACGCCGACGTCTTCATCGACGGTGACCCCCTCCACCAGCGCCACGCCTCCCCCCTCCGCTTCGACGACCGCGAGTTCGACATCGACGCCGTCGGCCAGTTCGACCGCGAGCGTGACCGCGACATCAACGCCAACCGCGTCGTCGACGGCGATCACCCCCAACAGTCCGACGGCGACGCGGAGCCAGACGCCAACGGCGACCGCAACGTTCTCATCGACAGCCACAGCGTCGTCGACCGCAACTCCGACACCGAGCAGTACGCCGACACAGACGACAACACGGACCGCAACAGCGAGCGCAACCTTCTCATCGACGTCGACGTTCTCACCAACCGCGACGGCTACCGCATCGCCATCGTCAACACCGACTCGCACGCCCACGTCGTCGCCTACTTCGACACCGAGCACGACGGCAACATCGACGCTTACCGCGTCCCCGACGCTTACCGCGTCCCCGACGCTCACCGCGTCCCCGACGCCGCCGGCCTCGGCGACACCGACGTTCTCGGCTTCAGCGACACGTAGCGCGACGGCGACGGCAACCAAAACTCCGACGTCGACCGCAACGTTTTCGCCGACGGCCACGGCGTCGCGAACCCTCACGGCAACGGCGTCCGCGTCACCGACAACCGGTTCGTGCGCGAGCGCCAACTTCCTCAATGTGAGCGGTGCCGCCGGCGCGGGGGTTGGCTATCCGACGCCGTCGCTGGCGGTCGGTTGCACCAGCGCGACGGTCACGGTGCAGAGCAACGGCATTCCCACCTATCAGTATGTCGCGCTGACGCCGAACGGCCTGCAGGCCAAGAGCTATACCTTCGCCTTCCCGCGCAATCCGTCCGTCGCCGCCGCGACGACCAACGTCCCGTTGCTCGGTAACATGGGTGTCGCGGTCAACGGCATTCCGATCTACGCGGTGAACGAGGGCGCGCAGCCGCCGAGCGATGCGTACGGCAATCCGATCGCCGCATCGATTCTCGACGAGTGCGGCAGCCATTCGGCGCCGCAGGGAACGTTCCACTTCCACAAGCTGCAGGTGAAGTGTCTGCTGCAGAGCGCCGTCAGCTCCTCCCAACCGTGGAACAACGCCGATCCCTCGCCGTCGCAGCCGTCGCCGATCATCGGGTACGCGTTCGACGGATTTCCCATCTACGGCCCGTACGAGTGCACCGATGTGTCGTGCACGGCGGTGCAAGAGATGCGCAGCGGATGGGACGCGACCGGTTACCAAGCGGGGACCGTCGGCTGCGCATCGAGCGCGTCGTGCTCCAACGGTTACTGCACCGCCGTATCGATCAACGGCGTGTCGACCACCGCCTGCGTGCCGAAGACCTGCACCTGGTCGAACCACGCCTACTCGGCTAAGGCGGGCAGCCAATACCTCGATCAATGCAACGGCCACTACGGACCGAACGGCGACTATCACTATCACACGACGTCGACGTTTCCGTACATTCTTGGCTGCTATCGCGGCACCCCCACCAACAACGGGGGAACCGACACGCCGCCGGGTGGCACGTGCGCGGCGATCCCGACGCCCGCCACCACACCGCCAACCGCCGGCACCAGTGCGACGCCGATCGCTACCGTGACGCGCACGCCCACAATGCCGATTGGACCGTCGCCGACGCCCAGCTCCACGCCGACACGCACGCCAACGCCCACGTTCACCGCGACCACTGGACCCACATCGACACCGACACCGACGCTCACCGTGTCCTCGACCACGTGCGGTGGGATGTGGAGTCAGGTCACCACGTTGTACCCGAGCGCGACGCAGCTCGGATCCTGTGACGGCGTCGCGGCGGCGCAGACGATCATCAACTCGCTGATGAACGTGACCGGCATTTCGATCAAGCTACTCGGCGGGACCACCAAGGAGTCGTGTTTGGAATACCGCTGCGACTCGACGTACGTCTACGTCGCCACCAACAATCTCGGCCACTACCAGTACTCGACGAACAATCCGCGGCCGAGTGCGGAGACCAAGCTGCTCTACCGCATCCCGATGCAGCGCACCGCGATCGGCGTGCCGTCGGCGTCGCAGAACGCCGCGGCTCTCACCGGCTGCACCACGGCATACGATCAGTATCTGTCGTTCCCCGACACCAGCACCATGGGCGAGCCGAGCGGATATTGCGCCGCCGGCGCGGCGCAGACCAAATACCTGTACGATGACCTGGCGGTCGGCGGGCGCACCTACTATCGCAAGGTCAACTGCCTGACGCCGAACGGCTTCGTCGATAGCGGCGTCGAGATCCTCGGCAGCACGGAATCGAGCAACGGGAAATTCGGCGATCCCGCCGTCTACTATCCCGACACCGCGGCGCAGAGCTACGAAGGCGTATCGAGCGGCGTGCCGTCGCTCGACCTCTGCGGCGGTCACGGCCATCATCACGCCAGCAACGACCGGTGTTTCGAGCTCGCCGCCGATCGTACCGCGCTTTACACCTATTCGCAGGCGACCTCGACGTTCAATTTGCAGGACTGGCTGGACAGCACGTGCACTGAAGTGTCTGGAGTCATCGGGTACATGTTCGACGGCTCGCCGATCAAAGGTCCGTGTGTGTGCATGGCTCGCGACGGCAACGGCAACTGCACGAGCATCAAGCGAGCGCGCTCCTCGTACGCCTACGCCGGACTCGGAGTGTGGGGCAACGATGCGGGCGAGTCCGCGGCGCTGGGCGTGGAAGGGCAGACCTGTACCGCCGACGCGGACTGCAACGACTCGCATTTCCAGTGCGCCTGGGGATTGTTCGCCGACAACAGTGCGGCCGGCGGCACCATCGCGGTGAAGCGCTGCCAGCTCGTCGAATACTCATGGTGCACGCACGCCTATGCCGACCGCACCGCCACCGACGTTTCGAGTGCCAGCTTTGTGTACCTCGACCGCTGCAACGGCATCACCGACGCCGACGGTTACGCCTATCACGCAACCGGATCCTTCCCGTACGTGCCGAGTTGCCTGCGCTACGAACCGTCGGACTCGATCACCGGCGCGACTTTGAATTGAAGCGGGAGCGTTTTCGCGCCGGCTCATCCCTGCGAACGCCTTCCCGCTTCGGAACCCTCGCGCCGCCGATTGAAAGACATCGGCGCGCGTGATTCACTTCTGGCCTTTTCGTGTCGGCGTCAGTGCGCATGCAGGATCGACGGACGGTTGGTGAGCTTTCGAGTGCCGCGGCGCGTGAGCAGGCGGTGACTTGGTGGCGCCGTTTTGCGACGCTGGCTTGTGTTCTCATCGTCCCAGCCTTCGCGGCGCGCGCAGCGGACAACCAACCGGCGCAGGAGCCGGTCGCCGCAACGATTCGCACCATCGTCGAAAGCGGCCGGCAACCGTTGTTGCATCGGCCGGATTTCTCCAACCGCCAGGATGCGGTGCGGCAACTGTACGAGGCGGTACGGTTTCATCCGCTCTGGTTGCGGAGCGATCAGCCGACCACCCAAGCCGCAGAGGTCATCCGCGTCTTGTTCGAAGCGGACCGGCGCGGCTTGTCCCCGGACGACTACGACGCCGCGCGACTGAGCGAAGCCGCAGCGCGTTTCGCTTCTGCCGCCACGCCGGCGGCGGACGCCGCAGCGTTCGACACCGCGCTGACGGTCAGCGCCGTCCGCTATGTCTCCGACGCGCACCTCGGCCGCGTCCTACCGCGCGCCGTCGGCTTCGCCCTCGAGGCCAAGCCTCGGCTCTTCGATCCGGTGGCGGTCGCGTCGCGGTTGCCGGCGGCGGAAGCGCCGGCGCAACAACTCGCCGCGCTCGATCCGCAGTTCCCGCTCTTCGGGCGTCTCGTCACGGCACTGGCGCACTGGCGTGATCTGGCTGCGCGCTCGGATTTTCCGCAGGTCCCCAACCTTCCAAAACTTCACCCCGGCGAATCGGATGCGGGCGTCGGACCGCTGCGGGAGTTGCTGCGCGCGGTCGGCGACCTGCCGGGCACCGCACGCGTGCCGAAGAACACGCGCGCGTACGATCCCGAGCTGGTCAAAGCGGTGAAGCGATTTCAGGAACGCCACGGGCTCGGCGCGGACGGCGTCATCGGCGAGGCGACCTTGAGCGAGTTGCAGACGGCACCGGCCACACGTGTTCGGCAGATCGAACTGGCGCTGGAACGCCTGCGCTGGCTACCGCCGGCGGACGACGAGGCGTTCGTCGTCGTCAACATCCCCGAATTCCAGCTCCGCGGCTACCACCGCGAGAGCAGCAGCCCAGCAGTTCAAATGCGCGCCGTGGTGGGCGCCGCGTCGCTGCGTCGGGAAACGCCCGTGCTGTACGCCACCATGCAGTACGTCGTTTTTCGTCCGTACTGGGACGTGCCGCCGGCGATTGCGCGCAACGAGATCCTGCCCGAAGCAGCGCAGGATCCGAGCTACTTCTCGCGGCACCACTACGAGTTTCACCACGGCCGCGTCCGCCAACTTCCCGGCAACGACAACGCGTTGGGGTTGCTCAAGTTCGTCTTCCCCAACCCGTTCCATGTCTACATGCACGACACGCCGACCAAGCGGCTGTTCGCCAAGAGTCGACGCGATTTCAGCCACGGATGCATCCGCGTCTCCGACGCGCCGGCGTTGGCGGAATTCGTGCTCCACGGCCAAGGCACGTGGGATCGCGAGGCGATCGAGACGGCAATGAACAGCGGCCGCAACAACCGGCGCGTGTATCTGGAGCGGCCGCTGGGAGTGTACCTGCTCTACAGCACCGTGGTGGTCGACGAAGACGGCACGACGCATTTCTTCAAGGACATCTATGCACACGACGCGCGGCTCGACGCGGTGCTTGCAAAAGGTCCACCGTACCCGTATCCAACTGCGGCCCGAAGGCCGGCGCAGGTGGAGACGCAGTCGCAATGAACCGGTCGAGATCGAGAAGCGCAGCGATTGCCCTGCTGTGCTGCCTGGTGCCCGGTGCCGCGGCGGCACGAACGCACCGCACGCGCCATGTGAAGCCGACGGTCTGGCCGCGCGAGGCGCGCCGCTTTCCCGCTGCGCCGGTCGAGTGGCCACGTCGCGAGGTGCTCGATCTGGCCATGCAGGCATATCGGTGCGGCCGGGCGGAAGGTCAGTTCGCGACGCCGATTCTCACCCTCATCGACTACTCGCTGCCGTCGACCGAGAAACGATTATGGGTCATCGACCTCGAGAAACGGCGCGTCCTGTTCCACGAACTCGTCGCGCACGGGCAGAACAGCGGAGAAGCGTACGCGGTCGCGTTCTCCAATCGGCCGCAATCGCGGCAGTCGAGTCTCGGGTTGTTTCGCACCGACGCCGTGTACGATGGCCGCCACGGCGAGTCGCTGCGGCTGATCGGCTTGGAACCGGGCATCAACGATCGCGCCGACGAGCGGCGCATCGTGATGCACGGCGCCGCCTACGTGAACCCGCGCGTGGTGCAGCGCTTCGGTCAACTCGGCCGCAGTTGGGGTTGCCCCGCCGTGGATCGCACGGTGCTGCCGAAGATCGTGCAGCAGATCAAAGAAGGCACGGCGCTCTTCGCGTACTATCCCGATCCAAACTGGCTGCAGCAGTCACACTTCCTCCAGTGCGACCCGAATCTCGCCGCCAAGTAGCCCTTGACGTAAGCCGACGTACCCTCACACCGGCGACGACGACGGCGACTGCACGGACGGGAGCGTGAACCAAAAGGTGCTCCCCTCGCCGATCGCGCTGACGACGCCCACGGTGCCGCCGAGTTTTTCGACGATGCGCTTGACGATCGAGAGTCCGAGCCCGTGACTGTCGGACACCGACGTGTCCACCCGTGAAAACTCGCGGAACAATCGATCGATATCGTCCGCGGCAATGCCGCGCCCGTTGTCGCGCACCCAAAAGCGGACCACCCCGTTACCGGGTCCGTCTGCACCGAGTTCCACGCGCGGTGGGGAGCCGCCGTATTTGATCGCATTGCTGATGTAGTTCGCCCACACTTCTTCGATCCAGGCAGCGTTCCCTTCCACGATCGGCCACTCATCGGGCGCGCGTACTACCGCGTCCGCATTGGTGATGATCGTACTCAGTCGATCCATCACTTCCGACATGACGCCGGCCATGTTCACCGGAGCGACGGCGACCTTCTCGATGCTGCGCACGCGCGCAAACAAAAGGAGCTCGTTCACGATCCGGGTCATCCGTTCACATCCGCGCAACGTGTCGGCAAGGAACTTGCGATTCTTCCCGTCCAACGTATCGCCGATGTTCATTTCGAGCAGGCTGGCGTATCCGGTGATAACGGCGATGGGATTTTTGAGATCGTGCGCGACCACGCGCGAGTACGCGTCCAGCTCCCGGATCAGGCGAACCCGATCGGTGATGTCGCGCGCGACGACCACGCGCCCCATCGTCGCGCCGGTGGCGGCGAGGATCGGCGAGAAGCGCAGCGCGTAGTGGTGTTCGCTGCCGTCGACTTCCAATGCGATCTCGGTCTCGCCTTGCGCCACGTCGCGAAACTGTTCGACGAGATGTGGGTAGGCGGACAGCACGTCTGCGGCAGCCCGACCGACGATCGCGGAGGTGCCGCGGCCGAGAATACGCAGGGCGCCGGCATTGGCATCGACGACACGATTCTCCGCGTCCAGCACGAGCACGCCGTCGGCGAGGCCGTCGATCACGATGCTGCGCGCCACCGGCATGATGTCGAAGAGACGATAGCGGAATACGCTGAAGGCAATGGCCGATGATCCGACGCTGAACGCAATCGGGGTCACATCGACCGGCAACGGATTCCACTTCATGACCTGCATCACGTTGCCGGCAACCGGAACCAATACGCCAAACAGCACAAAGGCCATTTGGTAGCGATACAGCGACGGAGACTCGATCACGGTGAGCGTGATGAGAAAGCTTCCCGTGACCAGGAGTGTGTAGCTGAAGGCGGTGTGGACCCAGAACCAGGGCCCACGCACGACCACGGGCTTGGCGAAGGCGCCGATCATTTCGAGCGCGACGTGCCGGTACATCAGCCCGTGCACACCGTTCGTGGCCAGGAGCAGCAAGGTCAGTAGCGGCACCGCAATCAGCACTGTCAACATGCGGCGGGTCAGCCACTGCTCCCGGCCGCTGTACACCAGCGCAAACATGAACGAGGCCGGCGGCAGAGCGACGATCCCGATGTAGCTGACGTCTACGTAGAAAAACTGGTGCGCCAGATCGGTGTGCGACATCGCCACCGCTCCGACCCACGCCCACTCCACTTCCGCGATCAGCGCCGCCAACAACGGCCATGCGCCGCGCGCCTGCCGGTGTCGCCACACGTACAGCGCAGCCGCAAGCGAGGTCGCGCCGGCGGCGAGATAGCCGAATACGTAGGGCGTGTATTGGAAACCCATGGCCCTGACCGTCGATAACACTTCCGCCCCAGCAACAACAAATGCGACGAGCGGGTCCGCTCGGACTCGCGCTCGCTCGGGGTCGCACGGCCCGCACGTCCAAGCGCGATGGGCGAGCGCAGACTCCTCCAGGAACGGCGCCCGAGACGGTACAGAAGGGGAAGCGGCTCGTCGGGTGACATCCTCGATACGGACAGGCGTTACTATCCTGGTGGCACGTCTGTTCGTCATGCCTGTAGAAGAGGAGGAGCATAACGGCGTTCAGCGACGTGCGCGATGCCGGTGTTCGAGTGCTGCAGGCTTCTGCCCGGATACCATTCGTGCGGTCGGTGACGCACTCGACTTGCGCGTACGCACGGGGATCTACCGCGCCCCTACGCCAACCCTCGGCACCTCTTGTCCCGAACCGGAATCGCGCGTGGGAGACCAAGCGCGTGACGGGACGCCAAGCTCACAGCCGCAACGGAGTCGCCGAACGAAGGGCACGAAAGGCGCGTGACTGTTCGGTCGAATGGAGGGACTTCATCGTGGCCGGCCTATCAGCGCGGCGAACGTTGCGACCACCCACGCGCTGACGGCGCGTATTGGAGCCAGCGCGCGCAGGTCACGGTGCACCAGCAGCCACGGCGGGCGCGGCGGAATCGGCCGGGGCGCGGGGATCGCCACCAACGTCTCGCGCGCGGCGAACACATCGGGCAGCAACGCGATCCGCGCACCGGAGACCGCCGCACGCAGCAGTGCCCGCGTGCTGGCGGTGCGCATCCAGACCGCGCCGGCAAGATCCGCCTCGCGCAGCCACAGCAACTCCGGAATCTTGCCGTAGCTGTCGTCGTACAGCAGCAGCCGCTCGCGGGCGAGGTTGAGCGCCGCGGGGTCCAGGGGCCGCGCGAGGCGCTGGTTCGGCCCCTCGCGGTCACCTTGTGCGATATCGATCGCCCGATGGCTGACGGCCGCCTCCCGGTGCCGGGTGCGATCGGTCTTGGACACGAGTTCGTCGCGGAAGTCGTTGAAACCGGAGACGCGGTCGGCACCGCCTGCACCGGTGATCGGGTCGTCGTACCCTTCCAGATTTCCTGCGGACCGTGCGACCGCTGTCAGCGGGGTCTCACCGCGCACCGTCGCGCCGTGCCGCCGCGATCACAGTACGGCTTCGGCGCGGGGCACCCCCCCCCGACGTGCATGTTGCAGAACTGGTCAAGGGCTGGACTTAGCGACGCCACCTCTGTACACCAAGTTCAATCATTGAACTGACAGGAGGTTCGACATGACCGAGGCGACCGGCGAGTGGAAACAAACGGCGTGCATTCTGTGCGAGTGCAATTGCGGTATCGAAGTGCGCCTCGGGGGTCCCGACGGGCGCCGGTTCGAAACGATCCGCGGTGACAAGCGGCACCCGGCATCGCAGGGATACGCCTGCGAGAAGGCGCATCGACTCGACTACTACCAGAACGGGCCGCATCGATTGACCTCGCCGCTGCGCCGCTGCGCCGACGGTTCGTTCGAGGAGATCGACTGGGACACCGCCATCCGCGAGGTCGCGGCGCGTCTGGTCGCGGTGCGCGAGACGTTCGGCGGCGACACGATCTTCTATTACGGCGGCGGCGGCCAGGGAAATCATCTCGGCGGCGCCTACGGCAGCGCGACGTTGCGGGCGCTGGGCTCGATCTACCGCTCCAACGCACTCGCTCAGGAAAAGACCGGCGAGTTCTGGGTCAACGGCCGGATGATGGGCGGGTTCGTGCGCGCCGATTTCGAGCATGCGGAGGTCGCGCTGTTCGTCGGCAAGAATCCCTGGCAATCGCACAGCATCCCGCGCGCGCGCGTCGTGCTGAAGGAGATCGCGCGCGATCCGGCGCGATCGCTGATCGTCATCGACCCGCGACGCACGGAGACCGCCGAGCTGGCCGACATCCACTTGCAAGTCAAACCCGGCTGCGACGCCTGGTTGCTGGCGGCGATCGCCGCCGTCATCGTGCAGGAAAATCTTCACGCCGAAGCGTGGTTGGCGCAGCATGCGGTCGGGGTCGACGAAGTGATCGCGGCGCTGCGCCAGGTGCCGGTGTCCGAATACTGCGCCGTCGCCGGCGTCGAGGAGAGTCTCGTTCGCACCACCGCGCGGCGCATCGCCGGGGCCGCGAGTGTCGCCGTCTTCGAAGACCTCGGCATCCAAATGAACCGGCACTCGACCTTGAACAGCTATCTCGAAAAGCTGGTGTGGATGCTGGTGGGCAGCTTTGGAAAGCGCGGGGCGCAGTACGTGCCGGCGAGTCTGGTGAATCTCGCGGGTGGATCTCAGAACGGCGCCGGTGTCGGCGCGGAGGCGCAGCGAGTCAGCCCGGTTGTGGGCGCGCGGATCATCAGCGGCCTGGTGCCCTGCAACGTCATCCCCGACGAGATTCTCACGGATCACCCGAAACGCTATCGAGCGATGATCGTCGAGAGCGGCAATCCCGCGCACTCGCTCGCCGACAGCCAACGGATGCGCGAAGCGCTCTCTGCACTGGACTTCCTGGTCGTCATCGACGTCGCGATGACCGAAACGGCGCGCCTCGCGCACTACATTCTGCCGCCGCCCTCGCAGTTCGAGAAGTACGAGGCGACATTCTTCAACTTCGACTTTCCGCAGAACGTCTTTCACCTGCGCCACCCGCTGTTCGAACCTCTCCCGGGCACGCTGCCCGAACCCGAAATCCATGCGCGGCTCGTCGAGGCGATCGGCGCGCTCACCGACGAGGATCTCGCGCCGCTGCGTGAGGCGGCCTCCGCGGGACGTACCGCGTACGGCGAAGCGTTCTTCGCCGCCACCGCCGCCAATCCCAAACTGAATGCGTTGCTGCCCGTGGTGCTCTACCGCACGCTCGGTCCCACGCTGCCCAACGGCGCAGCGTCGGCTGCGGCGCTCTGGGGCCTGGCGCAATTGTTCGTCATGCGAAACGCGGAGTCGGCCCGGCGGGCGGGCTTCGACGGCGAGGGTCTCGAGGCCGGCGAAAAGCTCTTCGATGCGATCCTCAACAGTCCCGCCGGTCTCGTCTTCGCGCAGGACGAGTACGAGGACAGTTGGCAACGCGTGCGCGGAGGAAAATTCAACCTGCTCATCGCCGAGTTGATCGAAGAACTCGGCACCCTCACCAATAAGACGCCGCCCGCATCGAACAGCAAGTTTCCCTTTGTGTTGTCCGCCGGCGAACGGCGCTCATTTACCGCGAACACGATCCTTCGCAATCCCGACTGGCGCAAGAAGGACTCGCACGGGTCGTTGCGCATCAATCCCGAGGACGCGCAGCGGCTGCGACTGACCGAAGGCGGACGCGCGCGGCTCACCACCAAACGGGCCAGCGTCGAGGTCACCATCGAGATCTCCGACCGCATGCAGCCCGGTCACGTCTCGCTGCCCAACGGCCTCGGCCTCGACTACCCCGGGGTGGACGGCACGCGTCTCACCGCCGGCGCCGCGCCGAACGAACTCACCGCCAGCGAGGACCGCGACTGGCTCGCGGGCACGCCGTGGCACAAGTATGTGCCGGCACGAGTGGAGGCAGTTTGATGATCAGTGTCGCGCGCGCGAAACCCGATGAGTACATCGTCGCCGAGTGAATACAGATCGGCTGCACGCCCCGCCTGACGATCGTGCAACGAACTCGCTTCCATCGCTGGCCGTGTCCGATCGCTCGCGCCGCCGATGTCTTCGGCGACGGGTGGACGCAGATCGTCATGCGCGAGGCGTTCTACGGCTGCCGCCGCTTCGCGGACTTTCAGCAGAACCTCGGCATGAGCCGCGCGACCCTTGGGCATCGCCTCAACCACCTCGTCGCCGAGGGCATGCTCGAACGGGTTCGCTATCAGAGCGCGCCGGCGCGCTACGAATACCGGCTTACGGAGAAAGGGCGCGCGTTCTTCGACGTCCTCGCCGCCATGTGGCGGTTCGGCGAGGATTGGCTCTTCCGCCAGGGACCACCCGTCCGTCTCGTCGATCGTCAGAGCGGCGACTTGATCAAGCCGGTCGTCGTCGATGAGCAGAGTGGCCAGCGCATCGACCTCCGGCGCATCGGCGTCGAGCTGCGCGACGGAACGCCTCTCGACGCCGAGGCCCGGAGACGACCAAACGATCGGGGAGGGAAACGCCGATCGAAATTCCAGGGGCGGTGAGGGGTCGCGCGCCGAGAGGCAGCCTTCGCGCTCATCTACCTCCGCCCCGCACGTCGGGCCCGCTCGCGAACCGGCGCGTGGGCTAGGAACGATCTGCGGAGATCGTGCCCCGGCGGCAAGGACTCGGTGGGTTGGTTCACGAGGGCAACCGCTCGGCGCCGTTCCTCCTCAGCGTCGGCGCGACGGTGTTGCCGGTCATGTGCGCGAGCGGCAGGCACGGCGATGCGCCATTCGAGCAGCGGCAGCTCGCATGTCGCGATCGCCGCCCGAGCCTCGCCGAGATACGCGGCGAGCGCGATCGAGATCACCATGGGACAGTGCCCTTGCGCGCTGCTCGGTCTGGGACAAGTGGATGAAGTCGCCGCGGCATTCGTCGCGCCGCCGCTTGCAACCGCGGGCGACGGGCCGGCAATGCCGTGGTCGGGAAAGCTGCGGTTGCGCCAAGGCTGGCCGCAAGTGTGGTCGCGCAGTTCGACGATCACGCATCCCCCTTCAACGACCCCAACCCCGACGGTCACGCCGACGATGGTCACAGTTGCGTGCGGCAGCTTTGTCGGCGAGTTCGGCTCCGCCGGCAACGGCGCGGGCGAATTCTTCGACCCGGAAGCCATTGCGGTCGATCCAGGCGGAAACGTCTATGTCGCCGATACCGGCAACCATCGCATCCAGAAATTTGCGGCGACCGGGAGCTTCCTGCTTCAGTGGGGCAGTATGGGGAACGCCAACGAGCAGTTTCACAGCCCGGAAGGAATTGCCGCGGACGGGCGGGCAACGTCTTCGTCACCGACTTAGCACCGGCAGCGGCGACGCGCAGTTCATCGGCCCCCTTGCCGTTGACTCAGACGCCAACGTCTTCGTGGTGGACGACGGCAACGAGCGGATCGAGGAGTTCACCGACACTGGGAGTCTTCTCACCATCTGGGGCGGCCCGGGCATCCACGACGGACAGTTCAATTCCGCGACGGCCGTCGCAGTGGCTGCGAACGATGAAGATAGTGGTCACCGACGAAGGCAATCGGGTTCAAAGGTACGCTTGCCCACTGTCGTCAACCATCGTACGGCGAAGTCGGTCGCAGCAAGAATTTGACAGCCAGACTTCGGCTCGACTATCGAAGGAGATCCGATGAGCCGTATCTTCGGTGCGATTCGCCAGAAT
>Ga0335069_10008079_pt1 | contig 15095 bp, 15 predicted proteins | sample Lox_Sample_11_FD_206714 | JGI IMG/M metagenome (GOLD analysis project Ga0335069, IMG submission 206714) | Soil microbial communities from Loxahatchee National Wildlife Refuge, Florida, United States - Lox_Sample_1.1 | ecosystem: Environmental > Terrestrial > Soil > Wetlands | place: USA... | reverse complement strand
TGCAGCTGTTCGGGCTCGTCGTGCACGAGAACTTGCAGTCCGTCTCGCAGCCGGATCCCGGCAGGTTCTTGCCCGCGCCGAAGTCGCACTGCTCGCCGTTGTTGACGATGCCGTCGCCGCAGTACGGGCCGCCCGTCGTCGCGTCCGAGCCGCTGCTCCCGCCGCCCGAGCTGCTCCCGCTGCCACCGCCGCTGCTGCTGGAGGCTCCCCCGCCTCCGTCGTCGCCCGACGCGGAGTTCGAGTTGCCTCCGCCACAGCCTACGTAGGCCAGCGCGAGGACTGGCACGATCGCCAGGGCGAACGAAACACGAACCAAATTCTGTCGAAGGGTCACGACGAGTTCCTCCTGCGCAGCCCCCACACGGCCGCACTCGCGGGCGCGCAGTGTATGGCGCGTTCGCCGTCGCGCCCATCCTTTCAGTCGGAGCGGACGCGAGCATCCCGGTTGAAGTTGTTCGAGGAGATTGGAGGGCGCCCGGCGCCAGCTACTGGCAGCTCGACATGCAGCTCGAGACGATACACCCCATCAGCGTGTCGAAGAGGCCGTGACACGAGGCGCTGTCCGCCGTGAGCTCGCAGGAGCACACCTGGTCCGGGGTGGAAGTGCACTGGGAGACGCCACCGCCGTCGGCAGTGCAGCTGGCGCCGTAGGCCTCGACGGCGGATGCGCAGGGACCCGCGTCGCCGCTCTCGCTCGAGAGCAGGCACGACTGGCAGGCGCTGTTCGACGAAGAATTCAGGACCCAGCCGATCCACGTCTGGCAGGCCGCCGAAGGCGTCGGGATGACGGGGACCGACGCGCTCGCCGTGTCGCCGCGCAGGTCGTCGTACTTCAGCGTCGCCGCGGTCTGCCCGGCGGGGACCTCGAAGGCGATCTGGCACTCGTTCTGCCCGCCGCTCGCGACCGAGACCGACGAGCTGCACGCGTTCGAGACCTGCGCCGCCGAGGACGTGATCACCAGGTTCTGCGTGGTCTGCAGCGAGAAGTAGACGCTGCTCACCGGGAGCGCCATGGCGGCCCCGGTGTTCTTCAGCGTCATGTCGACGACGAGGTAGAAGGTCCCGCTCGACGGCCCGAGCCCGCCGATGTCGGCGGGAGACGAGACGGAGTCCACCTGCAGCGAGACGCCGGCGCTGCCCTGCCCTCCGTTGCTCGTTTGCGAGCCACCCGTGTTGGTGCTGTTGCCGCCCGAACCAGACCCGGAGCCCGAACCGAAGATCGCGCCAGCACTCCCTCCGTCGCGGCCGTTGCCGAGGCCGCCGCCGGAGCCAGAACAAGCGACGAGAATGCCGCACGCGAACAGCGTGCAAGAGACCAGCTTCATGCTTCCTCCGAAGATGCGCGTTGCGCGCTGGTGTCGTCCTACGTGCGCGCGCTCGGATCCCTCCCCTGCGCATTTCTCCGAGACACGAAAAAGCCGGCCCCCGGCGCACCCCGCAAGAGCAGCGGGGGAGCCGAGGGCCGGCGGGTCTACTGCGTTCCGTTCGACGTGACGTGACGTCACGTCACATCGCGGGTGCTACTTCACGATGAGCACGACCGTCTGGCTCCAGTCGCCCTCGCCCGTCTTGGTGACCGGGCGGTAGCGGAACTGGACGGTCGCTCCAGGCGTCAGGCCGACGATGGTCGTCTTGGCCTGGAGCGTGACGGAGGCGGGCACCCAGGTCTTGCCTCCGTCGGTGCTGTACTGCCACTCGTAGGATGCCCGGTGCCCGGCCGGCGCGGCGAAGAGCTTCGCCGTGCCAGAGAGGGCTCCGGACTGGGCGCCGAAGACGCGCGGTGCGCGCACCACCGGCTTCCTCACGCCCATTCCCGAGCTCGCGATGATCGAGGCTGCGTTCTCGATGTTCGCGTCCGCCGTCGTCTGGATGTAGCCCTTGAGCTGCTCGAGCAACACGACGAGTGCGGTCTTCTTCTCGTTCCGGGTGATGACGGCTCCCTGGACCCGCGTGCGGGCCACGGTCTGCGCGGACTGCAGGTCGTCGGTCGCCGTGGTCACCGCCGTCAGTGCAGGCACTGGCGTCGGGAACGCGGCGTTGCCCGTCATGGCCTTCACGATTTGCTGCGCGTACGCGATGAGGGCCGGGACGGGCGTCGGGAGCTTGAGGGAAACGATGGAACGATGATTCGTCTTCACGGTCGTGGTTGTGTTGGTCACTGGAAATGCCTTTCGTGAGAAGCGAAACTGCGGATCGATCCGTCGAACTTGCCGATTGGATTCATTGCTTTTCCTTTTTCCTGGACGATGGTCCTTCTTGCTCGAAAGAGGACCTTTCTTGGTTTCGATTGCTCCTTTCTGGCCCCGGTTGGGCCTCGAGAATTCTCAGCGGCACGTTTTCCTCTCGAGCGGGCCTTCTTGCTCGCCCGCGGGCCTTTCGACACGACGACGCGGACGTTCTGGACCTCGAAGGTCCTTTTGCGTCGTCGAAAGGGACTTTCTTGCGTCCGGAGGCACCTTCCCGAGGATTTCGTGCCTCGGTGGCGGTGATCGGGCCTTTCGTCTCGATTCCGGCCGTTTTTCGAGACAATCGTCCCGTTCGTCTCACGCCGCCTTCGGGAGACCCGACGTCCCTGCCCGCGTCGAGGGGGCAGCGCGTCCTCGCGCCTCGCCTCACCCTCTCGCCCTATTTAGACGAAAATTTCGGGATTCGCGGGGGCGATTTCCACCGCTCTCCGATCGATTCCCGAAAAGACGAGCACTCACGCGAGCTTCGGACTCCGCAAACTCCGTGTATTGAGAAACCATTGTGGTCATCTTAAAGTGGTCACATGCGGAGGCGCGCAGGCCGCGTCCTGAAGGCCGCGGAGTTCAAGGCGAACGCGCTCGCCGAGATGCGCCGGGTGCGCGACAGCGGCGTGGGCGTCACCGTGACGAGCCACGGTCGTCCCCTGGTGTGCATCGTGCCGCTTCGCGACGACCCGCAGCCCACCGGCTACGGCTGCATGCGTGACACGTGCGAGCTCCTGGCGCCGGAGAGCGTCGCGTTCCCGCCGAGGAAACCGTGATTCTCGATACCAACGTGTGGTGGCGGTACCTGACGGAGGGTCGCATGGCGAAGGAGACCCGGCGGCGCATCGAGCAGGCTCGCGCCGCGGGACGGCTGCGGATCGCGGCCGTCACGCTCTGGGAGATCGCCCTGCTCGTCCACGAGGGCAAGCTCCGCATCGACGACGCCGTGCCGAAGTGGTTGCACACCGCGCTCGCGCGCAGCGGCACGACGGTCGCGCCGCTCGATCCGGCGGCGGCACACGAGGCAGCTCGGGCGGCGGCCACCCTGTCCGATCCGGCGGGCTGCCAGATCATCGGGACGGCCGTGCATCTCGGGGGCCCCCTCGCCACGCGGGACAGGCGGGTCCTCGAGTGCGCCCGGCGGCTGGGCATCGAGGCCCTCGAGGCGTGAGGAGCATCGCCGGCCATGCCGAAGGCACACCAGAAGTGGACCGTGCTCCCGCACGGCAAGCTCGAGAAGCTCGAGGAAGGAAGACGATCGCCACCGACCCGGGCGGCGCCATCAAGCGCGCGGTCGGCGCATCTCTCTAGCCGAACAGCGCGCCGACCTTCGAAGAGGGCGCGCGGAGATAGTCAGCTCACTTCGTGCCCACGCCCACCACGAGCTCGCAGGGGCCCACGAATCCCTCCCCTCCCCGCTCGAACTCGCGAAGCGCGCCGGCCACTTCGTCCCACGCGCGCTCGCGAGCGCCCGCGTCGAGCGTCGAGAGCATCTGGTGCAGGGCTCCGAAGGACTCCTTCTCGAACCGGAGACACTCGGCGGCAGCCTTCATGCGCAGGGGCGCCGAGACCGTCTCGGCCTTCACGTCGCGGAAGCCGGCGGTGGTCAGCGCGGCCTCGAGCGCACCGGGCGCTCCCAGGCTGAAGGGCCCCGGCTGTCCCGGGAGCGGGGGACCGAGCTTCGCGTGGCGCCGGATGATCGAGACGGGCACGCTGAAGAAGCCGTTGCGATCTGCCGGCCCGTACACGATGGCCGCGACGCGACCGCCGGGCACGAGCACCCGCTTCATCTCGCGGAGCGCACGCTGTTGATCGGGGAAGTAGATGAGCCCCACGCGCGACACGACGACGTCGAACGTGCCGTCCTGGAGCTCGAGGTTCTCTCCGTCCATCGCGCGCACCGCGACGTTCGCGTGCCCCGCGCGTTTCGCTTCCGACGCGGCGAAGTCGAGGATGGCCGGCGAAATGTCCGTCGCGAGCACGCTGCCGCCCGGGCCCACGCGCTCGGCAGCTTGCAACGTCTGGTCTCCGGCGCCGGCGGCCACGTCCAGCACGCGGCAGCCGCGCTCCAACTTGGCCAGGTCGAACATCCGCTCGGTCGCCGGGCCCAGCCAGCTCCGGAGCGTCGGGCCCCAGCGGTGCCACGCCTCCGCGGCGGTCTCCCACTGGTCGCGCGTGGTCTGCTTGTACTTCGCCGGGTCGAATGCGGTCTGGGTCATGTCGTCCCTCCTTCGACGAGGACCTTACGTCGGTGCGCGCGCCGCCGGTGCTGGCGAGTCCTCAACGGCAGTTGAGCGTCGCTCAACTCACCAGCTGCGCTTGCGGGGACGCTCCTTGAGGCCGAAGGCGCGCGCCGTCTTCTTGAGCAAGCTCCGCATCCACGCGTGCGCCGGATCCTCGTCGAACCGCTCGTGCCAGTACGCTTCCTCCGGGTACGTCGGCAGGTCGATGGGCGGCCGCAGGACCTGCAGCGGCACGAGCTCGGCGAAGTAGCGGATCAGCATGCTGGGTCCGGTCATCAGGAGATCCGAATTCGCCACGACGAGCGGCGCCGCCATGAAGTAGCGGACGCGGGCCGCCACGCGCCGCTTCCTCCCGACCTTCTCGAGCGCTTGATCGATCCACGTCGGCCCGCGGTCGTCGCCCAGCATGATGACCAGGTGCGGCGTGTCGACGTAAGCGTCGAGATCGAGCGACCCATCGACGCGCGGATGTCCTTTGCGCGCGGCGCAGGCGAAGCCCTCGGTGCAGAGGTCCATCCGGCGGATGCCCGGCGCGTCCGCGACGATGGCGCCGAGCGCCATGTCGAGGTCGCCGCTCTCGAGCAGCCACGCGTTGCCGCGCCGTGTAGACGGGACGATCTCGATGGAGACGCCGGGCGCCTCCTTCGCGGCCGCCTGCAGGAGCGGTGGAAGCAGCATCGCCGCGAGGAAGTCCGGGGCGGCGATGACGAAGGTGCGTTCGGCGCGTTCGGGGTCGAACGTCGGCCCGCCCGCGAGCAGCCGTTCGGCATCGACGAGCAGCCGGTGAAGCGGCGCGACCAGGCCCTCGGCGCGCGGGGTGAGTGACATGCCGCGCCCGGAACGCACGAGGAGCGGATCCCCGAGCAGCTCCCGGAGCTCGGCGAGCGAGTGGCTCATCGCCGACGGCGTCACCCGCACGCGCCGCGCCGCCTCGGTGACGCTGCGCGTGGCGAGGAGCCCGTCGAGCGCCAGCAGGAGGTTCAGGTTGAAGTTCGCGAGCTCGATGCGCCCCATGGGGCCAGGGTCGCACAGGCCTCCTGGTGGACTAAGCTCCATCCTGCCATGGATCGCGTCGCCAACACCCTGAGCGAGGACGGCTGGCGGATCGCCCTCCACGTGTACGAGCCGTCGGGCGAGAAGGCGCGGCGGCACCCCGTCGTCCTCTGCCACGGGCTCGCCGCCAATCACATGGCGTTCGACACGCACGCGGACACGTCGCTCGCGCGGCACCTGGCGTCGCGCGGGTACCTCGCGCTCGCCGTGGACCTGCGCGGGCACGGCCACAGCGAACGGCCGACGCCGCGCGGGGAGCGTCGCTTCGGGTGGTCGTTCGACGACTATCTGCTCTACGACGTGCCCGCGGCCATCGCCTACGCCAAGCGCCTGAGCGGCGCGGCGGCGGTGCACTGGATCGGCCACAGCATGGGCGGCCTGCTGGCGTATGCGCACCTCGCGCGCGGCGGCTCGCGCGACTTCCGCTCGGTGACCGCGGTCGGGTCGAGCCTCGACTACAGCGGCGCCAAGAGCGGGTTTCACACGCTCGTCCCCTTGCGGGGGCTGCTCGACCGGATCCCCTTCGTCCCCATCGGGCTTCTCGGGCGCGTGATGGGGAGCCTCGTCGGTCGGGTCGAGACGCCGTTCCAGCGCTTCAACGTCTGGTCCTCCAACGTCGACCCGGACCACTGGCGCCAGATCTCGCACCGGGGCTTTCACGCCGTGTCGCCGCCCGTCATGGCGCAGCTCGCGAGCGCGATGCAGGCGGGCGGTCTTCGCTCGCGCGACGGTTCGACCGCCTACGTCGACGGGCTAGCGGGCGCGACGGCGCCGGTCCTCGCCATCGCGGGCGACCGCGACGCACAGTGCCCACCGGACGCGGCTGAGCGGACACTTGCCGCGCTCGGCTCACCGAGGCGCCAGCTCCGCGTCTTCGGCAGGGGCCACGGCCACGGGGAGCACTACGGGCACTTCGACCTCGTCATGGGGCGCCGGGCGAAGACCGAGGTGTTCCCCTGCATCGATACCTGGGTGGACGCGGCAGACGGGACGTAGCAATGGCACCACACGTGCTATGTAGTCCCCTCCACATAGGAAGGCGAGTCATGGCGGAAGGCACGATCAAGAGACTGACGGACAAGGGCTTTGGCTTCATCGAGACGAGCCCCGGCAAGGACATTTTCTTTCACATGTCCGCGGTCCAGGGCGTTCGGTTCGAGGATCTCAAGCAGGGCCAGCGGGTCTCGTTCACCGAGGGCATGGGGCCCAAGGGGCCGAGGGCCGAGAACGTAAAGCCCATCTGAGCTCGCCCGCGCCCCGCGTCAGGGGCGCACGAAGCGCAGCGTCATCCGGTCGCTCTCGCCGATGGCGAGGTACTTGTCGCGATCCGCGTCCTTGCCCGCAAGGGTGGGCGGGAGCGACCACACGCCGTGCGGGTAGTCCTTGGTGTCGCGCGGGTTCGCGTCGATCTCCGAGCTGCCCGCGGGCCTGAGGCCTGCGCGCGTCGAGCGCAGGGCCGGAAGCGCAGGCCGACGGTACGAACGATGCGACGAGCGCCTGGATGAAAGCGGCTGTTCTCATGCTGATCCCTCGCGGGACAAGCTAGAGATCCGCGCGCTCCTCGAAATGCGTCGGAAGTCACGATCGCGCGCTCGGCGCGCAAAGCGTGACTTCAGGCACGGTGGTGGATTCGCTCACGCCGTCGCTCAGGAACCGAGCAGGTACTTCTTGAAGAACTCGATCGACTTGGCGAGCAGGTACACGCGGTTCTCGCGCTTCTGCGGGCCGTGCCCCTCGTCGGAGAAGATCGTGAGGTCGCACGCCACGCCCTTCTTCTCGAGCGAGTCGTGGATCTGGATCGACTCGCCCGCCGGCACGCGCGGATCGCTCGCGCCCTGCATGATGAGCAGCGGCGCCTTCACGCGATCGATGTACGTCATGGGGCTCAGCTTCGCGAGCGCGTCGGCGTCCGCGTCCGGGTCGCCGTACTCCGAGATGCGGAGGGCCCGGCGGTAGGGCGCCGTGTTGCGCAGGAAGGTCCGGAGGTCGCTGATGCCGACGACGTCGACGCCGGCGTCGTAGTCCCCGGCGAACATGGTCATCGCCATGAGCACCGAGTACCCGCCGTAGCTGCCGCCGTAGACGCCCACCTTGGGCTCCTTGCCGTTGGACGCGAACGCCGTGCGCGCCCACTTCGCGGCGTCCTCGATGTCCGTGATGACCGCCAGGCGCTTGGGGCCGTCGTCCGCGTGAGACCAGGTCTTGCCGTAGCCGTCGCTGCCGCGCACGTTGGGCTGCACGAACACGAAGCCGGCGTCGACGAACATCTGCGCCGCCACGTTGAAGCCCGGCAGCGCCTGGCCCTCGGGACCACCGTGGAAGTTCACGATGACCGGACAGGGATCGGCCGCGCACTTCTCGGGCTTCCGCACGAAGATCGGGATGCTCGTCCCGTCCTGCGCCTTGTACGTGTCGAGCCCCGCGCGCGCGAACTTGGTCGTGTCGACCTCGGGGGTGCTGGGCGCGTGCCACGCCTGCAGCTTGGGCCCGCTCGCCCAGTCGATGACGTAGCCCTGCATCGGATGGCGCCCGTCGTCGATGCCGAGGGTCGTGTAGCGACCGTCCGGCGTCGTCGGCCCGAACATCACCTGGTCGGCGTCCGGCAGCTTCGGCAGCGCGATCGGCTTGAAGGTGTGCGCATCGAGCGCGTGCGGGCGGTGGTAGCCGCCCTCGTTGGTCACGTAGAGGATGCGCGTGCGCTTCTGGTCGATGTCGAACCACGAGACGTCGGCCTTCGCCTCCTCGCCGAGCGCCGTGTGCTGCCCCGGTCCGGTCCACGAGTACAGACGCCGGTACTCGCCGGCCTTGTTCGTGAGCACGATGAGCTCACCGTTCTTCGCGCCGTAGAGCGCCTCGTACTCATCCTTCTCGCCCTGACCGAAGAGCGGTGTGAGCTCGCTCTTCGACGGGTCGTACTCGGAGTACTCCGCCGAGAGCGAGCCCGTCTCCTTGCGGAGGAGGAGCCGCCCGTCGGGCCGGATGTCGCTCACGTGCCAGAGGCCCTCCTGCTCGAACACGACCTCGCGCACCCCCGCCGAGATGTTCCAGCGGTAGATCGTGTAGGAGTCCGGCTTCTTGTCGTTCGCCGTGAAGTACACGTACTTCGAGTCGGGCGAGACCACCTCGAAGAGCGTCTGCACCTTCGGCACGTGCTGCACGGGGACCAGCGAGCCGCCGGCGACCGGCTGCAGGTAGAGGCCCGGGTTCTCCTCGCCCTTGCGATCGCGCTGCACGACCAGCCACGTCCCGTCGGGCGTCATGGCGACGGCGCTCGTCGAGTCCTCTCCGCCGGTCAGCTGGTGCGGGAAGGCGCGCGGGCCGTCGAGCTTCCAGAGCTGGTTGATGCCGGTGATGCTCCACTCGAAGTACAGCGCCTTGCCGTCCGGCGAGAGCCGCCCGATGCCGGGCGCGCGAACGTCGATGAGCGACTCCACGCGCTGCGAGAGCCCCGCCGGCACGGAGCCGGGGCGGAACTTGGCGAGGATCTCGGGCGGGATGCTCTCGGCGCCGTGTCCCGAATACGGCCCGCCCTCGCTCGCGGCAGGCGCTGGCGCGGCCGAGGCGAGCGGCGACGGCTCCTGATCCGGGGTGAGCGGGGGCCCCTGGGCCGGACGGGCGCAAGCGAAAGCCAGGGGCAGAGCGAGAAGCGCAAGCGATGCGAGGGGGACGGCAGGTCTCATTGGATGCCCGACTCGTCGCTCAGAACCGGACCCAGCGTCAAGCCCCCGCGCGCGCCCATCAGGGGCGGGGCGGGTCACGGCGGGCACGCCGTCACGATGGCGGCATCCGGATGCTGCTGGGCGGTCCCGGCCTGGGTCCCCTGGCAGGTCTCGCTGTTCGTGTCGAGGTAGGCCTGCGTGAAGCAGTTGCACGCGTTGTCGAGGCCCGCGTTGTCGAACGTGATGCAGCAGGGGTAGCTCCCGGCGCAGGACGGCATGGTGAAGCCCGACTGCGACGTGTCGTAGCAGGCGCAGATCTCGCTGAGGACCCCGACCCCGACCCCGATGCGCTGTCCGCCTGCGCATCGCCGCCTCCGCCGTCACTCACACCGCTTCCGGTGTTCGGGGCCGACGACGACGAGCACGCGAGCGCACTCGCAGCGATCCAGCCGAGCATCCAAGGGAGGCGCATGGGTCCTAGCGTACCCGGCGACGATCCTGGTTCGCTTGCGCAGTGGGACGGGCCGCGCTAATAAAGCACCACTTCACGCGCCCCCGGCGAGCCTCGATGCTCGCGCGGACCTCTAGAAGGCGAAGGATGCGTGACGACGTGGCGCCACTGTTGGAGTGAGCCTGCCCCGTCGCGCCCTTCCGATCGCGCGGCAGCGTGGAATGGTTTTTCGATTGCGACCCGCACATGCGTGGGCGCTGCCGCGAGAGAGTGTCTTTCAAGTGAATTCGTTTCGTTCCAGGCGCCGCTGGCGCCACCAGCGAGGCTCGTCCTCGCCCCAGTCGGCGGCCCACGTTCCCGTCGACCCGACTTCCGTCGATGCGACTCCCGTCGATACGACGGCGATCGACGCCTCGCCCTTTCGCGCGCTGGGTCTCTCCCGCCCGATTGTGCAGGCCCTGATCGCCGAGGGTTACACGGCGCCGACGCCCATCCAGGCCGAGGTCATCCCCCACGCCCTCGCCGGGCGCGACGTGCTGGGCTGCGCGCCCACGGGCACGGGAAAGACGGCCGCGTTCGTCCTGCCGACGCTCGAGGCGCTCGCCGCCTCGGAGCGCAACGGACGCATCCGGGCGCTCGTGGTCACGCCGACGCGCGAGCTCGCGGCGCAGATCGCCGAGCGCGTCTCGGTATACGGCCGCCATCGAGGGGCGCGGTATGCCGTGGTCTACGGCGGCGTCGGCCAGCGCGGCCAGGAGATGGCGCTGAGCCGTTCTCCGGACATCCTCATCGCCACGCCCGGCCGCCTCCTCGACCTGATGCAGCAGGGGCTCGTGCGGCTCGACGGTGTCAGTCACCTCGTGCTCGACGAGGCCGACCGCATGCTGGACATGGGTTTCATCCACGACGTGCGCCGCATCTGCGCGGCCATTCCCAGCAAGCGCCAGACGCTCCTCTTCTCGGCGACCATCCCGACCGACATCCAGGCGCTCGCCAACGGCATGCTCGTGGATCCCGCCCGCGTCAGCGTCACGCCCGAGGTGACGACTGCCGAGAAGGTCGCGCAGTCGGTGATGTTCGTCCCACACCGCCAGAAGCGCGCAGTGCTGGAGCGCATGTTGCGAAAGGACGGGGTCGAACGTGCCCTGGTCTTCACCCGCACCAAGCGCGGCGCCAACCGGCTCTCGGAAGAGCTGGAGCGCGCCGGGATCCAGTCGGCCGCCATCCACGGCAACAAGAGCCAGGGGCAACGCGAGCGGGCGCTCGAGGGCTTCCGACGCGGCACCACGCGCGTGCTGGTCGCCACGGACGTCGCGGCGCGAGGCATCGACGTGGACGGCGTCTCCCACGTCTTCAATTTCGATCTGCCGAACGTCGCCGAGAGCTACGTGCACCGCATCGGGCGCACGGGGCGAGCGGGCGCAGCCGGAAGCGCCGTGTCGCTGTGTGACCCGATCGTCGAGAGGAGCCTGCTGCGGGACATCGAGCGGTTGATCCGCCAGCGTCTCGCGGTGGTCGCCGAGGACGGACAGGTGGTGGAGGAAGCCCAGCTCGGCGAGCCCGCGAAGCGGACGCTGATGCCGGGTGAGGGCCGCGGCCCTCGTCGCTTCCGCGGCGCGCGGCGGCGGTGACGCTTCACCACAGCCGATAGAGCAGCGTCACGATCCGCCCGCGGCGCCTCACACGGGCCTCGAGCATGTCCGCGGTGCGCAGGTGCGCATAGGCTTCCAGCGCACGCTCGGGCGACGACAGATCGAATCCATTGATCGACTCGAGGCAATCGCCGTCGCGAAAGCCGAGCATGCCGAGCAACGAGTCCGGCCGCACGCCGAGCAGGCGCGGATAGGTCCCTCCGTCCACGGACGACGGGACGACGCGGACGCTTCTCATGAGCTCCGCCTGCTCTTCCAGCACGAGGTCGAGGAGCCGCCGGTTCAGCAAGAACGAGGTCTCGCCCTCCCGGATGATCGCCGACCGGATGGATGCCACTTGCACGACTGGCGGTGGCTCCAGCGGAGGCACCGGCGCGGGCGCCATCGCGACTCTCGGCGTCGGAGCGGGGCGGAGCGCGAGGGCGTTGGCCTGACGCGTGGCTTCGGTCAGACGCTCGATCGCCTTGGTGAGCCCGAAGCTCTCGTAGGTGAACGCGAACATCAGAGCGCCCATCGCGAGAAGCGCGATGGTGAGCGTCCGCCTTCGGGCCGGCGCGGCGCGCGCTTCGCCGGCGAGCGTCGCGACACGCGTTCGGCAGGCGAAACAAGCGTGCGCGCACTGGCATTCCTCGTGATCCGTGATGGCCCAGGACGACTCTCGATAGGGGGACTGCATGCGTTCCCCCTCCGCAATTCCGATGCCGCCGCCATGGACGCGAACATGGCCTTTGCGCCGAGCGCCGCGGCCCGATTCGTTCGGGCGCGATGCACATTCTGGCGGCGCGCCGAGGTTCTCGTGCCACTCTGGCGACGCAGGGCAAACGGACACCGGGATTGCGGGTCATGCACGCGTACATCGATCGCGTGTTCGTCGCAGCTGCAGAGCGTCCGGAGGTGATGCGGAAGCTGGTCCGCGTCTTCAACCTGCTCGCCTCGCCCCTCTCGCTCTACTCGCCCGGCGTGCTCTGGGCCGCGCTCCAGCAGCCCAGACCGGAGCCGGTCCTCGGGCCGCTCCCCGTGCCCTAGCCGTGCGTGTCAGGCGCCGAACAGCCACCCGCACGCGAAGGCGACGACGGGGACCGGGATCGCCAGGCCGAGCGCGGAGCCGAAGAGGTAGCTGCGGAAGCGCACGCCGGAGAGCGCGAGCGCGTAACTGACCGGCGGGGAGATCCAGAGCACGAGGCGCAAGAGCGCGATCGTGAGCACCGGGCGACGATCGAGGTGCCCGAGGAGGCGCCGGGCGAAGGCCCACCTCACCGTCGTGAGCGGCATGCCTCCGACACCGCGGACGAAGCCGAACGTGACGCTCACCGACGCGAGCGCCCCCGCGTAGGCGAGCGCCGACCCATTCGCGGGGCCGAACGCGAAAGCTGCGGCGGCCACGAAGACCATGCCGGGCACGTGCACGAGCTCCCCGATGCAGAACGCGAGGACGAAGAGGATCGGGCCCCAGGCTCCTGCCGAGGCGATGGTCGCACGGAGGGCCGGCACATCGAGGCGAGCCGTCAGACCGGACAGGTGGCCGGCGGCGACCAGAGCGACGACCAGCACCGCGAGCGCCACGAGGCGCACCCAGCGCCAGCGGGACGTCGGGGGCGGCTCGGGAGGTGTCGCCGTCACGTGAAGAGGGCACCCATGAATAGCGTGAGGAGCCGCTCGCGCACCTCGGGCGGCGCGGCATCGAGGAGCCGATGGATCGGCGCCGCTCGCTTCGGCAGCCGGCCGCCCTCGATGCCGAGTTGCGCCATGAGCGCGCCCGCGTCGAGCGACGCGCCGCCGTCTCCGGTGCCACCGAGCTGCGAGAGCATCTCGATGGCGGCCCGCGGTGGCTTCGTCGCGAGAGGCAGATCGGCGGCGCACACCGCGAGGTCGCGCGCGAGACCGTCAACGCGCTCGGCGTTGGTGGGGTCGATCGTCAGGTGCACGTGCGCGGGCGAGCGGCCGTACGCGTACGTCGGCTGCACGTGCCAGCCGCGGTCGGCGAATCGGTCGGCCAGCTCGAAGACGTCGCCATCGCCGTCGGTCGTGAAGGCGAGGAGGTTCATGTCGGGGCGCGTGACCAGTCGCACGCCCGGCGTCTCGTTGATCGCTCGCACCATGCGCCGCGTCGCGTCCCACATGACGCGCGCGCGTTCGCGGTAGCCGCGCTTGCCGAGGTGCCGCAGCATCGCCAGCGCCGCGCCCATGGCGGCAACCGACTTGGACCCGAGCGTCGTCGCGTTGACGATGGCGTAGCCGCTCCAGCGCGCGCACGCGAAGTACTGGGCGTCGCGGAGCTCGGGCCGGCGATGGAGCAGCATCGAGACGCCCTTGGGGGCGTAGCCGTACTTGTGGAGGTCGATCGAGAGGCTCGTCACTCCGGGCACCGTGAAGTCGAACGCCGGGACGCCGACGCCGAGCTCGCGCAGAAACGGCAGCACGCATCCCCCGACGCAGGCGTCGACGTGCATCAGCGCCCCGTGCTCGCTCGCCAGCGCCGCGAGAGCCTCGATGGGATCTACGACGCCGTGCGCGTAGCTCGGTGCCGAGCCGACGACGAGGATGACGTCGCGGCTCATCTTGGCGCGCGCGTCGTCCATGTCGGCCCGCATCGCCCCGTCGACGTCGACGGGGACGAGCTCCGCGCCGAGATAGTGCGCCGCCTTGTGGAAGCACGCGTGGCCCGTCTCGGGCACGAGCACCTTGGGCGCCGTGACGTCCGGACGCGTGCGGCGCGCGTGATCGCGCGCCGCCTTGACGGCGAGCATCACGCTCTCGGTTCCACCCGCGGTCGCGGTGCCGACGGCGCCCTGCGGTGCGCGCGCGAGCTCGAGGCACGCGCCGACGAGCGCGTTCTCGATGACGCGCGCCGATGGGTACACCGTCGGGTCGAGGCCGTTGATCGACATGCACGCGGCAAACGCTTCACGCGCGAGCGCCCTCGCCTCTTCGCCCGCGTCGTAGACGAAGGCGAACGCCCGCCCGTCGCTCGCGAGATCGCTCGTGCGCGCGTCGCCAAGCGCCGCGAGGATCTCGGCGCGCCCTGCGCCGTTCTCGGGGAACACGCTGCTCACGACGCCCTCCTCTCGAGGCGCTGCTTCCCCTCGATCCGGAGGAGCGCCGCCGCGTTGCTCCAGAGCATCTTGTGCCGGAGCTCCTTGTTGCCCTCGGTCGCGATGAGGATCTTCGAGATCGAGATCGCCGGGTGATAGAACGGCCAATCCGAGCCGTGCACCACGCGATCGGGGTCGGCGCGGCGCACCATCTGCTCGATGTTCGACACCGACTGCGACGACGTCTCGAGCCACACGTTGGGGTAGCGTCGCTGCAGGTCCAGGGCCTGCTCGAACTGCAGCGCCCCCGAGTGCCCCAGCACGAACTGCGTGCGCGGATTCTCGACGATGGGCTTCTCGTAGAAGCGAACCTGCGACAGCCAGCGCGGGTACCGCCCTTCGATGCCCACGGGGCCGCAGTGCCAGAGGACGAACATGTCGCGCGCGCCGCACATCCGGTAGAGCGCGTCGGCGCGGCGCGAGTCGGGGCGCACGAGCTGCACGGCGGGGTGCATCTTGATGCCGCGCGCGCCCTGGACGTGCTGCGCGTCGAGGCGTCTCTCGGGGTCGGCCGCGTACGGATGGACCGACCCGAGGCTCACGAGCTTCGGCTCCTTCTTTGCGGCGCCGAGAGCGACGTTCGCGTTCTCCGACAGCACCGGGAAATCGATGGGCAGGAGCACCGACTGGCGGATGCCCATCTCGTCCATCTCGCGCACGAGGTTCGGCACCGTGTGCGTCGCGCGCATCCCGCGCCTGCCGACGCTGCGCAGC
>Ga0335069_10008078_pt1 | contig 15095 bp, 8 predicted proteins | sample Lox_Sample_11_FD_206714 | JGI IMG/M metagenome (GOLD analysis project Ga0335069, IMG submission 206714) | Soil microbial communities from Loxahatchee National Wildlife Refuge, Florida, United States - Lox_Sample_1.1 | ecosystem: Environmental > Terrestrial > Soil > Wetlands | place: USA: Florida... | reverse complement strand
CGGCGTCTATCGGTCGACGGACGGCGGGCGCAGCTGGCGGCACCTGGGCCTGCGCGACGCGCAGCAGATCGCGCAGATCGTGGTCCACCCCCACGACCCGGGCCGGCTGATGGTGGCGGCGCTCGGCCACCCGTACGGCCCCCACCCGCAGCGCGGTGTCTTCCGCTCGAAGGACGGCGGCGAGTCGTTCGAGAAGGTGCTGTACCTCGACGAGAACACGGGCGCCGCCGACCTCGCGCTCGACCCCGTCGACCCGGACACGGTCTACGCCGTTCTGTGGGAGGAGCGGCAGGGGCCCTGGGAGAACGGCGAGTTCACCGGCCCCGGCAGCGGGCTCTACAAGTCGAGGGACGGCGGCACCACCTGGCAGCGGCTCGAGCGCGGGCTGCCGACGTTCGCCCAGGGGCTCGGCCGCATCGGCGTCACGGTGGCACCCAGCGACCGCAACCGCCTGTACGCGACCGTGCAGGCTCGCGATCTCTCCGGCGTCTACCGGTCCGACGACGCCGGCCTGAGCTGGAGCCGCGTCAACGCGGACCCTCGGGTGGTGGCGCGGCCCGACGACATGGCGGAGATCCGCGTCCACCCGCAGAACCCCGACGTCGTCTTCGTGCCCACCATCGTCACCTGGAAGTCGACGGACGGCGCCCGCACCTTCAGCGGGTTCCGCGGGGCGCCGGGCGGGGACGACTACCAGCGGATCTGGATCGACCCCGGCCGCCCCGAGGTGATGATCCTCACCGCCGACCAGGGCGCGGTGGTCACCGTCAACGGGGGCGAGACCTGGAGCAGCTGGTACAACCAGCCGACGGCGCAGTTCTACCACGTCAGCGCGGATGAGGCCTTCCCCTACCGCGTCTGCGGCGGCCAGCAGGAGAGCGGCTCGGCCTGCGTGCGCAGCCGCGGCGAGGACGGGGCGATCACCTCCCGCGACTGGCACCCGGTGGGCGTCGAGGAGTACGGCTACGTGGCCCCCGACCCGCTCGACCCCGATCTCGTTTACGGAGGCAAGGTCAGCCGCTACGACCGCCGCACCGGCCAGGTGCAGGACGTGTCGCCCCGGCCGCTGCGCGGGCCGGGGTACCGGGCCCTGCGCACCGAGCCGGTGCTCTTCTCGCCGACCGACCCGAAAATCCTCTACTTCGCCTCGAACGTCCTCTGGCGCACGAGCGACGGCGGCCGCGAGTGGCAGGCGATCAGCCCCGACCTGACGCGCAAGACCTGGGCGGTGCCGGCGAGCGTGGGCAAGTACCGGGACACCCCCGAGGCCGCGCCCAGCCAGCGCGGGGTGATCTACGCCGTCGCGCCCTCGCCGCTCGACGGCCAGCTCATCTGGGCCGGGACGGACGACGGCCTCGTCCACCTCACCCGCGACGGCGGCAAGAGCTGGCGCGACGTCACGCCGCCGCAGCTCGTCCCCTGGGCGAAGGTCTCGGTGATCGAGGCCTCCCACTTCGACCGGGAGACCGCCTGGGCCGCGATCAACACCTTCCGCCTCGACGACACGCGGCCGCACGTCCTGCGGACGCGCGACGGCGGGCGGACCTGGACCGAGACGACCGCCGGGATCCCTGCCGACGAGGGGGTGGTCAACGCCGTGCGCGAGGACCCCCGGCGGCGGGACCTGCTCTTCGCCGGCAGCGAGCGGCAGGTGTGGGTTTCCTTCGACGGCGGCGACCGCTGGCAGTCGCTGCGCCTCGACATGCCGGCCACCTCCGTGCGCGACCTGGCGGTGAAGGGCGACGACCTGCTGGCCGGCACCCACGGCCGCGGCTTCTTCGTCCTCGACGACATCACGCCGCTGCGGCAGCTGCAGCCGGCGGTGCTGGCGGAGCCGCTGTACCTGTTCGCGCCGCAGACGGCGCTGCGCTGGCGCTGGAGCACGAACACCGACACCCCGCTGCCGCCGGACGAGCCGGCCGCGGCCAACCCGCCGGACGGCGTCATCCTGCACTACCACCTGTCGCAGGCGGCGGCGCCGGTGCTGCTGGAGGTCCGCGACGCAGCGGGCCGGCTGGTGCGCCGCTTCTCCAGCGAGGACGCAAGGGAGCCGCCCGTCCCCGGCCGCAACCTCCCCGACTACTGGATCCGGCCGCCGCAGGTGCTCTCGGCCGCTCGCGGCCTGCACCGGTTCGTCTGGGACCTGCGCGAGGCGACGCCCGCCGCCGCATCCTTCTCGTACCCGATGGCCGCGGTCGCCCACGACACGCCGCGCGAGCCGCGCGGCCCCTGGGTGGTCCCCGGCGCGTACACGATCCGACTGGAGGCCGGCGGGCAGGCCTCGGAGCAGGCGCTCACGGTGCGCATGGACCCGCGGGTGCGGACCTCGACCGAGGACCTGGAGGCGCAGCACGCGCTGGCGATGCGGCTGTGCGAGGCCATGGCCCGCGCGGCCGGGGCGCGGGCCGGCACGGAGAAGCCGGCCGCGGTCGAGGAGGAGGAGGACGAGGAGGCGGTGCCGGCGAGGGCCGGGCGCCAGGGCCGGCTGGCGACGCTGCACCGGCAGCTGACGCGGCTGCTGGGCCTGGTGGAGGAAGCCGACGTGCTGCCGACGCCCGCGGTGCGCTCGGCCGCCGACGAGACGATGGCGGCGCTCGACCGCGAGCTGACGTCGGCAGCGCCGTCAGGAGGGGAGAAGCAGAGATGACCACCGCGAGGGAGATGCTGCGCCACACCCTGGCGACGCTCGCCTACCGGGGCGGCAAGGCGGTGCACGGAGCGCCCCAGGACTTCGCCGGCTTCAAGCCGGCGCCCACCACCCGCACGCCCGCGGAGATCCTCGCGCACATCTCCGACCTGCTGGACTGGACGGTGAGCCTGGCCCGCGGCGAGCACGTCTGGCACGACTCGACGCCGCTGCCCTGGCCCCAGGAGGTGGCGCGCTTCCACGCGGCGCTGGGGAAGGTCGACGCGGTGCTCTCGGGCGAGCAGCCGCTCGGCACCACGGTCGAGCGCCTGTTCCAGGGCCCGATCGCCGACGCCCTCACCCACGTCGGCCAGATCGCGATGCTGCGCCGGATGTCCGGCTCGCCGGTGCGCGGCGAGAACTACGCGAAGGCGGAGATCGTGGCCGGGCGCGTGGGGCCGGAGCAGGCGGAGCCGCGCCGCGAGTTCGACTAGCCGCTACCGCGCTCGCCGTTCCAGGGCCTCGAGCGAGAGCAGGTCGACGACCAGCTCGAGATAGTCCGCCTCCCCCTGGGCGGGCTCGACCTCGAAGCGTGCGACGACCGCGGCCACCACCTGGTGGCCATCGCGAACGCCGTCGAGCTGCTGCCAGACGAAGGCCGCGGTCTCGTTCAGCCAGTAGATGGAGTCGATCACCGCGGCATGGCTGGCCAGGGGCACCAGGACGAAGTCGCCGCCCACCGCGCGCGCCACGATGCGCGGGGAGGGCGAGAAGACGTCGTCGAGCGTCGGTTCGGTCATGACAGGGGGCGAACAGGGTAACCGATCCCGGCGCCCGCCGGTGCGCGCGGCCGGGATCGCGGCTAGACTCGTCGGCCTGCATGTCTCCCCGCCAGGGACGTGAGACGCGGCGTCAGCGCGACGCGGTGCGGGTCCGCGTCGGCGGTGTGGTGCTCGCGCTGGCCGCCGGGCCGGGGGGGCCGGCGCTGCGGCTCCCCGCGACGCACCGGGCCTTCCGGTCGCGCCGCGGTGGCGACATCCGCCTGACGGTGGTGACGGCGCCGGTACCGGAGGGCCGGCCGGACCGACTGCTCTTCGACTCGGCCGGACCCTGGCGCGTCTTCGGGCACGACGCGGGCCTTCTCTACGTGCTGAGCAGCGAGGCCTGCCGGCCGCAGACCTACCGGGGGGTGCTGGTGGACGGCGAGCTCCGGGCGGGCACGCTGTTCGTGCCCCGGGGCGAGGCCGTACCGCGGCTGACGCTCCAGCACCCGCTCGACGAGCTGCTGTTCACCCACCGGCTCGCCGGCGACGGGCACGCGGTGCTGCACGCCTGCGGCATCCGGGTCCGCGGTCGCGTGGCGCTGCTGTGTGGCGAGTCGGGTGCCGGGAAGTCGACCTCGGCGCGCCTCTGGACGAGGTTGCGCCCGGCGAGCGTGGTCCTGAGCGACGACCGCATCGTGGTGCGGCGGACCTCCCGGGGGTTGCGGGCCTTCGGCACCCCATGGCACGGCGAGGCACGTTTCGCGGTGCCCGGCTCCGCGCCGCTGGCGGCCGTCTTTTTCATCCGGCACGCGGCCGACAGCCGGGCCATCCCGCTCGCCGCGGCGGACGCCGCCAGCCGGCTCTTCGCACGCTCCTTTCCGCCGCTCTGGGATGGCCGTGGCGTCGCCCGGGTCCTCGACTGCTGCAGTGAGATAGCGGCCCGCGTGCCCTGCTTCGACCTCCCCTTCCGGCCCGACGCCTCGGCGATCGAGGCCGTGCTCGGGGCGCTGTGACGGCAGTCACATAGGCCTTTTTGCCGTTGTTGGGGCCAGGCCGCCGGAGTAGTCTGCTGAGGCCTGGCGGGACCCGCGCGCGAGAACGGGCGCGAATCCTGCACGTTGGCAGGCCGAGTCGACTCGAAGCCGTTGGTGTGTCGATATTTCGGACGCTGGAGGCGGTCGGACGAACAGACGACGTCATCAATCCGGTCACGGAGCCACATCGATGCACGAGCGGCGTCGGGAAGGACCACGGGCGGGGCACCTCGAGGGGGCGTTTGCGCTGCTGACGGCGCTCGCACTCATGCCGGCTGCGGCAGCTCACGCCGGCACCTTCGGCGTCCCCGGGAACCTGGCGCCGACCGGCGCCGCCTGCACCGGCGTGAACCTGCCTGCCGGGGAGGGCTGCACGGCAGCGAGCACCAATCCGCCCGGCTACTTCATCCTCGACAGCACGAACACCGCGGCAGCCGCCGGCGACACGGTGCACCAGATCCGGTTCTTCGTCGAGGTCACCGGGACGACGCTCGACGTCCGCGTCTTCGACGCCGGATCGAACTCCGCGCTCGACTCCGGAACCACGATCACCAGCACCAACTACACCCTCGTCAACCCGTCCGGGGCCGTGGTCCAGACGGTCGCAGTCGGGGCTGACACGGCCGCCACGGACGACCGGCTGGCGCGGCTCACCTGCAACGGCGGGTGGGAGAACCTGAACGTCGCGACACAGCACTACTTCGGGCTCACCGGGTGCACCAACGGAGCGACCATCGCTCCCGGCCTGTACCAGCTCGTGGTCGGCATCAACGACACCGGCAGCAACGAGTACAACGCGTTCGGCATCGACGTGCGGGACGGCGCCGGCAACCCGTACAACGTCTACGTCACCCAGGCTCGCCGGCTCAGCTACAACGGCGTGAGCCTGGCCCGTGGCCCGGCCGGCAACCGGACGCTGGTGACGGCCACCGTGGCCGGTGGGCACGCGCTGCAGGTCGGGGACATCGTGAGGGTCTCCGGGACGGGCAACGCGAACCTGAATGGGACCTGGGTCGTGGTCGCCGTCCTGAGCGCCACCCAGTTCCAGATTCGCGTGGCCACCGACCCTGGCACAGGGGGACCGTTCACGGGGACGGTCGCTCACGACGACTCCGGCCTGGTGGTGGGCGCCCTCAACTCGGGCACTGCGACGCCCTACGCCAACATCACGCCGCCGATCACCCTGTACCCCTACGTCAACCGAGGCTGCACGGCGCAGACCTCGAACTTCGACATGGACTCGGCCGGGGTCGACGTGTCGACGCCGGTCCAGAACGGCCAGGGCTCCTACGCCACCCTGACCGACGCCGTCGGCGTCACCGCCCCCTCGCTGACGATGAGCGCGGACGCGGGTCACTCCGAGGACGGCATCACCATCGCGCCGACGGGCTCGACGAATTTGGATGTGCGCGATTACGGGATGTACACGCTGGCGAACGGACCAGGATCGCAGCAGAACCTCGTCGACTGGCGGGTGGCGGACTGGCAGGGCTGGAACGACAACCCGGCCGGCCTCCCGCCCGACCCGGTGAGCGCCATCCGCACCTACCTGCCGAACGCCGCCTGCCCGGTCTACGGCACCTGTCCGGCCGCCAGTGACCCCCCGTCCGAGCCGGTGCTGACCGCATCCGCGCGCGTCTGCACGGCGGCAGGTTGCACGACGCCGGGCGGCAGCAACCCGCCCGTGATCGGCCAGACCACCGGCTTCCAGATGCTGGCGGTGCTCTCCAACCCCGGGCCGGCGGCGATCACCAACGCGCACGTCTACGGTGGGGCGACCAGCAGCCAGGTCACCTATCAGGGCAATCCAGTCTGCTACCTGGACGGCACCGCGCTCCCCGCTGCGCAGTGCACGTTCACGCAGGCGGCGGTGGGGACGGCGGGGCCGTTCTCCGTCGACGCCCTCTACTCGCAGGCGCTCGCGGTCGGCCACTGGTTCGGCCTCAGCTACGAGGTCCAGCTCACCTCCTCGGGCCTCGACAACCTGACCGCGGCGCCGGGCGAGACGAACACGGTGCGCGCGACCTACACGGCTTCCGGGACCGGCACCGCGCGGGCCGAGAGCCTCGGCCCCGTCTGCCAAGTGCCGGTGAACATCGGCGACATCTCGGTGACGAAGACGGTGACGCCGCCGACGGTCCAGCCGGGCAGCCTGCTGACCTACACGATCACCGTGAAGAGCGCCGGCAACGCGACGAACCCGTATTGGACGGACACGCTCCCCCCGGGGACGCTCTTCCAGTCGTTGACGAACCCCGACCCGGCCAACTGGACCTGCACGACGCCGGCGCTCGGGGCCAACGGCACTGTCGCCTGCAACGCGGCGAGCCTGGCCAGCGGAGCCAGCCGCTCCTTCACGGTGGTGGTGCTCGTCTCCCCCGCCTACGACCCCGGATCGCTCAGCAACACGGCGGTCGCCGGCGCCGGCGGCGACACCACCCTCGTCAACGACTCCGCCACCGCTCCCGTCACCGTCGTGCCACTCCCGACCCTGCGGGTGAGCAAGTCGGCTTCGGTCTCCACCGCGGTGGTGGCTCCCACCGCCACGACGTTCACTTACACGGTCGTCGTCACGAACTACGGCAGCGCGAGCGCCACGGGCGTGGTGATGACCGACACGCTGCCGGTGGCGCAGGTCACCTACGTCTCCGTCGCTCCGACCGCCGGCTGCATCTGGGCCTCTCCCACCCTCACCTGCACCACCGCCACGCTCGCCGCGGGCGCGAGCGTCACGCGGACGATCACGGTCACCGCCGCCGCCGCCGGCACTGCCGTGAACACGGCGACGGTCACGTCGACGGCGCCGGGGGGCTCCGCGACCAGCCTGCCCACCCGCACCAGGGTGCTGGCCGCCGCTCCCGCCACCCCGACCTGCGCGACTCCCGGGCGGGACGGCGCCCTGACGGTCTCCGGAGCCGTGGCGCCGAACACGTACTACCCCGGCACCGGCAACCCGGCGATTGGCGCGACCACCATCGCCCTCGGCGCCGCCAGCGGCACCACGCCGATCGCCAGCGGTGACCTGCTGATGGTCATCCAGATGCAGGACGTGCTGGTCAACGCCACGAACGACGCCACCTACGGCGAGAACAACGGCACCGGACGCGGCTCGACGACCCAGAACAGCATCGGCCTGTACGAGTTCGTCCGTGCGACGAGCGCCCTGGCCCTGGCCGGCGGCAACCTGACCATCGCCACCGGCCTGGCGAACGCCTACCACACGGCCGCCGTCGGGGCCGGCTACGGCCAGCGGCGGTTCCAGGTCATCCGGGTTCCGCAGTACACGAGCGTGAGCTTCGGCTCGGGCTCGAGCTACGGCACGCTCACCGCACTTCCCTGGAACGGCACGAGCGGCGGGATTCTCGCCCTCGACGTGTCGGGGACCTTGACGCTCGGCACCGACCCCGTGCTGTCGGTCGCCAGTCTGGTCAACGACTACCCGACGGCCAACAACGTCGTCACCGTGACCACCGCGCAGGCGCACAACTACAACACCGGCGACCTGGTGACCATCGCCGGTGCCGACCAGGCGCCCTACAACGGTACCTTCGTTATCACCCGCACCGGCACCAACACTTTCACCTACACGGTGGTCGACCAGCACGCCGACACCCGTGCGCCGGCCTACCCGACCTCACCCTCCACGGGGACCATCACCGCCACCCGCTACCCGGTGAACGCCAGCGGTCGTGGCTTCCGCGGCGGCGGCGGCCGGGCGCTCGCCGGGGCCGCCGGGCTCGCCTACACCGACTACCGGACGCCGGCCGCGACCGCGGCGAACGGCTCCAAGGGCGAAGGCATCGCCGGCACGCCGCAGTACGTGCTCAACCCCTCGACCGTCACGAACGTGATCAATACCGGGGTCGACGGCTACCCGAACGGGAGCTCGGGCCGTGGCGCCCCCGGCAACGCCGGCGGCGGCAGCACCGACGGCGACCCGGACAACAACGACCAGAACTCGGGCGGCGGCGGGGGTGGCAACGGCGGCATCGGCGGCCTGGGCGGCAACAGCTGGTACAGCAACTACACCAACGGCGGCATCGGGGGCGACTCGTTCGCGGCCTCCGCAACCGCGATGGTGATGGGCGGGGGCGGCGGCGCCGGGACCCGTAACAACAGCTTCCTGAGCGCGAGCAGCGGCGGCGCCGGCGGCGGCATCGTCTTCATCCGTGCCGGGGCGGTGGCCGGCACCGGCACGGTCGTGAGCGACGGCGCGCAGGGCGTGACGCCCGAGAACGACGGCGGCGGTGGTGGCGGCGCCGGCGGCACCATCCTGATCGCAGCGGCGAGCGGCGGTCTCGGTGGCGTGACGGCCCGCGCTCGCGGCGCCCGGGGCACCGATGCCTGGCCGACGATCGTTCCTTCTGCCACCTTCCCGAACGAGCGACACGGGCCGGGCGGCGGCGGCGGCGGTGGCTGGGTCCTGACCACCTCGACCCCGGGTGCGGTGGACGTCTCCGGTGGCGCTCCGGGGATCACGACCACGCTCCTCGACACGTACGGCGCGGCGCCGGGGGCGCCGGGCCTCAGCGCGACGATCGCCTGGAGCGCCGTCCCCGGCGTCGACGGCGGCGCCGACTGCAGCGCCGACGTGTCGATCGTGAAGACCGCCGCGCTCGTCTCGACGACGAGCCTCGTCTACACGCTGGAGGTGACCAACAACGGCTTCGCGGACGCGGCGGCGGTGACGGTCTCGGATCCGTTGCCGACGGGGACGGCGTACGTGTCGGCTGTCACCACCCTGGGCACCTGCAGCTACGCTGCGACGCCGCCGACGGTGACCTGCACGCTGGGCACGCTGGCAAGCGGGGCCACCGCCGGGATCACGGTCACCGTGACACCGCCAGCGGCGGGAACCATCACCAACACGGCGACGGCCAGCAGCAGCACCACCCCCGATCCCGACACCTCCAACAACACCTCGAGCGCGGCCGTCACCGTCTCGCCGCAGACGGATCTCGGCGTGACCATCACCGCGCCGGCCGACCCCGTGCTGGCGGGCCAGACCGCCAGCTACACGATCGGCGTCACCAACGCGGGTCCCAGCCCCGCGCCCGGCGCGGCGCTGACCATCCCCATCCCGGCCAACACCACCTACCAGTCGATCGCTGCCCCGACGGGCTGGAGCTGCACCTCGCCTGCGGTGGGCAGCGGGCCCCCGGCGCAGATCGTCTGCAACCCGACCGGCGGCACGGCTCCATATCCCACCAACGTGAGCTTCACCCTGGTCCTGGGCATCCCCGCCGGCACCCCGGCGGGGACCGTGATCACCACCACGGCCTCCGTCTCGACCACCGGGTACGACACCAACCCCGCCAACGACGCCGCGTCGGCGAGCAACACGGTCGGACCCGTTCCGCAGCTGCTCACCCGGGCCGCGATCGCCGGGCTGCGGGTCGACCGCGGGGGACTCGTCGAGTTCGCGACACGGCTGCAGCACCGGACGGTCTCCTTCGAGGTCTACGCGACCGACGATCCCCGCGGCCTGCGCGGCCTGTCCCGGCTCACCGAGTCGCCGATTCTGGCGACCCGCCCGGACGCAACCCTGCCCACCATCTACGAGCTGCGCACGCGGCCGATCCACGAGCGTTACCTGGTGATCGAAGAGCGCGACGCCCGGGGGCGCCTCCGGGCCATGGGACCCTTCGAGGTCGGGTCGCCGCACCTGCGCCGCGCCTTCGAGCTGGTGGACGTCCGGGTGGCTTCGCAGCCGGAGGTGCCGACGGCGGACGCAGGCGGCCACAGCCGCAGCCGCTGGCTGGCGCCGCGCGAGGCGGCCGCGGAGGCGCAGACTCGGGTTCGGACGCCCTTCGTCGCAGGCCGGGGCCGCGGGAGCTGGGAGCCCCCGCGGCGCCCCCCCAGCGCCGCTGCCGGCGTCCGGGTCCGGACCTCCGGCTCCGGCGTGGTCACCGTGACCCGGGCCGACCTGGAGGCGGCCGGGCTGCCGCCCCGCCAGCCGCTGCAGTCGCTGAAGCTGAGCAACCTGGGGCGGGAGGTGCCGTTCGCGATCGTCGGGGGTGCCGCCGGCGATGGGCTGCGCTTCGTCGCCACCCCGCTGTCGACGCCGTACACTGGGCAGAACGCCTACGTCGTCACCTGGAACGGCCGTCTGCCGCGTCCGGCCGTCGCCCTCACCACGCCGGAGCGGCCGCCGGCATCCGGGTTCGTGCGCGTCCGCAAGGACACCCTCTACCTGCAGACGGCCCCTCTCGACCAGCCGCCGTGGTTCTGGGACGCGCTCACGGGGGACGGGACCCCCTGGCCTTCCGCCGACATGCTGACGGCCTTCCCCGGCCTGAACGCGTTCGACGTGCCCGGGCTGATGCCGGGGCAGGGCGAGGTCCCGCTGCACCTCGTGCTGTGGACGGACGTCGCGGGGCGGCACAACCTCCGGGCGTGGATCAACGGCGTGATGGTGGCCGAATGGAGCGGCAGCGGCGCCGGCGAGATCGACCTCGACGGCACGATCCCGGGCTCCGCCCTGGCCAGCCAGGGCAACCTGCTCACGCTCACCTACAGCGGCGTCCCCGACTCCGTGGACGAGGTGGCCTACCTCGGCCTGCGCTGGCTCGACGTCGGGGCGGCCCTCGACCCGGGTCGCTCCGCCGCCGTGGTCGCCTCGGTGCAGCCGCTCGCCACCGCTCTCGATCTCGGTCAGGTCGAGTACCTGATCGTGACCCACGCGGCCTTCGCCGCGCAGGCCGCGCGGATCGCCCAGCTCAAGAGAGCCGAGGGCCTGCAGACGGCCGTCGTGGACGTGGAGGACGCCTACGACGCGTTCAGCGGCGGGGTGGTCGAGGCGGAGGCGGTCCATCAGATCGTCCGCCAGGCGGCCCGCGGCGGCCGGCTGCGCTTCGTGCTGCTGGTGGGGGCGGACACCTTCGACCCGCAGGACTTCATGGGCACCGGAGCGGTGTCGTACGTGCCCTCGCTGATGGGATGGGACGGCGAGTTCGGCCGCGTGCCCTCCGAGAACCGCTACGCGGATCTCGACGGCGACGGCACGCCGGAGGTGGCGATCGGACGCCTGCCGGCACACGACGTGGCCGAGGCGGACGCCCTCGTCGACAAGATCGCCGGCCAGGCGGCCGTGCTGCGGCAGGCCGCCAGGCGCCAGCTCTTCGCGGTCGACACGGACCCGCTCTTCGGCAGCGAGGCCCGCGGCGTGGCGGGGCTCTTCCCCCGCGCCGTGCCGTCGTGGGCGGACCTCTCCGGCGGATGGCAGCCGGCTCGCGACGCCCTGTTCCAGGCCTGGAGCGGCGGCGTGGCGCTGACCAGCTACTTCGGCCACGGCGGCCCGCAGCAGTGGGCGGACGAATCGCTGCTCGACGTCGCCGACGGCGCTTCCGTCGGGGGCCCCCCCAGCGTCTTCCTGACCTGGACCTGCCTCACGCAGTTCTACCAGTTCCTGTGGGGCCCGAGCGTCAACGAGGCGTTGCTGCTGCGGCCCGGAACCGGCGCCCTCGCCAGCTTCGGTCCCGCCGGGATCGCGGACGTCTCGCTGCAGGCGACCCTGTACGGCGAGCTGTACCGCGCGATGCAGACCCCCGGGGTCAGCCTGGGCGAGGCGATCCGGCAAAGCAAGGCGCGAACGCTCCTCCAGAATCCTGCGGCGGGTCCGGTCGTGGACGGGTACAATCTGCTGGGGGACCCGGGGTTGCGACTCCCGGATCTGGGCGGAGCGAGATGAGCGAGTCATTGCCTGAGGACACCATGGCCGGCGGGCTGTCCGCGAGCGGATCAGCGCGGCGTCTTCCTTATCGGGCGCCGGAGGTCGTGCGGGTGAAGCTCGCCAGCGAGGAGATGGCCGCGGGCGCGTGCAAGCGCTCGACGACGTCCGCCGGTCAGTTCACCGGCTGCACGCGCCTGCCGGCTCCCTGCAGGCTGGCCGGAAGCTGAGCGTGCCGCTACCCGAGCGGGTCGCCGCGATCGACTTCGCGGAGTTCGCCAGCCGGCTGCGCACCGGCGAGCGCCGCCTGCCGATCGATGGCGTGCTGGAGACGACGTTCCGCTGCAACCTCTCCTGCGCCCACTGCTACGTCAACCGCCCGGCCGGCGACCGCCTGGCCCGCGCGCAGGAGCTGCCGCTCGCCCGGCTGCTCGAGCTGGTGGACGAGATGGCCGCGGCGGGCTGCCTCAGCCTGGTGCTGAGCGGCGGCGAGGTCCTGGTACGGCCGGACTTCGCCCCTCTCTACGTCCACGCCGTGCGCCGCGGGCTTCTGGTGACCGTGTTCACCAACGGGACGCTGGTCGACGAGGCGACGGCCGACCTCTTCGACGAGCACCGTCCCCAGGCGGTGGAGGTGACGCTCTACGGGATGACGCCGGAGACTTACGACACCATCACCGGCAAGGCCGGCGCCCACGCGCGCTGTCTTGCAGGGATCCGCCGGCTGCTCGCGCGGGGGCTGCGCGTCCGGCTCAAGACCATGGTGCTGCGCGGCAACCGCCACGAGGTCCTGGCCATGGAGGAGTTCGCACGCGGCCTGGGCCTCGAGTTCCGCTACGACGGCATGCTGAACGCCCGCGTCGACGGCGCTCCGGGGCGCATCCGCGAGCAGCAGCTCGCCGCCGAGGACCTGGTGGCGCTCGACCGCGCCGCTCCCCAGGCCGCCGCCGAGCTCGCCGACTTCTGCGCGCGCCACGTCCCCCGCGAGCCCTGCCTCGCGCAGGAGCCGCTCTTCGTCTGCGGCGCCGGGCGTACCTCGTTCGCGGTGGACCCCGCGGGACGCCTGCTGCCCTGCCTGCTGGTACGGCGGACCTCCGTGGACCTGCGGCAGGCGTCGTTCCTGCACGGCTGGCGGACGCTGTCGTCGCAGATCGCCTCGCGCACCTGGCGACGGGAGTCCTCGTGCCGCAGCTGCAGCCTGACGGCGCTGTGCGGCAGCTGCCCGGGGGCGGCGGAGCTGGAGACCGGCGACCCGGAAGGCGTGGTGGCGACCTTCTGCGAGGTGGCGCACCGCCGCGCGGCCGTCTTCATGGGCGATCCGTCCGGCCATCGCGCCGACGCTTCCTGCTGTCGACCTCCGGCACCTGGTCCGGAGGCAGCGGGCGCAGGCTGCGAACCTTGAAGGCCGGCCCGCTGCTGCGCGACCTGCTGCGGGAAGGAATCGAGGTGCGCTTCGAGGTGGGCGGTCACAGCATGACGCCGTTGGTCCGCCCCGGCGACATCGTCACCGTTCGCCCCCGCCCGGGCGACCGGCCTCCTGTCGGCGCGGTCCTGCTGCTCGATGCCGGTGGCCGGCTGCTGCTGCACCGCCACGTCGGCTGGGCGGGGGGCCGAATCGTCCCCCGCGGCGACAACACCGCCGCCGCGGACGCTGCCGTCGCTCTCGAGCACGTGCTGGGGGTGGTGACGCGCGTGGAGAGGCGGGGACGGCGCGTCCGAGCCGGGCTGGGGCCGGAGGGGAAGCTGATCGCCTGGATGTCGCGCCGCGGCCTGCTGCGTTCGGCCGCCCGCCTCCGCGAGCGGCTGCGCCGCCGAGCGGCCCCCAGCTATATCAAATAATAGTATAGCTGCGACGTAGGTTATCGCGTCCGGTTCGCGTCTACGGCCGGGCGTTCTCGCGGTCCGGCCCATGGGCACGTAGCATCCTCGCGTCGCGCGGCGGAGCCGGGGGGAGCGGGCGAGGGCATGAACGGGCGCGGTCGGATCGAGGCGGCGCTGCGGGGCGAGAGGCCGCACGCGGTGCCGGTGATGCTCCACAACTTCAGCCGGCAGCACGCGAGGAGACCTCGACCCGAGCGGGGTGATGGCGCTCGGTACGCCGGACACGGTCGAGCGCCAGGCGCGCGAGCTGGTGGGCTCTTCGCCGACACCCCGCGCTTCGTGCTGAACGCCGGCTGCGCGCTGCCGGCGACCACGCCGGCGAGAACGTCCGCGCGCTGGTCCGCGCGGCGCGGGGCTAGGCGTCGGCCAGTCGCAGGGCGCTCGCCCGCCGGTAGTCGGCCGGCTCGTTCACGTTGAGGAAGAGCCGGTCCGGGTCCCCGAACGCGGCGACCTCGGCCGGCGAGACCCGGCGGACGCGCACCGTCGGCCAGAAGGAGCTCATCCTCAGGTCGCCCAGCGCCAACCGCTGACGGATCGGGCCCCGGCAGGCCTGGCCGTAGACGGCGCAGAGCGGCTCGGCGCCGCGCCGGGACTCCGGCACCACGGCGTCGGCTTCGTCGGCGAGCGCGAGCAGGCGCCGGAGCAGCAGGACCGGCACCAGCGGCAGGTCCACGGCCAGAAACAGCCCGCTGCGCCCGGGCACCGCCTCCAGCCCGGCGAGGATCCCGACCAGCGGGCCCCCGTCGTCGAACGGGTCCACGTCGACCGGCAGGCCGCGGTCGAGATACCGGCGCTGCGGGCCCGAGAGGATGCGCAGCTCGGCAGAGACCTGTTGCAGGCGCGCCAGCGTGTGCCCGAGCAGGTCGCCTCCCGGCCAGGGCAGCAGCGCCTTGTCCTCGACCATGCGGCGGCTGCGGCCGCCGGCCACCGCGAAGCCCGTGGCCTGCGGCCCCGCCGCGATCACGCGTTCTTCTCGCCGGGCGGCGTGAAGGCATTGCTCCAGCCGCGCTTCAGCTCCACGTAGGTGTAGACGATGCGCTGGATGGCGGTCAGGTTGGAGAGCACGGCCACCACCCACAGCACCGCCACCATCCGGTTGAGGATGGCTCCGGCGATCAGCA
>Ga0335069_10008077_pt1 | contig 15096 bp, 16 predicted proteins | sample Lox_Sample_11_FD_206714 | JGI IMG/M metagenome (GOLD analysis project Ga0335069, IMG submission 206714) | Soil microbial communities from Loxahatchee National Wildlife Refuge, Florida, United States - Lox_Sample_1.1 | ecosystem: Environmental > Terrestrial > Soil > Wetlands | place: USA... | reverse complement strand
TCCGGCAGGTCCTCGGCGAGCCGGAGATCGTCCTGCTCGGGGTGGACCGGCTCGACTACACCAAGGGCATCCTGCACCGGCTGCGGGCCTACGGCGAGCTGCTCCGCGAGGGCCGGCTCGGCTCGCGGGTGGTCATGGTGCAGGTCGCGAGCCCGAGCCGGGAACGGGTCGAGGCGTACCAGGCCCTGCGCGACGAGGTCGAGGTGATGGTGGGCCGGATCAACGGGCAGCACGGGGAGCTGGGTTACCCGCCGGTCCACTACCTGCACCAGTCCTACCCCCGCGAGGAGATGGCCGCGCTGTACCTGGCCGCCGACGTGATGCTGGTGACCCCGCTGCGGGACGGGATGAACCTGGTGGCCAAGGAGTACGTCGCCTGCCGCTACGACGAGAGCGGCGCGCTGGTGCTGAGCGAGTTCACCGGCGCGGCCGACGAACTGGCCGGCGCGTTCCTGGTCAACCCGCACGACATCGAGGGCCTGAAGGACGCCATCGTGCGCGCGGCCACCATCAGCCGGGCCGAGGCGAGGCGCCGGATGCGGGCCATGCGGCGGCGGGTCGGCGAGCACGACGTGGCCCGCTGGGCGGCCGGCTTCCTGGACGCGCTCGGCCGGACGGCTGGCGCGCCCGGCCGGACGGCTGGCGCGCTCGGCCGGACGACCGGCGGTGATGACGATGGCGGACATTGAGGTGACCGCGAGCGGTGCGACGGTGACCGCCTCCCCGGCCGACCGGATCGTGATCCGGCTGGCGGAAAACGCGACGACCGGATACCAGTGGTCGGTCGCCGAGGCCGGGGGGTTCGACGTCGAGTCGAGCGAGCTGCTGCTCCCCGGTTCCGCCGCTCCGGGGGCCGCCGGCCAGCGGGTCGTGCGGCTCCGGCCGCGCGGCCCCGGCCGGGCCCGGGTCCGCTTGCACCTCAAGCGGGCCTGGGAACCCGGACCGGTCGACCGCTTCGACCTCGACGTGATCGTGGCCGGCGACTAGGCGGTTACCACAGGTAGATCTCGTAGACCATCCCGTCGGCTTCCTCGCGGAAGTTGACGGGACGGCCGACCTGCCGGGCCTGAGCGGCCAGGATGGTCAGCGCGATGAACGCGCCGTCCCGGCCGTTGTACAGCCTCTTCCAGCCCAGGCCGACCACGCGCATCCAGGCGTTGCGGGTCTCGTTGGCGGCCCACAGCGCGTCGATGGTGACGCCGTTGCGCCACGTGGCGGTGATGCCATCGGTGGTGGCCGTCCCGGCCGTGGCCGTGGCGGCGGCCGTTCCGGCCGCGCCGGGAGGCAGGCCGGCCGGGCCCTGCGGCGGGGGTATGCGGAGAAATACGTATTGACGGGCGATGCCGGCTTCTTTACGGTGGGCGGCCTGGAATGATCCGCGTGCGCCTGGCCTGGTGTTACATGGCGGGAGTTATTAAAGTTCGGTATGGGACAATGGCAGCCCCGCGTGCCCGGCGGGATCCGGTGAAACGGCGGCCTCCATCCGGCCTCCATAACGGCTACATCACATATGCACCCGCCTGCAGGCGCGATGACGCGGCGATGGTGGCGATGTGGAGGATTCCTGGAGTTACGCAGCAGGCAGGATGAGGGTCATCTGAGTGCCACGTCCCGGGCCTTCAGGCTCGCTGCTGGCGGTCAGCCGGCCGCCGTGGGCCTGGGCCAGCTCCGCGGCGACCGCCAGGCCGATGCCGCTGCCGGAGATCTGGACGGCCTGCTGGCCACGCCAGAACCGGTCGAAGATGCGGGGCAGGTCCTCGGCGTGGATGCCGGTACCGGTGTCGGTGACCTGCAGCACCGCCTCCTGGCCCGACGGCCAGGTGCTGATGGTGACGCGGCCGCCGGCCGGGGTGAACTTCAGCGCGTTGGTGAGCAGGTTCGTGATCACCTGGTGGATCCAGTGCGGGTCGGCCAGCACCGGGCTCGCGGCCAGCTGCCGGTCCAGCGTGATGCCGGCCGCCTCGAATCTGCGGGCCAGGCTGTCGGCCGCCGCGGCGGCGAGATCGGCCAGGTCGCCCCGGCGCCGCGCCAGGTTCAGCGCGGCGGCGTCGGCGGCAGCCAGCGTCTGCAGGTCCCCCACCATCCGCGCCAGCCGCAGCACCTCATCGCGCAGCGAGCCGAGCTCGGCGGGGGTGGGATCGGCCACGCCGTCGAGCAGCGCCTCGTGGCCCGCCTGCAGGATGGCGATGGGCGTGCGCAGCTCGTGAGCCACGTCGGCGACGAGGTTGCGGCGGATCTGCTCCTGCCGGTCCAGGGTCCCGGCCATCTGGTCGAAGGCGGCGGCCAGCTCGCGCAGTTCCGTGGGGGCGCGGATCTCGCCGACCCGGGCGGCATGGTCCCCGGCCGCCATGGCCCGGGTCACCGCGATCAGCCGGGTGACCGGGCGGGTGATCCGCCGGGCCACGGCGAGCCCGGTGAACAACGCGAGCAGGGCCGCCAGGCCGGCCGCCCCGGCGATGGCCCGCATCAGCGCGGTCTCCAGGACCCGGTCGGCGGCGTTGAGCCCCGAACCGGTGGACCGCACCACGGCGGTGCCCACCGGCTGGCCGCGGACGACGATCGGCAGCCGCACCTGCGGTCCGGTTGCGGTGTTGAAGCCGGGCGAGAGGGCGATGACATGCCCGGCCTGGTCGCGTATCTGGACGGCCGCTCCGGTGTTCGTGGCCAGGTCGAGGACCGGGGACAGATCGTCGGACGACCAGGCCCTGGTGACCGGGTTCCAGGCCGGCCCGGCGGCGACCGCGATCGCGCTGGCCAGCTCGGCGCGCTGCTGGCCGGCCAGGTGGGAGACGTCCGCGGCGGCGAACGCCGCGGTGAGCCCGGCGAGCAGCGCGATCGCGGCCAGCGCGACGGCGAGGAACGCCAGCGCCAGCCGCAGCCCCAGCGTGCCGCCGCGGGCCGCGGGGCCCGGCGCGGCAGCGGGATCAGTCATCTCGGGTGAGGCCGAGCCGGTAACCGCCGCCGAGGACGGTCTGGACGATCCGGGGATTGGCCGGGTCGTCCTCGACCTTGCGGCGCAGGTTCTTCACGTGCGAGTCGACCGTGCGCTCGTAGCCCTCGAACTCATACCCCCGGACCCGGTTGATCAGCTCGAACCGGGAGTACACCCGGCCCGGGACGGTGGCCAGCGCGACCAGGACACCCCATTCGGTGGGGGTCAGGGCGACAGACGTGCCGCGCACCGTCGCCTGCCGCTGCGGCTCGTCGATGACCAGCTCGCCCCCGCCGTAACTGATGACCCCCTGGGCGGCGGGCGGCCCGCCGCGGCGGAGGATCGCCTGGACCCGCAGCACCAGTTCCCGCGGGCTGAACGGCTTGGTCACGTAGTCGTCGGCGCCGAGCTCGAGCCCGCGGATCCGGTCTTCTTCCGAGCTCTTGGCCGTCAGCATGAGGATCGGCGTGGCCGACGTGACCCGCAGCTCGCGCGCCACCGTCTCGCCGGGCACGTCGGGCAGCCCGAGATCGAGGACCACCAGGTCCGGGGCGGAGCCGGCGGCCATGGTGAGCGCCTCGGCGCCCGAATCGGTCGAAAGCACGATGAACCCGGCGCGCTCCAGGTAGGACCGGACCAGGTCGCGCAGCTTGCGCTCATCCTCGACCACCAGCACCGTCGCCGCCATCGCCGCTCACTCCGCCTTTCCGCCTGCTGTTCCGCCGGACTGCCCGGCCGTTCCGGACTTCCCATGATCTCCGCACCGGCCGCCTCCACACCATCACCATGTCAGCTTCACTGGGCCCGCACGATCAGCGGGTGCACTGAATCGTGACACCAATGGCAGTTTGGAGGCGACGCGGATGACCGGAAGCGACTTGATCGTGCTGGCTCCGTGGATCGTCTTCGCCGTAGCGCTGGCCGCCATCTGCCTTTTCCTGTTCCGCTCACGTCACGAGTCCAGGCCCCGCCCCCGGCGGCTGCCCCGGCCTTTCTCCCGGCCGGCCGGACCGGCCAGGCCGGCGACCCAGCCGGACCGGGCCCCGGCGGACCGGGAGCCGGCCAGCCGCGCCAACCCACAGGATGCGAGATGTCGCGAGAAGAACGCACAAGCCAGGCCGCAATGACCGCCGAGCCGGCGGCCGGGATCCGGGGCCCGCGCTGGCGGGCGCTGCTCGAGGCCCGGTGGCAGGCCCGCGTGCGGGAGGTCACCGAACTATCGCTGGCGTATCACGCCGCGGCCGCGGCCGTCCCGGACGGCACCGGTGACGGCGCTGGCCAGCCGGAGATTCAGGCCTTGCTGCGGCGCGCGGTCGCGGCCCGCAGGAAGCTGGCGGACGTCGAGGAAGCCCTCGGCCGGCTGACGGCGGGCCGCTTCGGGTCCTGCGAGCAGTGCGGCTCTGCGATCCCGGCCGGGCTTCTCGCCAGCGTGCCCGAGACCAGGTACTGCCCGCGCTGTGACGCGCCGTTCCCTGAAGCGGGGCATGCGGGGGCCAGGCCGCTGGCTGGACGTGCCATCCGATGACGACGGTACCCCTGTGGGCGTGGGCCGCGACCCTCGCCGTTCTCGTCGTGCTCATCGTCGTCGATCTCGTCCTCACCAGGGGTCCGGAAAACGGGCTGCGTGCCGCGGCGGTGGAGAGCGCGCTATGGCTCGCCGCCGCGCTGGCGTTCGGCGGGGTCCTCTGGCTGTGGCGGGGCCCGGCCACCGGCAGCCAGTACCTGGCCGGCTACCTGCTCGAAAGAGCCCTCAGCGTGGACAACGTCTTCGTGTTCGTGCTGCTGTTCGTCTCCCTCCGGGTGCCCGCCGCGCTGCAGCGGCGGATCCTGTTCCTCGGAGTGGTCGGCGCGCTCGTGCTCCGCGGCGTCTTCATCGCGGCGGGCGGCGCGCTCATCGCGCACGTCAGCTGGATCTTCTACGTATTCGGCGCGATGGTGCTGGTGGCCGGGGCCCGCATGTTCCGGTCCGGCGAGGGCGGCTCGGGGAACAACCTGGCCGTGCGGGGCCTGCGCCGGGTGCTGCCGGTGACCGAGCACTACGACGGCGGCCGCCTCATCAGCCGGGCGAGCGGCCGGGCCGCGGCCACGCCGCTGCTCGTGGCGCTGGCGGCCATCGCGGTAACCGACGTGGTGTTCGCGCTCGACTCGATCCCGGCCGTCTTCGGCGTCACCAGGGACCTGTTCGTGGTGTTCACGTCGAACGCCTTCGCCGTCCTCGGCCTGCGGGCGCTGTACTTCCTGCTGGCCGGCTCGGTGGACCGGTTCCCCTACCTCAAGCCCGGAATCGCCCTGCTGCTCGTGTTCATCGGCCTGAAGATGCTCATCTCACCCCTCGTTCACCTGCCGATCTGGCTGAGCCTCGCGGTGATAGTGGTGATCGGCGGCGGCGCGGTGGCCGCCAGCCTGTGGCGCGACCGGACCCGCTCGCGGCGGCCCGCCGAGCCGGAGCAGCCCGCTGAGCCGGGCCGCGCGCCGGAACCGGGCCGGGTGGCGCGGGTGCCGGAGCCGCAGGGACCGGTGCGCCGTTGACCGCGCTGTCCGTCCTGCAGGTCGATTCGCTGCTCTCCTACATCGTCGCGATCGTCCTGCCGGCCCTCGACGCGATCCTCCCGGTGCTGCCCAGCGAGACCGCCATCATCGCCCTCGGCGTCGCGACCGCGGGCAGCGCCGATCCTCGCATCGGGCTGCTCGTGGCCTGCTCCGCGGCCGGCGCGTTCCTCGGCGACAACCTCTGCTACCTGCTCGGCCGCCGTTTCGGGCCGCGCGTGGAGCACCGGTTCTTCGGGGGCGAGAAGGGCGCGCGACGGCGTGCCTGGGCCGTGCACTCGCTCGAGCGGTACGGCATGCCGCTCATCATCGTCTGCCGGTTCATTCCCGGCGGCCGGACGGCGGTCATGCTGACCTGCGGCATCGTCGGCTATGACCGCCGGCGCTTCGTCATCGCGACCGCGATCGCGGGCACGATCTGGGCGTCCTACTCATTTTTCCTCGGCCGGCTCGGCGGGCGGGCCTTCGAGGACAAGCCCTGGGCCGGGCTGCTGCTGGCGTTCGGCGTCGCGATCGCCATCAGCGCGCTCATCGAGGTGATCCGGCGGATAACGTCCAGGAAGGGGCACCGGGGCCAGGCCGTCAGGGCGTCACACCAGACAGATTGAGGCCGATGACGCCGGCCAGGACCAGGCCGATCGACACCAGCTTGAGGGTGGATACCGCGTCCCCCAGGAAGGCCATGCCCGCGATCGCGGTCCCCGCGGCGCCGATCCCGGTCCACACCGCGTACGCGGCGCCCACTTCGAGATGGCGCAGCGCGATCGTCAGCAGCCCGAAACTCACCAGCGCGCAGATGGCGAAGATGACGGTCGGCCACAGCCGGGTCAATCCGTGGCTCAGCTTCAGCGACACCGCGAAGCCCGTCTCGAACAGGCCGGCGGCGAGAATGGTCAACCAGGCCATCACGTCACCCCTCTGCGTCCGTGCTGTGACCATGTCTCTTGTATAGGGCGCGGGCGAGGAATCCCCGTGTGCCGGTGATGGAGCCCGGATGGAGGATCGCCGGCGATCTTCACCGGTTCACCACAGCATCCACACACCGTCTGCACACCCGCGAGGTTAGCTACACCTGTCCCGGCCGCTGCCGCCCACCGCCGTCGGCGGCAGCGGCCGGCGAACGCCCCCGCCAGGGCACTAGCTGGCCAGGCGGGTGGCCAGGAACGCCAGCGACGGCGGTTCCCGCGCGGCGAAGAACGATCCGTCGTGGCAGCCCGGCCCGAAATCCACGGCGCCGCCGGGCGGGAGGGCGCGCGCGAGCGCCCGGACACCGGGGTAGAACGGATCGGCGTAACCCGACGCGACCCGCACCGGCCGGCGGCCGAGCGCGGCGGCGTGCGTGACCACGTCGCCGGCGGCGAAGGCCGAGGCCGAGGCGTAGGCGGCCGGGTTGGCCGCTCTCGCCTGCGCGTAACTGGTCCAGATGGCCGGGCTGATCGCGGCCACCGCGGCGATGAGGCGCGGGTATTTCTCGGCCAAGAGCAGCGCGCCGTAGCCGCCCATCGAGATGCCCATGGCCCCGATCCGCCGCGGCGGGCGGCCGAGGCCAAGCCGCTGGCAGCGCGGGATCAGCTCGTCGATCACCATCGCCATGGGGTCGTCGCCGGGATGCGGGTTCCAGTAGCCGTTGCCGCCGTCGACGGTGACCATCGCCATCGGGGCCAGCGGCCGGCCGGCGGCCTTCACCGCCAGTCCCTGCGCGGGCGACATCCCGGCCAGGGCGTCGGCATGGCTGCCGCCGTAGCCGTGCAGCATGACCACCAGCGGCAGTTCGTCCCCGGGACGGTGCCGGGGCGGGTAGGCGACCGTGTACCCGACCGCCCGGCGGCGGGCCGCGGAGTAGAACGTACCCGAGTACGACGGCCCGGGGGCCGAGTAGGCCAGCGGGGGGGCAGGCACCGAGCAGGCGCCGTCGAGCTCGTCGAGCACGGTCCGGCCCGGCACGACGCCGCGGGAGACAAGTTCCAGGCCGACGGCCCCGGCCCCGGCCAGCACCGCCGGGGCGAGCCCGAGCATCAGCACCCGGCGCCTGCTCCAGCCCGTCCGTCTCGGCTCATCCCGCTCGGCGGCCTCGCGGCGCCCGGTCCCCTGGGTCATCGCGCCACCGCGCGGGCGTGCCGCGCGGCCTGCCGCCTCGCTTGCCGCGCCACCGCCAGGGCCACGGTCATGACCGCGACCCCGGCGACGTCGATGGCTCCGGCGTGGAACAGGTTCCCCGGTCCCGGAGCCCGGTCGGCGATCCAGGCGCAGCATCCGCCGAGGAACACGACCATGATGACGCAGGCCGCGGCGCCGAGCCGGGTCTCGAAGTCCAGGATGCGCGGCGAGAACTCGGCCCGGCGGACCACCGTGACCGCGCCCGCCACGGCGCAGGCCGCCGCCAGCGGGCTGAGGGCCATCCAGGCAAGTTCGGCCGCCGGGAAGGCCGCCAGGGCGGCGGGGTGGGCCCAGAAGGAGGAGACGGAGAGCGTCGACGCCCACGAGAAGGCCGCCACTCCCCCGGGCACCAGCCCCTGGCGAGCCCACGGGTGCCCCCCGGTACCCGGCCAGCCGTTACCGAAATGCCTGCCGCCGGCCACCACGATCGCCAGGCCGGCCAGGAAGAGCACCGAGGGGCCGAGCAGGCCCCGCGCTGCTCCTCCTGGCGGGCGTCCGCGGGCCAGGCACGACGCCACGCTCCAGGCCACGGGAAGCCCGGCGAGCACCGCCAGGACGGCGAAGGCCAGCATCGCCCCCGACGTCACGAACGTGGCGACGGCGACGCCGGCGGTGTCCGGCTCGGACCACTGCCAGCCGATGGTGAGCTGGGACCACATGGCCCCGCCGAAGCCGAGGAAGACGGCCACGCAGCAGGCCAGCGAGGCCAGGCTGGCGCGGACCCGGGGGCCGGCCTCGGGCGCGCAGCCGCACAGCCCGGCGTCCCCGAGCCGGGCGACGATCCCGCCCCGGATCACGTCCGCCGTGCGCGGCCACGAGCGCGGCCGCTCGCCGATGTCGCAGATCAGGAGCTCGGTGAACTCCTCGCCGTAGCGGGACCGCCACGCCTTCGGGTACCAGCGGAGCAGCCGCGCGGCGGCGTCCTCCGCCCGGCCGCGGGGTGCCTCCGGGCCCTCCGGCCCGCTCACGTGAGCCCCCAGCCCGCGGCCAGGCGGCGCAGGCCGAGGTCGGCGACGCGGCGCTGCGCGTCGAGGTGGGCCCGGAGCGTCTCCGCTCCCACGGCCGTGAGCCGGTACGGGCGCCGCCGGTCATGGCTCTCGACAGGCTCGATCAGCCCCTGGGCCTGCAGGCGGGCCAGGGCCTCGTAGAGGGTGCCGGGCGCCAGGCGGACGCCGGCGAAGGACTCGATGTCCTTGGTCAGGGCGTAGCCGTGCTTGGCGCCGTCCGCCAGGCTGGCCAGGATGAGCGTGGCCGGGCCGGCGTAGCGGCCGAACCCGGCGAGCGCCTTGGCGTGATCCGGCTCCGGCGCGCCGCCGGAGGTTTCTCTTCTCGGCACGGCGCCAGTCTATATCGGCCGCCGATCTATCGGTAGCCGATTCATTGAATAACCGGGTGCGCCGGCCCCCGGAACCGTCGTACGTTACGGGTGATGCTTTCCTATGACGTGACTGGCGCCGGCCCGGCGCTGGTCCTGCTGCATTCCACGGTGTGCGACCGTCGGATGTGGGATCCGCAGTGGCCGGTCCTGGCGGAGGCCGGGTACCGGGTGGTGCGCTGCGATTTCCGCGGCTTCGGCGCCACGCCGGCGCCGTCGGCGCCGTACAACGACGCCGACGACGTGCTGAGCCTGGCCGATGACCTTGACCTCGGGCCGGTGGCCCTGGTCGGTGCCTCCGGCGGCGGGCGGGTCGCCCTGGAGATCGCCGCCCGGCGGCCGCAGCAGGTGACGGCGCTGGCCCTGGTGTGCTCCGGGATGCCGGGACACGAGCCGACCGACGCGCTGCGCGGGTTCTGGCAGCGGGAGGGTGAGCTGATCGAGGCCGGCGACATCGCCGGGGCGGTGGAGCTCAACGTGGCGACCTGGCTCGGCCCGGAAGCGGACGAGGCGACCCGGGAACGGGTGCGGCTGATGCAGCGCCACGCCTTCGACGTTCAGCTGGCCGCGCCTGAGGAGTACGAGCCCGTCGAGGTCGACGTGGACCTGCAGGCGATCACGGCTCCCAGCCTCGTCGTGTCCGGTGCCCGGGACCTGCCCGATTTCCGGCTGATCGCGGCCAGGCTGGCGGCGCTGCTGCCCGGCGCCCGGGCCGTCGAGCTGCCCTGGGCCGGTCACCTGCCCACGCTGGAGCGACCGGGGGAGTCGTCACAGCTGCTGGCCGCCTTCTTGCGGGACACCATCCCCGCCGGGTAGCCGCCGGGTGCCATCCCCCGGACAGGTCAGCGGAACCCCGTTGCGCTGCCAGTTCCAGACCGGCGCCAGGCCCGGCTCGGCGGCCAGGACCTTGACCAGCAGCTGAAGCTGGCCGGCCGGGAGCGGCGGTTCCAGGTCCGGGGGCATCGAGAAGATGCGCCTGGGCAGCCCCTCGGACAGCTGGCAGTCCTCCGTCGAGAACGCCTTCAGCAGGTCGGTGGCGGTGCGGATGCCGACGCGCCTGAGTTTCAGCCTGGCCGACGCTCCTGGTGCCGCCGCCTGCCCGGCGGCCGGATCCCGGCCGTCCGCGCCCTGGCCCTTCCGCTGCTCGTCCAGTTCCTTGCGGTCGGCATGGTCCAGGTGGATCAGCAGGAACGCCTGGTCGGTCCAGTCCACCAGGCGCCCGGGCGGGACCCGCGTGTGCAGGATCACGTCGACCAGGTTCATGGTGGTCAGGTTCTGCATGTCCTCGACGCCCTCTTCGGTCAGCCGCGCCTCGTACCAGAGGTTGAACCCGTCGAGCTGGTCGAGGGGGTACGCCGACGTGACGGTGGGAACGACCTGGCGCAGGGCCCTCGACGTCACCCGCTGCAGGGCCTGCAGGCCGACCAGGGGGAAGAAGCCGACGACGAAGGCGATCGCCAGCTCGGCATGGCTGATGACCCCCGTGGTCCCGCCCAGCACCTGGTGCAGGACGGCGACGATCAGCAAGACGAGCGTGATGCGGAACACCGCGGTGGCGTAGGCGCTCGGGCGCAGGTCGCTCTGGAAGAAGCGCCGGATGAGCATGCTGGTCACGAACGCATAGGCGCCGAGGAACCCGAACTTCAGCACATCCCACGCGCCAGCGGGATCGGTGACGAACCGGGTGTTCCACAGCACCGCGGACCAGCCGACGGCGAGCACGGCCGTCGTGAGGAACACCGGGAACAGGGACTCGCTGCGGACCCTGTAGTCCTGCCTGGACATCCGCCCGCCGGTATCGGGAGCGGAGTCGTCCGCCGCGCCGGCCAGGTGTTCCTCCGAGTGCCTGGTGATCTGGCGCCCGTAGTAGGCCTCGAACTTCTGCCGGTAGATGTTGTCGGCGGGCGGGCCGTGCTTGCGCCGAGCCCACCGCTCGTGAAACGCCGAGTCCACCGGGGGCATCGGCAGGTGCCACGGCAGGTCCCAGCCCAGCCGGTGCAGGCTGAGGACGTATTCGTTCCACAGCGCCTTGGCCCGCAGGTCCAGGAACCGCACGTAAAGCCACCCGGGCAGGAACGCCAGGCACCACAGCGTGAACAGCTTGAGCGCGACGATGCCCCAGGTCCGCGGCTCGGGCCAGGGGCGCCCGGCCATGAGCCCGGCGGTCACCGCGGTCATCCCCGCGGCGACGGCGATCAGGATGTTCATCCACGCCGCGACCGCCTTGCGGCGCAGCCATACCCGGGAGTTGCTGTCACCGGTCAGCCACCCGGCCAGCCTGCTCAGCCAGCCCGCCGGCGCCGGGGCGCCAGGATCGGCGGCTGGCCCGGGACGCAACTCGGCACGGTCTGGCGCCAGCGTGCTCATCCGGCACCCCCCGATTTCGCTGTCACCTGCTGAGCGGGCCTTATCCCAGCTCACTAGGTAAGGAGCCGGCCAGGGCACGCCCTGATACAGCCGTTGCGGGGATCGCGGAACGCACGTCATGAGGCGGGGGCGGTAGGTTGCCCGGGTAATGACAAGATTCGCCTACTTCCTGTTCTGGCGGTTGCTCGGGATCGCGATCCTGGCGTGGGTCACCACCCTGGTCGCCTTCGGGCTGTTCCGCGCCGGGGCGCCCAACCCGGCGACCGACGCGCAGCTCAGCCAGCAACTGGGCGCGGGCCAGCCGGCCTCCTGGCAGTACGTTCACTACCTGCTGCGATTGCTGCACGGCAACCTGGGCGGATCGCTGACCGTAGGGCTGCCGGTCGACACCGTCCTGGGGAGGGCGCTGCCCCCGGCGCTGTCCCTGATGATCGGCGGGATGCTGCTGTGGCTCATCACCGGGGTCCTGGCCGGCACGGTGAGCGCGCTGCGGCGCGGTTGGCGGGCCGACAGGATGGTCAGCGGCGGGGCGCTGGCGGCCATGGTGATCCCCACGTTCGTGCTCGCGCTGCTGTTGCTCGGCCTGTCCACCTACCTGGCCCGGTCGGGGCACCTGTGGCTGCAGCCCGGCTACGTGCCCTTCACCCAGAGCCCGTGGCAGTGGCTCGGCCTGATCACCGACATCTGCCAGGCCCTGCTCGACCCGCGGGTGCAGCTCTTCTGACGCCGGCCGCTCGGGCAGCTACTTGATGAGCGGGTCCCGGGGCAGGCCGAGGATCCGTTCGGCTATCTGGTTCCGCTTGATCTCCGACGTGCCGCCCGCGATCGACATGCCCCGGTTCATCAGCACCAGCGTGGCGGCCAGCCCGCCCCTGCCGTCCAGGAACGCCGCGTCCGGCCCCGCGAGCTCGGCCATGATCGCGGCCGTCTCATGGCCGAGCTCGGACAGCAGCAGCTTGGCGATGTTGCCCTCCGGCCCCGGGCCGGCGCCGGCCATCGCCCGGTAGGCGCTGCGCTGGTTCAGCACGCCCAGCGCCTGCGTGCGGGCGAGATGCCTGCCGACCCGTCCGGCCCCGCCGGCCAGCCGCTCCGGATGCGCGTCGAGCGGGGCGATGAACGCCTCGGCCGGCATGGTCATGCCGCCGTCGCCGCCGCCGATGCTGACGCTCTCGTTGCCGAGCGTCGCGCGCGCCACCGTCCAGCCGCCGTCGACCGGCCCGACCACGTCGGCGTCGGCCACGAACACGTCGTCGAAGAAGACCTCGTTGAATTCGGAGTTCCCGCTCGGCATCTTCAGCGGCCGGACGGTGACGCCGGGCGCGTGCATGTCGATCACCATCATGGTGATGCCCTCGTGCTTGGGCGCGTCCGGGTTGGTCCGCACCGTGGCCAGGCCGAAATCGGCCTGGTGCGCGCCGCTGGTCCAGACCTTCTGGCCGTTGATCAGCCAGCCCCCCTCCGCCCGGGTCGCCTTCGTCCTGATGCCGGCCGCGTCGGACCCGGCGCCCGGCTCGCTGAAAAGCTGGCACCAGATCACGTCCTGGCTGAGCGCCGGGCGGACCCAGCGGGCCACCTGGTCCGGGCTGGCGTACTGGATCAGGGTCAGGATGATCCAGCTGGTGATGCCGAGGCTGGGCCGCTTGATCCCGGCCGACCGGAACTCCTGCTCGATCACCAGCTGCTCGACGGCGGCCGCGTCCCGGCCCCACGGCTTCGGCCAGTGCGGCATCGCGTAGCCGGTGTCGATCAGCTCCTGCTTCCTCGCGTCGCCCGTCAGGTCGCGCAGCCTGGCCACGTCGGGCAGGACCGCCGCCCGGATCGGCCCGGCCTCGGCGGGCAGGTCGATCGCGGCGGCCCGGCGCACGCCGCGGCGGACCAGGTCGGTGGCCTCGACCGCCGCCCGCTCGGCGTCCACCACCGCGGCGATCGCCGCGGCCCGGCGCAGGTACAGGTGCGCGTCGTGCTCCCAGGTGAACCCGATCCCGCCGTGCACCTGGATGTTGAGACTGGCGTTGCCGGCCGCGGCCGGCACGGCGAGCACCGCCGCGATGGCCGCGGTGTAACTGAACTGGTCGCCGCCGTCGATCCCGGCCCGGCCTGCGTCCCACGTGGCGGCCGTGGCCAGCTCGGCGGCCACCAGCATGTTCGCGCAATGGTGCTTGACCGCCTGGAAGGTGGCGATCGGGCGGCCGAACTGCTGGCGGACCTTGGCGTACTCGGCCGCCTGCTCGGTGGTCTCGGCGGCGATGCCGGTCGCCTCCGCCGCGAGCACGGCCCGGGCCACGCCGGTCAGCAGCCCGCGCGCGCCCGGCAGCACCGCCGCCGGCGCCGCGTCCAGCCTGACCCGGGCGGCACGCCGGCTCTGGTCCAGGTTGGCGGGCACCTCGGCCTGGACGCCGCCGGCCGACTTCTCGATCACCAGCACGTCGTCACCGGCCGGAACCAGCAGCACGTCCGCCAGGTGGCCGCTGAGCACCACGCCGGCCTTCCCGGTCGCGGCGCCGTCGGCATAGCTCACCTCGCCGCCCAGCGCGGCCGCGCCGATCACGCTGCCGTCGGCCAGCCCTGGCAGCAGCCTTTTCCGCAGGTCATCGGGCCCGGCCGCGGCCAGCACGGCGCTGGTGATCACGGTCGGGACGAACGGCCCCGGCGCCAGGTGCCGGCCCATCTGCTCGGCCACGACCAGCGTTTCCGGCAGCCCGAAGCCCGAGCCGCCGAGGTCTTCCGGCACGTGCAGCCCGAGCAGGCCGAGGCTGGCCAGTTCGGCCCAGAAGGCGGGCAGCGCGTCCGCCCCGGCGGTGAGCAGGGCGCGGGCCGCCGCGCGGGACTGGTGATCGGCCAGGAAACCGGCGACGGTCTGCGACAGGGCGCGGTGCTCTTCAGAGATGGCGATCGACATGTATAAATAATTACCCGGTTTTCCGCCGACAGCACCTGCTCCGCTGTCCGACCGCACCGCGCACGGCGGGCGGCAGGGCCGGTTCAGCGGCCGCCGGCACCGGTGGACGCTGGTCATGGCGGTGCTCGGGCGCGCCGCTCAACGTGGCGGCGCTGATTCCGAGTTCAGAGGCACCGAAACCGTCGATGACCACGTAGAAGGCCGCCGGGACCACAGCCGGGCCGGCCTGGTGCAGCAAGGCGTCCACCTCGTCCTTGCCGAAGGTGCTCCGATCGGTGACCACCGTGCAGCTGGTGACCGACTTGCGCACATGCAGGCAGAAGGCGACCAGGCCGCAGGTGATCTCGGCGATGATGTTCTGCATCTCGGCGTAGGGGGGCTGGAACTCGGTTCCCCATTCCAGGGTGTAGGAGATGATCTTGGACTTGGCCGGGTCGGCGAAGTGCCGGCTGTAGGCGTAGTCATCGGACGTTCCCGCGGTCGGGTAGAGGTTGAAGGACGACTTCACGGTGTAGCCGGTGCCCCGCACTGCCTGGACGGCGTCGCGGAAGTCCGCGGCCAGCGCCAGCGAGGCGGACAGATCACCGGCCGGGATGTATTCCTTGTAGGCATCCCCGCTCACCCCGCGCTGGCCGTCGTAGGCGGGATTCAGGAAGTTCATGGCCGGGTTGGCTGACTGGTCCTCGTCGTCGCCCCAGCTGTAGAGGATGTCCTGGCCGTAGCTGTGCAGATCCATGAAGAAGCCGATGTTCCCGAAGTTGTCGAAGATCCACTTGGCGTTCTGGCTCTCCGGTTCCGGGCGCTGGCCAGGCCGCGTGG
>Ga0335069_10008076_pt1 | contig 15098 bp, 18 predicted proteins | sample Lox_Sample_11_FD_206714 | JGI IMG/M metagenome (GOLD analysis project Ga0335069, IMG submission 206714) | Soil microbial communities from Loxahatchee National Wildlife Refuge, Florida, United States - Lox_Sample_1.1 | ecosystem: Environmental > Terrestrial > Soil > Wetlands | place: USA... | reverse complement strand
GCGGAGATTTCGCCCTGCGCACTTAACTATGAATGGCCTAACACTGTTCGGTTTGTTTGCAGTTACGGCGATGTTGGTTTGCTATGCGCTCGAGAAGCGAAGCCCGTGGTTCATCCTCGGCTTCGCCTTTGGCTGCGTGCTGGCATCCATCTACGGCTTCCTGCAAGGCGCCTGGCCGTTCGGAATCGTGGAAGCGATCTGGTCGGTCGTGGCAGTCAGACGATGGTGGGCCGAGCGAGCGCAAGTCGACCGATCGACGGCGACGTGGTGACGCTCGCGGGCGGAGGAGCGGAGGTTTGCGGTATTGTGAAGAGAGCCATGCTTATGCCCTTTTTACGAAAACCTGTTCTCCCAGCACTTGTGGCCGCAGTGGCGACTGCGCTGTTTCTGCTCGCTTGCCACGGCTCGACCGGATCGCAAAGGCCGGGCCAGGTCAGCAGCAATGCGCCGAACTTCTCGGTGAAGGACCTGGACGGCAAGCCGCTGGAATTGTCCAGCTACAACGGCAAGGTGGTGCTGCTGAATTTTTGGGCGACGTGGTGTACGCCCTGCCGCGGCGAGATTCCAAACTTCGAACAATTCCAGACGCAGTACGGACCTCAGGGATTGCAAATCATCGGGCTCTCGATGGACGACAGCGATAAGCCGGTGCGTGAGTTCTATCAGCAATTCAAAATGAACTATCCCGTCGGCCTGAGCACGGAAAAGATCGCGCAGTCATACGGCGGAATTCTCGGCCTGCCGGTAAGCTTCGTGATCGGCCGCAACGGACAAATCGCCGCCAAGTATGTGGGAGCGGCGCAGATTCCGGTGGTCGAGCAGGAGATCAGGGCCCAACTGGCCGCCAAGTAACCGGTTTCCCTGCCCAATGACCCCTGCACGGTTCGGACGACCGCTGCCTTGGCTCGCGCGCGAGCCGATAGCGAAGAACTCATCCCCGCCCCCCTGTTCCACATTCCTGCTTTTGCATCTGAGTATTCGATACCCGGCGCTCAGTTCCCGGTGACCTCCAGGACGTGATGTCGGACAACGAGGACCAAAGGCATGGAACCCATAGGAGTGATTCCGGTCGCGGACGCTAAGAACGGCGGCATGTCTGCTTCGAGCAATCCGACAATCAGCCCCTGGTGGCTGGCAGGTCTTTTCCTTACACCGTTGCGCTGGGTGATGGGCTGGTTGTTCTTCTCTGCCTTCTGGCGGCGAGTCGTGCTCAAGAACGCACTCAACCCAGGCGGAGCGAACTACGTCGGTCAGAAGATCAACCATTTTCTGCCTCATGCTCTGCTGATCAAACCGCTGATCGCGATGTCGCTGAGCAGCCCTCATGCGCTGCATCTCGGTTTGTGGGCCTTCACCATAGGGGAGGGTCTGGTCGGCATCGCGTTGCTGATAGGGCTGGCGACTCGGCTTGCCGGCCTCGCTCTTGCAGGTCTTAGCTTTGGCATTTTGCTGGGCGCCGGGTGGTTGGGCACCACGTGCCTGGATGAATGGCAGATCGGTTGTCTCGGTGTGGTGAGTGGGTTACTTATCGTGTTCGGTGGTGCGGGGCCTCTCTCGGCAGATGCATGGTTGGCCGAGCACTTTCCCCACCTCGCTTCTAAACGGATTTTTCCCGTCGTGACTTCAGGGAACCTGGGTATCGATAGCCGCCGCATGCAGCGGCTTGTGCTGGGTACCAGCGTAGTTGTGTTGGTGCTCACTTTGTGGACCAACCAGGTCTTCCACGGAGGAGTCTGGGGGAAGCTCCACAACAAATCGGTTCATCCGCACCTGGTGGTCAGCGAGGCAGCTCTTGGCCCGGACAACGGCCTCACCTTCACCGTTTTTCGCGATGAGGGGTCCGACACTTACGGCGCGTTCCTGGTCGCGGTTGAATTGTTTGACGGATCGGGCACGTTGGTTCAGCGGTGGGATGCAGCGGCTCTGTCGGCACTCGGTCCTGCGGATATCCGCAATCGCTGGCTGGTTAAGGTAAAACCCGTGAAGTACAGCTTGGAGGTGCCACTGGGCGCCCAAGCCGAGGTTCGTCTCCCATCGTCTCCCAATCAAAGTGCGGGAACGCCGGCGACTGTGGTGCTCTACGATGTCAGCGGAGCGACATGGTCAGCGCCGTTGGGCGCTCACAACCGTCTGTGAGCAGACATGGCTGCAAGGAACGGGCCTGGCAAAAACAGGGTTGTGGTCCGAGGTTCATTGTTCGCCTTTCTTCGCCGCCTTCGCCCGTTCGTTGGTCAACTCGCTGGAGGGACCGGTGAGGTCGAAGTCGTGCGTCATATGAGGAACTGAGCGGGCGACATAGAAGCGAACCTCTTCCTTGCAGACCCGGCAGGGCGGAAACTCCTCACCGCGAATGGCCACGACTTCATGTTGCGCCCGATGCTGATAATGCACCGCGATATAAATGCCCGAGACCGGGACAGCCTGTCCCGGTCTATAGAACTGTGGCCGGTCCTTGTGCGGAGTCATCATCACCAAGCCCGAGGCCGTGTCTGCCGCGCCGGCAATCTTTGAGGTGCTGGTTGCAAGGGTGCATGCACTCTTGCCGTAAGCCGGTTCGCAACGCGGCGAGAGAATCCTCCAGCGTCACGTTGTCGAGTCAAAAGAAGGTCCGCTCCGAGGCGAGCCGAGCTACGCCAGGCGCATCGAGCCTCTGGCTCTTTCACTGCGACACAGATTTGAGTCCGATCGACGGCTGGTGCCATTCCGTAGTTCCCCACGCTGCGGGGCACGCATTCTTAGGCCCTTGCGAGATCCGCCTACGCACTTTCCGATCAATGAATTGTTGGCGAAGTTCCGGTGCAGGAAAACAGCCCTGGTCAGCCGGGCTAACTTCGCCCGCTGAGGGTGCAAGCTTCGATGGTTCGCCCCAGTTGCCTGTAGAAACTGCCTCCTTGCAGCCCGGTCGGAAAGTTGAGATGCTTCGGCTACGTTACGAGGTTGTCATCGTCGCTGCCACCAGGGAAAGCGGATGCACTTGGTATCGGCGGGAAGGCCGCAGCGTTGCCGGAAACGGGTACTTTGATCGGAAACAACAGCCCTGCTCTGGGTCCGCATCTCAGTACCGGTGATGGATACGAAAGATCGTTCGCACAAACCTTCGCTGATTAACTACTACGTGCAGTCGTTGTGCGGGCTCTACAGCCGAGTCGCGCGACAGCTGCAGGTTGACCGCTCCTATGTAAGTCGTGTAGCGCGTGGTGAGCGCCGCTCCGAGCCGGTCGAGCGCGCGCTCAGCAGTGAGTTCGACCGCATCATGAACGAAGTCGAAGGCTGAGCACCAGGCAGAGCACGAAAGATCTGGGCCGGCACGAATGGAACGGATTTTTCGGGCTCGCCTGGTTGCGGTCTTCGATGTGACACGGCGTCTCGCTTGATTTTCCCGTCGGACGTGCGGCCGCGGGCAGCGGTTTCCTGTACTTTCTCAAACCTCAGAGTTGGCGCCAGTTGCCAAGCAGCAAGCCTCCGTTTTTCTCTGTTACTATCGAAGTTAAACCCTCATGTTTGGTCACGCTAACCCGGTTGACATCTTCTTCCAGGTCATTGTGCTGCTGTTCGCGATTTGCGTGCACGAGTCGGCGCACGCCTGGATGGCGAACCGGCTGGGCGATCCCACGGCCAAGATGCTGGGCCGCATCTCGCTAAATCCCATCGTGCACATCGATCCCTTCGGCACCATCATCATGCCGCTGATCCTGATTGTGCTGGGATTCCCGCCCTTCGGCTGGGCCAAGCCGACGCCGGTGGATCCGCGCAACTTCAAGAACCAGGTGAGCGACGATATTCTCACCGCGGTGGCCGGCCCGGTCAGCAACTTTCTCACGGCGTTTGTGGCCGTCGTGATCCTGGCGATCATTTTGCACGGGTCGAGCATTGTTGCGGGCAATCACATGCGCACCGCGACGACCGCCGAAGCGCTATCTGTGCTGTTTTACGATGCGATGTGGATCAACGTGATCCTGGCGGTATTCAATCTGATTCCGCTGCCGCCGCTGGACGGCAGCCACGTCATCCGGCATTTTCTTTCTTACGACACGCTGAAGGTTTACGACCGCTTCGGCTACGGCGCGCTGATTGTAGTGCTCTTCATTCTGCCGATGATCGGCTTCAATCTTGTCGGCATTCTGGTCTCACCGTTCTTGACTTTCTTTCAAGCGCTATTGGCTGTGTTCCTGGGCTTCCGATGACCAATACCAGATCAAGCAAGGGCCGCGTGCTGAGCGGCATGCGTCCCACGGGAAAGCTGCACCTCGGCAACTACGTGGGGGCGCTGCGCAACTGGGTCAACCTCCAGAATGATTACGACTGCTTCTTCTTCATCGCCGATTGGCACGCGCTGACCACGGACTACGCCGACACGCGCGCCATGAAACAGAACTCGCTGGAGGTGATCCTCGACTATCTTGCCGCGGGCCTTGATCCGGAGAAGAGCACGCTGTTCGTGCAGTCGCATGTGCCGCAGCACGCCGAGTTGCATCTGCTGTTCAGCATGATCACCCCGCTGGGCTGGCTGGAGCGTGTGCCCAGCTATAAGGAGCAGCGAGAGAATCTCAAAGACAAGGACCTGGGCACGTACGGATTTCTGGGTTATCCGCTGCTGCAGTCGGCGGACATCCTGATTTATCAGGCCGATTTTGTTCCGGTCGGCGAGGACCAGGTGCCGCATGTGGAGCTGACGCGCGAGGTGGCGCGCAGGTTCAACCAGTTTTATCCGCGAAAGGTGCGACCCGGTGATCGCGATCCGCAGCGCGAATTCGTCTTCCCCGAGCCGCAGCCGCTGTTAACGCCGGCGGCCAAACTTCCCGGCACCGACGGCCGCAAGATGTCGAAGTCATACGGCAACTCGATTCTGCTGAGCGAGCCCGAGGCGTCGATGCGGCAGAAGCTGAAGACCATGGTCACCGATCCCGCGCGTATTCGCCGCACCGATCCTGGCGATCCCGACAAGTGTCCGGTGGGCGATCTGCACAAGATCTTCAGCGGACCGGAGACGATGGCGAAGGTGTATGAAGGCTGCCGGTCGGCGGGCATCGGCTGCATCGAATGCAAAGGCTGGGCGGCGGATAATTTGTGGACCGTGCTCGGCCCTATACAGGAGCGGCGCGCGAAGTACGAAGCCGATCCCAGGCTGGCGTGGGATGTGCTGGAAGCGGGCGCGAAGAAGGCGCGAGGGGCGGCTGAGGCGACCATGGTGGAAGCTCGCGCCGCTGCGAACCTGTCGCACGAGTACGAGCCGCCGGCGCAGAGCGCAGGGGAAGGGAAGTAGCTTCACACTCAAGGGCTCGTATCAGTAAGGCCAACGCTCTTGCGGAATCGTGCTAGGCTGTAGCCATGCAGATCACATTCGACATTCCGGATGATCTTGCGGAGCTGCTCGCGGGCTCGGGGCAGGACCTTTCACGCGCCGCTCTGGAGGCGATCGGCATTGAGGCTTACCGCCAACGACGATTGAGCGGTTACCAGTTGCGCAGACTGCTGAGTATTGAATCCCGCTTTGCTCTGGATGCGTTCTTGAAGGACCATCAGGTCGAGAAGTACACCGCCGAGGACTTTGAGCACGACCTTGCCACCATCCGCGAATTCGAGGACAAGCGCGACATCAAGCGCAGCGCATGATCGTCGTAGCAGACGCTAGCCCCGTTCTTTATCTCGTGCTGGTTGGATCGGTCGATGTATTGCAGGCGCTCTACGATCAAGTAGTCATTCCCCAAGCTGTTGCCGACGAATTACAACACGCTGACGCGCCGGACCCAGTACGAACATGGATAGCCAATCTGCCGGATTGATGCCAATGTGCCCTCCGATCCATCGCTTGTTCACCTTGACGCCGGTGAACGGGCAGCCATCAGCTTGGCACTGTCTATTGCGGCTGACCGTGTTCTGATCGATGAGTGGGAGGGACGTGTCGCGGCGGAGCGGCGGCGTCTCTCCCTCACCGGCACGCTGGGTGTTTTGGCCGAGGCCCACCGTAGACGACTCCTTGATTTTGAGTCGGCGATTGCCGCGTTGCGCACTACCAGCTTTTATATGTCGGAAGCCCTGATCAATACCGTTAGACAAAGCCTTTCCACGCGTAGTGAAGACATATAGAATTCGGCAGAGTCAGAATGACCGCAAACTCACAATCTGCTGCACGAAACGGGACGTCGCAATCAACGCCGCAGCCGCCGCGCAACAACGCCAACGACTCGTCTTTCTCTGTCACCGTTGGCCAGGTCTACGAAGGGCCGCTCGATCTGCTGCTCGACCTCATTCGCAAGCAGGACATCGACATCTACGACATCCCCATCGCGAAGATCACCGAGCAGTACCTGAAATACGTTGAGACAATGAAGCAGTTCGATGTGGATGTGGCCGCCGAGTTCATCTACATGGCGTCGCTGCTCATCCATATCAAGTCGAAGATGCTGCTGCCGCGCGATCCCGCCGGCCCATCAGCAGAGGACGATCCGCGGCTGGAGCTGGTAAATCGCCTGCTGGAGCACGAGCGCTTCAAGACGGCGGCGCAGATGCTGCTGCAGAAGCAGCAGATCGAAGACGCGGTGCTGTCAAATCCGGCGCTGAAAGATTTTCGCGACGCCGAGGGGACGGATCCCGAGCTTGCCGCCGACGTGGTCGATCTGGTCAAGACCTTTCGGCAGATTCTGGACCGCGCGCGCAAGCGCCCGTCGTTCGATGTGGACGAGGAAGCCGTGACCGTCGCGCAGATGATTGAGTTCATCCGGCGGCGGCTGGCGCTGGAAGACCGCCCGGTGCGGCTGAAGCAGCTTTTGCGCTCGCTGCCTTCGCGCTCGGCGCTGATCTGCGCGTTTCTTGCGATACTGGAGCTGATTCGTTTGCAGGCGATCCTGGCGCGCCAGGACAATGTCTTCGGCGAGATCGTGCTGAAGAAGCATGCCAACTTCGACGCACTTACAACCGAAGGTGGACTGGCGAGGGACGATTGGCGGTGAAAAAACAGTGGTCAGTGACCAGTGACCAGTGACCAGACAGCGGTTGCAGCCGTTGAATCAGAGAAGTGATGAACCTACAGTATCCGTAAGAATGACAACTGGCCACTGGCCACCGACCACTGACCACTAAACCATGAGCCTTAAAGCCAAACTCGAAGCCGTTATTTACGCGACCGAAGAGCCGGTCACTTTGAACGAACTTGCCGCGCTGCTGAAGGACGCGGTGCTGGCCGATATGCGCGCTGAGGAAGACGCTCGGCTCGCGTTGAACGAAGTGATCTCTGATGGGCCGCCGGCAAGCCTCGATGAGGACGAGACATTTGCGCTCGAAGAGGCGGCGGCGGAGTTCGCGAGCGAGCCGGCGATGACTGTGGCCCAAACCAGCCAAGAACCGCCTGTTTCGGGCGAGGCCACAGCCGCTGCCACGACGGACGACAAGAAGGCTGAGGAGAAGGAGCAGCTCAAGGCGATTAAGGCCCACCTCAGCCGCGTGCTCGACGAACTCATCGCCGACTACGCCTCGCCCGATCGCGGCATGGAAATCCGCCAGATCGCCGGCGGCTACCGCATGGCCACCAAGCCCGAGCACCACGATGTGGTCGTGAGCTTCGCCAAGAGCCTCAAGCCGCCGGTGCGGCTCTCACTACAAGCGCTGGAGACGCTCTCCGTCATCGCCTACAAGCAGCCGGTCACCGTCCCGGAGATCAGCGAGATTCGCGGCGTGGACGCGGCGGGAGTGATCGCCACGCTGCTCGATCGCAAGCTGATCACGACCGCCGGACGCAAGCAGGTGATCGGCCGCCCGATCCTTTACAAGACGACGAAGGAATTTCTGCTGCGCTTCGGCCTGAAGGACGTGAGCGAGCTGCCCAGTGTAGAGGAGTTCGAGAAGCTGGGCGAGCCGCAGGAGGGACTTTTTGCCGCGCCGTCTGAACCGGTATCGGAAGAGCCGGAGCCCGTGACGGAGGCCGTGCCCGATCCCTTGCACCATCTCACAGGTGAATCGACGGTGCCCGCAGACGGAGCCTATGCGACTGAGGCCGAGCCGGAAGAATCCTCCGAGAGATCCTAGCGTGAATCATCCCTGCCGGTTAGTCGAACCGAACAGCGAAATTCGAAGACCGAAAGGTGAATTTTTCCATGCCCGCTGAACGGCTGCAAAAGATCATCGCGGCGGCGGGAATCGCCTCGCGGCGCAAGGCCGAGGAGCTCATCACCTCCGGACTGGTTTCGGTCAACGGGCAGACTGTCACCGAGCTGGGCTCGAAGGCTGATCCCCAGCGCGATCACATCAAAGTCAACGGCAAGCTGCTGGGAGCTGCCCAGCGGCCCGTTTATCTGCTGCTCCACAAGCCGAAAGGCTATGTGACTACGGCTTCCGATCCTGAAGGGCGTCCTACCGTATTAGATCTGGTGCGCGGCATCGGTTCGCGCGTGTATCCAGTTGGGCGGCTCGATTACTCTAGCGAAGGGCTATTGCTGCTGACCAACGACGGCGAGCTGGCGCGGGCGCTGATGCACGCCGCATCGCATGTGCCGAAAACGTACCTGGTGAAGGTGAGCGGCAAACCCGGGGCAGAGCAGATCGCGAAACTGCGCGGCGGAATTACCCTGCCGCCCGAGCGCGCCCCATTGAGGGCGCCGGCGGGGAAGGCATCGCCGCAGACGCGACGGCGGTCACAGCTTGTAAAGACAGCTCCGGCGCGGATTCAATTAGTGCACGATGCGGCGAATCCGTGGTACGAGGTGTCGCTGATCGAGGGACGCAACCGGCAAATTCGTCGCATGTTCGAACACATCGGACATCACGTCGAGAAGATCAAGCGCGTGCGGTACGGGCCTTTGGAACTGGATGTCGAGCCGGGCAAGTTTCGGCATCTAACGGATAGGGAAGTGGCGAAGTTGAAGAAGGCAGCAATTAGCACTTAGCGTCTAGCAGTTAGCATTTAGCACTTAGCATTTAGCCAAAGCTGCTGGTCACACCAAGTTTGCCTAAGTACTAATCGCTAAGTGCTAAATGCTAAATGCTGAATGCTGAATGCCAACTGGAGCATAGATGACCGAGTTCCACAAGCTGGTTCCGCCGCATGTGCGCAAGCTGGGCACGTACAAACCCGGCAAGCATCTGCGTCAAGCGGAATTGGAGAGCGGTGTGCGTTGCATCAAACTGGCCTCGAATGAGAATCCTTTTGGCCCTTCGCCTTTGGCCATCGAGGCAATCAAGGCGGCGACGGCCGACTCGCACTTTTACCCTGACACCGGTGTCACCGAACTCACCGCCCGGCTCGCCGAAATCCACGAGGTGAATCCGGCCGAAATCCTGGTCACTGCGGGCTCGACTACGTTTCTGGAGATCCTGGCGCGCACGCTGCTGGGGCCGGGACTGAACGCCGTCACCAGCAAGACTTCCTTCATCGTTTACCCGATCGTGACCAACGCGACGGGCGCGCACCTGATTGAAGTTCCGACCTGCAATGACGGCTACGATCTGGACGCGATCCTGGGCGCGATCGACAGCAACACTCGCATCGTCTATCTCGCGAATCCGAACAATCCGACGGGAACAATTCTGGACGCCAAGGCTATCGACGACTTTCTGGATCGGGTGCCGTCGCATGTAATCACGGTGCTCGACGAAGCGTACTTCGATTTCGCCGACTACTTCGCTGGCCAGCGCGGATTCGACTACTCGCATTCGCTCGACTATGTCCGCGCCGGACGGCCGGTGATTGTCCTGCGCACATTCTCCAAGTCGCATGGCCTGGCCGGCCTTCGCGTCGGGTACGGTATTGGACCGTCAGAACTGATGAGCTATCTCGTCCGCATGAAGCCGGCGTTCATGGTGTCGTCGCTGGCGGAAAGTGCGGCGCTCGCCGCCCTGGCCGACACCGATCACGTGCAGCTGGCCGTGGAAAATAATGCTGCCGGGGCGGAGTTGCTGGCGCCGGCAATCTCCGAGCAGGGTATCCGTGTCGTGCCGACCTGGGCGAACTTCCTGTTCTGCGACACCGGCGAAGATGTTGCCCCGCTCTGCCGCGCCCTTCAGGAGCAGGGAGTCATCGTTCGCCCCATGACTGCTTTGTGGCGAGCGCCGAATGCCTTTCGCGTAACCATCGGCACGCCGGAGCACAACGAGCAGTTTCTGGACGCACTTAAACGCGTCCGCTCGCGAATTCCTGAACTGAAGTAAAACTCGCCACAACAATTCCCTTGACAATTCTCGCGCGAACTGTATAGTGTATGTGTACAGTAAACAGTGGACAGCGATCTTACATTGCGTGTTGAACTCGATTCCGCCGTCCCCGCGTATCGGCAGATTGTTGATGGGATGCGGATTCTGCTGGTGAACGGCAAGCTCGCTCCCGGTTCAGAGCTGCCTTCGGTACGGCGCATGGCCCTGGATTTGGGTGTGCACTTCAACACGGTTGCCGAGGCGTATCGCATACTGGCCGAAGAAGGCTGGCTGGATTTGCGGCATGGCCGCGGCGCGACGGTGGTCAAGCGAGACGCTCCGGCGGAGAACCGGGAGCAACTGGAAGAATTCGGACATCGTCTGCGGGCGTTGATCGCGGAGACGCTTGCCAAAGGGGCCCCTGCCGCGAAGCTGCGCAACCTGGTACGCACCGCGGCCGAGGAGTTGAAGCCATGAAAGTCGAAGTCATAATCTTAGCGTTCCCGATCGTTCTGGCAGGGGTCGTCTTCCTGATCCAGCCGCTACTGACGCGCCCAGGGATCTTCTTCAGCGCTACGGTCGATCCCGAGTTCCCGCGCAGCAGCGAGGGCCGGCGTGTGCTGCGCTCGTATCAACTGCAGGTCGGGTTCTGGACTATTCCGGCTGTCGCGCTGGTGGTCATCTTCGCACCACAACATCCGCGTGCCGGGATGCTGGCGCCCGTGTTCGGGCTCGTCGCTGCCGTGGCTTTCACTTATTGGCGAAAATTTCGCGAGGTGCACACCCGCTTCGGAGTCTCCAGGCCGGAAGTCCGGCGAGCGAGCTTGTCGTCCGCGGCGCCACGCGAGAGCTTTGGTCCCGGACTGCTGCTCCCGCCGTTTCTGGCAATAGCCGCCGCTGCGATTTACCTGCAGCTGCATTGGAGCGAGCTTCCGCAGGTTTTCCCGGTGCACTGGGGTGCCAATGGCGAGCCCAATCGCTGGGCAGATCGCACCTGGTTAGGTGTCTATGGTCCGCTGTTGATGGGAACAGCGATGAACCTGTTCATGCTGGGATTGGCGTGGCTGATATCAAGCGTGTCGCGAAAAACTGCGATGCGCTTTGTGACCGTGCGATTTGTGCAGACCCTGATTTATCCGCTGACATTTACCTTTGTTACGGTGTCGCTGTTGCCGCTTCTGCATGTGCCGGCGCGGGCCTTCTCCGTCGTCGCCATCACCATGGTCGTGATGTTCGCGGTGATTGCTGTCTTGTTGTACTGGTCGTACAGGCGAGTCAGCACCCCGACCATCGAGAGCGACGAAGTTCCGGAGCCGCAAAGCGACTCCTATTGGAAGGCGGGGATGTTCTACTACAACCCGAGCGATCCGGCGATCTTTGTCGCCAAGCGCGTCGGTATTGGATATACGATTAATTTTGCCAACAAAGTTTCGTGGCTGGTATTGGCGGGCGTTCTGATGCTCGCCGTGCTGCCCGCGCTTCTGTTAAGGAGCAAATAATTACGACTGCGCCGAGCGCATTGCCTCCGTCTGCGATGTGGGGGCCAGCATCGGGAGGCGCGCCGCGCCGTACAGTCCGGCGTCCCCGCCCATCAGCGCGATGGTTACGACCGTGTGCTTCTGTCCCACCTCGACGCGGTCCGGCGCGGTGATGGAGTAAATGAACGAGCGCACCTTCAGCTCCTCGAACATGGTTGGCGAAAATGCCTGCCAGCCGCTGGAAACACCGCCGCCGATCACGTACATCGGCAGGTTCAGCGCGTTGACCATGCTTCCGACGGCGATGCCCAATGCGCGACCCACCGTCTGATAAATCTTCTGCGCCGAAGGATGTCCCTGGATGGCGAGCTGGTAGATACTGCGCGAGGTGAACTCGACGTTGCCGCGCGCGAAGTCGGCGAGGTCGGGTGCGTTGCCGGCGTCGATCGCCTCGTGCGCCATGCGAACGATGGCCGTGGCCGAGGCATACTGCTCCAGACACCCGCGGCTGCCGCATCCGCAGGGATGGCCTTCCGACTCCACGGTGAAGTGCCCAAGCTCGCCGGCCATGCCGTTGACGCCGTGCCACAGACGGCCGTTCACGACGATGCCGCCGCCGACCCCGGTGCCGAGCGTGTACATCGCCATGTGATCGGTGTTGCGCCCCGCGCCCAGCCACTTCTCGCCCATGGCGGCGGCATTGGCATCGTTCTCCAGCACAACCTGCGTGCCCAGGCGGCGCTCGATCTCTTGACGCACGGGAAAGTTCGCCCAGTCCTGAAGATTCGGTGAGCGCATGATGGTGCCCGTGTCCATGTCGATGAACCCCGGCACGCCGATGCCGATTCCGGCAAGCTGGCCGGTGCTGCGATATTTCGTCATCAGCGACTGGATGGCGTCGGTCATCTCGCGGATGACGAAGTCGCGGCCCTTCTTGACTTCGGTGCCGGTGGTGAGCTTTTCCAGCAGCTTGCCTTCTTCGCTGACGGCGGCGATGCGCAGGTTGGTGCCGCCCAGATCGACTGCAATCGAGTAAACGCTCATAAGACCTCGAGATGTGTGGGTTCACCACGGAAGCACGGAATACACGGAATTGTTTATTGCCGCTCCGCTATGCGCGTTGAATTCATGAAATTCGCGGCGGAGATTAAGGACGCGAACAGAACATTCGATTACCTCTTTTCCGTGTCTTCCGTGCTTCCGTGGTGAACGTGATTTACTTCTGGCAATGCGGGCAGTAGTGACTGCTGCGTCCTGCGATGATAACCCGCTTGATGGGAGTTCTGCACACCAAACATGGCTGGCCCTCGCGGCCGTAAACCCTATGTTGCAATTGGAAGAATCCTTCGCGGCCTTCGGCATCGACGTAATCACTGATCGAGGAGCCGCCGAGCTTGATCGCCTCGCGTAGGACCTCGCCCAGCGAGGCATGCAGTCTCTGCAACTCGGCGCGCGTGAGCGATGCTGCGCGGCGCCGCGGGCGAATCCCAGCGCGAAACAGCGACTCATCGGCGTAAATGTTGCCGACGCCGCTGAGCAGCTTCTGGTTAAGCAGCGCGCTTTTTATGGGTGTATCGCGATGAAGGAAGAGCGCGATGAAGCGGTCGATCTGCGCATCCAGGGGCTCGTCGCCGGGCGCGACAAAGCCGGAGCTGTCTTGCGCTCCCAATCGCACGACTGCGAGCCGTCCGAAGCGACGCGGATCGACGAAGCGCAGCTCGCGTCCCGAAGCGAGTTTGAGCACGGCGTGGGTATGCTTTTCCACCTCCATGTCGGGTGAGGCGATGAGCAGCTGGCCGGTCATGCCGAGGTGCACGATCCACTGCCCGCGGACCTGGGTCTCGGACCCCGCGAGACCCGGGGCACCCGGAGTTTTTGAGGCCGCCGGTGTCCCACGTCTGGGTGCCCCACGTCTCGCGCTTTTCGAGACGTGGGTTCCTGAACGTTCCAGGTCGAAGACAATGTGCTTGCCGACGCGCCGCACGTGCGCGATCCGCGAATGCTCCAGGACGGAGGCGATTTCGGTGGCGGGAGACTTGAGCGGCTCGGGCTTTTCCCCCAGCCAGACCGAGTCGATCACGTCTCCGGCGACACGCTTGTTCAGTCCGCGGGCGATGGTCTCGACTTCAGGAAGTTCGGGCACTCAATCCAGTTTAAGGCACTTGCAACCGGGTTTGTCGGCGGCCACCATCCAGAGAATCGGCTGGAGGTTGCACGATGCTTTAGTTCAGCGCTGGGGTCTCATCTATTGCCGGTCTCAATTGCGGGCTCGTTGATCAGCTTACTCAAGCCTCAACCACCGCGGCGGTGGATGGCTTCCGTCATTCACTTCTTGATCGCGTGCCCGAACGCGATGAGGTTCCCGTCAGGCGCGAGCACCAGCAGTTCACGCTGTCCATAGGCCTTGTCCGCCGGCCCATGAACATCTCCAGAGGGCAGCGTTTCGAGCTTCGGCTTCAGCTCCGCATAGAGCGAATCGACATTTTGCACGTCGATGTAGTACGCGAAACGGCGATTGCCCGGCGGTGCGCCATCGGAGCCGCGGTTGCGCAGCATGCGGAGGCCGACACTCTCGCGATGCACATAGGCATAGTCCTCGAAGCGCAAGTCGACCTTGAATCCCAAAATGTCGGTGAAGAACGCAACTGCGCGATCGATGTCGTCGACGTGCATGAACGGAGTGATCTGAATGAAGTTTGTCATTGGCCGTCTCTTTCTCGACGCCTTTCGCGGCTCGCCATGTAGGAGGCGTCCCTGCCCGATAAGGCGCGGTCAGTCATGGTGGAAGTAGAAGACATTGCCGTCGACGTCCTTAACGGTGAATTGCCTTAAGCCCCACGGCTTTCTTTCAAGCGGCTCCACGATGGTAGCCCCCGACGACTTCAGTTCCTCATAGGACGCATCGATGTCGTCGGCGAACATCCAGTGAACGGCCGGTTCGAACGGCGGCTCTCTTTTTCGAAAGAAGATAATTGCCTTCCCGCGCGATACGGCCCCAATCTCCTTGCCCGGATACAGCCAGCCAATCTCGAATCCTAGTGCATCGCGATAGTGCTGCTGCGCGCGCTCAACGTCAGCGACCGGCAATTCCGGGACGGGTGGACCAATCGAGGTCAGTTTCTCTTTTGCGTTCATGGAAACCCCACGCCACCGACTATGCGGCAGGACCGTTGATGCGTCAAATCAGGAAGACTCTTGGCCATTGTCCTGCGTTGCGCCATCCGGCGGGTACCCTGTAAAATCTAAAGTTACACAGCCCGTCTCATCCTAATTTCCCAGCATTCAGGCCTTCTTTTGCAGACCGAGGCGAGTTGTGTGCGAAAGTCCGGTAGAGCAGGCCTTCGGGCCGGCGTCACGACGAACATCGGAAGCGGGTTTTGAACTCAGCGCGTGACGCGGAGCGGAAGCTCAGCTCTACCCAACAGCGGAGTGGCATTTTGAGAACAGGCAAGACAGCGGTGGCCGTCGGCGCGCAGTGGGGCGACGAGGGCAAGGGCA
>Ga0335069_10008075_pt1 | contig 15098 bp, 13 predicted proteins | sample Lox_Sample_11_FD_206714 | JGI IMG/M metagenome (GOLD analysis project Ga0335069, IMG submission 206714) | Soil microbial communities from Loxahatchee National Wildlife Refuge, Florida, United States - Lox_Sample_1.1 | ecosystem: Environmental > Terrestrial > Soil > Wetlands | place: USA... | reverse complement strand
TTGAGATCGGGCGAGTGGAACTGATGCGGGAACTCGGGCACAGCTATCACGAGATGGAACAGGACGGGCTGATGTTACCGATTGCGGAAGTGACATGCCGCTTCAAGGCTTCGGCGACGTACGACGATCAAATCCGGATTCATACCGCGATCCTGAAACTGCGGCGTTCGCTGATCCAGTTCGGATACGAAATCCGCCGGGAAAGCGATGGAAAACTGCTGGCGACCGGCACGTCATCTCATCTGGTGACGGACTTGCATGTGCAGCGCAAACTGCTGCCTGAAAAATATATCGTGGCGTTTTCTCGCGCGATGGGAGCGAGCGCGGCGCTTTTGACTGAACGCACGTTGAAACTAAAAACCAGTAAATGAGAGCTCCGTGCGCGTCAGGAACGTTTGGCCTTCTTGCGGAGCTTCGCCCAGCGGCCTAGACGATAATCGTGCGAGCGCTGGGAAGACTTCTCGCGGATGCTGACCTTCACGTCGCCATTGGCGTCGCACGTATATTCTTCCTCGATCAGCAATTCCTGTACGGGCGCGACACGGCGAACAGGTTGCCCGGCCAGATCGGCAGACGCGGCCAGGCGGGGGTCGAACGCGACACGAATTTCATCCCAATTGCTGATCTCACCTTCCGGCTGGCGATCGGCGCCGAGCTGGGCGCACTCCAGGTAACGAAAATGGCCGATGTTATGCGCGGGATGATACACGCGGACGATGCGCAGCGGGCCCTCGCCGCGGGAAGGCAGCTTGACGCCACGAGGAAAGATTACATCAAAGACGACATTCTGGCCCTCATCCGCTTCCCGCCACACACCGAAGTACTTGGTGAACTGATCGCGCAGGGGGCGGTCTTCGTGGCCATCGGCACGGATGGCAAGCCCAATCGCCGTAGCCGAACGCATATAGGCCGATCGCTTCACTCTGCGCCCGAACGTCTCGCGAAGAATCCTGGCGACGGGAGGCAGTTCCGAGCCACCTCCGGTGAGGTATAAGGTTTCGATCAGCTGGTCCGGATGGGCCGCCAACAGGTTTTCCGTGACGGTTCGGGAGGATTCAACGAGTGGACGACAGCGTTCGTAAAACGAATCTACCGGGATGGATACTTCCGTCCAGTTCTTGCGGACGCGTTCAAGATCGACACTGATCTTGCGGCTGTTGGGGCTGAGGGCCTCTTTTTTCTCGCGGCACTCGTCGAAGAGCAGATACCATTCCGCGGCGGTCAACGATGGCTCGTCCGCTTCGGGTTTGCCAGCCTCGGCAAGGACCAGCAGCGCCAAAATCTCGTCGAAATTATCGCCGCCGAGATCGGGAATGCCATCGGAGGCGATGACGCAGTGCTCGTTTTCTCCCAGATCGACCAGTGAAGCATCGAAAGTTCCGCCGCCCAGGTCATAGACAAGCAAACCACCCTTGGAGCGGGTCTTGCGGTGACCGCTGTTCCGGTAGGCGTACTCGACTGCGGCGGCCGACGGCTCATTCAACAAGCCAAGGACGTCGAAGCCAGCAGCGCGAGCGGCTTCCTCAGTCAAGAATCGCTGATTGCTATTGGCGTTTGCGGGCACGCCAAGCATGACCTGGAGCTGATCATACTTGCTTGCGCCCAAGGTCGATCGCTCGAGAAGATCGCGCCGCAGAGTGGTCATCATCTCCACCATGATCTGGCTGAGATTCAGGCGCTGTCCGAGGAGCTCGAAGGCGCTATAGGGGCCAGCAGCTTTGAGGCGGCTCTTGAGGGAGCGAACAATGGTCCAGTCGGGTTTGCCCTGCTGGGCAAACGCCTCCCAGCCGTAGAGACGTTTGTCGCCGGAAACGGCCATCAAGGAGGGAAACCAGTCGCGCGACTGTCCGTCCGGCGATTCGAAGTTCACCAGGGGGTAGTTTCCCCGATCCGCGGCAGCGACCACGACACGTGTAGTTCCAAAATCGATTCCGATTCTCACAATGCTTTTATTTTAGAAGCATGCGGCGGTTCGGCCAAGTGGGCAGAAACTTCCGGGCAACCTGTGGTGAAACCGACTGCCTCTGAGAAAAAATCGAAAATTAACTGGGAGGCGGTGATCCATTCATATCGGGCGTACAACCTCTATTTATTGGGAGCTTTTGCAAAAAGGAGGACAGTCATGGATGCCTTGGAACAGATTTTGGAGACCAACCCGATCTACGAACCGGTCTCCCGGCGGATACCGGAGGAGGCGATTCGCGAGCGCGCGTACGCGATTTATGTACTGCGCGGGATGGAAGATGGCCGGGCAGAGGAAGATTGGCTCGAAGCGGAAATCGAGTTGCGGAACGAACGTCAGGCACACGAGTAGAGTTCGATTTCAATCCGTGAGTTGGGAACGAATGCTCAGCCAGTCCGCGATACAGACGTTCCATTAAGACAAGCAGCGCGCAGCCGTCACTCCTGGCCAACCAATTGAAACATCTCAACGCGCTCGTTGCGCATGTCGGTCACATAGATGGCGTCGCGCGAATCGATCCAGATGCCGCAAGGACGGTCAAACTGCCCCGGATCCTTGCCCAGTGATCCAAACCGGTAGAGGAATTTCCCGTCGTAGGTGAAAACATCGATCGAATCGAGCGTGAGATTGCCGACGTAAATTTTCTTTTGCGCATCGATGGCCAGGCCCGTCTCCACGCTGAGTTCTGGAATTCGAATCTCCCGCAGGTAGTGGCCGTCGAGGTCGAGGACCTGCAAGCGGGAGTTTCCTGAATCAAGTACAAAGACATCGTTGCCGGAGATGGCCAGGCGAGTGGGATTGTGAAATTCGCCCGGGCCCTTGCCTCCCCGTGGTTTGCCGAAGTGGCCAAGGATGTGGCCGTCTTTGTCGAGTGAGATGACCATCTGGCGGGGTGGATCACAGACGAAAATGCGATGCGTCTCTTTGTCGATGACAATTCCGGAAGGTGACGCAAAGTAAGGCTCGCCGCCGGCGACTCGGCCCAGGTACTTCTGAAATTTGCCATTTGGTTCAAAGACCAGGATCAAGCCGAGAACGGAATCGGTGACGTAGATGTTGTCGTCTTCGTCGACGGCGACGCCGACGGGAGTCCGCAACTGACTCCCGGGACCTCCCAGGGAGGAATGCCGGTTCTTTTCGAAGTCGAAAATGTGGACCAACCCTTCGGAAGGGTCGGTAACGATGATGCGGTGAGCGGAATCGGTGGTGACGGAGTACGGGCGACTCATTTTTTGGCCCGGAGGCGTCGCGTCCTTGTGTCCGAAAAGGATGTCGAGCGAGCGATCCAAAGCCGTCGGTGGCGCGTTGGCCACATCGTCCGGGCCGGAGAATTCCCGCACAAAGGCCGCGTGTTGGGAGGCGGAGACGGTGGTTTGCGCCGACGCTTCGCAGGCAAAGGTGCGCTTCTGCTCGCCAGAATTGCCAAACAGAATGGTGGCAAGGGCCGCCAAGCAGACTACGGCAAGGCCACCTCGGAGTTCGAGGGGACCGTTTCGCTGCAGGCTGGCCCTGTTCGCCATGAGAAAGGTAGATTACGAGACTTCGGGAGAGCAGCCAGTGAACCACGTCACAGGCACGGGGCTCTGTGGAATCGCGTGCCCCAGGCGTATACTCGCGGGGAGAGACGGAGGCCGAGATGGTTCGAGTGACTGGAATTGTTCTGTTGCTATTGTTCTTCGCGGTGATTGCATTAGGGCAGGCGAATGCGCCGATTGCCACAGTGGATAAAGGAACTGCCGGCCAGGCTGCGACGGGGCCAGCGTTTGATGTGAAAGGGGCGGTTGACGCGTATCTGGCAAAGATGCCGCCGGCGCAGCGAGCGCGTTCGGACGCTTATTTCGAAGGGGGCTACTGGCTGCAATTGTGGGGCTTTCTGTCGACCATCGTTGTGATGTGGTTGCTGTTGCGGTTCCGAATGTCGGCGGGAATGAGGAATCTCGCCGAACGGATGACGCGATTTCGACCGGTGCAGACGTTGCTGTATTGGCTGCAGTTTGTCGTGCTGGTTTCCGTGGTCACATTTCCACTGAGCCTGTATGAAGGGTATTTCCGCGAGCACCAATACGGGCTGCTGAATCAGACGTTCGGACCATGGTTCCGCGAACAGGTGGTGGGGCTGATCGTCAGTATCGTGCTGGGAGCGATCCTGATAGTGCCGTTGTTCGGGCTGGTGAGACGTCTCGGGAAGAGCTGGTGGGTGTGGGGAGCGGCCTTCATGATCGTGTTCGCCGCGTTTGTGGGGCTGATCGCGCCGGTGTACATCGCGCCACTATTCAACACGTACACGCCGCTGCAAGACGCGAGCATTCGCGAGCCGATTCTGAGCATGGCGAGGGCCAACGGCATCCCCGCGCAAAACGTGTACGAGTTCGACGCGTCGCGGCAATCGAATCGCGTGAGCGCGAATGTCAGCGGGTTTGCGGGATCGTTGCGGATTTCGCTGAACGACAACTTGCTGAAGCGGTGCACACTGCCGGAGATCGAAACCACCATGGGGCATGAGATGGGGCATTACGTACTCAATCATGCTTATAAGGGACTGGTGATGATCGGCGTGGTCATCGTGATCGGGTTTGCGTTCGTGAATTGGGGTATCACGGCGAGCCTGGTGCGGTGGGGAGAAGCGTGGGGCGTCCGGGGGATTGGCGACGTCGCGGTACTGCCGCTGGCTGTGATCATGTTCTCGCTGTACTTTTTTGTGACGACGCCGGTGAACAATACGATCTCGCGCACCATGGAATATGAGGCGGATCTGTACGGGCTCAATGCGGCGCGGCAGCCCGACGCGGAAGCGAACGTCGACATGCTGTTGGGAGAATACCGGAAGCTCGATCCGGGGCCGGTGGAGGAGTTCATTTTCTACGATCACCCGAGTGGCCGGGTTCGAATCACCGCCGCGATGCGCTGGAAGGCGGAGCACCCGGAAACGGCGAGCGCGGAAGAGATGAGCAGGGCGCTCTTCAAGGCGCAGTGAACGAGTGTTGAAAAAGGTTGAGCGAGTCAGCGGGCGCGGCGCTGCGCGTCGATCCAGTTGGCCAGGATGGTGTTATTCGGGGCCTCAAGGTCGAAGAACTCAATGCCGAGACCGACCTTGGGCTTGACGATCCGGACAGTGACGAGGCACTCGAGTTCCTGGCCTTTGCGGCTCAGGCGAAGGCGCGCGCGGGTATTTGCGGGGAATTGCTTGCTGGTGCAGATGAAGCAACCGCCAAGAGAGATGTCCGAAGTGACACCGGAGATCTGCTGGCCGGTGACGAGATGGATGAGGATGGCATCCGCGGCGAAGGGATAGCGGATCGTGTAGCGGCGGTCGCGAAGGCCCTCGGCACGGGAATTTGCCGCCGGGGCCCGTTTCGCCATCGAGATGACTTTATTCACGCAAAATTCTCAATGGAAAGAAGTTAACTACTAAGCCTCAGGGCGCATGAGGCCAGGGTTAGTGTGACCGAGGCAAGGGGATTTGGGAATAGCGAGGTTCGCCGAAGCGACGAAAGGGTAACGGCAAAGGGTGCTGCAAACCGTGCGAGAAGGTTGTTAGTGGGTACGACAAGGGGGGAGGGGGAGGGGGGAGGAGGGGTGGGGGTGCGTGGTAGGCTGGGGAAGAAGGTCCATAAACCACAAAGTTCGACATGCCGAGCGATGGAGTGCGCCAGAGCGACCGCGTAACCCTGCAACTGCAGGTGGAAGCGTCGTGGTCCGCCAACGGGAAGGGCACAGAGACCCGCCAAGTTGCCAAGACATTGATGGTGAGCCGCAACGGCGGAGTGATATGTCTGCCCGACAAACTGTTTCCGGGACAGGAAGTCACGCTGCATAGGAAGCTGGAAGGCGATCACATAAAAACAGCAAGAGCACGAATCGTGGCGGAGATTGACCGCGAAGCGGGCGGGTTCATTTACGCAATTGCGATCATGGATCCACGCGCGGATTTTTGGGAGATTGACTTCCCTGCCCCGCACAAAGCGCATGAAGCGCTGGCGCGACTGCTGATGGAATGCAGCTTTTGCCAATGCCGCGAGGTGGTGTACCTGAACGAGATGGAATTGAAGTCATTTGAGATTCGAAAATGCGTGGCGCGGCTATGCCGGCGATGCGATTCGCCATCGATCTGGGTGGAAGCGCAATCGGAAGTTGCCCCAGAAGAGCCGATGGCGACGCGGGGCGTCAATGAGGATCGGGTGGTGCCGCGGCGGAATCGGACGCGGGTGAAGGCGCGGGTGCTGGCGTGTATCCGGCGGCGAGGATTTCAGGAAGAAGTGGCGCTGTGTGAAGATTTGTCGAAGGGCGGAATCAGCTTTCGAAGCCGGAACCAGTATCCGGAAGGATCGAGGCTGGAAGTGGCGGTGCCATACACGCCGGGGGCCGGAGCGATTTTTGTTCCGATTCGAATTGTGTTCTCGCAGCCGATAGCGGCGGGGTTGTTCCGTCATGGAGCGGCGTATTTGAGGCCGCCGGAATAGACCGAAGAGAGGAAGCCGGTCAGGACGAGCAGATTATTTGTTAGGTTGGGCTGAGAGAATCGCTTCCCAGTTGATGATGGCATTCCAAAGCATGCGCTGATCACCACGATTCAGATCGCGATGTAGCGGATTGAAGTTGAACGTGACGACATGGCCGCGGCCGACGGGAGAATCGAGAATCGCGGGGCGGCCAATTAAATTCCCCTCCCCCCAGATCTGGCCACTCACGAGAATTGGCGCGTCGTGATCGCCCCATTCCAGAACAACGGCGGTGGGATCGAGGGGGCCGTCGAGGCACGTGGTGCAGTAGGCCATGCGCAGCCAGCGCCGTGGCGTGGAGTAGAGCGGGAGATTCTGCCGGAAGACCCAGGTGTGCGACGGGTAGCCGTATGCAATCGGATGGTCGGGTCGATCGAAGGTGACGCGGAGATGCGCGCCGGGGGTGCGCGTACCGGTTTGCTGCGACGCAGCAGCGGACTCTGTGCCGCCGCCCTGAGTGCTGCGAGGAACGCCGCCAGCGTCGCGACGGACACCGCGAACGATGCCGGCTTCGAGCGGAAGCATGGAGCCGCTGCCGAGCGTAATGAGAAGGCCACCCTGTTCGACGAATTGCTGGATTTGATTCAGCCCTTCCCATGCAATGCCGCCAGTGATGTCGTCAGATTCGGCGGGAGTGCCAAAGCTGGGAGTCTGAGGACTCCTTTTGAATGGCATCGGGCTCCAGGTTTTCGGGATGCCCTGGATTTGTTCGGCGAGTTCAAGATCGACGTGGCCGCAGAGGAGAACATCGATTTTGTCGTGGAGATGACCGGCGCGAATATCTTCATCGCGAAGATAAATATATGGGATGTGCCGCTGGTCGAGCGAATAACGAACCCAGCCAATGGAATCGGTGTCGGCCCAAGGGACCCAAACGCCCAGGCGCGGGGTGATGGCCGTGTGCCGGGGCACGTCGGGCAAGGAGGAAACGCGGTCGAAATCGAGAGCCAGTTTCTCAGACGCAGAACGAACCGCGTCCGCGGCGCCGGGTTGATCGGCGATCAGCCAGGAGCCTGGAGGGAAGCCTGTTGCACCCGCAGAAAAGGGCTTCTCGGCAATTTCGATTTTGAGGTTAGAGAGCAGGTAGCGCGCTTCGAGAAGCGATTCCTGACCGGAATCCTTGAGGAGGAAAACGCTGCCCGATCCCGCGAGCGCGCCCTGTGGACGCGGCACTTCCGTGAGAGCGGTGAGCGTGATGGAACGAATTGACGGGTCCGCAATGGGGACAACGTTGAGATGGTAATGCGCGGGAAGTTCCCACGAGACGTCGTCGTAGGGCTCAGTGGCATCTTTTGGATAAGTCTGCGGAGTAAGCAGATCCACGGCGTAATTGCGGTAAGGCTGGTCAAGGCGAACGACGTAGGTACCTGCTGGAAATGCGCCTTCCTTCACAGTGATGGGCGCAACGGCGCGGCTGACTTCAATGTGTTGCGCGATCAGGCGAGAAACCATTTGCGCGACACGCAAAGGGTCTCCCTGTTTCTCTGGAATGAGGAAGGCGTAGGGTGGCTCGTCAAGACCTTTGCGATAAGAGTGCAGACTCTTCTCGTAGAAATTGTGGAGCATCGCGTGGGAATTCGCGGCGGTGTAGTCAAGTGCGGCGAGCAGAGCGGATTCGTTGTAGTTGACGTTGTCGCGGGCGGACCAGGAGAATTCGCCGGAGGGAGGGGGGAGGGGGCGATACCACTCCTTGGAAGTTTCGTCGGGTTCGAGAGAGCGCTTGAGGGTTTCGGCGGTGCCGTTGCCGAAAGTCTCGTATCCGCGGCCGATGGAATTGTGGTTCATGGCAATGGAGTCGAGGAAAAGTTCGGCGAAGCCCTCGCCGAAATTCCAAGTGGAGACGCCGGGCATGCCCAAGGCGGTCAAGGACTGAACTTCGTAGAAACTCAGAGAAAGAAATTCGGTAAAGGTGATGGGGTCGACGTGCGGGTTGTAGGGGCCGGTACCGTTCCAGGTCATGAGGAGCGGGACGGCTTCGTGAAGATCGTGAACGACGGTGGGGTGCCATTCGAAAAACATGCGAGAGACGGCCTTGGTGGTTTCCTGAGAGAGTTGATGGGCGTCGCGATTGATATCGACAAAGACGTATTTGCCCCAGTAAGGGGGGGACTGGCGGGGAAGGGTGGCGAAATCAGTTTTGCCTTTGAGGTAGCGGTAGAACCACTCGACCTGCTTGTCGCGGCCATCGGGATTGCAGACCGGATTGATGAGCACGACAAGGTTTTCGCGGATACGGCGAATCATGGGCTGTTCGGAAACGGCGAGACGGTAAGCGAGTTCGAGGACGGATTCGGTGGAGCCGGTCTCGTCAGAATGCAATCCGGCATTGATGTAGTAGATGGGACGAGACGTGGAGATGAGTCGCTCAGCGGCAGCAGAATCGGTCTTGCGGGCATCCGCGAGAGAGGCGGTGGCGGCTTTCAGTTGATCAAGACTGGCGATTCCTTTGTCGTCGGCAATCGCAAGGAGGAGGATGTCGCGGCCTTCTTCGGACTTGCCAATGGTAAAGACGCGGACGCGGGGAGAAGCCGCGGCAAGCGCGCGGCTGTAGGAATAGGCTTTTGACGAGTCGACGAGTTCGCCGGGAGCGCCCATGATACGGCCGTAGAATTTGCGCGGCGACGGAACGGAGGAGGAATCGGGGAGATAGGAGACCCAGGGGGAGAGGAATTGGGATTCGGTGGTGGCTTTGACGATGTCTTCAACGGAGCCAGGTTCGGGAGTGTCATGAGAAGCGGAGGATTGAGCAAGTAAGGAGGCACCCGAGAAAATTGTGAGGAGAGCAAATAAAAGAGTGCGAATGGGCATGTGCCTCCGCCAAGAAGAATTCGGATGAAGAGGTGACGAGAGGAGTGTACTACAAGCGGATTGCGGACGAGATCAAGCCGTAGGTATGACGGCGACTGACGCTAGACGTGCTGCTTCCGCCAGCTTGTCGTCGCGAGTGGCGATCGGGAGGTGGCGGCGAAGGGCCAATTCGAGATAGGCGGCGTCGTACAGAGTGAGCTGAAAACGATCGGCTATTCGCAGAGTGCTCTCCCATGCTTGCGCGTCCGTTTCAGAATCAACTTCGATTGGGAGTGCTTGAAGCCTGGTGAGACTCGAGTCGCGGTATGCGTGATTGATGCGCCGCCGTTTGATCGAAACCTGAAAAGCGTTAGCAACCTCCAGGCGCCATAGAGCGGGCACAACGGCGCCGTTATCAGAAACCTGATCGAGAACATTCATGCTTGCTGTGGTCTGCTCGTCGTGGAAGAACCAGCAGAGAGCAAGCGAGGCGTCTATGACGCAGATCATTCACGGCCTTCATTGATGAGGTCTTTAATAGACAGGCCGTCCAGTCGCACGTTCTTGCTCATCTCCTTAATCTGGGCAACGGCGCGGCGAGCAGCTTCACGGTCAAAAGGCTTTTGGACAGGCCCAAGTCGAGCCACTTGTTTACCGTGGCGAGTAATGATGATTTCCTCGCCCTTTTCGGCGAGATCGAGGAGTTCGGCGAGCTTGTTTTTGGCCTCAAAGGCACCGATGGTCTTCATAATAAGCCCTTTATATAAATCTAGCTGTCATCTAGCTGACCTAATGCTAGCACAATCCCGAAGGGCTGTCTAGCTTTCGCTTAGCGGGTCAGCCTCCCGTTTGCGCTGCCGGCTCAAAGGTCGCCGCAACACCATTCAACTTGTTGATTCGACCATGCTTCCCCGGAAGAATGCACCTACCTGGCTGTGCTCCCGGCCATCATTGAAGGAAGAAGAAAAGTAACCGAGGAGTAGCATGGTCCCGTAGTGAGTACACTTACGAAATTGTCTGCTAAGCGGACCTAGGGGCCGTAGCGGCTGGCCCTTTTCGCCTTCGCGAAACCGCGCTTTTGGTGCACAATACCCCGCCTGGAGGTGGAGCATGACCCCTGCGGCAGCCAATCCGGCAATGGCATTGCGGACGGATCACCTGGCTCAACTCACGACCGGGTATCAAATCTCCGCGTGCCTTTACGCCGCCGCATACCTGAACATCGCCGACCTACTGGCATCCGGCCCGCGGAGCGTCGAAGACCTCGCGTCTGAAACTCAGACCAACGCAGACAGGCTCTACCGCGTCATGCGTGTCTTGGTGAGCGTCGATGTATTTCTAGAGCCTCAGCCGCGCACGTTTGCTCTTTCCCCCACTGCCGAACTGCTGCGCAGCGACATTCCTGAGAGCAGGCGCGGCTTCGTCCTATTCAGTGCGATGCCGTTCGTCACACATGTGAACTCCCACCTCCTCCATTCCGTTCAGACCGGCCAACCTTCGGTCGAGCACCTCTACGGCAAGCCCGCCTTTGAGTGCCTCACCACCATGCCGGAAGTAGCCTTCGCTTTCAACGAGGCCATGACCTCCATCAGCGCGTCTTTAGCTCCCGCGGTCCTGGATGCGTACAGCCTGGACGGGATTGGCACTCTGATGGACGTGGCCGGAGGGCATGGCTACTTCATCTGCCAAGCGCTCGACCGCTACCCCAACATGAAGGGCATCCTTCTCGATTTACCCAGCGTCGTGGAAGGTGCAAGGTGTGCGATTTGTGAGAGGAACATGGACCACCGTTGCACGCCTGTGGCCGGCAACTTCTTCGAGAATATCCCCTCGGGCGCCGACGCCTACTTTATGCAACACATTCTCCACGACTGGGATGACGAGCACTGTATGACCATTCTGCGCAACGTAAAGCAAGCCCTCGCAGGGCGGCCGAACGGGCGTCTCATCGCGGTCGACGTTGTGCTGCCGGAAGACTCCAAGCCACATCCTGGCAAACTCCTCGACCTAATGATGATGGTCCTTCCGGGAGGCCGCGAGCGCAGCGAGATCGAGTGGCGCGCACTCTTCGATAAGGCCGGTCTTACCATCAAGCGGATTGTCCCCACTGCCGCGCCCGACAGCGTGATCGAGGCCGTTCTCACCCGCTAATAGCGCCGCAAAAGGCCGCAAAGTATTCAAGCACACGGCCACTGAGGACTCGTATACAGCCGCCTTCTGAATTCTTGCACTTCACCATCGACGGTAGAGAGCAACAATCAAGAGTCTCAGCGAAAACTAAAGTTGCTGCGAGGTCCCGATTAACGGTGCCGACTCAGATGGTCGACGCGACACTCAGCGCAAGCCCACCTCGCGTTGAGAACAAAAGCTAAAATCGCTCGCTAGGTTAAATCAGCCGGAACACTGCTCTGGCTGGGTTTTGAGCGAGCACAGCCAGGTAGGTGCATCCTTCCGGGGAAGCATGGTCGACGAAGACTGAGGACTAGAGCAGCGAACTGGAGAGCAAGAAGACTAGCGGACGTCTATCACGACAAGAGTGATGTCATCCTGCTGAGTCATCGAGGCAGGTTGCCAAGCGCGGATCTCGGTGAGCAGAGTGTCTGTTAACTCAGAAGGTGGGCTCATCTGGGCGCGGAGAACAACCTGTTCAAGCTTAGCGTCACCGAATTGTCTGCCATTGGCATTTTCGGCTTCAATCACCCCATCGGTGTAGAGGAGAAGGCGGTCACCGGGGCGGATGGCAATGTCGCGCACGGGATAGTCGGGCTGCGGTGTCACTCCGAAAACCAGGCCGTTGCTTTCGATGCGCTGCAATGTTCCCGCGCGTGAAAGGAGCAGCGGGGGATGGCCCGCCGCAGAGTAACGCGCTTTGTAATTCTGGGTGTCTATAAACAGATAGGCAGCGGTTACGAACTGATCGGGTGCTTGTCCAGAAAGCATGCGATTTAAACCCTGCAAAACATCTGCAGGGGAAGCAACACAGGAAACGACGGATTGCACAGCCATCTTCATCATCGCAGCGATCAGTGCGGCAGGCACGCCGTGGCCGGAGACGTCGGCCACCAGCACCCCTACGCGATACGGATCAACTTGGATGAACTGGTAGAAGTCTCCGGCAACTGCAGACATGGGATGGTAGGCCGAGGCGATGCGCAGGTTCGAAACCGAAGGGACGTCGTCCGGAAGAATGGTCAATTGAATCTGACGGGCGGTTTGGAGCTCGCTTTCGATGGCGATCAGGCGGCGCTCGTTCTCGAAGGTTCGCTGTAGAGCAATATACCCCAACGCGAGGGTCCACACGGCGAAACCGATGGGCTCGGCGTAACGAGGCGGCTCGCGATCGAGGACCCAAGACGCGTTGGAGAACAGTGCCACGACTGCGATGGCTGGAGCCACGACTCTCAGAACATGGCTCTGGATGACAAGATACCTCCGCGAGAGTCTGGGAACGACAACCACCGTGCTAACAACAAGTAGCATACAGATAGCGATCACGTTGTTGAGGATCAGGAACTTGTAGGGTTTCGCGGTCACGAAGTACCAGCTCAGGCTCAGGATACCAATGCCTCCGCCCAGAGCACCGAGCAATTCAATCAATTGCCGTAACTTACCGAGGCTGAGCTCGACCCAGAACAGCAGTCCGGGCACTATCAGCATGTAGTCGACGAAGACGACGACGCGATCCGGCCATGGCGAATTCAGAGTAGGGGCTAGGGCGTTGGCATTCCAAGCCAGGATGCGAGCGCCGTACATCCCGATAAAGAGTCCGAACCAAAGCAAGACGCGGTACTCAGCGCGGCGGCGAATAGCGGCAATGCCGACGGCACATAGACCGACAAATGTAAAAACCGGTCCCAGAAATAGTTCGAGCATAAGATCGAGCGCCATGAGAGATGGATCCGTCCGGGCTCATGCTACGAAGCTTGCGTTCTAACCGCAAGCCCGCAATGGGGAAACGAACCGCAAATTCCGTTTGTTGAAACCGAAATAGAATCGGTTGACGCGGACGGCGAACCGTGGAATCTTCGCCGGAGGGCTTTTAGGACAAGAACTCCACCACGAAGATGACGACATAACCAAACTCTAGCTCGTGGTTTGCCGGCTAACCGAACCTGAGCGGGGATGCCAGCTGCTGGGTTGGAACACGTCAACTCCTGATCTGTCGGGAAATCGGAAACTGACCGACTACCCCAATTCTCAATCCAGCGCGGGGACGGGAGTTTGTTCGCGCCGACGGCGGTGCAGGTAATGCATGGCAATGTTGAGGAAGACTTCGCCGCACGGTGTCTCGATACACAGGACCATGGCTTCCGTATCGACGGTGCCAGCCAAACCCTCCTCGCTCATGTGGATTTCCGGTGGAAAGACCTTGAAGCGGAATCCCTGGTCGTTGAGGAGCGTGACGGAATTGCCGATAACCATGTTCGCGAGTTCGCAAACGGTTTCGCGGACGGTCTGCTCGTTCTCCGGAAGCGGTCCTCCGGCGAGATGGCTGGCGACTTTCATGGCGACTTCCGGAGCGAGGTCGAGAATCACGCGGCCTTCGATATCGCCCTTGATGGCAATGAGGGCAGCGACACCTTTGCGACGGTAGGTGTTTTCGTCCATCGAGAGATCGACGATCTTAGTGGGCGCCTGGAGCGACTCCGCGAAGACGGCGTCGGCAGCATTAATGAACGGCTGAATCAGTTCCATTCTCATGAAAGACTCTCTCCGGCGAGCGCTACAGGAGCGCCTGCCCCGTTAGGATCATCGCCGAGAACATAGCGAAGAATCTCGTAGAGCACTTCGGGCTTGACGGGCTTCTGAACGAAGTGCTTGGCGCCCTTCTGGAGGGCCGCCAGGATGTTCTCCTGGTAGCCAACGGAGGAGACCATGACGATACGCGCATCGGGATGCTGACGTACGATGCGTTCGACGGCCTCGATGCCTTCCATCTGGGGCATGGTAATGTCCATCAAGACAATGTCGGGCTTCGCGCGGTTATATTCCGCGATGGCGGTGAGGCCATCGCCAGCTTCACCGGCCACTTCCCCGCCGAATTGCTCGATCATCTTGATCAAGTTCTTTCGGGCGAAGACGGAGTCGTCCACGACCAGATAGCGGACGGGCTGTTGGTCTTTCCGAAGTAGCGCTGCGAACTGTTGCATGACCTTCTCCTTTGCTCCGCGAGGCCGGTCAGCCGCGAGGAGTTGAAACTGGAACTTTATCGTTCTTGTCGCTCTTGTCGTTCTTTTCGTTCTTGTCTGGCGAATCCTGTTTCTCGCCGGCGGCGGCCTGGTTACCGTATTGCGAGACCAGGAACGTGCCAAGCTGCTCGAGCGGCAGAATCTTCTGGGCGTAGCCCTTGAGAATGGCGGCCCGCGGCATGCCGCTGACCACGCAGGTATCTTCGCTTTGTGCGATGGTCATTCCACCAGCAGCCTTGATGGCGCCGAGACCTTCCGCCCCATCTTCGCCCATGCCGGTCATGAGGACGCCGACGGCGGTGAGGCCGAACTCTTGCGCAACGGAGTGGAACAGCACGTCGACAGAAGGACGGTGCCCGTTAATCGGGGGCGTGTCCGAGAGGACGACCATTTCGCCGCGCGGCATGCGCCGGACCATCATGTGACGGTTGCCGGGGCAAATGAGCACGCGGCCGGCAATCAGCAAGTCACCGGATTTCGCTTCCTGGACTTCGAGGGGGCAGCATTCGTCAAGGCGGCGAGCAAACATGTCAGTGAATCCTTCGGGCATGTGCTGGACGACGACGAAGGAAACGGGCAAATCAGCCGGAATTTGAGAGAGCAGGTATTGCAAGGCGTTGGGGCCACCGGTAGAAATTCCGATGGCAACGATGCGGTTAG
>Ga0335069_10008074_pt1 | contig 15099 bp, 17 predicted proteins | sample Lox_Sample_11_FD_206714 | JGI IMG/M metagenome (GOLD analysis project Ga0335069, IMG submission 206714) | Soil microbial communities from Loxahatchee National Wildlife Refuge, Florida, United States - Lox_Sample_1.1 | ecosystem: Environmental > Terrestrial > Soil > Wetlands | place: USA... | reverse complement strand
CACGCGCTTCATCGAAGTCGCGCTCGCGAGCACGGATGCCCGCGTGCGCGAGGGCAAGACGGTGTCGCCGGCATTTCTCTTCGCCACGCTGCTCTGGCACGAAGTGCTCGCGCAGTGGAACGCCGCCCGCTCGCGCGGCGACAAGACGATCCCGGCGCTGTACGAGGCGATGGACCGCGTGCTCGAGGCGCAGGCGACCCGCATCTCGATTCCGCGCCGCTTCGAGGCGACCATCAAGGAGATCTGGGCGCTGCAGCCGCGCTTCGAGCAGCGCGCGGGCCAGCGGCCTTACCGCCTGCTCGAGCACGAGCGCTTCCGCGCCGCGTACGATTTCCTGAGCCTGCGCGGCGAGTCGGGCGAAGCGCCGCAAGCGCTGGTCGAGTGGTGGACGCGCTTCCAGGACGCCTCGCACGCCGAGCGCGAGGCGATGCTGCGTCCCGAGGAAGCGCCGAAGAAGTCGCGTCGTTCGCGCGGCCGGGGGCGCAAGCGGCGCGAGGACGCCGCCGATCTCGGCACGCCACCGCGTGACGCGGAGTGACGCGCGCGCGATGGCGCTGGCGTACGTCGGTCTCGGAAGCAACCTAGCGCATCCGCGTCGGCAGATCGCGCGCGCCGCCCGCGTGCTGGCGCACCTGCCGCGCACGCGGCTTCTCGCCCTGTCGCCCAACTACGTCACGGCGCCGGTCGGCGTGCCCGACGCGCAGCCCGACTACGTCAACGCGGTAGCCGCGCTGTCGACGTCGCTCGCGCCGCGAGCGCTGCTGGCGCGCCTCCACGTGCTAGAGCGCCGGCAGCGGCGCCGGCGCGGCGTGCGCAACGCGCCGCGGACGCTCGACCTCGATTTGCTACTATACGGGCGCCGCCGGATCGACGCGCCGCACTTGACGGTGCCGCACCCGCGCATGCACGAGCGCGCCTTCGTGCTCGCCCCGCTGCACGACGTCGCGCCGGCTGTCACCATTCCCGGACGCGGCCTCGCCCGCCGCCATTGGCAAGCCGTGCGCGGACAGCGCATCGCGCGAACGCGCACGCATCACCTAGCCTAAGCCTCTTCGATGGATCTAACGCATTGCCGCTATGTCGTCGTCGAAGGCCCGATCGGCGCGGGAAAGACGAGCCTCGCCCGCCAGCTCGCCGAGCACCTGGACGCCGACATGCTGCTGGAGCAGCCGGAGGACAACCCGTTCCTGCCGCGCTTCTATGACGACATGCCGCGCTTCGCACTGCCAACGCAGCTCACGTTCCTGTTCCAGCGCGCGGACCAGCTGCGCCAGCTCGCCCAGCTCGACATGTTCCGCCAACCGACGGTATCCGATTTCCTGCTCGACAAGGATCCGCTGTTCGCGCGGCTCAACCTGTCCGACGACGAGTACGCGCTGTACGAGAAGGTGTTCCGGCATTTGAAGCCGCAGACGGCCGCGCCGGACCTCGTCATCTACCTGCAGGCTCCCGTCGATACGCTGCTGCACCGCGTGCGGATGCGAGGCGTAAGCTTCGAGCAGGCGATTCCCGACGAGTACCTGGCGCGCCTCGCGGACGCCTATGCCCGCTTCTTCTATCAGTACGACGAGGCGCCCCTGCTCATCATCAACAGCGAGAGGCTCAATTTCGTGGACGATCCGGCCCACCTGAAGATGCTGCTTTCGCGCATAAGCGGGATGCGCGCCCGCCGCGAGTTCTTCAACCTTGGACAGCGCTGAACGATGACGATTGCGATGAAGCTCCTCCGCCCGCTTTTCGGCGCGCTCGCCATGCTCGCGTTCGCGCAGGGCACGTACGCACAGGGCGCGTACCCGGCTCGGCCCATCCGTATCATCGTGCCGTTCACGCCCGGCGCCGGCACGGACAACGTCGCGCGGCTCGTCGCGCAGAAGCTCTCCGAAACGATGAAGGCGACGATCGTGGTCGAGAACCGCGCAGGCGCAGGCGGCGCGATCGGCGCGGCGGAGGTCGCAAGTGCCGCGCCCGACGGCCATACCCTGCTGTTCGTGGCGTCGCCGTTCACGACGGTCGCCGCGGCGGCGAAGAACCCCGGCTACGATCCCGTGAAGCAGTTCGTCCCGGTCGCGCCGATCGCCTCCGGGCCCCTCGCCTTCGTGATCGGCAAGGACGTGCCGGCGAACACGATGCGGGAGTTCCTCGAGCTCGCGCGCAGCATGCCCGGCAAGCTCAACTACGGCTCGGCGGGCGCGGGCAGCGTGAACCACCTCGCGCTCGAGCTCATGAACGTGCGCGCCGGCGTCGTCGTCGTCCACGTACCGTACCGCGGCATCGCGGACGCGACCAAGGACCTCCTCGGCGGCTCGATCCAGTCGATGACCGCGTCGATCCCCGCCGCGCTTCCGCTTGCCGCGGAAAAGCGCGCCAAGGTGCTCGCGGTCACGGGCCCGAAGCGCATCAAGCAGATGCCCGACGTGCCGAGCTGGGAGGAGGAAGGCGTTCCCGACGCGAGCGTGATCAACTACTGGGGCATCGTGGCGCCCGCCGGCACGCCGCACGCGATCGTCGCGCGCCTCAACGCCGAGATGCAGAAGGTCCTCGCGCAACCCGACGTGCGCGAGCGCCTCGAGCGGGAAGGCTCCGAGCCCATCCCGGGGCCGCCGGATCGCCTGGGCTCGATCATTGCAGACGACCTCGCGCACTGGAAGAAGCTGATCGTCGAGGCGAAGCTGAGCTTCGAGTAGCCGAGAGCGCGTCACCGTTTTGCGCGTAGCGCGAGCCGGTTGCCGGCCACGGCCAGCACGACGCCGGCGGCGGCGCGAGCCCCGGACGGCGCTCGCGATTCCGAAGAGCGCAGCGTTCGACACGTGCATCAGCGCAGCTCGACGCGGGACGCGCCGAGGCACGCGCGCAGCCGCTCCGCTTCGGCGGCAAGCTCGCGGCGGAACGCCGCGCCTCGCGGCGCGGCGCGCACGTAGTCGGCCGCGATCGCGAGCGTCCCGTTCGCCGCCTTCGCGTTGACCCAGCCGACGACGTCGTCGCGCCACAAGAGCGGCAGGGCGTAGTACCCGAACTTGCGGCGCGGCGGCGGCGTGTAGGCCTCGAGCCGGTACTCCCATCCCCACAACGCCTGGAAGCGGCGCCGGTCCCACACTACGGGGTCGAAGGGCGCGAGGAAGCGCACGCACCGATCGGGCTCGACGGGCAACTCGCGCGCGGGAAGCAGCCACGACATTCCGTCGATTGCGATGCGTTGGAGCGCCGGATCGGCGAGAAAGGCCTCGAAGGCGCGCCCGCGCAGCGACGGCAGCGCGCTGTCCGCGACCATCCTCGCGAGCTCGCGGAAGCTCGCTTCCGGCAGCGGTGCGTAGACGTCGAGCAGGAGGAGCAGGATCGATCGCGCCCGCGACGCAGCCGCCTGCGGGCCCGACGGCCGCGGCGACGGCGCGAGCGCGTAGACCTTGATGCCGTTATCGCGCCGCGCCACGCGCAGGCGGCCACGGAAATGCAGTGCTTCGAGGATGCGCGTGGTCGCCGCCGACTGGCTGCCCCAGCCGTTCACCGTACGCGCGCGGCCGATAGAGTCGAGATCGCGCGGGTGGGTATCGCCGTTCGCGGCGACGTGCGCGAGCACCCGGGACGCGAGGCGCGGATGCTCGCGTTCGACGCGGAAGCGGCAATCGCCCACGCGCGGATGCAGGAGCTCGCGCGCGGACTCCGGCATGACGCCGTAGACGTGCAGGTGCCCTTCCGCGACGTCGAGCCCGGCATAAGCGGCATCGAGGTCCCCGGCGCGATAGCCCGCCACCCGCTGGCGCAGGATCAGGTCCGCCGCGCGTGCCGGCGCGCGGATGGGGTCGATCTGCACGAAGCGCATCGCCGCGATCGCCCCCGCGAGCGACGCCGCCGGGCGCAGGGACCGCCCTGCGGCATGCGCGCGCAAGGCGCGCAAAGTCCATTTCCGCATTTCTGGATCAGGCCGCGCGCAGTGCGTCGACGATCGACAGGCGCGCCGCCCGCGCCGCCGGCAGGAACCCGCCGATGAAGCCCATCACGAGCGCGAAGGCGAGCGAGGCGAGCACGATGAAGGGCGTGAGCGTGAAGGTGAAGGCGATCTCGGAGAACGTCTGGAAGTTCGTGGTCGAGATGGGCACGGCCTGCATGAAGGAGGCCGCGACGAGGCCGAACACGCCGCCGACGAACCCGAGCAGCAGCGCCTCGACGAGAAACGCGGTGAGGATCGCGGTGCGCGAGAACCCGAGCGCGCGCAGCGTGCCGATCTCGGCGGTGCGCGACGCCACGCTCGAGTACATGGTGATCATGGCGCCGATGATCGCGCCGATCGAGAAGATCACCGAGATGGTGCTGCCCAGGTAGTAGATGAACTTGGCGAGCCCCTCCGACTGGTCGGCGTAGAACTGCGTCTCCGGCTTGACGTCGAGCGTCAGCCGCGGGTCGGCGTCGATGGCGCGCTTCATCTTGTCGAACCCGTCGGGGTCCGCCAGGCGGAACACGATCGCGGAGAAGCCCAGCCGGCGGAACGCCTGCAGGAGCTGCTCGGCGTCGCCCCAGATCTCCGAATTGAATCCCGTGCGGCCGGCGTCGAACACGCCGACCACCGTCCAGTCGCGCTGCGCGAAGTGCAAGGTCTCGCCGAGGCCCGCGCCGCGGAATCCTTGTGCGATCGCGTGGCCTGCGATGATCTCGGAGGTGCCCGGACGGAACATGCGCCCTTCCACGATCTTCACCTGCGGCCGCAGCGTGAGGCCTTGCGGCGTGACGCCGCGGATGATGACGTTGGACGGGTTGCCGCTGTCGCGCTTGGGCAGGCTGATCAGCACGACCGGCTCTTTGGACACGAGCTTGCTGCCGTCCTCGCCGGTGGCGATGCCCGGCAGCGACTCGACGATCGACGCCGAGGCGCGATCGATGCCGCTTTGCACCTCCGTCTGCGATCCGCGGCGGATCACGATGACGTTGTCGGGCTGACCTGTGGCGACCAGCGTCTCCTTGAGGCCCGCGGCGAGCATGAGCACCGTGGCGAACACGTACACCACGAGCGCCATGCCGCCCGCGGTGAGCGCCGTCGTCAGCTTGCGCGCGAAGAGGTTGCGCGCGATGTAGGAGAACGGGATCGCCGCCATACGCCCGGGGCTACGCCACCGCGCGCAGGCCGTCGACGATGCGCACGCGGGCGGCGCGCCACGCCGGGATGAGCGCGGCGACGACGCCGACGAGGAGGGCGGCGCCGGTCTGCATCGCCACCGTCTCGTCGGAGACGATGAACACGGGGAAGAAGGTGCCCATCACCGAGGCGAACCAGCGTGCCACCGGGAACGTGAGCGCGATGCCGATGGCGCCGCCGGCCAGCGCGATCCCCACCGACTCGGCGAAGATCAGGAACGCGACGAACGCATTGCCGAAGCCGATCGCCTTCATCGTGGCGTACTCGGAATAGCGCTCGCGCGCGGTCATCGCCATGGTGTTGGCCATCACCGCCATGATGATCACGACGATGACGAACGACACCGCCTGGATCGCGATCAGGATTGCCTCGGTCATCGACACGAAGCCGAGCTGGAACGCCTTCTCGGTCTCGGTGAGCGTCTCGGCGAGCGAGTTCTTGAACGTGGCGTCGATGCGCTGCGACACCTCCGCCGCCTGGCCGGGGTCGCGGATCTCGACCACGTACCAGCCGACCGCGTCGCCGCGCCGCGGGAAGCGCGCCTTGATCGTCTCGTTGAGCAGCTCCCAATGGAAAAAGAACTGCGTCTCGTCTACGTGCGCGTCGGCCCCCTCGTAGATGCCTCGAACGTTGAACGTCCACGTTCCGCTGAAGATGGTGCCGCGCAACGGGACCTGGTCGCCGATCTTCCAGCCGTACTTGTCGGCGAGCTTGCGCCCGACGACCGCGCCCTGGCGGTCGTGCATGAACGCCTTGCGCTGGTCGTCCGGGAGCCTGAACTCGGGGTACATGTCGAGGAACGGCGCGGCCTGGACCGCGAACTGAGGGAAGAAGTTGCCCTCGGTGATGTACACGCCGCCGAACCAGCTCGCGCCGGCCACCGATGTCACGCCGGGAATCTGGCGCAGCTTCTGCTCGTAGTTGAGCGGCAGGAAGAAGGCGAGCGAGATCGAGCTGCGGGTGATGAGCCTCGTCGACGCGCTCGCTTCGACACCCGCGTACCACGCGTCGATCACGGTACGAAGCAGGCCGAAGGCGACTATCGCCACGACGATGCCGATCATCGTGAGCGTGGTGCGCAGCTTGTGGCGGAACGCGTTGCGCAGGATGAGCGAGATGACGAACACGGCAGTCCTAGTCGACCAGCTCGCCCTTCTCGAGGTGGATCATGCGCGCCGCGCGCGAGGCCGCCTTGGGATCGTGCGTGACCATGATGATCGTCTTGCCGATCTCGCGGTTCAATCCGTCGAGCAGGCCCAGGATCTCCTCGGCGGTGACGCGGTCCAGGTCACCGGTGGGCTCGTCGGCGACGATGAGCGTCGGGTCGGCGATCAGCGCGCGCGCGATCGCAACCCGCTGCTGCTGGCCGCCGGAGAGCTCGTTCGGATAGTGCGAAGCGCGATCGGTGAGGCCTACCAGGGCGAGCGTGTTGTCGACGCGCTCGTGGCGCTCGCGCCGCGACAGGCCGGTGAGTTGCAGCGGGAGCTCGACGTTCTCGAACGCCGTCAGCACCGGCATCAGGTTGTAGAACTGGAAGATGAACCCGATGTGCGCCGCGCGCCATGCGGCGAGCTCGCCGTCGCTCAATTGCGCGATGTCGATGCCGGCGACGAAGATCTCGCCGGCCGACGGCTTGTCGATGCCGGCGATGAGGTTGAGCAGCGTGGACTTGCCGGACCCCGACGGCCCCATGAGCGCCACGAAGTCGCCCGCCGCCACATCGAGGTTGATGTCCTCGAGCACGGGGATGATCTGGTCGCCGCGCGTGTAGAACTTGGTGAGGCCGCGGCACTCGACGAGCGCAGTGGATTGCGATGCGTCGTTCATCGTGGGCGCGAAGTGGCGGCGCGGGCGCGCCGAGCGGCCGCTACCTGGCCGCCACCTTGACGAGCGCGCCGTCGGCGAGCGACGGCGGGGGATCGGCGACCGCCTTCTCTCCGCTCTTGACTGCGCCCGCGATCGACGTCACGTCGCCGATCTTGATCCCCGGCGTGACCGGCACCGCAACCGCCTTGCCGTTGCGCACGGCGAACACGACGGTGCGGCCGTCGCGCTGCACGATCGCGTCGGCGTTCACGGCGAGCACCGGCTTCTGCTGCTCGGATGTCACGTCCTGCGTGAGAAAGCTCACCTTCGCGCTCATCTCGGGCAGGATGCGCGGATCGATCTGGTCGAACTTGACCTTCGTCATCACCGTCGCCTTGGCGCGGTCGATGGTGGGCACCATGCGGCTGATGCGCCCGCGGAAGCGCGAATCGGGCAGCGCGTCGAGCACGATCTCCGCGGGCTGCCCGACCTTGATCTTGGCGAGGTTCGACTCGGACACGTCGGCTTCGACCTCCAGGGTGCTCATGTCGGCCATCGTCACCACCGACCCCTTGGAGTCCACCGCGTTGGAGAACGGCGTGACGAGGTCGCCGACGTTGGCGCTCTTCGACAGGATGACGCCGTCGAACGGCGCGCGGATCACCGTGTAGTCGACCGCGACCTGCGAGTTGCGCGCCTGCGCCTGCGCCGCGCTGATGTTCTCCTTCGCGTTGGCGACCGCCGCGATCGCGCGGTCGGCGCGCGCCTTGGCCGTGTCGACCGAGGCGGCGGACACGAAGCCCTTGGACAGCAGGTCCTGGTTGCGCTTGAGCTGCGCCACCGCGTCGGTCTCCTCCGCCTGCGCCTGCACGAGCGCCGCCTTGGCCGCGCGCACGTTGGCCTCGGCGCTGTCCGCCTGGGCGATGACGTCGCGGGCGTCGATGCGCGCGATGATGTCGCCCTCCTTCACGCGCGAGCCTTCCGCCACACCCAGCCACTCCACGCGCCCGGTGGCCTTCGACGAGATCGACGCCTTGCGCTGCGCCACGACGTAGCCGGTCGCGTTGAGGACGACGAACTGCTGCGAAGGATAGGTCGTGACGATCGGCGTCTCGCTGACGGCCACGACCTTGGGCTGGAGCGCGTACCAGCCGCCGCCCGCGACGAGGATCGCGAGGAGGATCGACAGCCAGATCCAGCGCCGGCGGCGCCGCGACCGGATCGGCGCGAGCTCGCGATTGATCTTGAGCTTGGCGAGGTCGGGCGCGCTCGTTTGCTGCATGGCTGCTTCGCGGCTTTTTGAAGCGCGGGGCGGTTCGCCCGCGAAGCGGCAATTCTACATGGCCGCCGTCTTCACCTCAGGGAACCCATTGGCCAGACGCCGAAGAACAGCATGCTCCACGCCGCGGCGACGAGCGCCGCGGCGAGTGCGAAGAGCGCGAAGCCGGCGATGCGGCGCGGCAGCGCCCCCGCCGGCGCGAGCATGCGCCACGCGAGCGCAAGGCTCCACGCGCTGCCGGCCGCGAGCACGGTCCCGCGCGCGAGGGGCAGCCAGGCAAGCCTCGCGCCTTCTGCCTTCGCGAGCGTCGCGGTGAGGCTCGCCAGCCCGAGGAAGACGCCCAGCCCCGCGAGCGGAACGAGCGCGTAGCAGAGGCGCCAAAGCTGCGGCGCGCGCGGCGCCGGCAGGACGCGCACGGCGAGCGCGAGCAGCGCGAACACGCTCGCCGAAAGCACCGTCGCCGTCAGGGCGATGTATCCCACAACGAGAACGCCGTCGAGCCACGTGAACACGTCGTTCGCGTCCGGGTAGTTCGTGAGCAGCCACCACGGCGCGCCGCTTTCGAGCAGCCACGCCGGCCCATGCGCGACGATCCACTCGGTCGCGACAACCTTGGCCTGCACGAGCCAGGGGCTCGCGCTCCACTGGAAGGCGCCGATCGAGATGCCGACGAGGCCGACCACGACGAGCATCGCGTCCCAGCGCGACGCCGCCGCCGGCTCGATCGACGCAATCTCGCGGTTCGGCGAGCGGGCGGCAAGCTCCACCGCCGCCAGGTGGCCGCTGCAGCGCCCGCACATGTGGCACTCCGCGTTGCCCGTCATGCGCCGGATGCGCACCATCGGCGCGCAATTCACGGGATGGATCGTCATGTGGCCCGCGTTGCGCGACCATGCGGCGCGGTCCACCCGGAAATGAACGGGCGCCAGGCGTGATAGCAAGCCGAAGACGCCGTTGACCGGGCACAGGTGCCGGCACCAGACGCGCTTGTCGCGGCCGAAGAGGAAGCCGACGGCGATCGCCGCGAGCGTGGAGCCGCCCAGCACGAGCAGCGCCGCCTTGGGATATTGGTAGACGCTCACAAGCTGGCCGTACACCGTCGTCAGCGCGAACGCGACGAACGGCCAGCCGGCCCACTTGAGCCAACGCGGCGCGGGACGCCCGAGGCCCACGCGGCTCGCGGCCTCGGTCAGCGTGCCCTCCGGGCACAGCACGCCGCACCAGGTGCGGCCGACGACGAGCATCGACAGGATGACGAGCGGCCACCACAGCCCCCAGAACGCCCACTGCGCGAAGACGGTGACGTTGTCGAGCGCACGCGCGTCGCCGGGCGGCAAGGGAAGGCACGCGGGCACGACGAGGAGCGCCGCGTACGCCGCGACGACGGCCCACTGCACGGCGCGCACGGCGGCCGCGTGGGCGCGCAGCCACTCGCCGTAGCGCGCGAGCAGCGTCAGCCCCGGCGGGCGCAACGCGGGCCGCGCCAGCGGCAGCGGACTGCTCATCGGCGACTAGCGCGAAGCGCGCGGCTCGCGCAGCGCGAGCGTGACGCCCACCCAGAACGCCGCGAGGCACAGCACGGACAGGAGCGACGGCTGGGCGCGGTAGCCGGTCATCGAGGCGACGAAGCCGCCGAAGCGCGTCGAGTCGTCGAGCAGGGCGCTCGTGTTCCACATCTGGTCCGCGAGCGGTGGCAGCACGCCGAGCGCGATGAGCTTGTCCACCCCCGATACGAGAAGCCCGCCGGCCAGCAGCAGGAGCAGGATCTCGCTCACGCGGAAGAAGGCGCGCCACGACAGCGCGCGTCCTCCGCGCTGCAGGAGCCAGAACGTCGTGTAGGCCGCGGCGAGGCCCAGCGCGAGCACGAGCGCGAACTGCGAAAGCCCGAGCTGCTCGAAGCCGACGCCGTAGAGGAAGACGACGGTCTCCGCGGTCTCGCGCCCGACCGCCAAAGCGACCACGGCGAGCATGCCCCACCAGTGCGCGCCTTCGGCCTGCTTTTGCATGCGCGTCTCGAGGTCCTTCTTGAACGTGCGGCCGTGACGCCGCATCCAGAACACCATCTGCACGATGAGCCCGGACGCGACGAGCATGAGGCCGGTCTGGAAATATTCGAGCGCGTCGTCGGACAGCGAGCGCGCCACGCCGAGCACCGCGAGCGCGAGGAGGACCGCGAGCCCGAGCCCGGCCGCCACGCCGCCCCACAGGTAGCGCAAGCCCACCTTGCGGTCGGGCTGACGCGCGAGCCAGGCGTACAGTATGCCCACCACGAGCATCGCCTCCGCGGACTCGCGCCAGATGATGAACAGAGCGTTGCCCATGCTATTTCGCGACGATCCTGCCCTTGGCGTCCGGATGGAAGTCGTCGAAGAACGCGTACTCGCCGGCCTTCAGCGGATTGATCACGACCGACGACTTGGCGCCCGGACCGAGCACCTTCTCGAACTTGAGCGCCTTGCTCTCGAACTCGATGGGCGTCTTCCCCTCGTTGCTGACCTCGATCTTGATGCGCTTGCCCGCGGGCACCTCGATCGTGGCCGGGTCGAACTTGCCGTCCTTCGCCACGAGGCCGACCGTGACGACGTCCTGCGCCGAGACCGCGCCGGCGGCGGCGAAGAGCAGCACCGCCGAAGCCCGCTCGAGGAAGCCGATCACTAGTAGCCTCCCTTTTTCCCGACGCCGGCAAAGGCGAATTCGTAGTCCACGCTGAACGGCTTGAACCATGGCCCGACGCCGGTCTCCTTGTCGGTGTGCCGGCCGAAGTGGCTGTGCGGGTCGCTGCCCGGCGGCTCGATCGTCAGCGTGAGCTTGTACTTGCCCGGGCCCGCGAGCTTCACGTTGTCGCCGTAGTGGGGCCCGTCGCTCGCCACCATCGGCATCATCGGTCCGGTCATCCTCTCGTTGCTCCCCTGTTTCACGAGCTCGTACCTGACGACGAGGTACGGTATCCACGTCCCGTCGGCAAAGCCGTTGCGGTTCTTGTCCGTCGCCTTGATATCGGCCTCCAGGTGGATGTCCGACTGCTTGGCGTCGCGCATCATGCCGGGAGGTTCCATCGCGATCGGCTGCAGGTAGACCGCCGCGATCTCCATGCCTTCGCGAACCTGCGGCTTGCCGATGGGATATTCCAGCGCCTCGGCCGGGGCGTGCGCCAGCGCCGCTGCGGCCATGGCAAGGGTGATGCGAAGGAGGCGTGCGAGTTTGATATTCATCAACGTTGCAGCGACTTGGAGCGCCGGCGGCAGCCATGGCCCAGCCGCGCACCCCTACACTACCACTGACGCACAAAAAGGTAAATAGGAATGATTTGCGTTTAGGCTTGCTTTCGTGTATCTTCGCTGAGCGAACGCCGGAAGAGACATCCCGACAGCCCAAGGCCGCCCATGTACGTATGCGTCTGCAACGCCATCACCGACCGCGAGATCCGCGGCGCTGCGGAGCTCGGCGCGCGGACGCTGGACGACCTGTCGGCCACCCTGGGCGTGGCCACCTGCTGCCGCCGCTGCTCGGACTGCGCGCGCAAGGTCCTGGCCGACGCGCTGGCACCCGCCGCGGCCTGTGCCGGCGGCGACGACTGACGGCGCTTCCGCGTCGGCCCCGGTTCGGCCGCATCCCCCGCGGCGCATGCGATAGACTTCAGCCGTTTCCGGGAGGTCACATGCGCGGCGATCCTGCGGTTATCCGTCATCTGAACGCGGTGCTCACGAACGAGCTCACCGCGATCAACCAGTATTTCCTGCACTCTCGCATGTTCCGCAACTGGGGCCTGCGCAGGCTCGCCGAGCACGAGCACCGCGAGTCGATCGACGAGATGAAGCACGCGGACAGGCTGGTCGAGCGCATCCTGTTCCTCGAGGGCCTGCCCAACCTGCAGGACCTGCACAAGCTGCTGATCGGCGAGAGCGCCCCCGAGGCGCTCAAGTGCGACCTCGACTTCGAGATGGCCGCGCATCCGGCGCTCAAGGCGGCGATCGCGCACTGCGAGTCGGTCGGCGACTACGTGAGCCGCGAGCTCTTCGAGGACATCCTCGAGTCCGAGGAGGAGCACATCGACTACCTCGAGACGCAGCTCGGCCTCATCGACAAGGTCGGCGTCGAAAACTGGCTGCAGTCGCAGATGGGCGAAGGCCCTTCTTCGTAACGCGCCCTATCCGCCGTCGAGCGGCGTCGGCGTAATGGCCTGCGCCCGCCCGGCGCGCAGCGCGCTGACCGAGATGATCGCGAGGCCCGCGGCGATGCACGCGATGCCGGACCATTCGCTCGGGCGAAGCCGCTCGCCGAAGACGAGCATCGAGCTCACGAGCGCGACCACCGGAACGGCGAACATGTTGAGCGAAGCGGTGCCCGCGGGCAGCACCCGCAGCACGGCGATCCAGAGCACGAACCCGAGCGCGGTCGACACGGCGCCGATGTGGAACAGCAGGAGCGCGTAGGTCGCGCTCCATTGCGCCGGCGGGGAAGCGAGCGCGAGCGGCAGCAGCGTGAGGGGAAGCACGCCCGCGAGCATCTGCCACGCGATGAAATTGAGCGGGTCGAGCGCGCGTCGGCGCTGGAAGTACTTGGTCGCGACGGTCCCCGCCGCCCACCCGAAGCCCGACAGCACGGCCCACAGCTTCGGCCCGAGCTCGCCTTCGCGCCACTGCCACGGCTCCACGACGAGCGCGATGCCCGCGAGCGCGAACGCCACCGCGAGCCACTGGCTGCCGCGCACGCGCTCGTGCAGCACCGGCCACGCGATGACGAGCGTCCAGAAGGGCATGGTGAACACGAGCACCGACGTGCGTCCCGCGCCGCCGCCGGCCAGCGCCATCGTGGTCGCGCTGAAGTTGAGCGTGGTCTGGAAGAAGCCGGTGACGACGACGGCGAGCCACGAGCCGGGCCACAACGGCCGCCGCTGCCACACGAGCATGGCGAACAGGACCGCGACCGCGAGCCACGTTCGCTGCACGTTGAGCAGCACGGGATCGGCGCGAGACAGCGCGAGCTTCATCGCGATCCAGTTGAGTCCCCAGATGAGCGTCAGCACCACGAGCGCCGCGTACGCGCCGCGCCGCGTGTGCACGAGGCGGTGCATCAGGCCAGGAGGAACGCCTCGACGAGGCGGCCCACCGCCTCCGGCCGGTCGTGATGCAGCATGTGGCCGGCGTCGGCCACGATTTCGAGGCGACCGTTGGGAATGTGCGAGAAGCGCCGCGCCACCTCCGGCGCGGCGTCACCGCCGCCGGCGAGCCAGCGCCCGATGTCGGAATCGGCCGCGGCGATCCACAGCACGGGTGCCTTGATGCCGCGCCAGATCGCGTAGGCGTCGTCCATGCGCGACGCGATCGGAAACGGCAGACGGTGCTTTGGATCGGCGCGCAGGTTCGCGCTGCCGTCCGGCAACGACTGCGCCCAGTGCGGCGCCAAGAACTCCGCCTTGTCGCGCGAGAGCCGCGGGTTGTTCCTCTGAAGGCGATCGGCCACGGCAGCCAGATCGGCATAGGGCTTGAACGACGGCGGATCGCGCAGCGCGTCGAGCCACTTGCGCAGCTTCGCGGGAGCGCGCTCCGGCGGCTCGGACGGAACGCCGAAGCCGTCGAGGGCCACGAGATGCGATACGCACTCGGGGCGCACGCCGGCCCACAGCATCGCGACGTTGGCGCCCATGCTGTGGCCGACGACGGCGACGGGCTCGCCGGGCGAGATCGCTTGCACGAGCGCATCGAGGTCGGCAACGTAGTCGGCGAACCAGTAGCCGTCCTGCGGCGTCTCGGAAAGGCCGAAGCCGCGCCAGTCGGGCGCCAGCGCCTGCCACGGGCCGTCGAGCGCGTCGACGAGGAACTGGAAGGACGCCGACACGTCCATCCAGCCATGAAGCAGCAGGAGCTTGCGCGCGGACGCGGGGCCCCACGTTCGCAGGTGATACGTGAGCCCGCGCACGTCGACGAACTGAGACCGCGACGGCTTCATGCGCGTTCGGAAGCCTGCTTCACTTCGTCTTGCATTGCGCGACCCCGTCCTGCCAGCCGATGCGGTAGTTGCCGTCGTTGCCGAAGCGCGCGGGGTCCTTCTTCTCCGTGCCCCGCGCGGTCGAGCATCCGTCGCCGAAGCCCAGGCGGTACGACGGCGGAAAGCCTTGCAGATTCACGGGCGGCGGCGGAGGCTCGACGTAAGGCGCGGGGGCCTGCGGCGCGGCAGGCGTCGCCGGCGCAGTCACGGTCGAAGGCGCCGCGGCGCATCCGGCGAGCGCAAGCGCAACAAGAATGCACGGCGAGCGGACGGGCATCGAAGAGAGGGGGAAGCGAAATTCGCAAGGCGTCGCGCTCCCCGGCGAAGCGCCTTACGAAGTAGAATTGTAGCAGTCGCTCGCTCGTCCGCTTTGGTCCTGACCGTCGCTTCATACTGATGCCGGCACCCGCATTCGTCCACCTTCGCCTGCACAGCGAATACTCGGTCGTCGACGGCACGATCCGTATCGGCGAGGCGGTGGAGGCGGCGGCCGCGGACGGCATGCCCGCGCTCGCGCTCACCGACCTTTCCAACGCGTTCGGCCTCATCAAGTTCTACCGCGCGGCGCGCGCCGCGGGCGTCAAGCCCATCGCCGGCTGCGACGTGTGGATCACTCACGACACCGAGCGCGACGCGCCGTTTCGCGCGATCCTGCTCGCCGCCGATCGCGCCGGCTACCTGCGCCTGTGCGACTGGCTGTCGCGGGCCTACCGCACCAACCAGCATCGCGGCCGAGCCGAGCTTCGCCGCGAATGGTTCGACGAGGGCACCGACGGCCTGATCGCGCTGTCGGGCGCGCGCCACGGCGACGTCGGGTCCGCGCTGCTGCAGGGCAACGCGAAGGGCGCCGCGCGCGCGGCGAGCGCTTGGGCGTCGCGCTTTCCCCAGCGCTATTACCTCG
>Ga0335069_10008073_pt1 | contig 15102 bp, 25 predicted proteins | sample Lox_Sample_11_FD_206714 | JGI IMG/M metagenome (GOLD analysis project Ga0335069, IMG submission 206714) | Soil microbial communities from Loxahatchee National Wildlife Refuge, Florida, United States - Lox_Sample_1.1 | ecosystem: Environmental > Terrestrial > Soil > Wetlands | place: USA... | reverse complement strand
CATAGGCCGTATTGATGCGGTTGGTAGAGCCAAGCGATTTGCTCAGGGCATTCTCAATCCCGGCAACTTCCAAAACAATCCTAACTACCCCTCCGGCAATTAGGCCGGTACCGGGGGCAGCCGGCAATATCAAAATCTTAGAGCCGCCAACGCGGGCTTCTACTTCGTGTGTTAGCGTACCTTTATACAAAGGTATGGTAACCAGCTGTTTTTTGGCTACTTCGGTGGCCTTAGTTACGGCAGCCGACACGTCAGCGCCCTTGCTAACCCCAACGCCCACGCGGCCCTTGTGGTCACCAAGCACGATAAGCGCCTGGAAGCGAAAACGACGGCCGCCCTTAACCACGCGGGCAACGCGGTTAACGTAAACCACTCTCTCGTCAAACTGCTTTTCTTCAACAACCTGTGGCCCGCGGTCTCGGCGGCCATCTCTGCGATTGTCTCTGCGATTATTCATAGGTTCTGCCATATTAAAACTCCAGTCCCCCAGCCCGTGCGGCGTCGGCTAGGGCTTTAATTCGGCCGTGATATTTGCTGCCGCCTCGGTCAAAGACAACCTTTTTGACTTTGGCAGTCTTCGCCTTCTTAGCAATGGCGTCGCCTACCCAAACGGCTTTGTCGGTTAGGTTTCCGGCAACTTTTTGGCCGACGGTTGTGGCGTAAGCCAAGGTTTTGCTCTTTTCGTCATCAATTATTTGAGCCGAGATATGCATATTGCTAACGTGCACCGACAGGCGTGGTCGCTCGGAACTACCGGTGATACTGGCACGAGTTCGGTTGGACCGGCGCTGCTGATTGAGTTCTTTAGACTTAAGTCGCTGCATGATTTACTCCTTACCGCTCTTTCCGCTCTTGCGCAAAACACGCTCGTCTGAGTACTTAATGCCTTTGCCCTTATATGGTTCGGGCTTTTTCAGGGCTCTGATTTCGGCTGCTACTTGTCCGACCTGCTGCTTGCTTATACCGCTGACAGTGATAACATTTTGGTCAACGCTTACCTGAACACCTTCAGGAACTTTATAAATAACGTCGTGCGAAAAGCCTAGATTGAACTTTAAATCGCTGCCCTGGGCGGCCACGCGGTAGCCAACGCCGTTAATCTCCAGCTTTTTCTCAAAGCCCTGGCTGACACCGGTCACCATATTATTGACCAGCGAGCGCATCAGCCCGTGGCGGGCGCGGTTGGCGGCCTCGTCGTTTTCACGGGTGACTATAACTTGGCTGTCTTCTACCTTAACTTGCACGCCCGGCACGGTAAACTGCTTGAGGCTGCCCTTGCTGCCGTTGACGGTGATAAAATCAGCATCGGCCGTTACAGTAACGCCGCTTGGCAGGTTGATGGGTTGTTTGCCGACTCTACTCATTAAATGTCTCCTTTTGTAAACAAAAAACTCAAAGACCAAACACCAAAGACAAAATTTGAAGTTTGAAGTTTGAAGTTTGAAGTTTGAAGTAACGCAGTCATGATTAATACACCTTACAAATTAACTCTCCGCCCAGGCGCTTGGCCCGCGCCTCTTCTCCGGTCATGATGCCGGCCGAAGTGGAAATAATCACTATACCACGACCTCGTTTAACAAGCGGAATCTCTTTGCTTTTAACGTACCAGCGGCGGCCGGGTTTGCTCAACCGGGAAATCTCGGTAATCGTAGAATTTGTGCCGGGTAGGTTAATTACGACATCTAGGTTCTTGTGCCCCAGCTCATCCTTGGACTGCTTAACGTCTTCCAAAAAACCACTGCGCGCTAAAATCTTAGCAACCCGCTCTTTGGTCATAGAATGAGGTAAGCTGGTTTCGTCTTTGCCGGCGGCAATCGCATTGCGAATGCGGGTAATCATGTCGGCTATAGGGTCTGTGGCTATCACTGCTCTTTTCATATGCTTCTTACCAACTACTCTTAGTTACACCTGGTATTTCGCCTTTGACGGCGTGCTCTCGGAAAGACATGCGGGATAGACCGAACTGGCGCATGTAACTTCGGCCACGGCCGGTCTCAGAGCAACGGTTCTTGCGGCGAGTCGGGCTGGAGTTGCGAGGCAATAAGGCCAAGCCCTCTAAATCGCCGGCGGCCTTAAGCTCGCTGCGCTGCTGCTTGTGTTTTTGATACAATTTTTCTCTTTTGACGTCGCGCGCCAAAACTGATTTTTTAGCCATTATTCGTCCTCTCCTATAGCTCCGGCCAACATCTCCGCTCTATCTATTAGCTCGTCTGCTGTTAAAGTTTTCGCCCAGTTTCCAACGGCTACTACCGCCAAGCCGTAAGTAATAGAGTCGGGATTTTGCAGCCCTTCTCCTAAAACTGCTCCGATTGATGGGAGGCTGTCGCCAATTTCAAGTACACTCATTACTTATCTCCTTTTTCAAATGGTAAGCCGAACTTCTCCAAGAGTGCTCTGGACTGCTCGGGGTTGCCTGCTTTTATCACAAAAATTACCTGCAGACCGTGGGCGGTGGCGGTGTCTTCGTAGCTTAGCTCTGGGAATACCGACTGGTCGGTTAGGCCAAGCGTGTAGTTGCCCTGCTTATCAAAGGCTTTTACCGGCACGCCGTGGAAGTCGCGCAGTCGCGGCAGAACGATATTAATTAGTCTATCGGCAAATTCATACATCCGGTCGCCGCGGAGAGTCAGCTTAATACCAATGTTGCTGCCTTCTCGCAGTTTAAAGCTGGCGATAGACTGTTTTGCGACAGTTGGTACGGGTTGCTGGCCAGTAATTTTACGCAGCGTATTGCTGGCAATCTCTATCAGCTTCTTGTCGTCCTTAGCCCGACCGAGGCCACTATTTACAACTATTTTCTCCAGCCTTGGCACCTCGTTAACGTTACTAAGTTTCAGCTCGGTCTTCAGCTCCGGTGTCCACTTGTCGTTATATAGCTGCTTGAGGCGCGGCATGTAGACTGCTTTAGGCATTGGTTTAGTTTTAGTTGCTTCAGCCATTACTTTAGCTCCTTATCAAACTCATAGGACAAACCTACGGTTTTTCCTATCGCACCGGCAAAATGGAATACATTTTGTCGGGCTGTCTTTTCCCTTAGCCGCATCAAAAGACTCATTACTTGAGCTCCTTGCCGGAAGATTTGAGCACGCGGGTCTTCTTGCCCTTGGCGTCGGTTTTAAATCCAATGCGCGAAGGTTTTTTGGCGGCGCTATCTAGCACGCCAACTTTACTAATCCAAATAGGCTTGGTCAGCTCCACAATACCGCCCTGGGGCTTGGCCTGAGTCGGCTTATAGTGACGTTTAACGACGTTAATGCCCTCCACGGTGACTTTGTTGGTAGTTGGGTGAACGGCCAAAACTTTGCCAGTCTTGCCTTTATATTTACCACTTCTGACCATGACTGTGTCGCCGGTTTTAATTCTTATCTTATAGATGGATTTCATCTTAGAGTACCTCCGGAGCGAGAGAAATTATGCGGCTATAACCCTTTTCACGCAGTTCTCTGGGAACCGGCCCAAAAATACGCGTGCCGCGAGGAGTTTTATCATCTTCGGCCAACACCACGGCGGCATTATCATCAAATTTGATACTAGAACCATCCTTGCGGCGAATCGGCGACTGAGTTCTGACAATTACGGCTTTAACTATGCTTTTACGCTTAACGGCACCGGTTGGGTTGGCAGTTTTAACGCTAGCTACAATAATATCGCCAACCCGGGCGTAGCGGCGGCCTGAACCACCCAGTACCCTAATGCAGAGCAGCTGGCGGGCACCGCTGTTGTCGGTGGCAATTAGTCTAGTTTCCTGCTGAATCATTGTCTTCCTTCTTAGCTTTGGCTGTGGCTTCGGTCTTTGGCTTGGCTGCAACTTTCTCTGCCGGCTTGACCTTCTCAACCTCAAGCTCCACATCGGCTACGGCATCGGCCTCCTCAAAACGGGCTCCACTGCGCTCCAGCACCTGGTTTAACTTAAAGCGTTTTCGGGCGCTTACCGGTCGGGTCTCAACTATTGATACCACGTCGCCAAGCTTGGCCTCGTCCTTCTCGTCGTGGGCCATAAACTTGGTATTTACCGAATACTGCTTCTTATATATAGGATGTGTCTTGCGCTCCGTAACAGTAATTACGATAGTTTTGGGCATGCGGTCGCTGGTAACTTTACCGGTCAGTAGCTTGGCCATTTAAATTTTCTCCTTGCTGAGTTGCTCACCTAGAACTGTCAGAACTCGGGCTAAATCCTTGCGCTTGCCGCGCAGGACTCGTACATTTTGAACTTCTCCACTATATAGCCGGCGACGTAGCTCAAGTATTTCGTCGCGCAACCTGTTGCTCTCGGTAGCCAGCTCGGCAGTAGATAGCTTGCGAATTTCCACAATCTTCATTACTGCTCCTCCTTGACGATGAAGCCGGTCTTGAGTGGCAGTTTATGCCCAGCCAGGCGCATGGCCTCGCGGGCGACCTCTTCAGGGACGCCTTCCATCTCAAACAAAATTGTGCCGGGCTTTACCTTGGCCACAAAAAACTCTGGATTACCTTTGCCGCTGCCCATCTTAACGTCCTGGGGCTTGCGGGTCACGGGAGTGTGCGGAAAAACTCGTATCCAAATTTGTCCGCCGCGCTTGATGTAGCGTGTCATAGCTTGACGAGCGGCTTCTATTTGGCGGCTGGTAATGCGGTCTTTGCCCAGGCTAACCAGACCGTACTGCCCATAGCTCAGGCGCGTCAAAGAAGTTGCCGTATTTCCGTGAATACGACCCTTTCTGACTTTGCGGTACTTGGTTCGCGATGGCATTAACATTGCTTAAGCCTCACCTCTGTAAATCCAAACCTTAACGCCGATAATTCCAGAGCCGGGATAAAGCGCGCGGGCGGCGGCGTAATCAACATCGGCCCGTAGGGTATGCAGCGGCACGCTGCCTTCGGTTACCTTTTCTCGGCGACTCATTTCATTACCACCAAGCCGTCCGGCAACTTCTATGCGAACACCTTTGGCGCCGGCTCGCATACTTGCTGCTGCAGCTGACTTAACAGCTCGGCGAAAAGCGATGCGGCGCTCTAGCTGGTGGGCTATGTTCTCGGCCACAAGTTTGGCCTGAAGTTCAGGACGCTTAATTTCTTCAATATTAATCCGGGTTGGCACGCCGTAGAGTTTTTCAATGGCAACTTTAAGTTCAGCCGCGCCAGTGCCACCACGGCCGATGACCACGCCGGCTTTGGCTGTCTGAACGGTAACAGTCACTAGATTGGGCGAACGCTCAATGTCTACCTTAGAAACAGCTGCGCGCGAGCCAAGCTTGGTCTCTATCAGGCGGCGAACGGCTAGGTCCTGCTTTAGATAAGCAGCGTATTCACGCTTACCGGCAAACCACTTACTGCGCCAGTCCTTGTTGACTTGGAGTCGCATGCTTATTGGGTTAACTTTTTGACCCATTTTAGTTCTCCTCCTTCTGCTCGGTCTTGGCGGCAGGTTTCTTGGCGACGCGTTTATCGCCGTCTACCACTACCCGAATGTGGCTGGTCTTGCGCTCAAACTTTAGGGCTCGGCCACGGGCGGCTGGACGAAAGCGCTTGTAGCGGGGACCGGCGCTAACACTTATTTCGGTAATAATCAGGCTGTCGGGCTTATAGCTATGGTTGTGCTCGGCATTGGCGCGAGCACTCTTAACGGTCTCGGCAACTGGCTTGGCCGAACGGCGGGGAGTGTGCTCTAAAATTACTAGCGCGTCGGCTACTGTGCGGCCGCGCACTAAATCAGCTACCGCCGCAACTTTGCGGGGGCTCAGTCTAACTTTTCTATTTTCGGCAATTACTGACATCTTAGGCTCCCTGACTCTTTGCTAATTTACCACCGTGACTGCGGAACTTGCGGGTTGGTGCGAATTCGCCCAGTTTGTGGCCAACCATGTTTTCGGTAATAAACACCGGCACGTGAACTTTGCCGTTATGCACAGCCACGTTTTTCCCAACAAATTCTGGCGGAATTGAGCTGGCGCGAGCCCAGGTTTTAACAACGCTGCGGTCATCGGAACCCAGCGCCGCAATTTTGCGAGCCAGTTTAGGGTCAACGTACGGTCCTTTTTTAAGTGATCGGCTCATAGCTTATCTTCCTTTTCCTTGGTGACGGGTTCTTACAATAAACTTATTGCTGGATTTACGACGTCGGGTCTTATAGCCCAGGGTCTTTTGGCCCCAGGGCGTGCGGGGGTCCTTGGCAGTACCATGGCGTCCGCCGTCGCCACCACCGTGAGGGTGGTCAGCGGCGGCCATAACCACACCGCGCACGGTTGGGCGAATGCCCATTTTACGTTTGCGGCCGGCTTTGCCAACTTGAATATTTTGGTGCTGCTCGTTGCCGATAACTCCAATGGTTGCCATGCAGTTAATGTTAATCATGCGGACTTCGCCACTCGGCAGGCGCACTTGGGCGTAATCCTCGTCTTTGGCGACCAGCTGAGCACTGGCGCCGGCCGTTCTAACCAGCTGAGCGCCACGGCCCGGCTGAAGCTCAACGGCGTGGATAACTGTGCCGGCCGGAATACTTTTGAGGGGTAAGCGGTTGCCACTGTCAATTGCTACTTCTTCGCCGACTTGGAATTTCTTGCCGGGCTTCATGTCACGGCTGGCCAAAATATAGTGATGCGTGCCGTTATCATCAAGAACGCGGGCAATCCGAGCACTGCGGTTTGGATCATATTCAATCTGCTGCACCACGCCCGATAGTTCGCCGCTCATCTTGAAGTTGATGATACGGTAATAGCGCCTAACGCCACCGCCGCGGTGACGCGTAGTAATACGGCCCTGATTGTTGCGGCCAACGGCACCCTTTTTAATGACGGTCAGCTTCTTCAGAGGCTTTTTGGTGGTTATTTGGGCAAAGTCCTGGGTGGTCATACCGCGCTGAGCCGGAGTGGTTGGCTTATAAGCTCGTATTGCCATCTACTTATTCTCCTTTTCGGGTTTAGCGGGCTCTTCAACGGCTGAGAAAATCGGCAGCTTGTCGCCCTCGGCCAGAGTTACATAGGCCTTACGGATGTCGGAGCGCTTGCCTTTAAAGGTATTTCGCCCGCCGCGGCGATAGCTGCGGACAGTTTTACCCGGCACAGTTGCCAGGCGGACTCTAATAACGGTCACGTCATACTGGGCGGCTACCGAGCGGGCTAAATCGTGCTTATTGACTTCTTTATCAGCGGCAAAAACATAGGTGTTGGCAGTGTCTGCCAGGGCGTAGCTTTTCTCGCTTATCTTGGGGCGCAGTATGGCTTGCTTAGACATTTTTAGCCCCCAGCCAGTCGTGAATTGTTTGCAGGCCCTCGCGACTAATGATAATTTGGTCGGCATTCATAACGTCAAATACATTTAGGTAGGTAGCCTGGACAACCTTGATATTCGGTATATTTCCAGTAGCTCGTTCGGTTAGGCCGTCTTTGTGTGCTACGACCACCAGCAACCGACCTTCGGCGCCAATCTTCTTTAGCAGGGCCAGCGTAGGTTTGACCTTGCCTTCTTTAAAATTAAAGTCTTCTATAACCTTAATGCGGTCTTCGGTGGCGGCCAGTGTCAGGGCTTGGGCAATTGCTAGGCGCTTAGCGGTCGTGCTAAGTCTTTTGGAATAATTTTCGTTGCCGGAGGGGCCAAAGGCTACGCCGCCGCCAGTCCAAATTGGGTTACGGCTACTGCCAAAACGAGCCCGACCGGTGCCTTTTTGGCGCCATGGTTTAATGCCGCCGCCGCTAACTTCGCCGCGTTTTTTAGTCTTGGCCAGATTAGTCCGGCCGTTGGCAAGATAGGTAAGGTAAGCCTGCTTTAGCAAATCGTGATTTTTGACTTCCAGGCCAAAGACCTTTTTGTCCAGCTTGGCCGGGGTTGTAGCCTTGGTGCCGGATTTTGTATAAGTTGCCACTGCCATTACTTGGCCTCCCTGACTAAAATAAGACCCTTGCGGGGACCGGGAACAGCGCCGCGCACGCCAATTACATTAAGCTCGGTGTCAACTAGCGCTACCTTAAGGCGCTTAACCGTGACTCTGTCGGTGCCCATGTGTCCGGCCATTTTCTTGCCTTTGAAAATGCGCTGCGGGTACATAGAGCCGATGGAGCCGGGGCGGCGATAGCTGCGCCCACCGTGAGTTTTACGACCACGTTTAAAGTTATGGCGCTTAATGGTGCCGGCAAAGCCTTTACCCTTAGTGACGCCGGTAACATCCACGCTGTCACCGACACTAAAAAGGTCGGCGCTGAGTTTCTCGCCGACCTTGGTATTTTCATCTATTTCATTAATGCGGAATTCACGGACAATCTTTGGGAGCATTCCAGAGGCCTTAAAGTGTCCGCTCTTACTCTTACCAGCCTTTTTAACCTCTTCAAAACCAAGCTGCATGGCACTGTAGCCATCTGTTTCCTCGGTTTTAACTTGCGATATAACGTTGGGAGTTGCTGAAAGCAGAGTAATAGCAAACGCTTCGCCATTGTCGCCAATGACGCTCGCCATGCCCAATTTTCTGGTAATTAATGCTTTCATCGTCCCTTTGATTAGTGGTTGGTTTATATTTATCCATACCTATTTCTTTTAGACACTCAAGCTAAAAAATCCCTGGCTTTTGCAGTTTCTACCTCTGTTGACGATAGACTTGCTAAAATTTCCAGGCACTAAAAGTCTTTGAGTTCCCTAACAGATTACCACAAGTGTTAAACTGTTGTCAATCCGTTGCGAATTTTACAATGTTAGATCGTGAACTGGCCTTTTTTATAGATGACTTTCTGGCTGCCGTCTTTTAGCGTAGCCGTTACCGTGCGATCGGTAGTCGAAAACATATCGACATGGATGGCCGATTCGTTATAACCCAGGCGCTTCTCCTGAGCTTTTGTCAGCTTTGAGACATCACCGTCAACTGTGTCCAGATAGCTGCGTCCGACGGCAATGTGAGTATTGCCGAACGGGCCACCGATATTCTCGTCAAACAAAGTCTCGGCCATAAATTTGGTAATCCGGCTCAGCCGCCTATCCGTTAAGGAGAACTCACCAACTTGGGAAGCGCCTTCGTCGGTAGCTAGCATCTCCCGAAGCAGTTTCTGATTTTTGGCAGCGGTAGCTTTGACTACCCGGCCGGCTTTAAAGGTCAATTCAATGTCTTCGACCCTTGGTCCGTAATAATAAAGCGGGGTATTGAAACGGATCCAACCTTCGGTGCCGCGCCAATCCGGCGAGGTAAACACTTCAAAACTGGGGATATTGCGGCCGCCGCCGCCCAGCCATTTGCGCTTAGCGCCAATTGTCACCCGCAGGTCCACATCCTTGCCCTTAACGTGAACGTTTTGAATCTTCAAATCCGTCAACTTCTTAGCCACTCTTTGGATTTCCTTGGATATTTTGCGCCACTCGGCAATCGGATCATCGTAATCCAGATAGCAGGCATTAATAATTTGTTGCCAATAGACCTTCTCTGATAAACCGGCTTCTTTGGCCATGCTGGGCGTGCCATAAAGTGCCAGCGTCCAAGTGTATTTGCCAGCGTTCTCTTTGGCGTCAAACCACTTGACCAGCGGCTGGGCGGTCTTTTGCCGCAGCATCATCTTTTTGGGGTCCACTTTATCCAGCTCGTGCACGTCGTGGTCGGCAATTATGGCAATACGGTGGTCGGTTTGGTCTACTAAACCTTTGTAATATTTATCTAGAAAGGTGGTTAGTTGCTTTTGGCTGGCGTGTTCATAATAGTATTTGCCCATGCCGTGCATGTCGTCACCCAGACCGCCAATAACAATAGCTCCGGACTTTATTAGAACTCTGCAAAGTGCGTTGTAAAACGGCAGCGCCGAGGTTGGACCCTGAAGGTAAACCACGTCCCCCTCTTTAATGCCGGTACCGCCGCCAAGTGCAAAATTAACCAGTACTTTAGCGTATTTTTCTAAAATTTTCTCAGAAGGCTGATAACTCATTGCCATTAATTATAGCGTGCCTGCTCGTCTAATTTTGTTGTTATTATGACCAACTGGCCGGTTTGTAAAGTTTATTCTTTGGCGAACCGATTATCAGCATAGTGGTGGGAGTCTTTAGACTGTCGGCGCGGCGGACAACTTGTGGCTCAACAGCCAGCATTCCACCGGCCGGGACCACTACTTTTTTACCATCAAGAGTAAACCTGGCCGCGCCTTCTAAGATTACAAATAGCTCCTGCTGGCCGGTCTTAACCTCGTCGTGGTCTTTGGTTAGCCAATCACCCTTATTACGTGTGACGGCATTCACCCCAAAGCCCTTAATGTCAAAAAACCACCTTACTGAGTGCCAGCCCTTACTGAAACTATCTGCCATTGGTGGAATATCGTGAACATCGGCTAGTTTCCAGCCACTACTAGACATGGTCTTACTATATCAAATGCTGATTTTGGGCTTACCGAGTCTTGACTTCAATAAAGCTTAAGCGTATTTTTGCAAGTAGGTGTCCGATAAAAAGGACTCCGTGTCGGCTTAGGAAAAAACCAAAAGCCGAAGCACACGCCTAGGGTAAGTAAAGCTAGACAATCTCCGGAATTTGTATGGTTTTAGCGAACTCGGGCAATCAAAAATCGCGCTTACAGCTCGTTAGCACAAAAGCTAGAACACAACCTCAAGGAAAACAAAAACTTGAAGTCCGAGCAAAGTAGGCAAGAACCCACAAAACCGGCTTTAAAAAAACGAGCCGGTTTTGTCTTTTTTATGTCTTGCTACGCTGCTTATAGTTTAACCACAGATATCTTAGCTCCTTAAGGCTAAGCGGGCGGTCGTATTCGTCGTTATAATTTACAGTCTCTGGCCCAAAAACACGCATGTTGCTTCTTACTAACTTATCAATTGCCTCCAGATTGCCTTGCAAAAATGCCTCAATTCCCGGAAAAGTGTCGGCGTATTCCAGCAAAACGGGCAAGGAGTTGTGCGTCACCTCAAGGCTAAGCCGTTGATAGACGTCTTTCATCGCTGCCTGCTTAAACTCGGGTTGCTCATTAATTACGCGGTCGGCGCGCAGAGCTACAACAAAATGTCCCAGATATTTGTTGGCTCTGTACAGATGCTGATAATACTCCTCGGGAATAATGCCTCCCAACTCAGTTAGTAAGCTAAAGTGTGGCTTGTCAAAGGCGATGTGGTCCGACCAATCCGTTATAAAACTTATGGCTTGGTCCAGGTTTGGATAAATCTGGCTGATAATGCCCGCGTCTTCGCAGGCTTGTCGGAGTGCGTGCTCGGCCAGCGCAGACCGCACCTGTCGTTCTTTGGCGCGGTTTGGCTTGGGGTCGCCAAAAATAACGTCGTCAACTTCCGGGTCAGATTCACCCCAGTCGTGGGTAAGGTTAGCTACACCAAATAAAAAGCGCTGGACCGATGCTATGTCTTTATTGGTAGTTGACGGCGGCTCAAATGCCAGCAGCTGGTCACCCTGCTGCATAGTGTATTGCCCGTGCGCCAGGTCACTTGCCTGCACCCCCAAATACTTTATCCAAAGGCTGTCCGGATAATTCTCGGGCTGGTACTTTTTACTGAATCTCCTCATAGTGGCCAGCCTGCGTCCGGCCTCGGTCTGCGAGAAGTTGTTCTGGAGCCTATCAAGACTAACAAAGCCAGCAATATCAATCAGCGTTCGCTGCATCTCCGGGTCGCCTATAAAAAGTTCCGGGCCGGAATCTGCCCAGTGATAGTCAGTTTCACTACGGCTAGCACCAAGTCCGCTCTCGCCGTAGCTCATTTTTTAGCTCGCTAGTTTTGCTGATTTTTGAAATTTCTCAAGAGCCGCGTCTACCACCTCGTCAATAATGCGCTCTACCTCAGCCCTGTATCGGCGATTAGCAAATATGTTTTGTAGTTGTTTGTGGCCAGATATCAGAACCCGGATTACCTCTTTAATCCCATAGGTCTTGTTGTCACCGCGCGGCACAACATGCTTGTCTTTAGCGGCGGCTACCTTTTTAGCGCTAAAGGCTCTAAGACCAGCGCCCTGAATTTGCGGCCAAGGATATGCTTCCAGAGGGCTAAGTGTGGTGGCTAAAAACTGTTCAGCGATTCTCTCAGCCTCCTCTCTTAGCTTAACCAGTTTAGACTTTTCGGCTGGGGAAAGCTCGGTTTCTGATTTGGGTGCAGCGGGCGCTGCTTCGTCGTCGGTCGCGCCGTCCTCGGGCTGCGGCGTCTCGGTCTCTCCGGGCGTAGTAGCGTCATCGTCGGCTTCGGGTTCCTCATCGTCGGGCTCAGAATCGTCAACTGGAGTTTCGGTACCGTTGCCCTGCCTAATGGGAAGTAACTCGGGAAATGGATATATTAGAACACCTTCAGAGTCATAGACCTGCTTAGGACCGCCCACAACATCTAGGCGCCCGGTAACCGTAGCCCTTACCTCGTGAGCATTGACCAGCCTCCAGATGAGTTTTCTTGCTTCTTCGTCAAATTCTAGCGCCAGCTCGGTGAATTTAAATAGCACGCTGCCTTCTCTGAGACAGTTATCGTAGAAGCTCTCAAAAGCATCCGAGTCGGTCAAAAGCTCCTCTAGTTTTTCTAAAGCTTTGGCGCGATACTCCAAAACGGCATCAGCATCACCGGACAGATGGCTGTGGTCGGGGTGATAGCCTTCGTCCATTTGCTCCCAAAGATCTTTAGATATTGTTTTATAACCGGCGGCCTCCATAACATAGCCAAACTTATAAAGCCTGTCAGACATCAGCCACAAGGCGTAGGATATCTCCGAATCGGGCTGAGGCTCAGCCTCAACAGCTGGCTCTGTCTGTTCACCGGCCAGATGCTTCTTGTATCTTTCTCCGTGTGAAAACGATAGATCAAAATTTGGACTAACGCCGTAGCGGCGACCTTTATGAACTATCATGGCTTCTTTTCTGAAGGTTAGTTTGTCAAACCACTTGTCTAGCTCATTCATTCGATTTGACTGAAATTCTTCGCCCGGAAAGGCCAGTTCATGAAGTTGCTTAGAGCTGAGCAGCTCGCCTTCAGGCAACGACAGCACTGCCTCAAGTGCCCTGCGACGGGGCTCTGTATAGTCCCTTTTGTCTTTGGCGCCAAAATTGGTGACGTAAGGAACCGCCCCGCCTTGCTTGCCAATTCTTACCAAGTTTAAACCAATGGTGAGTTTTACCGACTTTTTATTGCCCTCTGTCTCGGTCGGTGCTGGCTGAGGTTCTGGCTGGGGCTCTGCTTCGGGCTCCGCAGTTGGTTCTACAGCAGTAATCTCGGCAGTGGTTACTACCGCCAGTTCAGCCGGCGTAGTGTGTAAAAATTTCTCGGCATCATCGGTGTGGGCGCCGTAGCTTTCAAAAAACTCACGAACCGTCATTATTCTGGTGCCAAGCTCTTGTTCCAACGCGCTAAACTCTTCCTGCGGCAATATGTTCCTCAGCGGTTCAATCTGTTTGAGACCGGCTAGGGCTTCCAGGCCGTAGGATGCATAGCCGGACTGGAGCTGGGGATTTTGCGCAAGCTGCAGTGCTCGCTCGCCAAGCTGGTCGGCGGCGCGAGTGTAAGCCTCGGCGACCACCGGCAAAGCAAACTCACCGGCGTCTATCCGGGCCTGTAATTCGGCTCGCTGCTGCTCTATTTCCGCAAGCTCGCGGGCCGCATCCAATTCTTGGGGCATGGGGTGTGCCATGTATATATTGTTCTCTTAAAAAACTTCTGAAATCTAGATTATTATACTGTATTTATGCTGTTGGGTCAACTTCATTGTGGGGATTGACCTGGAATCCCGGCTGACTACCGGCGGCTTCTATAAGGCGGCCCACAAAGCTGCTGCAGGCCGGCCCATAGGTCGGCGTCTGCTCAATCGTACCCTGTTCGTGAAGCAGTTTGAGAAGCTGCAGGTTAAGACTTTTGCGCTCTTCGTCAAATAGCCCCGGTTGGCCTTGCCGCGTGCTGCTGGAGTCAAACCTGGCTAGGACATTCCAAATTCTCGTCGGGACACCACCGGCTAGCTCTTCGTCGGTGGCTATCTGGTTGAGATTGTCTATCGTGGCAAAACCTAAGTACTTATATTCTTCAAACAGTTCGGGATAGGTTTGCCCCCAAGTGTCTTGCAGGGTACTTCGGATAAAGTCCGCGTTGGCAGGAACAAGCGGTGTCAGCCCTCTGCTGGTTGTAACTAGGGGCGGCTCTTCCGGAATTATTCCGGCTTCTACCTCAACTACCTCTACTAGCCTAGTAAGGATAATATCTCTAAACGGGTCCCCACTCCTAGCTTGCGGAGTTTGTTCGGGAGACATGGAGGTTACATTTTAATTTCGGCGTCGCAGCCGGCAGGCAGTGACAAGTTCATCAGCGAATCAATTGTCTTGGGCGTTGGGTCGGAGATGTCTATTAGGCGCTTATGAACGCGCATTTCAAACTGCTCGCGGCCTTTTTTATAGACATGCGGGCTTTTTACAACTGTAAAGGTGCTCTTTCGGGTAGGTAGTGGGATTGGGCCGGAGATTTTAGCACCGGTTCGCAGAGCGGTATCCACAATCTGCTTGGCAGACTGGTCAATGACCTTATGGTCGTAGGCCTTCAAACGAATGCGAATCCGCTGCTTAATCTCAGGTTCTTTAGTCTCAGCCATATTAATCTACTTTTGGTCCCAAACCTAGTTGATCACGTGTTTCAGAGGCTGTAATTGCCTCCACTCCTTCACTCATTGCATTTTGACCCGGTGGATCTGCAGATGGGAATTCTCGCTCGTTATGCGCAACAGGCGCGGGTTGTTCTAGCGAAGAATCTTCTATGGGTAAATCTAATGGCAATTCATGCCAACGCAGTATAGGGTCTCTGTTCATCTTACTTCGTTACTTTAGTGACAACGCCGGCGCCGACAGTTCGGCCACCTTCGCGAATAGCGAAGCGCAGGCCCTGTTCCATGGCGATTGGTGCGAGAAGTTTTACTTTAAAGGTTACGGTATCACCGGGCATGACCATTTCTTTATCAGCTGGCAGTTCAACTTCACCAGTAACATCAGTAGTTCGGAAGTAGAACTGAGGCTTATAGCCCTTGAAGAAAGGAGTGTGACGTCCGCCTTCCTCTTTGGTCAGGATATAGACTTCAGCGTCAAATTCGGTGTGCGGTGTGATGGTGCCGGGCTTGGCTAGCACTTGGCCGCGCTCAATGTCGTCGCGCTCAATACCGCGGAGCAGGATGCCAACGTTATCGCCAGCCTGGCCCTGATC
>Ga0335069_10008070_pt1 | contig 15104 bp, 15 predicted proteins | sample Lox_Sample_11_FD_206714 | JGI IMG/M metagenome (GOLD analysis project Ga0335069, IMG submission 206714) | Soil microbial communities from Loxahatchee National Wildlife Refuge, Florida, United States - Lox_Sample_1.1 | ecosystem: Environmental > Terrestrial > Soil > Wetlands | place: USA... | reverse complement strand
GTCGAGCTTCCACGTCGTCGGCACGATCTTCGACCGTGTCTGGCTCGATGGCAACCCCAGGAACGAATTGCGCGGCATGCAGACCGTACTGCTCGGTTCCAGCGGTGCGGCGATCGTCGAATTCCGTGTGCCGGAGCGCGGCAAGTACATCATGGTGGATCACCACTTCGCCAATGCCTCGCAAGGCGCCATCGGCCTCATCGATGCGGCGAGCGGCACGCCAGACGTCGACTTCGAGCACCACAACATTCCTGCCACGGCCGCACCCACCGAGCCTGAAGCAGCCCAAGGCAAACTTGCCTTCGAAGGCAAGTGCATTGCATGCCACACCGTCGGCGAGGGCGTCAAGGTAGGCCCCGACCTGCTCGGCGTCACGCACCGGCGCAGCGACGAGTGGATCGGGAAGTGGTTGAAGTCGCCGGACACCATGCTGAAGAGTGACGACACGGCGAAGGACATGCTCGAAAAGTTCAAGCTGCCCATGCCCGACCAGGGGCTGTCGGATGTCGAGATCGTCCAGCTGATGCGCTATTTCCACTGGTTCGACCAGCAGGGCATGTTGCAGGGCGACCACAAGCATTGAATCATGCTGCGGCCATCCCTCCTGCTGTTTGTCGTGGCCGCGCTTGGCGTGACGGCACGCACCGCCGGCGCATGCGGACACTGCGTGGAGGACCACGTCGCCGCCGTGTACGACTATGGCATGCAACGGCAGGCAGGTCGCGCCGGCCTCGAAATCGCCTATCTCGGGATCGAGGGGTCGCGCGCGGAATCGCCTCGCGCAGCGGCGCTGGTAGGCGACGCCCTGCGCGGTTCGCGACTTATCGCGGCGGGCACCGTGCGGACATCCTTTGCCCCGCCGGCCGCGGCATTCGCATGGAGCGGCGGTGACCCGGCACTGCGAGCGATCCTGGAGTCGATTCGCGCCACCCTCGCCGACAACGGGCTGCACCTTGAGCTGCTGCGGGTCTGGAACGCCGAACGAGGACTGCACTGAAGGTGCGTCGAGAATAGTCCATTCGTCCTAATCGTCTAGGCGCAGAAATACCCCCGACACATAATGGACGTCTCTGACGACGAGGTGCCGTATGAACTCGCTTGGTCCGTACGTCTGGCTGTTCGTGGCGCTGGCAGTAATCGGCGCGCTGGTGGCAACCTATGTCGACGGCAAACGCCACTCGCGCCTGGTCCAGGTTCCCCAGCTGCCGCCGTTCGTCGGCCGCAAACCGCTGACCACCGCCGAGCGCAAGCTTTACTTCACGCTCCAGCAGGCGATGCCCGAATGCATCGTCCTGGCGAAAGTGGCCCTGTCTTCGCTGGTCGACGTTTCCGAATCGCCCGACCGCCTGGGCTGGCTGAGCCGCATCTCGCGCAAGAGCGTTGACTTCGTGCTTTGCCTGCCCGACGACTTCACCGTCGTGGCCGTCATCGAACTCGACCGCGGCACCGGCGAGCAGGGGCCCGGCCGCCGGCTGATCTCCACCAAGGAAAGGGCGCTCAGCGCCGCCGGGCACCCCATGCTGCGCTTCAAGGCCAACGCCATGCCGACGGCGGACAAGATCCGAACGCTGATCGCGGGCGAAGCACGCGCCTGAACGGCCACGCTTGATCTGCTGGTGCCGGGAGAGGGACTCGAACCCTCACACCTTGCGGCGGCGGATTTTGAGTCCGCTGCGTCTACCGATTCCGCCATCCCGGCCGGGTGAGCGAAGCCGCGTAGAATGCGCGCCTTCGCGGGGAAGGCGCGCATTATCCGCGAAACTTCCCTTCGCCACAACCGATGCTCACCCTCGACGATTTCGACTATGTCCTGCCGCCCGAGCGGATTGCGCAAGCGCCGCTCGCGGAGCGCTCGGCGAGCCGGCTGCTGGTGATGCGCGGTCCGGCGCTCGAGGATCGTGGCATCCGCGACCTGCCTGCCCTGCTCTCGTCCGGCGATCTGCTGGTGATGAACGACACGCGGGTCATCCATGCCCGGCTGTTCGGGCAGAAGGATACGGGCGGCCACGTCGAAATACTGGTCGAGCGCATCGCGGCAGATGGCGAGGTGATCGCGCAACTGCGCGCCAGCAAGCCGCCGAAGCCCGGCTCGCACCTGCGCCTCGAGGACAGGTTCGACATCGAAGTGCTGGGCCGCATGGGCGAGTTCTGGCGGCTGGCCTTTCCCGGCGACGCCATCGAGCTGATCGAGCGCCACGGCCGCCTGCCGCTGCCGCCCTATATCGAACATGCCGCGACGACGGCCGACGAGGAACGCTACCAGACGATCTTCGCGCGCGAGAAGGGTTCCGTCGCCGCGCCCACGGCCGGCCTGCATTTCGACCCGGCGCTGCTGGCCGCATTGACTGAACGCGGCGTAGAAACCGCCCGCGTCACGCTGCACGTGGGCGCCGGCACCTTCCAGCCCGTGCGCGTGCACAACCTCGCCGAGCACCGCATGCACAGGGAACGCTACACCGTGCCGCAGGCGACGGTCGACGCGATCGCGGCCTGCCGCGGTCGCGGCGGGCGCGTGGTCGCGGTGGGAACGACGACCCTGCGCACGTTGGAGACCGCCGCGCTGGACGGCGAGCTGAAGGCCGGCTCGGGCGAGAGCGAACTCTTCGTCACGCCGGGTTTCGAATTCCGCGTGGTCGACGTGCTGCTCACCAACTTCCATCTGCCGAAGTCGACGCTGCTGATGCTGGTCTCGGCCTTTGGCGGCCTCGCGGAAATCCGCGCCGCCTATCGGCACGCCATCGAGCACAACTACCGTTTCTTCAGCTATGGCGACGCCATGCTGATCCATCGCCCATGAACTTCGAACTCCTCGCCACCGATGGCGCCGCGCGGCGCGGCACACTCACCCTCGCCCACGGCGTCGTCGAAACGCCTGTTTTCATGCCGGTGGGCACCTACGGCTCGGTCAAGGCGATGGCGCCCAATGAGCTCGTGAACATCGGCGCGCAGATCGTGCTCGGGAACACATTCCACCTCTGGCTGCGGCCGGGGCTGGATGTGATCCGCGCGCACGGCGGGCTGCACCGCTTCATGGGCTGGGACAGGCCCATCCTCACCGATTCGGGCGGCTTCCAGGTGTTCAGCCTCGGCGAACTGCGCAAGATCACCGAGGAAGGCGTGAAGTTCGCGTCACCCGTCAACGGCGACAAGCTCTTCATGCGCCCCGAGGATTCGATGCAGATCCAGCACGTGCTGAACTCGGACGTGGTAATGATCTTCGACGAATGCACGCCCTACCCCGCCGACCTGCGCCAGGCCGGCGATTCGATGCGGCTCAGCTTGCGCTGGGCGCGCCGTTCGCGCGACGAGCATGATCGACTCGAAAACCGGAATGCCCTGTTCGGCATCGTCCAGGGCGGCATGCATGAGCACCTGCGCGACGAGTCACTGGCCGGACTTGATGCGATCGGTTTCGATGGCATGGCCATCGGCGGCCTTTCGGTCGGAGAGCCGAAGGAGGACTTCGCGCGCGTCCTCGCCCATACGGCGCCGCGCCTGCCGGCAGGCAAGCCGCGCTACCTCATGGGCGTGGGCACACCCGAGGACATCGTCTTCGCCGTCGGCCAGGGCATCGACATGTTCGACTGTGTGCTGCCGACGCGCAACGCCCGCAACGGCCATTTGTTCACGCGCTACGGCGACGTGCGCATCAAGAATGCCTGCTACAGGAACGACACCCGGCCGCTCGACGAGACCTGCGGCTGCTACTGCTGCCGCAACTTCAGCCGCGCCTACCTGCACCATCTGCACAGGATCGGCGAGATCCTGGGTGCGCGGCTCAACACCATCCACAACCTGTTCTACTACCAGACATTGATGACGGAATTGCGGGCGGCCGTCGTCGAAAAGCGCCTCTCCGCCCATACCGTGGAATTCCACGGGAACCGGGCCCGCGGCCCGGTATAATCCCCGCCTGCTTTTTCTCCCTTCTGGAGTACGTCATGCTGATTTCCAACGCTTTCGCCCAAGCCGCCGCCGGCGCTCCCCAGGACGCGACCAGCACCCTGATGGGCCTGATGCCGATCATCCTGATGTTCGTCGTGCTGTGGTTCCTGATGATCCGGCCGCAGATGAAGAAGTCCAAGGAACACCAGAAGATGATCACCGAACTGCAAAAGGGCGACGAGGTCGTCACGCAGGGCGGCATCGTCGGGCGCGTGACCAAGCTCGGCGAGAACTACATCACCGTCGAAGTCGCCGAGGGCAAGAATGGCGCCGTCGAAGTCACGGTGCAAAAGCAGGCCATCGGTGCGCTGCTGCCCAAGGGCACGCTGAAGACGCTGTAATGAACCGCTTCCCGCTCTGGAAGAACGCGATCATCGTCATCGCGGTGATCTTCGGCCTGCTCTACACGCTGCCGAACTTCTTCGGCGAAGTTCCCGCCGTGCAGGTCTCCAGCGTCAAGGCGACCATCAAGGTCGACACGGCGCTCCTGTCGCGTATCGAAGGCGTGCTGAAGACCGCCGGCATCGGCTACACGGGGCTGTTCAGCGACCCGAACAGCGTCCGCGTGCGCTTTGCCGACACCGACACGCAGTTGAAGGCCAAGGACGCGATCGAGAAGTCGCTCAATCCCGACCCCGACGACACGTCGTACAGCGTCGCGCTGAACCTGCTCTCGGCTTCGCCGGCCTGGCTCACCAGCCTGCACGCGCTGCCGATGTACCTCGGCCTCGACCTGCGCGGCGGCGTGTACTTCCTGCTGCAGGTGGACATGAAGGGCGCCATCACCAAGCGCCTCGATGCCACGGCGGCCGACCTGCGTTCGCTCCTGCGCGACAAGAACATCCGCCACGGCGGCATCAGCCGCGACCGCATGACCATCGTCGTCAAGTTCCGCGACGCGACGACGCGCGACCAGGCCAAGGCCGCCATCGCCGACACCCAGGGCGACCTGGCGCTCGCCGAGGCGCAGGATGGCACCGACTTCGACCTGGTGGCGACGCTGAAACCCACCGCCGAGAAGCGCATTCAGGAATTCGCGATCAAGCAGAACATCACGACGCTGCACAACCGGATCAACGAACTTGGCGTCTCCGAGCCGGTCATCCAGCAGCAGGGCGCCGACCGCATCGTCGTGCAGCTGCCCGGCGTGCAGGACACGGCCAAGGCCAAGGACATCCTCGGGCGCACGGCCAGCCTCGAAGTGCGCATGGTCGACGACGAGAACTCGGCGAGCCCCAGCGTGATGGAGCAGGCGGCCAAGGGCCAGCCGCCGATCGGCGACGAATACTACGTCGAGCGCGGTGGCCGGCCGCTGCTGGTGAAGAAGCAGGTGGTGCTGACCGGCGACCGCCTGACGGACGCGCAACCCGGCTTCGACAACCAGACCCACGAGCCGGCCGTACACCTGACCCTCGACGCCGCCGGCGCGCGCATCTTCAAGGACATCACGCGCGACAACGTCGGCAAGCGCATGGCCATCCTGCTCATCGAGAAGGGCAAGGGCGAGGTCGTGACGGCACCGGTGATCCGCACCGAGATCGGCGGCGGCCGCGTGCAGATTTCCGGCCGCATGACCACCACCGAGGCGGCCGACGTCGCCCTGCTGCTGCGCGCCGGTGCGCTGGCGGCGCCGATGGAGATCATCGAGGAACGCACCATCGGCCCGAGCCTCGGCGCCGAGAACATCAGCAAGGGCTTCCACTCGACGATGTGGGGCTTCGTCGCCATCGCCGTGTTCATGACGCTGTACTACCTGCTGTTCGGCTTCGTCTCGGTCATGGCGCTGTCGGCCAACCTGCTGTTTCTGGTCGCCCTGCTCTCGCTCCTGCAGGCGACGCTGACGCTGCCCGGCATCGCGGCCATCGCACTGACGCTGGGCATGGCCATCGACGCCAACGTGCTGATCAACGAACGGGTACGCGAGGAACTGCGCGGCGGCAGCACGCCGCAGGCGGCCATCACGGCCGGCTACGAGCGCGCCTGGGCGACCATCGTCGACTCGAACGTGACGACGCTGATCGTCGGCATCATGCTGCTTCTGTTCGGCTCCGGCCCTGTGCGCGGCTTCGCCGTGGTGCACTGCCTGGGCATCATGACCTCCATCTTCAGCGCCGTGGTGGTGTCGCGCGGCATCATCAACATGGTCTACGGCAAGCGCAAGAAACTGGCTTCGCTCTCGATCGGACAAGTCTGGAAGCCGGGCATCGGCATCAACTCCAGCGGACAGGAGAACTGAGCCATGGAATTCTTCCGCATCCGCCGTGATATCCCCTTCATGCGCCACGCGCTGGTGTTCAACGTCATTTCGCTGATCACCTTCATCGCCGCGGTGTTCTTTCTCGCCACCAAGGGCCTGCACCTGTCGATCGAGTTCACCGGCGGCACGCTGCTGGAGGTGAGTTATACGCAGGCGCCCGACCTCGACAAGATGCGCAAGCAGCTCGAGGCCGACGGCTTCGTCGACGCCCAGGTGCAGAACTTCGGCACCTCGCTCGACGCGCTGATCCGCGTGCCGCTGGCGAAGGACGCCGAGACCTCCAAGGTCGGCGAGCGCGTCATGGAATCGCTCGACAAAGTCAGCCCCGGTGACACGCCGACATTGAAGCGCATCGAGTTCGTTGGCCCGCAGGTCGGCAAGGAACTGGCCTCCGACGGTGCCACCGCCCTGCTGCTGGTCGTGATCGGCATCGTCATTTACCTCGCGATCCGCTTCGAGTGGCGCTTCTCGATCTCGGCGATCATCGCCAACCTGCACGACGTCGTGATCATCCTCGGCTTCTTCGCCTTCTTCCAGTGGGAATTCTCGCTGCCGGTGCTGGCCGCCGTGCTCGCCGTGCTCGGCTATTCGGTGAACGAATCGGTGGTGGTCTTCGACCGCGTGCGCGAAACCTTCAAGAAGAAGCGCGGCCTGACCACGCCCGAGGTGCTCAACCACGCCATCACCAGCACGATCTCGCGCACCATCATCACCCACGGCTGCACGCAGATGATGGTGACGTCCATGCTGATCTTCGGCGGCGCGGCGCTGCACTACTTCGCGCTCGCGCTGACCATCGGCATCTGCTTCGGCATCTACTCGTCGGTGCTGGTCGCGAGCCCGCTCGTGATGTGGATGGGCGTTTCGCGCGAGCAGTTCATCACGGCGAAGAAGGAAAAGCCCGCCGGCATGACGGACGACGGCGCCTGCGTATGACGCGCGTGCAGGTCTGGGATCTGCCGCTGCGGGCCTTCCACTGGCTGCTGGCGGCCGCCGTCGCGACGGCCTTCGTCTCGGCAAAGGTCGCGGGCAACGCCATGCTCTGGCACGGCCGCGCCGGCGTCGCCGCGGTCGGCCTGATCGCCTTCCGCATCGTCTGGGGCTTCGTCGGCTCGACCAACGCGCGCTTCGCGAGTTTCGTCCGCGGACCGGACTCGATCCGCGCCTACCTGCGCGGCGAATGGCAGGGCGTGGGCCACAATCCGCTCGGCGCGCTGTCGGTGCTGGCGCTGCTGACGCTGATCGCCGCACAGGCGACCACGGGCCTCTTCGCCAACGACGACATCTCCTACCACGGCTACCTGTACCCACTCGTCGGCGCGGATCTCTCTTCGCGCCTCACGGGCATTCACAAGCTCTTCGAGCCGCTGCTGATCGTGCTGGTCGGCTTGCACCTGATCGCCATCGGCTACTACATGCGCATCAAGAAGAAGAACCTGCTGAAGCCGATGCTCACCGGCTGGACCGACGCGCCCCAGGCGCACGCGCCGTCGAGCGGCGGCGGTTTCGTTGCCTTTGCAGTTGCCGTGCTCGTCGCAGTTGCGGTCGCCTACGCCGCCTCCGGCGCCCTGCTGCCGCCGCCTGCCGCCATCGCCACACCGGCGTTCTAGCGTCGCGGCCGCTCAGCGGCACGAGATGGACTCGGCCTGGATCATGTCCGCGAGTTTGCAGGCAAGCCGGCTGCCCCTTGCGCACCAATCCCCGAGGCCGCCGCGCGCATTCGACATGCGCCAGCAGCCGTCCGAATCCCCGCCGCAACAATCCTTCACGCCCGCCGCGCCGACGTAGTACAGGTCCCAGAGCGCCGCTTCCGGGATCGTCGGCGCCTTCCCCGCCTGAGGCCGTTCCCCGACTGTCGGATCCTTTTCCTGCGGCCGTCTTTCAGGCACCGGCTGCCGTGTCACCACCCCGTCGGCGACCGCCGCGGGCGCCTTGCGCTCGAGCACGAATGCGATCCCGCTGGGCTGATCCGGACTCACGTCGCTGAACTTCGTCGGGTGCTTCGGCCGCGGCCCGTCGCCGGATGCGAGGAAGAGTTCGAGCCTGATGCGGTCGCCCTCCATCCTCTCGACCAGGCCCGGGATCCGGCCGTCGGCGAACGCGAAGTCCATCCACGCCGGCTTGTGGCTGGCGTCGATGCGATAGCGACCGACCAGCGACTTCGCCTGCCTCCCCCCGGCCGGCGCCGAATCCGCATGTGCCAAGAAGGCATCGCTTCCCTTCAGAACCAGCGAGCCGTCGCGACGCAGCACCAGCACCGGCGCGCCCTTGTTCGCTTTCTTCCTACCGCGCTCGTCCCATGGCGTCATGGTCCAGTTGCCCACAACAGCGTCGGCAAGCGCTAGCTGGGCCGCCATGGCTGCCCCTGCCACGAAGCCGCATGCGGCCACGCACAGCGTCGCAACTGCCGGAAGGAACAAGAGACGGCATGCACGACTTGCGGGCGTCATGAGCCGGCATCATGCCACTGTCGTGGCCGGCGCCGCAAGGGAAAGTACCGCGTGCGGCGTCCAACCAGTCGGGCTGCGCATTCGGGCATGCCGACTGCTGTCGGCCCAAACTCAGCCCCGGTGGTACGCCAAGCGGGGACGGCAAACGACCGTGAGCGGCACTTCAATGATCGGACGGTTACGTCCCCTCATTGCTCATTTCGCCCGTTGGGCGCGGAAAACGATGCGGCGACGTGATGGCCAGAGCACCTCGCTCCGTAATTCCAGTGAAACATGATTGCCATATTGTTCTGGATCTTACGCGATGGAGAACAACCAATGAACACGGCGGCAGAAGCGACCCTTACCCCCGCGGCATCGAAGCCCAGCTTGGACCGCAAATCCAGTGCCACCACTCAGTTTGCCTTCCTGGCTCTCCTCACCGTGGGGCTCGGCTACACCGGAATCAGCGTCTTCTCGGACATCTCCGAGAGCGGGACCACGGTCACGTCCTTGCTGCCCTACCTGCTCCTGGGCACCGCGCTGCTGATAGCGCTGGGCTTTGAGTTTGTCAACGGCTTTCACGACACGGCCAATGCAGTCGCGACGGTCATCTACACGCACTCGCTGCCACCGCACCTTGCAGTCGTTTGGTCGGGCGTGTTCAATTTCATCGGCGTGCTGGTTTCGAGCGGCGCCGTGGCCTTCGGCATTATTTCGCTGCTGCCGGTCGAGTTGATCCTGCAAGTCGGATCGGGCGCGGGCTTCGCGATGGTGTTCGCACTGCTGATCGCGGCCATCCTCTGGAACCTGGGCACTTGGTGGCTGGGCCTGCCGGCGTCGTCGTCCCATACCATGATCGGTTCGATCATCGGCGTGGGCATCGCCAATGCCCTTATGCACGGCCGCGACGGTACGACCGGCGTCGATTGGGCGCAGGCCACCAAGGTCGGCTATTCGTTGCTGCTGTCGCCGCTGGTCGGCTTCGGTTGTGCGGCGCTCCTGCTGCTGGCCTTGCGCGCGCTGGTCAAGAACGCCGACCTCTACAAGGAGCCCAAGGGCCAGAAGGCGCCGCCCTGGTGGGTGCGCGGCATCCTCATCCTCACCTGCACTGGCGTGTCGTTCGCGCATGGCTCCAATGACGGCCAGAAGGGCATGGGCCTCATCATGCTGATTCTGGTTGGTACCGTGCCGATCTCCTACGCGCTCAACCGCTCCATGCCTGTCGACCAAGTAGCTCAGTTCGCGGCTGTGGCACAGGTGACGCAGGAGTCCCTCGCGAAGACGGCGCCGATGGCGCCTCCGGCGGAGCTGCGGCAGGTTTTGTCCGATTACATCCGGACGAAGGAACTCAAGCCCGAGGTGGTGCCGGCATTGGCCGCTCTATCGGGCGACATCGCCAAGCAGGTCAAGGAACACAGTTCACTGGCGAAGGTGCCTGCGCAGGCGGTGCCGAACGTGCGCAACGACATGTACCTGGCCTCCGAAGCCATCCGCTTCCTGGACAAGAGCGACAAGGTCAGCTTCGACGCCGACACCAAGTCCAATCTTAAGGCGCTCAAGGGCCAGCTCGACGCGGCGACCAAGTTCATTCCGCTCTGGGTCAAGGTAGCGGTGGCGATCGCCCTCGGCTTGGGCACCATGATCGGCTGGAAGCGCATCGTCGTCACCGTCGGAGAGAAGATCGGCAAGTCGCACCTCACCTACGCCCAAGGCGCGTCTGCAGAACTGGTGGCGATGACCACCATCGGCGCCGCGGACATGTTCGGCCTTCCGGTGTCGACGACCCACGTGCTATCGTCGGGCGTGGCCGGCACCATGGCCGCCAACCGCTCGGGCCTGCAGATGTCGACCATTCGCAACCTGGCCATGGCTTGGGTGCTGACCCTGCCGGCCGCCATCGTGCTCTCCGGCTCGCTCTACTGGCTGTTCTCCCACATGTTCTGATGCCGCCGATGACTGCCAGACCGACGTCCATCGACCAGGAGGAGTTGCTCGCGCGCCTGCATCTCGACCTCATCGACGGCTACGATGAAGAACTGGAGATGGAGTTCGAGGATTCCCGCGAGGAGCCGGGCACCCTCGAAGAGCGGCGGGCGAGCCGCCATCACTACTTCAGGGAACTGTTCCGCCTGCAAGGCGAACTGGTCAAGCTGCAGGACTGGGTGGCCACCACCGGCCAGAAGGCGGTGATCCTCTTCGAAGGACGCGACGCCGCCGGCAAGGGCGGCGTCATCAAGCGCGTCGTCCAGCGCCTCAACCCGCGCGTCTGCCGCACCGTGGCGCTGCCGGCGCCCAGCGACCGCGAGAAGACCCAGTGGTATTTCCAGCGCTACGTCGCCCACCTGCCGGCGGCCGGCGAAATCGTCCTCTTCGACCGCAGCTGGTACAACCGGGCCGGCGTCGAGCGGGTCATGGGCTTCTGCTCGGATACCGAATACGAGGAGTTCTTCCGCACGGTGCCGGAGTTCGAGCGCATGCTGGTGCGCTCGGGCATCCGGCTGATCAAGTACTGGTTTTCGATCAGCGACGAGGAACAGCAGTTGCGCTTCCTGGCGCGCATCCACGATCCGCTCAAGCAGTGGAAGCTCTCGCCCATGGACATGGAGTCGCGCCGGCGCTGGGAGGACTACACGCGCGCCAAGGAAGTCATGTTCGAGCGCACCCACATTCCGGAAGCGCCCTGGTGGGTGGTGCAGGCGGTGGATAAGAAGAAGGCGCGGCTCAACTGCATCGATCACCTGCTGAGCCAGTTCCCCTACGAGGAAGTGCAGCGGCCGCCCGTGCACCTGCCCGAGCGCCAGCACAGCGACGGTTACCAGCGCAATCCCCTGAGCGTGGAGATGTTCGTCCCCGAGGTCTATTGAGAGATGGTCCCGCGACCGCTTCCGCTGGGATGACGCCAGCCTGTGGCCGATAGCCTGCCCGAGACTATTGGCCGCCACTTCCACCCGGAACTGGTCTGCGCTACACCTGTTATCAGCTACTACCTCGACAACGAGGCGACGCGCCGCGCCAATCGCCTGTTCACGCGGCTGACCGCCGTCACCGTGTTGAGCATCATCGGCACGGTGACGGCCGGCTTCTTCGGCATGACCCTGTTCGAATTCAACGGCAGCGTGGCGCTCGAAGATCGCTGCTTACATCTGGCGATCGGTGCCGCAGTCCTTTCCGCACTGCTTGCCGTGTCGGTGATCCATTCCCGATTGCATTCCGAGACGGTGGATATCCTGGCCAATGGCCGCAAGCCGATGCACAGGCACCCGGGAGCGAAATTCCGTCGCCGTCGCCGGAGTGAAGACTGGGTTCCGGACTCGGCGCTCTGAGGCTGTCGACGACATTGGCGCAATAGCCCGGCTCGCCTACCGCTTTGGGCAAGCAACGGCCGTAGGCACCGGGCAACGCAATGGCGGCTCCTGGCCGCAATCTGCCTATCACGATGTGCCCCAAGCCGCCGTTCGCCCGAACCGCGCGCCGCTATTTGTGGATGACTTTGAGCACAAGCACGACGCTGGCCAGGGCCAGCGTCACGCCGTTGGCGATGACGATGGGCCAGGAATCCAGATACAGCCCGTAGATCAGCCAGAGGCCGACGCCGACGGTAAACAGGCTGTACATGGGCAGCGAGACGCCCGACAGGTCGCGCGTCCTCCATGACTGCAGCGCCTGCGGGATGAAGGCGACGGTGGTCAGCGTGGCCGCGCCGTACCCGATGATCTCCTGGATCGCCGATGCCATGCGCTAGCTATCCTTCCTCTGCAGCATCGACTTGAGATCGGCAAACGGGTTGTGGGTGGCCACGTTGCCCTTGGCGGTCGCCATCGTTGGGCCGGCCGCGGCCTCCAGCTGGCGCTGGTGTTCGTTGTCGTGGCAGTAGAGGCACAGCAGTTCCCAGTTGCTGCCGTCCGGCGGGTTGTTGTCGTGGTTGTGGTCCCGATGGTGGACAGTGAGCTCGCGCAGATTGGCGCGCGTGAATGTCCGCCCGCAGCGGCCGCAGACCCAGGGATAGATTTTCAGCGCTCGCTCGCGGTAATCCTGTTCGCGCAGTTCGGCCTGCCGCCGCGCCTCGACGACGACGGCATCGAGTCGGGCGTGATCGGGTTTCTTCGGAGCAGGCATGGCGACGATAGGCTAAACGGATGGCTCGCCTGCAATCTTAGCCGCAATTGCATCCCGTGCCGCGAGGATTACGATAGAGCCCCCTGCCCGTCTTCAAAGCCCCAACGACTCATGCTCGAATTGAAGAACATCGATCTTTCGACCGACCCGGCCGCGGCAAGCTACGTCAAGACGGAAATCGTGACCGTGACATTCGCCCGCCAGGAAGGCGAACTGCTCAGCCTGGAAGGCCCGAATCGTTACGCGGTCGGCGACGCGCTCATCACGGGCCTGACGGGCAGCCGCTGGAGCGTGTCGCGCGAGCGCTTCGGCCTCAAGTACGACGCCGTGCCGCCCACCCGTACCGGCGACGACGGCAGTTACCAGGCAAAACCGATACCGGTGCTGGCGAAGCAGATAGCCGAGGCATTCACCGCGGCCCGCTCGGCGGGCGGCGACGTCCTGCGCGGGAATGCGGGCGACTGGCTGCTGCAATATGCGCCGGGAGACTTCGGCATCGCCGACCAATCCCGATTCGCGCAGGTGTACAGGAAGGTGGGCTGAGACGCGCTACCGCAGGTGAGCACCGAAAGTCAGCCCCCGTGGTACGCCGTGCAGTGGCACCGCGTGCTAGCTTGGACTCCCGACGCCCGCCAGCGAGCCGTGCCTCGGCGGCCGATGCTTGGACTCAGCTCGCTCAAGGGCGTCCCGCACAGTGGCGAGCTGAGATGGTCGGGCGCCTGCTTTCTCCATTTCCGCCAACGCCGATCGCAGGAGCGGCAGCGCCTCGGTGCGCCGGCCCATCTCGAGCAGCGCGCGGCCCCGCTGCGCCTGTAGCTGAATCTCCCACGGAATTTCGACGACACCTGCGGTGGCCAAGGCTTTGCGTTGGAGTCGATCGAGGACTTGCAGAGCCTCTCGCCCGCGACCCTGGCCCAGCAGCGCGTCAGCCAGGTAGAAGCTCGTCATTTGAACTTGAGGATCGGATTCGCCTTGCAGGGCGATCAGGCCACCAAGGGCGTCCTGCAGTTCCGCAATCGCGGCGCTGAAATCGCCAGCCATCAACTCCACGTTGCCAAGATTGGCCTGCGCCAAACGCGCATCCTGACTGTCCTGGCCAAGCGCAATTCGCATGATCCGCAGCGAGTCCCGGGCGGGCGCAAGTGCGTCACGCCACCGGTCCTGATCGACGAGTGTACTGGCCAGACATTCCTCGGCGAATCCGACCAGGAAATGGTCGCGTCCAAGACGCCGGGTGAAGGTGTCCACCACTTCGCGCTGTACGCGCTCGGCCTGCGTTGCTTCGTGTCTGCCCTGCAATGCGGACGCGTAGCTCAGTCTGGCAGAACCCCAGTTCTTCGCGCCGACCCGATCGATCGTGTACTCGGGTGCCATGAGCGGTCGAACAGCCGTCTCTGAAGAGACGTAATCCTGCTGGAAGAAGTAAGCGTCCGCGAGGTGGAGGCGCGACTTGAACAACAGATCATCGTCGCTCGCGGCTATCCGCCGTTGCAAACTTTCAGCTGCGAGAGCCTCGCTGACTGCCTCATCGATCTTGCCGTCGTCGTAATCCAGTGCACCCTTTGCGAGGTGCGATTGCAGTTCGAGCGCCGGCCGTTCCGGTACCGGCAACTCGCCGGCTTGACTGTCTGCCTGCGCGAGAACGGATCGCGCCTCCGGCCGGTGGCCGGTCATCGTCAGCACTTCGACGAGATCGTAGCCGGCACGCGGCCCCAGGGCGTCACCGGGATCGCCGGCCAGGCGGATGGCTTCTTCGAACTGATGACGAGCGTTGTCATAGTCGCTGAGTCCGAGAAAGGCGCGGCCGAGCGCATGATGCATTGCGCCGCGGGTCGAGTCGTCGATGGCCGTTCGAGCTTCAAGACCCGCTGCGGCCCGCACGAGGAGATCCTTGACCTTGACGTCGCTCACTGCGTGGGGTGCTCCGGGGTTCGCCGCGCCGATGACATCCCGCTCCAGGAACCGGCTGATTTCGATAGCGCGGCTCGTTTCGCGGCGCGCTTCCCGTGCAGCCTGGTCGAGCCTGTAGGCGAGCGCGATCGCCGCCGCAAGCCCGAGCGCAAGGATTGAAAAGGAGGCGAGAACCCACGGTCGTCGCGCCCGCGCCCGGTCGACCAGTTGCTGGAGGCGCTCCGATTCCTGCTGCCGTGCCTCTTCGAGCCGCGTAGCCTCCCGCCGCCGCGCGAGGTCGCGCAAGTTGCCGGCCAGTTCGGCGACGCTGGCGAAGCGGCGCGCCGGGTCGCCATCGATGGCCTGACCGATGTCGCGAACCAGCAGCGGATCGTCGATCTCCCGTTGCCAGCCGGCGTCCGGGCGGCGCGTGAGATCGCCGACGACCAACTGATACAGGATGA
>Ga0335069_10008069_pt1 | contig 15108 bp, 12 predicted proteins | sample Lox_Sample_11_FD_206714 | JGI IMG/M metagenome (GOLD analysis project Ga0335069, IMG submission 206714) | Soil microbial communities from Loxahatchee National Wildlife Refuge, Florida, United States - Lox_Sample_1.1 | ecosystem: Environmental > Terrestrial > Soil > Wetlands | place: USA... | reverse complement strand
GTAGGATAAAAACAGAAATCCACGAGCACAGCCCTATGCCGGCTGTGCTTTTGTTTTTGCTTGTGAAGCGCGGACATTTCCGGTCCGCGCTTTTGCTTTTACTGACAACTGACAACTGACAACTGAAAACTGACAGCTGACAGCTAAAAACGAGGTCACCCATGTCTATAACCTGCAAGATTTGCGAACACATCAAAGACAACGGCATCCGCTGCGGCAGTCCCGCCATGCGCGGACGCCATTTCTGCTATTACCATAGTCGAAACCTGGCTGGCCGCCAGATCTCCGCAACCCATTCCCGCCGTGTCATACCTGACATCAAGAGCGCGTACGGCATACGGGTCATCGCCACCGGCATCGTTCGCGACCTCCGCGATGGCCGCATCGACCACGCCACCGCACGCTGCATGGCTTATGCCTTGCAAGTCGCCAATTCCACGCTCAAAACCCCTGTTTCTCTGAACGACTTCCAGGCCCGGGTCCGCGACCAGAACCTCGCGCCCGATCCTTTGTTTTCTGGAACATAACTGCAAGTCGCCTGTTTTCTTACATCTCGGAAAAAATCTATGCGTAACTCGCTGATTCCAGTATTCCACCAGGGAGTGCACCCCATCTCGGCCAGTGGGTGCTCCGTCATTCATCCTTTGGAAAGGGCCGGATCAACGTCCGTACCGTCCCATGACTTGCGCTTGTCCGAGCACGCGTCCCTGCATGGCGGCCTCCAGGTCCTTGCGGGTTGCGCCGGCCTTCACGGTTAAATCACCATCGAGCGCAAAAAGTTTGAAGTAGTAACGATGGGGTTTGCCGGGAGGCGGGCAGGGACCGTTGTAGCCGATCTTGCGGAAGTCGTTCTGGCCCTGGCGGGCGCCGCCGGCAAGTTGCGCGTCCTTCGCGACGCCTTCGTCAAGCTTTTGCGTCGAGGCAGGGATCTTCCAGATCACCCAGTGCGTCCAGGTGCCGACCGGTGCATCGGGATCGTCGGCGATCAACGCGAACGATTTCGTATTCGCCGGTGCGCCGCTCCAGGTCAGTGCCGGCGAAACGTCCTGGCCGTCGCAGGTGTATTTCTTCGGAATCGAGCCCTCGGCAGGGAAGGAGGTCGTAGAGATCTGGAACGACATGGTGTTTCCTCCAGCCTTCGTGCTTTGCGCAGGAAGTGCATTCCGGGTGAACAGAACGCAAACGAGTAGGAGATAGCGCACAACGGTCCGGTTCATCCGTCTATTGTGCTATGTGCGGAACGTCACTTCTACTGTGATGTTAGCTGGTCACACGCACCACTGGCAGCCATCACCAAGGTGATGGACCCTGGTTATGCGGCGCAAAGGTTCGCTTTTAAGCGTCGCTGATAACACGGGACTTACCGCGCGCTTTCCTCCGCCGGGAACCAGGCTGGTTCAGAGAGTCACAAGAGGTTGTGAGGGTAGTCACAGAGAATTCGGTGTGCGCGGATGGACACTACCAGCGTGACAAAGATCACACCGCAAACTCGAAAGGACGGCCGCCCATTCTGCGCCTGCACGAACACGCCGTGTCGCTAGCCCCCTGTTACGACGCCGCGTCTTCCGCCCGGCACCGATGGACGCCCACATCCTTCGCGATCATGTCACAGGGGGTTGTGCCGTGCTATCACCATATGGCCTCGACATCATAGAAAGTTGTTTTACCTGCAAGCTGCGCGCCGACCGTCTCTTCTGCGACCTTCCGACTGGTGCTCTGCAAGCGTTTGAATCCATCAAGTACGCCACCGCTTATCCCAAGGGGGCAGTTTTATTCGTGGAGGGACAGGCGCCACGCGGAATTTACGTGCTCTGCAAGGGGCGCGTGAAATTGTCCATCTGCTCCACCGACGGCAAAACGCTCATCCTGAAAGTGGCCGAACCCGGGGAAGTGCTGGGATTGAGCGCGACGGTTTCCGGCAAGGCCTACGAACTGACGGCGGAAACGCTGGATCCGTGCCAGGTGAACTTCGTGAAGCGCGAAGATTTCCTGCGCTTCCTGCGCGAGCATGCCGACGCCTGTTTCCGTGTCGCCGAGCAGTTGAGCGACAAGTACAACGCGGCGTGCCACGAGATCCGCTCGCTGGGCCTGTCGCATTCGGCGGCGGAAAAGCTGGCGAAACTGTTGCTCGAGTGGAGCGCCAAGAACGGCGAGCAGAACAAGGTTGAGCCGCGGCTGAAACTGGCGCTGACGCACGAAGAGATCGCGCAGATGATCGGCACGTCACGCGAGACGGTGACGCGACTGTTCGCCGATCTGAAGAAACGCCAGATCGTGATGGCGAAAGGCTCCACCTTGCTGATTCGGAACAAGGCAGCCTTGAAGTCGATTGCCACCTCGTCGTAAGCATGCAGGCCCCGAAAACAGCGGTCCGGGTGGTTCGCAAGTGATGCGTTAGCTTCCCTGTCGAAGAGACCGTCACGGTAATTGGTGACTACAGTCACTGTCTCTTTGGACGCAGGAGAGCGATAACAGCGCATATGGAGAGCGCGACGCATCATCACAGCTGCTTTAAGTGCGAACTGCGCCCGGACCGCATTTTTTGCGACCTTCCGGCGGAGGCCCTCGTCGACTTCGACAGCATCAAGGCAGTCACCCGGGTGCCGCGCGGGGAGATGTTGTTCCACGAAGGACGCTTGCCGCGTGGCGTGTTCGTCCTTTGCGAAGGCCGGGTAAAACTCTCTGTCTGTTCGGAACATGGAAAGCGCTTGATGTTGCGAATAGCCGGCCCGGGCGAGGTCCTGGGATTGAGCGCCGCGGTTTCGGGCAAGCCCTATGAGTTGACGGCGGAAACCATGGACGCCGCGCAGGTCGCGTTCATCAAGCGCAAGGACCTGCTGAGATTTCTCCGCGATCATCGCGACGCATGCCTGCAGGTCGTGCACCTGCTGAGCCAGGACCTGCACACCGCCTTCGATCGGGTTCGCACCGTCGGGTTGACGCGCACTCGCCGGTCACGCATGCCAATCAGGGCGCACGCCTGACCGGCGCCGAGCCAGCGATTAACCAGGGCGGTTAAGGCTTCCCATGCGAAAGGGAGGTAGCCATGAACCTGCGGATTGCGTCCCTGCTTCTGGTGGTTTGCATCTCCGCCACCGCGTTCGCACAGGAACAGCCGCGTTATGCGGGCAAGGATGCCTGCTTTCAGTGCCACGCTTCCCAACAGAAGACGGTAGCTGGAACGCCGCACGATTCGGGGCGAGGCTGCGAAGGTTGTCACGGGCCGGCGGAAGCGCATGTCCGCTCGACCGACAAGAAAAGTGTGTTCAGCTTCCGTCGCGCCTCGGCCGCCGAAGTCCGTGAACGGTGCGGGCAATGCCATGCGAATCCCACGATGGCGCAACACGCGGTGGGCGACGTGAGCTGCCTGGCGTGTCACTCGTCGCACCATTACCTGAAGAAGAAGTACCTGCTGCGGCCGGCCGACGATATGCTGCAGCATCCAGCTTCGATCACTACCGAGCCCAGGATTCCCGCCGCCTGAGCTCCATACTCACAAAAGGCTGTGATCGGTAAACAGGAGCTCCGAGCCGTTCTCGAACGCTCGTTTGAAGGCGTCCAAAGCCGCATCCGCGCTGGCTGAAATCGCGAAGCAAGCGATGGGCCGAAGGACGTGACGGCGCTCACAGGCCGTCTGGCCGAACATACATGACGTGTTCCGCATCACCTCGGCGAGTGAGTCCACTCACAGCCCCCTGCGTCATGGTTTCGCAAGAATGAGACGACCCGCAGTTGCGGGTTGGAGAGAGCTGGATGGCATTCCCGCTGAGTTGTATCGCGCCGTCCCGTGCCTCCCTGGAATTGATCTTCATACGTGAGTTTTGGGAGTCATCATGCGATCCGCGAAGTGCGTCTTTTTGTCGGTGCTGTTGCTGGTCACGATTGCGGGTGCGGCGAAGAAGCCGGCCGCTCCGGTAGACAAGTCCGCCGAATGCCTGGCCTGCCACAACGATGCCACGCTGGCAAAAGATGTAGATGGCAAGCCGGTCAGCCTGCACGTCGACGAGGCGAAGTTCAAGGCGTCGATCCACGGCAGCATGTTCGCCTGCACCGACTGCCATAAAGACGTGAAGGGATTCCCGCATGATCCGGCGCCGGCGAAAGTGAGTTGCGAGACCTGTCACGCGGACCAAGTTGCGGCATACAAGACCAGCGTACACGGTCAAGCCAGCGCCAGCGGCAACAAGCAGGTGGCTACGTGCCTCTCATGCCACGGCAGCCCGCATGAAGTGGTGACGGCGGGCGACCCGGCCTCGTCTGTGTCACACCAGAACATTCCCAAGACGTGCGGCAGCTGCCACGGGCAGAAGTTCGTGATGGAATCGAACGGGCAGTCGGCCGCGCCATTCCTCTCCTACGAAGAGAGCGTGCACGGCAAGGCAGTATCGGCGGGCTCCGAAAAAGCCGCCGTCTGCACTGACTGTCACGGGTCGCACGAGATCCTGACGGCCGCGAATCCGAAGAGCAAGATCTTCAAGTTCAATGTTCCGAATACCTGCGCCCAGTGTCACGACAAAGTTAAGACCGAGTTCATGGGCAGCATCCACGGACAGGCAATCGCGAAGGGCGTGTCGTCGGCGCCGGTGTGCACAGACTGTCACGGCATTCACGGCATCAAGTCGCATATCGATCCGAATTCGTCAGTAGCGGCGCAGAACCTGGCGCGAACCACGTGCGCGAAGTGCCATGAGGGCGTGCGCCTGACACAGGATTTCGGCATCGAAGGTGGCCGCGCCAGCAGCTACCTGGCGAGCTATCACGGACTGGCTTCGAAGCTGGGATCGAACGTGGTCGCGAATTGCGCGAGCTGCCATGGCGTGCACAATATCCTGCCGTCCAGCGATCCGAAGTCGACCATCAGCCAGGCGAACCTGATTGCGACGTGCGGCAAGTGCCATCCGGGCGCGAACCAGAACTTCACCAAGGGCAAGGTTCACGTGAATGCGCCGTTATCGGCCGATATCGGCAGCAAGGCGATGCAGTTCGTGCGCCGGTTCTACATGCTGATGATCTTCGGGACGATCGGCTTCATGCTGCTGCACAACTTCATCGTGTGGCGTAAGAAAGCCGCGAAGGCATTGAAGGATCCACGGCGCATCGTGGTGCGCATGAACAAGGAGCAGCGCATCCAGCACTTCCTGCTGCTGACGTCGTTCATCACGCTGGTGATCACCGGGTTCGCGCTGAAATATCCCGATTCGTGGATCGCCGTGATGCTGCGGGTGAACGAGCACGTTCGCGGCATCGTGCACCGCGTGGCGGCGTGCGTGATGGTTGCGGTATCGCTCTATCACGTTTACTACCTGGCGGCAAAAAAAGATGGACGCCGGCTCGCGCTCGACATGCTGCCCGAACCGAAGGACGCAACCGACCTGGTCGGCACGCTGATGTATTACCTCGGGTACAGCGACAAGAAACCGCAATACAAGCGCTTCACTTACGCCGAAAAGATGGAGTACCTGGCGCTGGTGTGGGGCACGCTGGTGATGGTCACAACCGGCCTGATGCTCTGGTTCAAGACGGGGATCGGCGAGCTGGGTCCGCGGTGGTGGCTGGACGTCGCAACGGCTGTCCACTTCTACGAGGCGGTGCTGGCGACCCTGGCGATCATCGTGTGGCACTTCTACGGAGTGATCTTCGATCCCGATACCTACCCGATGAACTGGGCGTGGTACGACGGCAAGATGTCGGTGGAGCACTACAGCCACGAGCACGGATTCGATAAGGAAACCGTGCTGAAGGCGGTCGGCGACGAGGCGAGATTTCAAGCCGACGCCGAACGTAGCGGCGAAAAGAACGAGGAAGCAGAGCCGGCGTTGGCGGCTCCAGGAAACAATTCAAAGCGCGAGCAGAAGTGAGGTTTGCGATGAAGACGTTCACTGAAAACCGGTTTCGACTCGCGCTGGCCGCCCTGGTGCTAATCCTGGGACTGCTGGCAAATCCATTCGCGAAACCACCTCTGGCGAACGCGAAGGCAGCGGCTGCTTCCGACCAGAATGACACCTGCCTGGCTTGTCACGGCGACAAGACGATGAGCACGAAACACGGCACCAAGACCGTGTCGCTTTACGTGGACAGCAAGCGGTTTGCCGGTTCGGTGCACAACTCCTTGTCGTGCACATCGTGCCACGCCGATCTTGAAGGAAAGGACCTTCCGCATGAGAAGCCGGCAAAAGTGAACTGTGGAACCTGCCACAGCGATGAGTTCGAGCAGCACAAGAAGTCGTTGCACGGGAAGGCGCTGGCAAAAGGCAGCACGCTGGCGCCGCGCTGCGTGGATTGTCACGGAAATCACGACATCGTTCCGGTGAAGGATCCGCGCTCGGCAGTGGCGCCGATGAAGATCCCGTTCGTCTGCGGCAAATGCCACCGCGAAGGCACGCCGGTGATGGCGAATCCCGAGATTTCGCAGCACAACATCATCGAGAACTACACCGAGAGTATTCACGGCGAAGCGCTGTTCAAGAAGGGTTTGACGGTGGCGGCGAACTGCGCGTCGTGCCACACGCCGCACTCGATCCTGCCGCATACCGATCCAGCCTCGTCGATCAACCGGAAGAACATCGCCAAGACCTGCACCAAGTGCCACTCGCAGATCGAGCAGGTGCATCGCAAGGTGATCCGCGGCGAGTTGTGGGAGAAGGAAGCGAACGTCTTGCCAGCGTGTCCGGATTGCCACCAGCCGCACAAGGTGCGCAATGTCTTTTACGAACAGGGCATGGCGGACGCAGACTGCATGCGCTGTCACGCGAACGTTAACCTGAAGGCCAAAGACGGGCGGTCGATGTTCGTGAAAGCGGACGAGGTGCGGGGCTCAAAACACGCGAAGGTGGCCTGCAGCCAGTGTCACTCGGAAGTGAACGCTTCGCGCGTGCGGGCCTGCGAGACGATCACTAAGAAAGTTGATTGCTCGAAGTGCCACGAAGACCAGGGACTGCAGTACCAGCGGAGCCGGCATGGACAACTATTCGCGTCGGGAGACGCGAATGCGCCGACGTGCCGCGAGTGTCATGGCACGCACCACATCCTCGGAAAACACGATCCGGAATCGGTGAGCTTCCCGACGAATGTGCCTAACCTGTGCGGGAAGTGCCATCGCGAAGGGCAGAAGGCGGCGGTGCGCTACACCGGGACGCAGCACGAGATCATCCAGAACTATTCCGAGAGTATCCACGGAAAAGGGTTGCTGAAGAGCGGTTTGACGGTTACAGCGACGTGCACGAACTGTCATACGGCGCACCGGGAACTGCCGAAGTCGGATCCCGAATCGACGGTGAACCCGAAGAACCTGCCGACCACGTGCGGAGCGTGTCATCACGGAATCGAAGAGCAGTTCGTGAACAGCGTGCACTCGGTGACGCAGACCAAGACTGACAAGCAGTTGCCGGTGTGCAACGACTGCCACACCGCGCACTCGATCCGGCGCGCCGACCAGGACGCGTTCAAACTCGAAATCATGGGCAAGTGCGGGCGATGCCATGAAGAGATCGCGAAAACGTACTTCGATACCTATCACGGGAAGGTTTCGCGTCTCGGGTACACGAAGACCGCCAAGTGCTATGACTGCCACGGCGCGCACGACATCCTGAAGGTGACCGATCCGAATTCGCACCTGAGCCGCACCAACGTGGTGCAGACATGCCAGAAATGTCACTCCGGCGCAACGCGGCGTTTCGCCGGATACCTGACGCACGCCACGCACCACGATCCGAAGAAGTATCCGTTCTTGTTCTGGACGTTCTGGGGGATGACGACACTGCTGCTGTCGACGTTCATTATCGGCGGGGCGCATACGCTGCTGTGGCTGCCAAAGGCGCTGGAAATGCGGCGCGAACTGAAAGCGGAAAAGAACGGGAACGGTGGTTCGCAAGGCGACGCGGAAAAGGAAGGGAAATAACATGGCGAACGGAACAGTTGCGACCGCTCCGGCGGCGGTGGCGGAAGCTGCGCATCAGGAGCGCGAGTTTGTCCGGTTCACCCGCAAGAACCGTGCCCTGCATGCCTGCATGGTGGTGAGCTTTATTACGCTGGCGACGACGGGAATGTCTCTGAAATTCTCGTATACGGGCTGGGCCGTGGTGCTGTCGCACCTGCTGGGCGGGTTCGAGACCGCCGGTTTCATTCATCGAACGGCAGCGTTAATCATGTTCGGCACGTTCACCACGCACTTGTTCGACCTGAACCGTATGCGCAAGGAGAAGAAGCGGTCGTGGTTCTCCATGGTGTTCTCGGAAGACAGCATGCTGCCAAACGGCAAAGACCTGCGCGAATTCATCGCCACCATGAAGTGGTTCCTGGGCATGGGCGAGAGGCCGCAATATGGACGCTGGACCTACTGGGAGAAGTTCGACTACTTCGCGGTGTTCTGGGGCGTGTTCATCATCGGATCGACGGGGCTGACACTCTGGTTCCCGATCCTGGCGACCAAGGTCTTGCCGGGATCGTTCATCAACGTGGCGACCATCATTCACAGCGACGAAGCGCTGCTGGCGACCGGTTTCATCTTTACGGTGCACTTCTTCAACACCCACCTGCGGCCGGAGAAGTTTCCGATGGACACGACCATCTTCACCGGCCGGATGACGGTGGCGGAACTGAAGCGCGACAAACCGCGCGAATACCAGGCACTGGTGGACTCGGGCCGCCTGGAAGAGAACATGGACCTGCCGCATCCGCCGATCGTGGTAAAGGCGATCCGGGCCTTTGCGTGGACGGCGCTAACGCTGGGCTTCCTGATCGTTGTGGGAATCATTTACGCCATGCTGTTTGCCTACCGGTGAGGCCGGGGCGCACGAACGAGCATTCCATACCAGCAAGGGTTTTCACGGAACGGTGAGGTTTGGACAGAAACTTGTGACGTAGATCACGAGTGTTTGTGCGGTGCTTGGAGTAGCTTTTCAGTCAAAAGAATGTCGTAGAAGCGGCCGGTTGCAGCGCCGGCGCAACGATGTGGGACACGGAGAGAAGCATGCCAGAAGATCTCGAGCCGCAGGGAACGGAAACGCCAAACGGACAGCCACCGGGCCTGATCAAGAATTTCGTCAGCCTTATCGGCATAGCGGTCGCACTGGTGGCGGCGGCCAATATCGCGTTCCTGGTGTTTATCGACGTGATGTCGCAGCACCCCAGCCCTTACCTGGGCATTTTCGCCTACATGCTGATGCCGGCGATCATGGTGACCGGGCTGGCGATGATTCCGGCTGGGATGCTGATGGAGCGACACAACCGCCGGAAGCATGCGCCGACGGTGATTCCGAAGTTTCCACGCTTCGATCTCAACAACTCGCGGCAGCGGCAAATGATCGGCGGCGTGTTGGCATTTACGGTGTTTTTCATCATCGTGAGCGCGGCGGGAAGCTACCGCGCGTACGAATTCACGGATTCGGTGCAGTTCTGCGGGCAATTGTGCCACTCCGTGATGAACCCGGAATTCACGGCTTACCAGCAATCGCCGCACGCGCGCGTGGCGTGCGTGGACTGTCACGTGGGCGCGGGAGCAACGTGGTACGTCAAATCCAAGTTGTCGGGTGCGTACCAGGTATATGCGGTGACCTTTAACAAGTACCCGAAGCCGATTCCAACGCCCGTCGAAAACCTGCGCCCAGCACAGGAAACCTGCGAGCAGTGCCACTGGCCCAAGAAGTTCTGGGGGGCGCAGTTGAAGGTGTTCACCCACTACGCCAACGATGAGAAGAATACGCCACGGCAGATCCGCATGCTGATCAAGACCGGCGGCGGCGATGCTTCGACCGGCGGGCAGCCGTCGGGCATTCACTGGCACATGAACATCTCCAACGAGATCACCTACATCGCGACCGACAAGCAGCACCAGGTGATCCCGTGGGTGCAGGCGAAAGACAGGAACACGGGCAAGATTACCGTCTATGCGGCGAAGGACGGCGGACTGACGCCGGACCAGGTGAACAAGGCGAATCACCGGCGCATGGATTGCGTGGACTGCCACAACCGCCCGACGCACATCTACGTGCCGCCGGACCGTTCGGTGGACAATGCGCTGGCCGCGGGGCGGATGGACTCGAGCCTGCCGTTCATCAAGCAGCAGGCGGTGACACTTTTGACCGCAGATTACAAGACCACGGATGAAGCGACGAGTGCGATCGACAGCGGCCTGCAGAAGTTCTACCAGGAGAAGTACGCCAATGTATGGAACCAGCGGCAGGGGTCGGTCAGGGCGGCGATTGCCGAAGCGCAGCGCATCTACTCGACGACCATTTTTCCGGAGATGAAGGTGGATTGGCGGGTGCATCCGAACAATATCGGACACTTCTACTCGCAGGGATGCTTCCGCTGCCACGATGGGAACCACGTGAGCGCGGAAGGCAAGACGATCAGCAAGGACTGCGATGGTTGTCACACCATGATGTCGGAAGCCGCGGGCGGGACCGAAATCGCCGGCTCGGCGAATGGAGCGAAGTTCCAGCATCCGGTGGATCTGGGCGACATGACGGCGGTGAACTGTTCGGATTGCCACAACGGCGGAGTCGGACCGTAGGCGGAATGTCGTTCCTGACGGGACTCGAGAAAACATCTCTTCAATGCGTACCCGGCGCTCACGCGCCGGGCTATGGAGTGACGCGCCCGCGGCGCTAACCAGCGCCGGAAGTCCAGAAAACTGAGAGCTCGACAAGACGGGGATAGTATCCCCGCTCTTCCACAGTGCCTAACAAGGTCCCGGTCCGACACGACTCTTTACGGAAGTGCCCGACCTCACTCCTCCGTGTGACGTACATCACGGCCCCAATGTTCATCACTTTTCTACGCTTACCACAACGGGGAGAGACACCCGTACCGGCCGACTGGCCGGATGAGGAGGACAGATGGAAACGCAAGTGGCAGAACAGACCAGCAAAAAGACGGATGCTTCACAGTTCAAACCGCGGCTCATCTTCTGGGAAGTGACCAAGGGCTGCAATCTTCGCTGCATTCATTGCCGCGCGACAGCGACCGAACTGAGTTCGCCGACGGACCTTCCAACTGCCAGGGCGATCGAGATCATCAAGCAGATTGCCGATTTCGCGAACCCCATCCTGGTGCTGAGCGGCGGTGAGCCGTTGTACCGCAATGACATCTTTGACCTGGCGCATTTTGCGACCGAGCGCGGCCTGCGCGTGGCGCTAGCGACGAACGGCACACTGGTGACGAAGCAGGTGGCGAAGCGGATCGTCGAGGCGGGCATCAAGCGCGTTTCGATCAGCCTCGATGGCGCCGATGCCCTGACGCACGACACCTTCCGCGGAATTCCCGGGGCATTCGATGCCGCCGTCTATGGCATGAAGAACCTGCAGGAGCTGGGGATGTCGGTGCAGATCAACATGACCATCGCCAAGCACAACGCCCAGCAACTGCCGGGTGTACTCGACCTGGCGCGCCACCTGGGCGCGGATGCGCTGCACACTTTCCTGCTGGTACCGGTGGGATGCGGCGTGGATATCGCGGCGGAGCAGATGGTGTCGCCGCAGGAATACGAGCAGATGTTGAACTGGTTTTACGACCAGTCGAAGACCGGCGACATCGAGTTGAAGGCGACGTGTGCGCCGCATTACTTCCGGGTGGTGCGCCAGCGGCGGGCGGCGGAACGGCGCGAGGCGATCGCGGCGGGAACGATGACATATGGCGGCGGCAAGCCTCCGGCGATTGGGCCGGATGAGATGGCGATGCCGGGATCTAACGCTGTCGTTCTGAAGCCGAAGGGGCATCACACGGGTCATCCGTCGGGTCATCCGGGAGATCCGGAGATGAATGCGATGACCAAAGGCTGCCTGGCGGGAACGGGTGTGTGCTTCGTCTCGCATGAAGGCGAGGTCTTTCCTTGCGGATACCTGCCGGTGCTGGCAGGCGACCTGAAGAAGAAAAAGTTTGCCGAAGTGTGGAACGAATCGGTGGTGTTCGAGCAACTGCGCGATACCGGCAACCTGAAAGGGAAGTGCGGCTGCTGCGAATTCCGCAACGTGTGCATGGGCTGCCGCGCGCGGGCGTTTGCGGCGACGGGAGACATGCTCGATCCCGAACCGTTCTGTGTCTACGAGCCCAAAATGATTTCTGCCACAAGCAAAGCCTGAAGTCTGGGCGTTTTGCTGCCGCACCGGCCTTTGCTGGGACCGGTGCGGCTTTTTCTTTTGCGTAACCGCTTACGTACAATGGTGCGCGATGCCAACCAAACCTGCCAATGCTATTGAAACCCTGCGCCGGGTCGCGATTTTCGCCGACCTCTCGGAGACCGAACTGCAGTTCCTCGCTGAGCGCGCGGTACCGCGCGGATACGAAGCCGGGGAAGAGATCTTCGCAGAAGGGGAACCGTGCGCCGGGCTGTTCGTGGTTGAGACGGGGGCGGTGAAAATCTTCAAGAGCGCGGCCAGCGGGCGAGAGCAGGTCCTGTCGGTGGAGGGACCAGGGAGTTCGATCGCGGAACTGCCGGTGTTCGACGGAGGGAACTATCCGGCGTCGACGGCAGCGGCGAAACCTTCGAAGGTCTTGTTCATCAGCAAGCAGGATTTTTACTCGCTGTGCCTGGTGCATCCCAAGGTGGCCCTGAAGGTGCTGAAGGTGGTGGGCGCGCGGTTGCGCAAATTGGTGGGCATCATCGAAGAGTTGTCCTTCACCACGGTGCGCTCGCGATTGGTTTCGTTTCTGGTGCGATTGGCGAAAGAGGGTAGGAAGACCGCGCGCGGCGTGGAAGCGGCGCTTCCGCCGAGCAACCAGGAACTGGCGTCGCACATTGGAACCGTCCGCGAGTTGGTGTCGCGCAACCTGAGCCGGCTGCAGCAGGAAGGGTTGATCATCATCGAGGGAAAGATCGTGATCATCCCCGACCCCGCGAAGCTGCAGGCTGAACTCGAATCGGCGGAGTGATTACGCGTGACTTTTGTCACGGCGCCAGAAAATTCCATCGTGATTCGATATTCGTGACATAAGTCATATTGGTCCTACCTTGAGTCACCTACATTGCCAATAGAAGTTGTGCTGCAAACGCAACAGGCACAACGAATGACCTCCTGATACGCCTCACCAGCGGCGCCTCGCTGGTGAGGGCGGATTTCAGAAAGTGAGGATGGCAATGCTGGACGCAACCAACACCGTTCGTGAGTTTGCGCTGCAGGTTCCGCAGTCGACTCGCCTTTTCGAAAAACTGGGAATCGACTACTGCTGCGGTGGCGGACAGTCGCTGGGGGAAGCTTGCGGGCAGGCAAAAGTGCCAGTCGATGCGGTGCTCCAGAGCCTACTGACAGAGAAGAACGATGCCAGCAACCAGGCAACAGATTGGAATCGTGCCGAGCTGTTCGAGCTGATCGACCATATCGTCACGAAACACCATGTCTACGTGAAGCAGGAACTCCCGCGGCTCGAAAGCCTCATGCACAAGGTCGCCGCCAAGCACGGCGAAAACCATACCGAGCTGCGCAAGTTGCTGTGCCTGCTCTCGGTTATTAACGCTGAGCTCACCTCGCACCTCCAGAAGGAAGAGCAGATCCTGTTCCCGTTCATCATCGAGATGGAAGAAGCGCATCGCCGGTCGGTGCGCCAGCGTCCGCCGATGTTCGGGAGCGTGCGGAACCCCGTCCACATGATGGAACTGGAGCACGATTCCGCGGGCCAGGCGCTCAAGGAAATTCGCGCGATCTCGAATGACTTCACGGCGCCGGAAGACGCCTGCATGAGCTTCCGCGCGCTTTATCAAGGCTTGGCGGAGTTCGAGGCCGACCTGCACCAGCACATTCATCTTGAAAACAACATTCTGTTTCCGCGAGCGATTGAGCTCGAGTCTCGCGAACAATGACAAGCAGCCCGCAAGCGGCTGCCGACTAACGGAGCGGCGGTCACAAGGCAAGTGCCCGAATAGGGGCAGCCATCAAGGATTGTGACCGCAGGGTTGTTACATATCAGCAACTTACAGCAAAGGTGCTGGTGGAGATCAAAGTGCCAATATCGAACTGCCTAAGGAGCGCAGGAATGGAATATCGCAAGCTTTGGATTGCTCTCGTTCTCGTGGTGACGGCATCGTTTGCCGTGCTGGGAGGCGTAGGGTATCACTCGATCAACAACGGGCCGCCGATCCCGTCGCAGGTTGTGACTACAGACGGTCGCGTCCTGTTCAGCGGCGAAACCATTCGCGACGGTCAGAACGCCTGGCAGTCGATCGGCGGGCAAGAGATTGGGTCGGTATGGGGGCACGGGGCGTACGTGGCTCCGGACTGGACGGCCGACTGGCTGCACCGCGAGTCGGTGTATGTGCTCGACCAGTGGGCGGTGTCGGCGGGTGCCGCGAACTATGCCTCGTTGACGACAGAGCAGCAGGCGGCGTTGCGTGCGCGGCTGCAGGAGACGATGCGTACCAACGGGTATGACAAGGCAAGTGATCGCATCGTGATTCCGCCGGTGCGGGCGGCGGCATTCGACGAAGTCGCGAAGCATTTTGCGGATGTGTTCGCCAACGGCAAGAAGGAATACGCGATTCCGCAGGGAGCGCTGAGCGATCCGCAGAAGTTACACGATATGGCGGCGTTCTTCTGGTGGACGTCGTGGGCAGCGTCGACGAATCGGCCTGGAGCGAACGTCACGTACACGCAGAACTGGCCGCATGAAGATCTCGTCGGCAATCGTCCTACGGGCGACGCGGTGGTGTGGAGCGTGATCAGTTTTGTGCTGCTGCTGGCCGGTATCGGTGGCATGGTGTGGTACTTCGCCTCGAAGGAGCACGTACCTGTAACGGAGTCGTTACCCACGAAAGATCCGTTGCTGGGGTTGAACCCGACGCCATCGCAGCGCGCGACGATCAAGTACTTCTTCGTGGTCGCAGCTTTGTGGGTGGTGCAAGTAGGGTTGGGCGCGATCGCGGCACACTACGGCGTCGAGGGTGGCGGCTTCTACGGAATCCCGCTGGCGAAGTGGCTGCCGTACTCGATTGCCCGCACCTGGCATTTGCAAATTGGCCTGTTCTGGATCGCGACCTCATGGCTCGCCACAGGGCTCTACATCGCGCCGGCGGTGAGCAACCAGGAACCGAAAGGCCAGCGGTTGGGCGTGAACCTCTTGTTCGGCGCTTTGATCCTGGTGGTGGTGGGTTCACTGGCAGGCGAATGGCTTGGAATT
>Ga0335069_10008068_pt1 | contig 15108 bp, 12 predicted proteins | sample Lox_Sample_11_FD_206714 | JGI IMG/M metagenome (GOLD analysis project Ga0335069, IMG submission 206714) | Soil microbial communities from Loxahatchee National Wildlife Refuge, Florida, United States - Lox_Sample_1.1 | ecosystem: Environmental > Terrestrial > Soil > Wetlands | place: USA... | reverse complement strand
ATATTTATAGAGCGGCATGCCGCCCGCGAGGACTTCCCGGCGCGAGCGGATGCGGGATCCGAGCATGACGTCGAAATACCCGTCCCGGAGAAAACTGATGAAATGCGGAGTAAGCCGGCTGTCGTACTGGTAATCGGGGTGGATCATGACGACGATATCCGCTCCGCGTTCGAGGGCGAGCCGGTAGCAGCTCTTCTGATTTGCGCCATAGCCGCGGTTCACGTCATGCACAACGACGGTGAGGCCGAGCCGGCGGGCGGTATCGGCGGTGGCGTCCTTGCTGGCATCGTCGACGACGATGATTTCATCCACGGTACCGGCGGGGATATCCCGCACGGTCGGCCCGATGGTTCGGGCGGCATTGTAGGCCGGCATCACGACCACCGTTTTCATCGGCCGGCCGGTCAATATTCCTGTCCCGAGACGCGGGTGATATGTGCCCCCAGGGCCTGAAGCTTTTTCTCGATCCGTTCATACCCGCGGTCGAGGTGATAGACCCTCAGTACCTCGGTGGTTCCTGCGGCGACGAGTCCGGCGAGAACAAGGCTGGCGGAAGCCCGGAGGTCGGTCGACATGACCTTGGCACCGGCCAGCTGTTTAACTCCCTTGACAATGGCTGAATTCTTCTGCAGATCGATTTCAGCGCCGAGGCGTACCAGCTCCGGGACATGTTTGAAGCGGTCGAAATAGATCGAATCGGTGATAACAGACGAGCCACGGGCGATCGTCATGAGGGAGATCCATTGAGCCTGCATGTCGGTCGGAAATCCGGGATAGACCGCGGTCGTCACGTCGACCGGTTTGAGGATCCGGGGTCCGCGGATGGTGAGTGATCCGTCGCCGGAATCGATCTCCGCTCCGGCCTCCTCGAGTTTCGCCAGGATCGCGGCGAGATGATTCGGACGGCAGTTTTCGAGCTTGACGTTTCCGCCGGTCAGCGCGGCGGCCGCGAGAAAAGTCCCGGCTTCGATCCGGTCGGGAATCATCACCTCGTCCACCGGATGAAGCGCATCGACGCCCTCGACTTCTATCCGCGTCGTCCCGAGGCCGTCTATCCGGGCGCCCATCTTCATCAGAAACTGGGCGAGCGCCGTGATCTCCGGTTCAATCGCCGCATTCTCGATCACCGACATTCCTTTTGCAAGAACTGCCGCCATCAGGATATTTCCCGTCGCTCCGACGCTTGAAACATCGAAAGCGATTTTGGCGCCCCTGAGGCGTTTCGCTTTTCCGACGATATACCCGCGATCGATGTCGATCTTCGCGCCGAGCTTCCGGATGCCCTCGATGTGCAGATTCACGGGCCGCGGGCCCCACGCACATCCGCCGGGCAGTGATACCCGGGCCTGACCATAACGGGCGATCAGCGGACCGAGGACATAGACCGAGGCCCGCATTTTTTTTACCTGTTCATAGGGTGCTTCGAACCGGTTGACCCGGAAGGTATTGATAAGCAGTTCGCGTCCGTCCCGCTCCAGATCGACTCCCATCATCTGGAGAAGCTTGCCCATCGTGCTGATGTCGAGAAGATCGGGAATATTCCCGAATCTGTACTTCCCGCTGGCCAGGAGCGTCGCGGGCATGAGGGCGAGTGCGGCGTTTTTCGATCCGCAGATGCGGACCGTTCCCTTCAGTTTTACGCCGCCCTTTATGACGAATTTGTCCACGCAGCGTCCTTTCTGTGCTGTGAGAATATACGGCAAACAGCTCAATTATGCAATGAACACGCTATTCACGTTGCTTCTGACGGCGGAAATTTTTTAATTGAAGGAACCGGCGTCTGCCGCACAGAGACCGGCACCTTACCAGCCGGTTCCCATCATTCATCCTTAATCATTCAGGAGCGTTCTTTATGGCACACAGTGAGAAGGAGCAATTCCTCCAGGCGTGGGAAAAAGAATACCAGACCACGCTGAAGGTGTTCAAAGCATACCCGGCCGCCCGCGCCGACCTGCGACCCCATCCGAAATCCCCCACCGCATCGGAGCTGGCCTGGCGCATGGTCGGGGAGGAATCATTATTCATCAACGGGGTCATCAACGGCCAGATTAATTTCTCCGGCCAGCCCGCCGCCCCCTCGACCCTGGGGGAAATTCTCCAGACCTATGAGAAAAACCATAAGGAATGGACTGCAAAACTCCGCGGCGTCCCCGACGATGTGTTGAACAGGAATATCAAGTTCATGGTCGCCCCCAAGACTCCCGGCGATGTCCGGAGCGGCGATATCCTCTGGTTCTTCCTCATGGATACGATCCATCATCGCGGACAGTTCTCCGTCTACCTCCGCATGGCTGACGGGAAGGTTCCCTCCATCTACGGACCGAGCGGCGACGAGCCGTGGATGTAATCCCGGCGCCGGCGAACCACAGCCGCTGATCCGATCCGTCGTGCCTGCAATAGAGATCGTCGACATTGCCCATCCGCCTCTCGGTTCCGCTGAGGCGGAGGCAATGCTCGATGCCCTTCTCCGCAAAGCCCTCCTCTCCGGCGGGACAACCATCGTGAAAATCATCCATGGCTACGGCAGTTCCGGCAAGGGCGGTATTCTCAGGACTGCCGTCCGGAATTGGGCCTGGCGGAACCGGAGCCGCATATGCCTGTGCCTTCCCGGTGAAGAGGCCGACATGTTCAATGCCGGCACCCGGGATCTCATCGAGGGAACCGGCCTGTCCGCATCGTCGCTCGGTCCCCCAGGAGCAGGTCATACATTTATCCGGTTTACCTGACGCGATTCAGCCATTCCACTCCCGAATTTTCATAAATTCCGGTTTTTAAGATGTTTGAGGGGTTGCACAAGAATCAAACATTGATTATCATTGATCGTTTATGACTCATTCGGCATGAATGAACAACCTCCGATCCGGGGGATCATCCCTCCGATCATTACACCGTTCACACACACCGGCGAAGTCGATTTCGACGCGTTTGCCCACAACTGCGAACGATGGAATTCGGAACCGCTGGGAGGACTTCTGGTCCTCGGATCGAACAGCGAAGCCCCTTACCTGAACGAAGAGGAAAAGCTGACCCTGATCCGTCTCGCGGTGCGTTCATCGCCACCCGGAAGGATGGTCCTGGCCGGCACGGGACTCGAGTCGACCCGTGAGACGATCCGACTCACCAATCTTGCCGCATCGCTCGGCGCACACGCCGCGCTTGTCTTGACGCCTTTTTATTACGGTGAGATGATGTCGGAAGCGGCGGTGATCAGGCACTACACAGCGATTGCCGAAGCATCCGACATACCCATCCTTCTCTATAATGTCCCGCGCTTCACCCACTATAATATACCGGCGGGGGCGGTTGCCGAACTCAGCCGCCATCCCGGAATCACCGGCATGAAGGACAGCAGCGGCAACCTCGGCCAGCTGAAGGAATTCATCTCTTCTGCGGCGCCCGGATTTACCGTGATACCGGGAAGCGCATCGCTTCTCCCTGCCGCCGCGGAATCGGGGGTGGAAACGGCGATCATCGCCATCGCCAACGCATTTCCCGGAATTTGCGCGCGGATTCTGAACAGGCCGTCCGAGAGCGCCTCTCTGCATTCCTCCCTGATGTCGGTCAGCAGGGTTGCGTCCGATCGTCACGGAATCCCCGGTCTGAAATATCTCTGCACGCTTGCGGGATATGAAGGGGGATATCCGCGGAGCCCGCTACAGCCGCTGGGGGAGGATGCTGAGGCCGGGATACGGGCGGCTCTCGACGCCTCCGGATTGCTTCAGCACGCCTCGAACCCGTCCGGACAGGAGGCATAGGCATGCAGAGGTTCCGATTCCGCCCGACCGTCCGGTATGTCGACCCGTTTGAACGATGGGTTCCCCTTCTTTTGAAATTCTGCATGTATGGCTTCCTCGGCTATCTGTTTTACGAAGCGGCCACAACCTTTCTGGAATATACGCCTCTCCAGCCGTGGCCGGGGCTTCTCTCGACGTTCAGGATGTTTACGTTTCTTCCGATCCACGAAACGGGACACCTCCTCTTCAGCTTCTTCGGGCGGACACTCCACATTCTCGGCGGATCGTTCTGGCAGGTGATGTTCATGGTGATATGGTTCGGCATCGCCGTGTACCAGCGGTCGCAGACGGCTCCCGTCGCCGCCTTTTTCGCGGGGGAAAATCTGATGGATGTCAGCCTCTATATCCGGGACGCCGAATTCCGCGCCCTGCCGCTTCTTGGCGGCCGCTCATCCGAACACGATTGGTACAATCTTCTGAGCGATTGGAATGCGCTCTCCTCCGCCGGCACCATCGCGGATATCGTCTACTATTCCGGTTTTGCGATCTGTTGTTTTGCCCTCATCGGTGGCTGTATCTTCTCGATCATGGTGTTTCTCGAGCCCACCCGGCATCCGCATTATGTCGATCCCCTCACCGCGCGAAACAACTCCGTTCAGGATCTCCTCAACAAGCAGATTTCCGAAAAGGAAAAAAAGGAACTGATGTAGCGTGCGGTTGACGCACGTGGAAGGATGACAGCGGGTGCATTTCCGTCAAAAAATAATTTTCGCTTTCCCTGTCTGTTTTTTCATGCTCGCCTGCGCCGGTCTTTCGGCATCTCCGGCGCTCTCCTGGGGCTTTCATTTTTTCGGCTTCCTTCCGCCCGGCTTCCTCATTGCCGCGGCGCTTCTCGTCTCGGCCGCCTGCTATCTGGCATATCCCCGGGAATCCGGCAGTATCCTTTCCGCCTCTCTGCCGTCGCTGCGTGAGAAGTATGTCATTCTCGCGGCCTGCGGCGCGAGCCTGCTGGTCTCCATTCTCCTGAGAATCCGTGTTCCCCTTCTGGGAGACGGTTTCTTTCTTGTGAAGAATTTTTCCGACGCATTCCACGGCGACGCACCGATCTACTACCGGAACGAGCCGCTGGCAACCGCCTATTTCTGGCAATTCTTTCGGATAACCGGAATTCCCCGATTGTATACGGAATTCCTGGAAAAATTCCTGACCGCGGAGCTGATCCTTGAGGCGGGATTCCTGCTTCTCGCATACCTGATCATCCGGCAGATCTCCGGGCGGGGACCGGTGCGTCTTGCCGGGTTCCTCCTCGTCATCGTGATGCCGTACATGCAGCTCTTTTTCGGCTATGTCGAAACCTACGCCGTCGTCCTCTTCGCTCTCGCGCTCTATCTCTACACCGCGATTCTGCATATCCGGGGCAGGGTCCCTTTCTGGACCATTGTGCTTTCCTTCTATCTCCTCGTCCTGACACACTACCTTGCGCTTATCCTTCTCCCGTCAATTCTGTACGCCGGGTATCGCGACTACAGATCACGCGGATGGAAGGACATCGCCCTGGGGTCGGGAGCGGCCGCACTCATCACCCTGCTGATCCTCATTGCGATCGGATTTGATCCCGAACCCTACTCCGAATATGTTCCCTACCACCATTACCTGTGGTTCACGCCAAGACCCCTGACTCCCGATGCAGTATCTGATCCGTACACGCTTTTTTCGCTCCCTCATTTCGCGGACCTGGCCAATTACCTCTATCTGATGGGAGGGGGATTCTTTCTGCTTTTCTTCGCCGGTCTCCGGCGGAATTCCGGAAACGGCCGGCCGGATGCCGCCATCCGGAATTTTCTCGCACTCGCCATCATCCCGGCCGTGGCAGTTCTCATGGTGATAAAATTCGACCTCGGTGCGGCGCGGGACTGGGATGTGTTTTCGCCGTTCTTTCTGCTCCTCCCTCTTTTCGCCACCGCGTATCTCGATGCCTCCGACCTGCCGGCCTCCCTGCCCCTCGCGGCAGTGACCATTGCCGTCCTCCTCTGCCACTCCGGATCGTACTGGCTGGTCAACTCGCGGCCGGACGCCATGCTCTCCCGGGTCGAATCTCTTGTCGCAACCGCGCCGCTCTCGCAGGATGCCCGTTACAATGCATCGCTGTCGCTGGCCCAGTACTTTCACCAGGCGGGTGCCGATACCGGTGCGATCCGCGTCTGGAACCGCTATGCCGGAGTCCATCCGGGAGACAGGAGATCCTATCAGAATCTTCTCAATAATTTTCTCCGCCAGTCCCCGACACCGCGCGAACAGATCGACCGCGTCTATCAGAACTGGCTTCGTGCCATCCCTGCTGACACCGGCGCCGTTCTCGGGTACAGGAACTACTGCGTCGAATCTGGGAATGTCTGCTTCAGCCGTGGCGTCAACGATTCCGCGGAACTCTATTACCGGCGTTCTCTCTCCATCGATTCGACCTACCCGGTCGCCTACAATAACCTCGGCAGTGTTCTCGCGCTCCGGGGTGACACCGCAGATGCCCGCAGATATTATATGACAGCCATCGACCTGAATCCCTCGTACGGTGATGCGTTGTATAACCTTGCCTCCCTTCTGGAAGACCGGGGCGATCCTGCGGCGATCGGGTACTACCGGCAGGCGGCCGACCTCAATGTCGCCGCCGCAAGGGAGAAGCTGTCCCGTCTCCGGAGTCTCCCCCGACAGAAGTGAGCATTCCGGTCCGTCCCGTTGACCGGAACCACAATTTCCCCTATATTCCCCGATGGAACCGCGTTCCCTTCTATGACATCCCAGGGCGATCAGACACATTTCAGGTTTGCAGCCGTCACCTCGGCTCTCCTTTTCCTGCTCACCATCCTCGGCTATGTTTTCCCCGGCGGGCTTCTTTGGGGAATCTCCTTCACGGCGTTTCTTCCCCCTTCCGTCCTTGCGGGCGTCGCCGGATGCATCCTGCTGACCATCATCGTCTTCTCCCGCCGGAGGGATCAGACATTTCTCACCGGCGTGTATGCGTATCTCGATTCCCGGCCGATGTTCCTGCTCGCCGTTTCCCTGCTTCTCTTCGTCGCCCTTGCGGTCATCCTCCGCGTCCGCGCCTCCGTTCTGGGCGACAGTTACACATTGATCTATAATTTTCTCGACTATCAGAACGGCGTCTCGATCCTCGCTCCCTGGCACGAACCGCTCTCCATCTACGTTCTCTACTACCTCGTTCACTGGCTCGGCCCTCTGCAGTTTCCCGAAATCTACACTTCCTTCGCGATCGTCGAGATTCTGTTCGGATGTGCGTTCATTATCGTCGCCTGGCGGACCGTGACCGAGCTCTTTACGCGTCCCGAGGAACGGATCCCCACCTTCGTGCTTCTGCTTTCCCTTCCCTATATGGAATTTTTCATGGGGTATATCGAGATCTATTCGGTCTCGACGCTCCTGCTCGGGCTCTATATTCTCTTTTCTATCAGGGTTCTTCAGCGGAAGTCTTCCTTCGCCCTCCTTCCGGTTCTCTACCTCCTGATGACCATGAGCCATTACATCAACGGACTCTTCTGCTTCGCCCTCCTCTACAGCCTCTGGCTGGAATACAGGGAACGGCGGTTCAGAAGCATTCTGCTCGGCGCCGCGATCGCCGCTGTCGCCGGACTCGCGATGCTCTTCATGGCCCGGTTCGACATGCGGCATTTGATCGACATCAGTCCCATCAGCCACTTCCTTTCCTTCACCGGGAACATAACGCCGATCAACGCCTACTCACAGGCGTACACGATCATCTCGTTCTACCATGCGGTCGATATCGCGAATTACCTCGTCTTTGTCTCCCCCTTTGCGGTGGCATATTTCATCTATATCGGGTTGAACGGACGGGGCCGGGTATCCCTGTCCGATCACACCGCCCTCTGGCTCATCGCCGCCGCCGTGCCGCTGGTCCTCTTCATGGGCGTTGCGAAACTGGAACAGGGTTTCGGGAGCGACTGGGATGTCTTCGCGGCGCATTTTTATCTTCTGAATCTGCTGTTTGCCTGCCTGTTTCACCGCCGGGCGCAGGGCCGTGGACAAACCGCGTTTCTCATGGTCGTTCTGGTAAGCCTGTTGTTCTCCGCCCCCTGGTTTCTTCTCAACGCAACCCGGGATCCGAGCATCCGGCGGTTTCAATCACTCTGGGACCAGCGGATCCTTTCGCATCTCGGTCATTACACGCATACCCAGCGGTTGACACGATTCTACGCCGCCGAGGGGGAACCCGGGAAAAACATCGCCGTCTGGGAACATTACCGGCACCTGTTTCCGGGCGATCCGAGGGGATACGAGAATCAGATTGCGGTGCAGATTGCCTACGAACCCGATTCGCTGGCGGCCCGGGACAGCGTCTACGCCGCCTGGCTCGCGGTGGACGGTGAGAACAGAAAGCTGAGGCAGGAATACAGCGGCTTCTGTGTCACGGAGGGAAACAGCGCTCTGGCGCGCGGCGATACGGCGGCGGCACTGCTGTGTTACCGGAAGGCGGTGGGAATCGACCCGGGCCAATCGCGCGCCTGCAACAACTACGGGAGCGTGCTGGCGCAGGCAGGGGACATCGGCGGGGCCATTCCGTGGTTCGAGCGCGCAATCGCGGCCGATTCGCTCTACGGTGAGGCGATCTATAACCTCGGCGTTGCCTTATCTTCGATCGGGGAGCGCGGGCGCTCCCTCCCGCTGATCAACCGGGCCGCCGGGCTGGGAAATTCCGCCGCGAAGGAATATCTGAACTCCCTCCGGAACTCCGGCCGCTAGCGGCGATTTTTGGTTGCGATTCGGCCGGAATTCTTCTATATTGGACGGTCATGACCGAGAAAATCTTTGTCGCGGTAGCAGGAAACATCGGATCCGGAAAATCTTCCCTCACCCGTCTTCTCAGCAGTCACTACGGCTGGACCTCATTTTTTGAATCCGTCGAGGACAATCCCTATCTTGCCGATTTTTACGGGGACATGAACCGGTGGTCGTTCAATCTACAGGTCTACTTCCTCTCGAAACGTTTCAACGATCACAAAAAGATCGTGGAGGGCGCCGTCAGCGTGATTCAGGACAGATCGATCTATGAAGATGCGGAAATCTTCGCCCGCAACCTCCACCAGATCGGGAAGATGGACAAACGGGATTATGCGAATTACGTGGAACTGTATCGGGTGATGACCGGCTACCTCAGGCCTCCCGACCTGCTGATCTATCTCGATGCGCGCATCGAAACCCTCCTGAAACAGATCGCCCGCCGGGGAAGGGAGTACGAACAGAGTATCCCCCAAAGCTATCTCGAACAGCTCCGGGATCACTATCAGGAATGGATCAGAGGATACCGGCTCGGACCTCTGCTGGTGGTGCCTTCGGACGAGGTCGATTTCGTCCATGAACGGGGCGACTTCAACCGGATGCTCCTGCTGATCCAGGCGAAACTGATGGACCTCGGATACGCGGCCGTACCGGCCGCCGGACGCTGACCGGCTGACCGCCGGGCCGGGCGCGGTCAGTTCGCGTGCAGTCTGCGCCTGTACTCTTTGCTGTTCAGAAGGAGCCCCTTTGCGGCAAGCAGCTGCGTGTCGTGTTCGAATGAGGCTTCAATTCTTCCCTCCTCCCCTTTATATCTTCCCGAAAGTTCGATTCTGAGAGCCCGCAGAAGTTCGGAGCCGTGAAGATGGAAATCGTCGCCCTTCAGGGTCTCGAGCATTTTCCCGACGTTGTCCAGGTCCGCGAGGATCGCCTCGCTGTTTTTCGATGAGGCGACGGCATCCCTGAGATCCTTGAGCTTCCCTTCGGATTCCGACTGGTAGGCAAAATGCTGGCCGTCGAGAAATGCGCGGAACCGCAGAAGGAGCGTGTCGTCGCTCCAGGAGGGAAGAGCGGGGAACTCGTGGGCGGTCTTGCCGGCAAACCGGAGGAAAAGCGACTTTCTGAGGAGCTCGGCGTAGATCGTGCTGTGCAGCTGTTCGCCGATCACCGAGTCGGGCTGGATACCGCCAAGCTCGAGAACTTTTCTCCCTCCGGCCGTTTTAAATGTACGCCGGAGACTGTCGGGCGTTGCGACGAAGACGCCGTTCCCGTTCCGGTGCTGATAATCAATTTCCTGGATGCATCGGCCGCTCGGGGTATAATACTTTGCGGTGGTGATTTTCAGCTGAGTGTTGTAGCCGAGCGGGGTGATCGTCTGGACGAGCCCCTTGCCGAATGTCCGTGTTCCGAGGATAACGCCCCGGTCGAGATCCTGGATCGCGCCGGCGACGATTTCGCTGGCGCTGGCACTGTTGCGGTTGACAAGGACGACGAGGGGGACATCGGGGATGAGCGGTTCTTCCGTGACAAAAAACTGTTTGTCGTTTTCCGACCTCCGGCCGCGGGTAGTGACGACGAGACTCCCTTTCGGGGCGAATTTTTCGACCACATCGACGGCAACGTCGAGCAGTCCGCCCGGATTATCGCGGAGATCGAGGACGAACCCTTTGAGTTCGCCCTTCAGTCTCATGTTTTTGATGGCGAGCCGGAGTTCATCGCCGGCGCCTCGCGAGAACCTGTCGATCCTGGCATAACCGATGCCGCTGTCGAGATAGCCGGCATACGATATATTGTGGAGCTGAATTTCCTCGCGCACGAGGACAAAATCGAGCGGCTTCGGTTCCCCGTCCCGTTCGATCTTCAGGCGGACCTCGGATCCCGGTTCGCCGCGGGTGAGGGCGCGGACGTTGTCCGGTTTCAGTCCGTCCAGGGCACTGCCGTCGATGCTCAGGATACGGTCTCCGGGCTGGATCCCCTGGCGCTGGGCGGAATATCCTTCCATCACCGTGAGAATGGTGATTTTGCCGTCGCGGAGGCCGATCGTAACGCCGACGCCGCCGTATTTTCCCGAAGTGATGAGTTCGACCTCATCCCCCTCTGTTTCGTTGATGAAATTGGTATACGGATCGAGCGTCCCGAGGAGGCCGTCGATGCCGGACTCCATGAATTTCTGCGGGTCGATATTCTCCACATAGTTCATCGTCACTTCGCGGTAGACCCTGCCGAAGATGTCGATGCTCTTGTTGATTTTCAGGAAATAATCGGAATCGTTATCCCGGAAACCGTACAGAACGAGCGTTCCTGCGGCCAGCAGGAGAACGGCGACGGCAACGAAGGCTGTTTTTCTGCCCATCATCCTCTTCATGCATTCCTCATGGATAAATTCTGGTGACGTTGACAGGTGAGATGCCAGACGGCCTGGCGCAGTTCATCGACGGGGAGCATCCCGTCGAGGAGAACGCACCGGTCGGGCTCTTCGGCTGCGATCGCCCGGTAACCGTCGAGAACCCGCTGATAGAATTCCGGTCCGGAAGATTCCATTCTGTCGGCTGTCTCACCGGACAGGCTTTTCCGGCGCACGATTTCCGCGACGGAGATCTGGACGATGAACGTCAGATCCGGGGCTCTGCCGTCCGAGGCGAGGGCATTGATCAGACGGATCTGGTCAAGGCCGAGGCCGCGTCCATACCCCTGATAGGCGGTGGTGGAATCGTAAAAGCGGTCGCAGACGACGGTCACACCGTTCATCAGAGCGGGCCGGATGACCTCCCTGACGAGCTGGGCGCGCGCGGCGGAGAAGAGCAGAAGCTCGGAAAGCTGGGTGAGATTCAGGTGGGACCGGTCGAGGAGGATGGAGCGGATCTTCTCGGAAACATCCGTTCCGCCCGGTTCCCGCAACAGAAGGACTTTTTCTTCCTCACGACGGAGCCGATCCACCAGAAGTTTCGCCTGAGTGGATTTGCCGGAGGCATCGACACCTTCGAACGTGATGAACATCGCAGTTGATGATTTTCTCCTTCAGATAAACATAGTTAAAATCCGCTAATTATCCAATTCGCTGTTTGCCTCTCGGACAAAATTTCGCTACTTTACCGGATCTTTTCCACCTCACAACGTAATGCGACAGAAAAAATCGCACCGGCGCCCCCCGCACCCCCCGCGGCCTGCCGAGGGAACGGCCAGGTCGGAATCGCGAAAGGAAGATTCCGTTCTGATCCACGAGGCGCTCCGCGGGAATCAGGCCGCCTACAAACAGCTTCTGAAAAAATACCACGATGCGATTTTCAACGTCATTTTCCGGATCGTGCATGACCGCGACCAGGTCGAAGATCTGACCCAGGAGGTCTTCGTCAAGGCGTTCGGTTCGCTGAAGAATTTCAACGAAGAATACGCTTTTTCGACCTGGCTCTACAAGATCGCGACCAACAGCAGTATCGATTACATCCGCAAACGGAAGCTGGAAACCTTTTCCATCGACAAGCCCATTGCAATGGAGGAGAGCGACTACCGGTATGAGCTCCCCGATACCACCTACCAGCCCGATAAAACCATCATTCAGAAACAGCGCAATCTGCTGATCGACGAGGCGATCAACCAGCTCCCCGAAAAGTACCGTCGGGTCATCATTCTGCGCCATACGGAAGAACGCGATTACGCTGAAATCGCGAAAATACTGAAATTGCCGATTGGGACTGTAAAAGCACATATTTTCAGAGCACGGGAACTCCTGAACCGGTACCTCCGCAACCGCATCAGCCATTACTGAAACCTCCCCCGGATCCTCACGTATATACAACGTAGAGTATGCGGACACTCACGAACTATACGATCGGCTGCCTGCTCCTGGCCCTGGTCCTCTCGTTCGGAGGCTTCCGGTTCGCCTCCACACGATCCTACCACAGGGAAATTCCCTATTCAGGCGAACACGCCCTGAAGGTCACCCTCAGCGCGGGGTTCGGCGATCTTTCGGTCTCCCGCGGCAAGCCGGACGCCCTCCTGGTGGCCGACATCAATACTGAAAAAGACGCCGACATCGGAAACGTCATCGATTATGTCCACCACGGGGACATCGGATATCTCACCGTCAACACCAGCTCCGACGGATCCTCCAAAAAACATTCGATCGAGTTCACCGGATTCAATTCGAACAACCTCGATCTGAAATTCACCGAAATGATTCCGATCTCGTTTGAATTCGGCCTCGGCCTCGGAAAGGGCGACCTGGATCTCACGGGACTGAACGTCAAGGATCTGAAAATCTCGGCCGGTGCAAGCTCGGTGCGCCTCGCGTTCGATAAACCGAACAAGGGAACCATCGAGGATCTCACGATTGAATCGGGGCTCAGCAAATTTGAAGGCGAAAACCTCTGCAACGCGAATTTCAACAGACTGAAGTTTGAAGGCGGGGTCGGAAGCTATTCCCTCGATTTCGGCGGCACTCTCAACAAGGAGGTCGACGCGAACATCGAGGTCGGTTTCGGCTCCCTCGTCGTCACCGTCCCGGCGAATATCGGCGTAAAAGTCCTCCCGGAAAAAAACTGGATGTCACACATCGACATGGACCGCGACCTGAGCGAGCAGGAATCGGACACCTACTACAGCCCGAACTACCGCTCCGCCCAGGGGAAAATCAACATGCACATCGAGGTCGGACTCGGAAGCGTCAAGATCCGGCACAGCAACTGAACCTACCGACCGTACTGCACGAACAATCCCCAGTTCTGAATCTGATTCATCTCCCCTTTTCCCATCTCCGTGATCGCCTGCTGAAAAGCGTCGCTCACCGGGGAGCCTGTCACAAGATGCGTGTATAATCCTTCGCCGAATGCCTTGATCGTTCTTCGGTCGCCCTGCCACATCGACGCGATGACGGTCCGGGTCCCGTTCGCCATCAGAAGGTACGGAGGATATCGCCGGAACCCTCCGGGGACGGAGGCGATGTTGCTGAAAAACAGCATCTGGGGTGCCGGGACCGAACAGAGTTCACCGAGCGGGACATTGCTCGTTCCGTAGGAGGTCTCGGAATCTGCCAGGACTACATGGGAATTGTCCGGCACATCGGTGTCCAGATAAAATTCGGCGGTCATCTGGAGCCCGTCGTACTTCAGAGGGAGGAGATGCGACAGGGTCGCCGCCGTGTCGAACAGCACCGGCGCCTTGTCGTAGAAGGCTCTGATGTCCTTGACCTCATACTCCACGTCCCAGTCGGTCTTCCCGCGGTGTCCCATGCCGACAACAGTTCGCGTCGCATGTTCGGCCGGCAGTGTGAACAGAAGCGCCGCCGCGCTCGGGAGATAGCTCACGTTGATTCTGAGGCCGAGAGGCCCCTCCGGCGTTCTGAGTGTCTGGACCGGAAGCCAGGAACATTCCGCCGGCAGGACGACATAGAGTTTTGTCACCCCGCGGAGGTCGGCGGCAATCGGGGAAAGCAGGGCCGCGGAGAGGGCGGCGCCGAGCTCGTTCAGACGCTGCGGAGAAGTTCCCTCTCCCGCCCGCAGTCCGAACGTGGTCAGGCGCGTCGCCGCAATATCCGTCGCGTAATCGCGGGCGAGCGCAAGAAAATTGGTCCTTCCTGCAGGGCTTTTCCGCATCACAACCGTGTCCCCCTTCACCACGAGGAGCGTCGATCCCGGCTCCCCGGGGACAATCTCGAGGAGCGCCGATCCCGGCGTAAGCGCCGACCGGACATCGCGGGTGTACAGGGGGTCGGAGGAGAAAAGGATCGCGAAATTTCCGGATACTGCGCGGAGCGCGGCCAGCGCTGCGGAATTTTTCTTCGCCAATTCCGGCAATGCCCGGGTCAGCGATTCATGCCGGATGACGGGAAAATAGGATGTGTCGGTGAACTCGCTCCGGAGAAGCGCTTCGGTGGCGATGCAGGTGGTGCGGGACCACTGATAGTCCGCGATCCGGCCGGTGAGGGAGGGATCTCCGGTTGTTATTGTGGAATGGACGAAAAACTCCGCCAGGTCGCGACGGTTGCGTTCTTCAAGGAGGGCAAAGGCGGAATCCGGCGCGCCGGCAGAAATATATAACCTGATCAGCCGGTCGGCCCAACCGTTCCCCTCACCCGCCAGGAGGGCATCTGCCAGATCGTCGAATTCATCCTTGGACCTCGGGAAGCCGAGGTCAAGCCGCCACGCGGCGCTGTACGCGCGGACTGCGGCCGCGCGATCGCCGGAAAGGTCCGCAAACTCTCCGGAGAGGTAAAGTCCGAGCGCCTCAGCCCGGCGGTACGACAGGGCCCGCGCGGTATCCGTCTGCTTTTCCGCCCGCTGACGGAGGGCGGGGATCTTTTCACCCGCATGGAGCTGTGCATCGGTGGCGATCAGCGCCAGTTCGAGCATGACTCCCTGACCGGCACGGTGGTATTTTCTTGCGATCGGGAGGGCGTTCGAAAAATAGGTGCGCGCATTCTCGTACCTGTGCTGGCGGTAAGAGAGTCCTCCCAGCGCGCTCCAGACATCCCCCTGAAGGAGGGGCAGATTGACCCTGTTCAGCGATTCGATGACGCGGGCATAGCTCCGGAATGCGGAATCGAGCTGGCCGGTGTGTTCCTGCCACTGCG
>Ga0335069_10008067_pt1 | contig 15110 bp, 25 predicted proteins | sample Lox_Sample_11_FD_206714 | JGI IMG/M metagenome (GOLD analysis project Ga0335069, IMG submission 206714) | Soil microbial communities from Loxahatchee National Wildlife Refuge, Florida, United States - Lox_Sample_1.1 | ecosystem: Environmental > Terrestrial > Soil > Wetlands | place: USA... | reverse complement strand
TGGCGTAGATCCGGCGGCCGGGGCGCGACACGCGCTCGAGGCCCGACACGATCGGCTCGCCTTCCGGATCGTACTTGAGGCCCACGCGGAGCGCCGGCCGGCCGGCTTCTTCGACCTTCCGGTAGGAACCGATGAAGCCCTCCTGCTCGAGGACCTTCAGGACCTCTTCCTTCAGGCGCGAGGCGGGCACGTCCACGCGGTCGTGGCCGGCGCGCATCGCGTTGCGCAGGCGGGTGAACAGGTCGCTCAGGGAATCGCTCGTCTTCATCGCGTCACCACCTACCAGGAAGCCTTCAGAACGCCCGGGATGTAGCCCATGTTGGCGTTCTGCCGGAAACAGATGCGGCACAGCCCGAACTTGCGGAGGACGCTCCGCGGCCGGCCGCACACGCGGCAGCGCCGGATCGTCCGCGTCATGAACTTCGGCTTCTTCGCCGCCTTGATGCGCATCGCTCGTGTGGCCATAGATCCCTCGGGCTCCTCGTTGCTACTTCGCGAAGGGCATGCCGAGCTCGGTCAGCAGCGCCTTCGCCCGATCGTCGCGGCCCGCCGTCGTGACGATGGTCACGTTCAGGCCCTTCGACTTGTCCGTCTTGGCGTAATCGATCTCCGGGAAGATGAAATGGTCGCGGACGCCCAGCGTGTAGTTGCCGCGCCCGTCGAACGCCTTGCGCGAGACGCCGCGGAAGTCGCGGACGCGCGGCAGGGCGATGTTGATCAGGCGGTCCAGGAACTCCCACATCCGGTCGCCGCGCAGGGTCACCCGCGCGCCGATCGGCATGCCGGTCCGGAGCTTGTACGTCGCGATCGACTTCTTGGCCTTCGTCACGACCGCCCGCTGCCCGGCGATCGCCGAGAGCTCTTCGGCGGCGCCGTCGAGCATCTTCGGGTTGGAGACCGCCTCGCCCAGCCCCATGTTCAGGACGACCTTCTCCACGCGGGGCACCGCCATGGGATTGTCGATGCCGAACTCCTTGCGGAGCGCCGGAGCGACTTCCTTCGCGTACCGTTCTTTCAGTCTGGCTGCCATCGCTTCTTTCCCCGGCCCTTACGCCAGGACCGCGCCGCTCTTCTTGGCGACGCGCTCCGGGTTGCCCTCGTTGTCGCGCCGCCGCCCGATCCGGGTCCGCACGTTGCGGTCCGGGTCGACCAGCATCACGTTCGACACGTGAATCGACGCCTCGCGCTCCGAGATGCCGCCGGCGATGTTTTTCGCCGGGTTCGGGCGCGTGTGGCGCTTGATCATGTTGACGCGTTCGACGATCACCCGGTTCGCCGCGGGGAGGATCCGCAGAATGCGGCCCTGCCGGCCCCGGTCCTTGCCCGCGATGATCACGACCGTGTCGTTCTTCTTCAGCTTCGTCTTCGTCCTGGTCTTCATCACAGCACTTCCGGCGCGAGCGAGATGATCTTCATGAACTTCTTCTCGCGGAGCTCGCGGGCCACCGGGCCGAACACGCGGGTCCCGATCGGCTCGCCTTCGTTGGAGATCAGGACGGCCGCGTTGTCGTCGAACCGGATGTACGAGCCGTCGCGGCGCCGGTGATTGCGGCGCGTCCGCACGATGACCGCGCGGACGACCCGCTTGCCGTGCTTCTCGACGAACGGGGAGTCCGGAGCGCACTCCTTGACCGACGCCGTGATGATGTCGCCGAGGCCGGCGTACTGTCCCGCCGAGCCGCCGCGCATCCGGATGCAGGCGATCTTTCGGGCGCCCGAGTTGTCCGCCACCTCGAGGATGGTTCCCATCTGGATCATCGCGCTCTCCCGGCTATGCCTTCGTCACGATCTCGCGCAGCCGCCAGCGCTTCAACTTCGACAGGGGACGGGTCTCCTCGATGCGGACCCGGTCCCCCACCTTCGCGGCGTTCGACTCGTCGTGCGCGTGGAAGCGGCTCGTGCGCTTGATGGTCCGCGTGTACTCCGCGTGCTGGACGCGGCGCTCCACCTCGACGACGATCGTCTTGTTCATCTTGTCCGAGACCACGCGGCCGATCTTGGTCGCGCGTCCCTTCTTGTCGGTCTTTTCCACCGTCTCGTTCACTTGGCCGCCTCTCCCTTGAGCTCCAGAGCGCGCCGGTAGGTCTTCACGCGCGCCAGGTCGCGGCGCAGGACCCGGAGGCGCGTCGGGTTCTCGAGCTGCCCCGTCGACTTCTGCAGGCGCAGCTTCCAGCTCGCCTCCCGCAGCTCCCTCTCCTTGTCGGCGAGCTCCGCCGCGCCCTGGAGGGCCAGCGTCTCGCGCTCCTTCTTCTTCATCGGATCTCCATCTCGGACGTGCGGGTGACCAGGCGCGTCTTGAGGCCGAGCTTGTCGGCCGCCAGATCGAGGGCTTCCTTGCCCGTCGCGAAGTCGACGCCCTCCATCTCGTAGAGGATCCGGCCCGGCTTCACGACGGCGACCCAGCCCTCGGGAGCGCCCTTGCCCTTGCCCATGCGCGTTTCGGCCGGCTTCTTCGTGTACGGCTTGTCGGGGAAGATCCGGATCCAGATCTTGCCCCCGCGCTTGATGGCGCGGCTCATCGCGATGCGGCCGGCCTCGATCTGCCGCGCGGTGATCCACCCCGGCTCGAGCACCTGCAGGCCCATGTCGCCGAAGGCGAGGTCGCCGCCGCGGTACGCCTTGCCGCGCATGCGGCCGCGCTGCTGCTTCCGGTACTTGACTTTCGAAGGCATCAACATGATTTCGGTCCCGTTAGGCCGCCGGCTTGCGCCGGTTCTTGGCCTTGTGCTGCTCGCCGCGGTAGATCCAGACTTTCACGCCGATCTTCCCGTAGGTCGTGTTGGCCTCGGCGAACCCGTAGTCGATGTCCGCCTTGAGGGTGTGGAGCGGCAGCCGCCCCTCCTGGTACCACTCCGACCGGGCGATCTCGGCGCCGTTGAGCCGGCCCGCGCACCGGATCTTGATCCCCTGAGCGCCGAAGCGGAACGCCGACTCGATGCCCTTTTTCATCGCGCGCCGGAACGCGACCCGGCGCTCGAGCTGCATCGCGATCGACTCGGCGACGAGCTGGGCGTCGGTCTCCGGACGCTGGATCTCGATGATGTTGACGTGGACCTCCGTGTTGGTCCGCTTCTGAAGCTCGTCGCGAAGCTTGTCCACTTCGGCGCCGCGCTTGCCGATGATGATCCCGGGCCGCGACGTCTGGATGTTGACCTTCAGCTTTCCGGCGAAGCGCTCGATGTCGATCTCGGAGACGCCGGCGTGCGACAGGCGGCGCTTCAGCTCCTGGCGCAGCTTCAGGTCGTCGTGAAGGAACTTGATGTAGTCCTTCTCCGAGAACCAGCGCGAGTGCCAGGTCCGGTTGAAGCCCAGGCGGAACCCGTAGGGGTGAACTTTCTGGCCCATCGTCTACACCTCGTCCGAGAGTTCGATCGTCACGTGGCTCTTGCGGTGGAGAACCCGGTACGCGCGGCCCATCGGCGCCGGGCGAACCCGCCGCTCCTGGGGCCCCTTGTCCACCGTGATGCGCCGGACGACGAGGGTGTCGACGTCCAGGTGCGCCTCTTTCTGTTCCGCGTTGGCCACGGCCGAGCGCAGCGTCTTCAGCAGATCGCGCGCCGCGGCCTTCTTCGCCAGGCGCAGGATCGCGACGGCGTCGTTGACCTTCTTGCCGCGCACGAGGTCGGCGACCAGCCGCACCTTCTGCGCGGAGCCCTTCATGTACCGGAGCCTGGCCGTTGCCTTCATGACCGCTTATCCCTTCGGCGCCGCCGGGGCAGCGCCCGGAGCCGCCTTGGGCGCCGCGCCCGGAGCGCCCGGCGCGCCGGCGACCGCCGCCCCGGCCTCGGCGGCCTTCTTGCCGCCGTGCCCCTTGAAGATCCGCGTCGGGGCGAACTCGCCGAGCTTGTGCCCGACCATGTTCTCGGCGACGTACACCGGGATGAATTTGCGGCCGTTGTGGACGGCGATCGTGTGCCCGACCATGTCCGGGATGATCGTCGAGCGGCGCGACCAGGTCTTCACGACCTTCTTCTCGCGCGACGTGTTGAGCGCGGCCACCTTCTTCATGAGGTGGTCGTCCACGAACGGGCCCTTCTTGATGGAACGCGACATCGTTTACGCCTTCGACTTGCGGCGCCGGACGATGAAATCGTCGGTCCGCTTGTTGTTGCGGGTCTTCATGCCCTTCGTCTTCCAGCCCCACGGCGAGGTCGGGTGGCGTCCGCCGGACGTCTTGCCTTCGCCGCCGCCCATCGGGTGGTCGACCGGGTTCATCGAGACGCCGCGGTTGTGCGGGCGCCAGCCGAGCCACCGGTTGCGGCCGGCCTTGCCGATCGAAACGTTCTCGTGCTCGAGGTTGCCGACCTGGCCGATGGTGGCGTAGCACTCGATGTGGACCTCGCGCACCTCGCCCGAGGGCAGGCGCACCTGCGCGTAGGCGCCCTCCTTGGCCATCAGCTGCGCGGCGGCGCCCGCCGAGCGCACGAGCTGGCCGCCCTTGCCCCGCGTCAGCTCGATGTTGTGGATCGTGGTGCCGAGGGGGATCGCTCTGAGCGGCAGGGCGTTGCCCGGGACGATGTCCGCGGTCGGGCCCGACACCACCTTCGCGCCGACCTCGAGCCCGTTGGGCGCGAGAATGTAGCGCTTCTCGCCGTCGGCGTAGTGGAGCAGCGCGATCCGCGCCGTCCGGTTCGGGTCGTACTCGATCGAGGCGACCTTCGCCGGCACGTCCACCTTGTCGCGGCGGAAATCGATGATGCGGTAGAGCCGCTTGTGCCCGCCGCCCATGAAGCGGCTGGTCTGCCGGCCCTGGCTGTTGCGGCCGCCGGTTCCGCGCAGTCCGACCGTGAGGCTCTTCTCCGGCCGAACGGCCGAGAGCTCCTGGAAGTCGGGCATCGTCTGGAAACGACGTCCGGCCGACGTGGGTTTGAACTTCTTGACTGCCATCACACGCCCTCGAAGAACTCGATCTTTTGATCCGGCGCGAGCCGGACGTAGGCCTTCTTCCAGGCCTTCCGCTGGCCGACGAATCGGCCCATGCGCTTCCACTTACCCTGGCGATTGGCGACCCGGACGTCCACGACCTTGACCCCGAAGAGCTTCTCGACCGCGCGCGCGACCTCGATCTTGTTGGCGGACCGGGCGACCTCGAAGCACACCGTGTTCGAGGCCTCCTTCAGGCGCGTGGCCTTCTCCGTGATCAGGGGACGGCGGATCGTGTTCTGCGGCAACATCACTCGCCTCCCAGCGTCTGCACCATGCGCGTCATCGCCTGCTGCGAGAGAACGACCGTGCCGTGCGCGAGCACGTCGTAGGCGTTGACGCCGAGCGCGTCGACGAGCTTCCAGGCCTTCACGTTGCGCGAGGCGCGCGCGAAGCTCGCGTTGTCGCGCGAGTCGACGAACAGGGCCTTACCCTCGATGCCGAGCTTCCCGACCGCGGCGACGAGGTCCTTCGTCTTCGCGCTCGAAACCTCGAGGCGGTCGATCACCAGGATCCGCTCCTCGGCCAGCCTCTTCGAGAGGACCGCCTTCAGCGCGTTCTTCTTCTGGCGCACCGAGATCGCCTGGGCGTAGGACCGGGGCACGGGGCCGTGGACCGTGCCGCCGTGCCGGTGGATCGGCGGCCGCCCGCCGCCCTGCCGGGCGCGTCCCGTGCCCTTCTGCTTGAAGGGCTTCTTGCCCGAGCCCGAGACTTCCGAGCGCACCTTGGTCTTGTGCGTCCCGGCCCGCAGGCCGGCGAGGTGGGCCTTCACGACCTCCCACACCAGGTGCTTGCGGTACGGATAGTCGAAGACGCCGGCGGGCAGCGAGACCTCGCCCACCTGCTCCTTCTTCCAGTTGAAGACGGGAATCTTGGCCATGCTCATGCCTTCTTCGCGAAGCTCGAGCGGACGATCTTGACGATCGCGTTCCGGGCCCCCGGCACCGGGCCGCTCAAGTAGAGGAGGTTCTTCTCGGCGTCCACGCGCACCACGACGATGTTCTTCGTCGTCGCCTGGCGGCCGCCCAGACGCCCCGAGGAACGCGTCCCCGGATAGACGCGGGAGGGAAATGCCGACGGCCCGATCGAGCCGGGCGCGCGGTGAAACATCGAGCCGTGTGTGGCCGCACCGCCCCGGAAGCCGTGGCGCGCGACGACGCCCATGAAGCCCTTGCCCTTGGACGTCCCGAGGACGTCCACGTGGTCGTTCTCGGCGAACGCGTCGCAGAGAATCTTGTCGCCCGGCTTGAACTCGTCGCCCTTGTCGGCGCGGACCTCCATGAGCGTCCGCATGGGCGCGACGCCGGCCTTGTCGAACCGGCCCTTCGCGGCCTTGTTCGCCCGGCGGTCCGGACGCGACCCGACGAAGCCGATCTGGAGGGCGTCGTAGCCGTCCTTGTCGGCCGTCTTCTTCTGGACCACGAGGCAGGGCCCAGCCTGCACGACCGTGACCGGCACGACCGTGCCGTCCGCCGTGAAGATCTGGGTCATCCCCACTTTTTTCCCGATGATGCCGTGTACGGCCATAGCTCGCTCGCTTGACTCTTACTTGCCGAAGGCCTTGATCTCGACGTCGACGCCCACCGGAAGCTCGAGCTTCATGAGGGCGTCGACCGTCTGGGACGTCGGCTCGAGGATGTCGAGCAGACGCTTGTGCGTGCGCATTTCGAACTGCTCGCGCGACTTCTTGTCGACGTGCGGCGAACGGTTGACCGTGTAGCGGGAGATGGCCGTCGGCAGCGGAATCGGTCCCGCGACCTTGGCCCCGGTCCGCCGCGCCGTATCGACGATCTCGCTCGCCGACTGGTCGAGGATCCGGTAGTCGAAGGCCTTGAGCCGGATCCGGATTTTGTCGTTCTTCATGTGCTTATCGCCCGCTCGCAGTTAAGGACGCCACTCTCTCTGTGCTCACTACTCGAGGATTTCGACGATGGTTCCGGCGCCGACGGTGCGGCCGCCCTCGCGGATGGCGAAGCGCAGTCCCTTCTCCATCGCGATCGGCGTGATCAGGTTGATCTCCAGGTTCACGTTGTCCCCCGGCATCACCATCTCCACGCCCTTGGGCAGCTGCGCCGTCCCCGTCACGTCCGTCGTCCGGAAGAAAAACTGCGGCCGGTACCCGTTGAAAAACGGCGTGTGCCGCCCGCCCTCTTCCTTCGTCAGGATGTACGCCTGCGCCGTGAACTTCAGGTGCGGCGTGATCGAGCCCGGCTTGGCGCACACCTGCCCGCGCTCCACGTCCTTGCGCTCCGTGCCACGCAGCAGCAGACCCACGTTGTCCCCGGCCTGCCCCTGATCCAGCAGCTTCCGGAACATCTCCACACCCGTCACGACCTTCTTCTGCGTCGGACGGATCCCCACGATCTCCACTTCCTCCCCGACCTTCACGATCCCGCGCTCGACGCGCCCCGTCACCACCGTCCCGCGCCCCGAGATCGAGAACACGTCCTCGATCGGCATCAGGAAATCCTTGTCGATCGCACGCTCCGGAACCGGTATGTACGCGTCCACCGCGTCCATCAGCTCCAGAATGCACTTGGCCTCCGGCGAGTTCGGATCCGCCGACTCCCCGGCCTTCAACGCCGAGCCCTTCACGATCGGAATCTTGTCCCCCGGAAACCCGTACGACGTCAAAAGCTCCCGCACCTCCAGCTCCACAAGCTCCAAGAGCTCCGGGTCGTCCACCATGTCCGTCTTGTTCAAAAACACCACGATGAACGGCACCCCGACCTGGCGCGCCAGCAGAATGTGCTCCCGCGTCTGCGGCATCGGCCCGTCGGCCGCCGACACCACCAGAATCGCCCCGTCCATCTGCGCCGCCCCCGTGATCATGTTCTTCACGTAGTCCGCGTGACCGGGACAGTCCACGTGCGCGTAATGACGCTTGTCCGTCGCGTACTCCACGTGCGCCGTGTTGATCGTGATCCCCCGCGCCTTCTCCTCCGGCGCGTTGTCGATCTGGTCGTACGCCTTCGCCGTCGCCAAACCCTTCTTCGACAAAATCAACGTGATCGCCGCCGTCAACGTCGTCTTCCCGTGATCCACGTGCCCAATCGTCCCAATGTTCACGTGCGGCTTGCTGCGATCGAACTTCTCTTTAGCCATTTCCTCTCATCCTCGACTGTGCCTCGACTCCCACCACTTTGGAGCCCACGACCAGGATTGAACTGGTGACCTCGTCCTTACCAAGGACGTGCTCTACCAACTGAGCTACGTGGGCGCTCTCGACGCCGTGAGACGCGAGACGTAAAACGTGAAACGACGGCTTCGCCGGCGCCCGCTTCGTTCGGATTTCCACGCCTTACGTCTTACCTCTCGGTCTCTCGCTCATGGAGCGGGAGACGGGATTCGAACCCGCGACCAACAGCTTGGAAGGCTGTGACTCTACCCCTGAGTTACTCCCGCGCTCGTACGCCTCGTCCTCGGTCAATGGTGGGCAGTGAAGGATTCGAACCTCCGTAGCGCGAAGCGCGGCAGATTTACAGTCTGCTGCCATTAACCACTCGGCCAACTGCCCGAGCTCTCACGAGATCCACCGGAAAGAACTTGCCGCCCCGGGGCTGCTTCCATCTGGAGCCGGCGATGGGAGTCGAACCCGCAACCTTCCGATTACAAATCGGGTGCTCTACCGTTGAGCTACGCCGGCGAAAAAACTCGGAGCGGAGACTTCGCGGTCCCCCATCCACTAGACCGGCATTCAAAGAGCACACCCATCCCCACCGGCGTGAACCGCGGAGTCTAGCAGCCGCAACCTACTCGATCAAGACCTCTTTTGCGGCCTGTCGGACCGCTGGCGCATGGCCTCGTAGCCGGCCGCCGAGGCGGCCGTCGAGACGTTCAGGGAGGCGAGCTTGCCCTTCATCGGGAGGCGGGCGAGCTGGTCGCAGCCCTCCCGGACGAGGCGCCGGATTCCCTTGCCCTCGGCCCCGAGGACCAGGGCCAGGTCGCCCCGGAGGTCCAGATCGAAGACGTCCTTCCCGGCCGGGTCGAGGCCGATCACCTGAAACCCTTCATTCTTAAGGTGATCGACGAATCGGCGCAGGTTCCTGGCCCGGTAGATCGCGACCCGCTCGACTGCCCCGGCCGAGCTTCGGGAAACCGTCTCCGAAAGGGGCGCCGATCCGCGTTCCGGAACCACGACTCCTGCCCCCAGCGCATCGGCCACCCTCAGGACGGCCCCGAGGTTGTGGGGATCCTGAACCTCGTCCAGGACGAACAGGAACCGGCTGCCCCGGGTCCCCTCCACGGCCTGCTCCTCCCCCCGGTACTCGCGGACGGCCAGCCGCGCCACGACGCCCTGGTGGGAGTTGCCGGCGAGCTGGTCGAGCGACCGCCGGGGCCCGTACCGCACCGCGACGCCGTTCTCCCGGCAGAGATGCTTCAAGTCGTTGACCCGCCGATCCCGACGGTCCGCGTCGAAGAGAACCCATTCGATCTCCCGCGGCCGGGCGCGGACGGCCTCTTCGACCGGGTGGAGGCGCGACAGGATCATTCGGGCGGCGAGGTCAGGAGCACGACCGCCATCGCCGCGACCCCTTCGCCGCGGCCGGGAAAGCCCATCTTGTTGGTGCTCGTACCGCGGACGTTGATCGCGTCGGCGTCGATCCCGAGGATCTCGGCGATCCGATCCCGGATCTTCGCGGCGTGCGGCGCGATCCGCGGCGCCTCGGCCACGACGACGGCGTCGATGTTGCCGATCACGAGGAACTTGTCGCGCGCGAGGTCCTGAGCGCGCTCGAGGAAGCGGGCGCTGTCGGCGCCCTTCCACCGGGGGTCGCTCGGCGGAAAGTGGTCGCCGATCGAGCCCTGACCGGCGGCGCCGAGGATCGCGTCCGTGATGGCGTGCAGGAGCGCGTCGCCGTCCGAATGCCCTTCGAGGCCGACGCCGTGCGGGATCACCACGCCGCCCAGGCGCAGGTCGCCGGCCAGAGCGAAAGGGTGGGCGTCGAATCCGAGGCCGACCCGAATCTTCATCGTTGCCTCCGCGCCAGGATCGCCTCGGCCAGCTCGAGGTCTTCCGGCGTCGTGATCTTGAAGGTCCGGCGGGACACCGGCACGACGGCGACCGGATCGCCCCGCCTCTCGCACAGGGCCGCCTCGTCGGTGGCCTCCTCGCCCGAGGCGAGCGCGCGCCGCAGGACCGACGCCCGGAAGGCCTGCGGTGTGGCGGCGCCGTACAGCGTCGAACGATCGACGGTCTCGACGATCCGGCCGTCCGCGACCCGCTTGATCGTGTCCACGACCGGCACGGCGGCGATGGCCGCGCCCGTCTCCGCGGCCGCCCTCAGCACGGCCTCGATCTCCTCGGCCGAGAGAAAGGGCCGCGCCGCGTCGTGGATGACGACGACGTCGTCGTCCGCCGGCGCCAGCGCGTCGAACCCGTTCCGCACCGACGCCGCGCGCGTCTCCCCGCCGGAGACGACCCGGCCGAAGTTTCCGACGACCCGGGAGAAGTCCTCGAGGCGATCCGGCGGCGCCGTGACGACGACGCGGGAGAACCGCACGGCCCGAAACGCCTCGAGGGTCCAGGCGAGCAACGGGCGGCCATTCAGCGGCACGAGCGCCTTCGGGTCGGCACGGCCCAGTCGCGAGCCGGATCCGGCGGCAACGATCAGCAGCAGCGCCGCCACGTCAGACGGCCAGGATCTCCTGCTCCTTCGCCTTCAGCAGGTCGTCGACTTCCTTGATCTTCCTGTCGGTGAGCTTCTGAGACTCTTCCAGGCCGCGGCGCTCGTCGTCTTCCGAGATTTTCTTGTCCTTGAAGAGCTTCTTGATCTTGTCGTTCCCCTCGTGGCGGTAGCGGCGGATCTCGACGCGCGCCTCCTCGGCCATGTGATGCGCCTTCTTGGCGAGGTCCTTGCGCCGGTCCTCGGTCAGCGACGGAATGGGGACGCGCACGACCTTGCCGTCGGACTGCGGGTTCAGGCCGAGCTCCGACTTGCGGATCGCCCGCTCGATCTCGGCGGCCATCTTCGGATCCCAGGGCGTCGCCACGATGAGCGTCGGGTCGGGAACGGACAGGTTGGCCACCTGGTTGATCGGAACGTCGGACCCGTAGGCCGAGACGAGGATGCCGTCGAGCATCCCGAGGTTCGCGCGGCCGGTCCGCAGCGTCTTGAATCGGTCCTTCAGCGCCGCGATCGCGTCGCTCATCTCCTGGTCGATGTCCTTGAGCTCCTGCCTCATGCCTCTTGCTCCCCGGCGGTGACCAGCGAGCCGATGTCCTCGCCGAGCACCACGCGCTGGATGTTGCCCTTGACCTTGAGATTGAAGACCTTGATCGGGATCCCGTTCTCCATGCAGAGCGCCACGGCCGCCGCGTCCATGACCTGGAGCCCGGCCTCGAGCGCCTGCCGGTACGTCAGCGTCTTCAGGAAGTTGGCGCGGGGGTCGACGTCCGGGTTGGCGTCGTAGACGCCGTCCACTTTCGTCGCCTTCAACAGCACGTCGGCGTGCATCTCGTTGGCCCGCAGCGCGGCGGCCGAGTCGGTCGTGAAGAACGGGTTCCCCGTGCCGGCGACGAAAAGGACGACGCGCCCTTTTTCGAGATGACGGAGCGCGCGCCGGCGGATGAACGGTTCGGCGATCTGCCGGATCTCGACCGCCGACATCAGCCGCGTCGTGACGCCGCGCTTCTCGAGGGCATCCTGGAGCGCGAGCCCGTTGATCACGGTGGCGAGCAGGCCCATGTGGTCGCCGGCGACCCGGTCGATTCCCTGCGCCGCCGCCGACACACCGCGGATGATGTTGCCGCCGCCGAGGACGACCGCGGTCTGGATGCCGAGGCGGTGCACGTCGCGGATCTCGTCGGCGAGCCGGGCGACCACGTCCGGCGCGATGCCGAACCTCTGGTCCCCCATCAGCGCCTCGCCCGAGAGCTTCAGGAGAATCCGACGGTAGATGGGCAGATCGGACATCGAGGCGGGATTATCTACGATCCGCCGCCGCCCGCGCGAACCGGGAAAACCTAGGCCGCCTCTTCGGCTCCGCGCCCCAGGCCCTCGCCCAGCTTGAACCGGACGAAGCGCAGCTCGAGCGCGCCCTTGCCCCCCCGCTCGACGATGATCTGGCCGACCGTCTTGTCGGGGTCCTTCACGAAGGGCTGCTCGACGAGTACGGCCTCCTGGTAGAACTTTTCGACTTTGCCGTCGGCGATGCGCTCGACGACGTTGGCGGGCTTTCCGGCCGCGGCCGCCTGGGCGCGCGCGATTTCCCGCTCGGTGGCGAGGATTTCGGCCGAGACCTCCGAACGGGCCGCAAACCGCGGGTCGGATGCCGCGATGTGCATCGCGAGGTCCTTGCCGAGGGCTTCGTCGCCGCCCGGGACGCCGACGAGCACGCCGATGCGGCCGTTGCCGTGGATGTAGCTCGCGAACCGTTCGCTCGGACGGGGAACCAGCCGCGCGAAGCGGCGGACCTGGATGTTCTCCTTGAGCGTCGCGATCAGCTGGGTGACGGCGTCGCCCACCGTCTCGCCGGCCGGCCAGGAGAGCTTCGAGAGCTCCGCCACGTCGCCCGAACGCGTGTCGCCGAAGGCGTCGTGCGCGGCGATCCGGTCGGCCAGCTTCTCGGCAAAGTTGCGGAAATCCTCGGTCCGGGCCACGAAATCCGTCTCGCAGTTGACCTCGACGAGCACCGCGCCCTTGACGGTCACGTGCGCGACCACGAGGCCTTCGGACGCGGCGCGCCCCGCCTTGGAGGCGGCGGCCGCGAGCCCCTTCTTGCGGAGGATCTTCTTGGCCTCCTCGAAGTCGCCCTGCGCCTCGACGAGGGCCTTCTTGCAATCCATCATTCCGGCGCCCGTTTCGGTGCGCAGGTCGGACACGAGCTTGGACGAGATTTCCGCCATGATTCCCCTCTGACCGCGGGCGCGGCGCCAAAGGTCAGGCCGCCTGCCTGCCTCCGGCCGCCGGCTCCCGCTTCCTGAAATTACGACGCGTCGGCGACGACGGCCGTCTGCGACAGCTCGGGCGTCCGGGGACGCTCCTCCGCCGACGGCTCTTCGGATCCCTCGCGCTCCCCGTGGGCGTGCAGCCCTTCGAGGACCGCGTCCGCCACTTTCGAGGCGAACAGGCGGATCGCGCGGATCGCGTCGTCGTTGCCCGGGATGACGTGATCCACGAGGTCCGGGTCGCAGTTGGTGTCGACCACCGCGACCACCGGGATGCCGAGGATGTTCGCTTCCTTGACCGCGATGTACTCCTGCTTGGGATCGATCACGAAGAGCGCGTCGGGAAGCTCGTCCATCTCCTTGATGCCCGTCAGGTTCTTTTCGAGCTTCTCCTTCTCCCGTTCGAGCCGCAGCCGCTCCTTCTTGGTGAGGTTCTCGTTGTCACCCTGCGCGAGGATGCCTTCGATCTCCTTCAGCCGGTGGATGGACTTGCGGATGGTGGAGAAGTTGGTCAGCGTGCCGCCGAGCCACCGGGTGTTCACGTAGAACATGCCGCAGCGGCTGGCCTCCTCGTAGATCGCATCCTGGGCCTGGCGCTTCGTGCCGACGAACAGCAGGTTCTTGCCCGCGGCGGCAAGGTCGGTCACGAACTTCGAGGCTTCTTTGAACTGCTTCAGCGTCTTCTGCAGGTCGATGATGTAGATCCCGTTGCGCTTGCCGAAGATGAACTTCTTCATCTTCGGGTTCCAGCGCTTGGTCTGGTGACCGAAGTGGACGCCAGCCTCGAGCAGTTCCTTCATGGAAATAGATGCCAGATCACACCTCCGTTTCTTGAGTCGTAAGCCTCAGCGCTTCGAGAACTGGAACCGTGCCCGCGCCCCGCGCTGGCCGTACTTCTTGCGTTCCTTCATCCGCGGGTCGCGCGTCAGGAAGCCTTCCTTCTTCAGCTTCTTGCGCAGCTCCAGGTTGTACTCGGTCAGCGCGCGCGAAATGCCGTGGCGGATCGCTCCGGCCTGGCCCGAGGGACCGCCGCCGGCGACGCTCACGTGGATGTCGAACTTCTCCGCCGTCTCCGACGCGAGGAGCGGCTGCTTGATGACCATCTTCAGAACGTTGTTCGGAAAGTAGTCGTCGAGGGGCCGCTTGTTGACCGTGATGGCCCCGGTCCCGGGGACGAGACGGACGCGCGCCATCGACGTCTTGCGGCGACCGACGGCTCTGTGCTGAATGTCGACTGCTGCCAAGGCTCCTCCGGCTTACTTTCCGCCCCGGGCGGCGGAGACTTTCAACGGACGAGGCTGCTGCGCCTCGTGGGGATGCTTCGCACCGCGGTACACCTTGAGCTTCTTGAACTGCTTCCGGCCGAGCTTGGTCTTCGGCAGCATGCCGCGGACGGCTGCCTCGATCATGCGCTCGGGGTACTTCGCCTGGATCTCCTTGGCCGCGACCGTCCGGAGGCCGCCGGGGTACCCGGTGTGGCGGCGGTAGACCTTCGCGTCGAGCTTCACGCCGGTCAGCCTGACCTTGTCCGCGTTCGTCACGACGACGAAGTCGCCCGTGTCGAGGTGCGGCACGTAGCTGGCCCGATGCTTCCCGATCAGGACCTTCGCCACGCGCGTCGCGAGCCGGCCCAGAACCTCGCCCGAGGCATCCACCACGAACCAGGCGCGGCGGGCGTCGGCTGCAGAAACTTGTTCGCCAGAAGCCATTCTCAAACCCCTAATTCAGCTCTTTCAAGGTGACCCGCGCCGCCGCGGGCTTGGACAGACCCCTCCCGGGAGGGCGCGTAAGAATACGTAAGGACCCCCGGGCTGTCAACCGGGGGCTCCGTCAGCCCCGCGGCTGGAGCTTGCGTGCCCCCGGTGGGGGCAGGTCGGGCGCGACCGGCAGGGCCGGGACCGGCGACAGGCCGAAAGTCTTGGCCAGGAAGGTCGCCATCGGCCCTCGCAGAACCGGGAGCGCCGGGCAGTAGTTGCCGCCGCCACAACCCGCCGTGATCTGTTCGTTGGCCAGCTGCTCGATCCAGTTCGCGTACTGGCTCGGGCAGGGCACGTCGAGGAAGAGCCCCGAGCAGCCGGGCGGCACAAAGGCCGACCCGTGCTCCGTCTTGAGCAGGAAGACGGCCATCTGCTGGCGCGTCACCGAGGCGCTCGGGCAGTAGTTCCCCCCGCCGCAGCCCGCCGTGATCCCCTCGTTGGCCAGCGCCTCGACCCAGTCCGTGAAGGGACCCGGGCACGGCGTGTCGCCGAAGAGCCCGACGCAGGCCGGCGGGACGTAGCTCGAGCCGTGTTCCGCC
>Ga0335069_10008066_pt1 | contig 15111 bp, 6 predicted proteins | sample Lox_Sample_11_FD_206714 | JGI IMG/M metagenome (GOLD analysis project Ga0335069, IMG submission 206714) | Soil microbial communities from Loxahatchee National Wildlife Refuge, Florida, United States - Lox_Sample_1.1 | ecosystem: Environmental > Terrestrial > Soil > Wetlands | place: USA: Florida... | reverse complement strand
AGGTTTGAGGCGTGCTGACGGCCAGGCAGGTCAGGACACGCATGACGCACGCGGCTGGCTGCTTTATGTACGCGGCCCGGATGGCGTGGGGGATAATGGGGCCATGCGCCGGCTGCTTCTCCTCGGCCTCCTGCCCGCGTTGTTGGCGGCGGCAGACCACTGGGTGAAGTTCGCCGCGGGACCCTTCGAAGTGTACACGGATGCGGATCCACAGGCGGGCCGCGAAACGCTGCGGGGGATCGAGGAGTTCCGCCACGCGGTGGCGGAGACCGTGGGTATCCAGGATCCCGGCACGCCGGCGCCCGTGCGAATCCTGGTCTTCAAGAGCCTAAAGGGCAGGAGCGTACCCGCGCCCATGGCGGAGGGCCGCGGCTGTTACAGCATCGCTCTCGCCGAGAAGGAGCGTGTTCCCGCCGAAGCCTACGCGGCGCTTACCAGGATGTTTCTGGACGTCAATACGAGCCGCATGCCCGTGGCGATTGAGCGCGGCCTGGTGGAGTTTTTCTCCAGGTTCGATGAGGCGGGGGCTCACTGGATGGCGGCGCCGCCGCCGCGTCCGGATCTGGATTGGGCGCGCGTGCATCTGCTGATGTCGGACGCCTCCTACGGCGGCAAGCTCTCCGTGCTGCTATTCAACTTGCGTCAGGGCGTGGCGGAGGAAGACGCGTACCGCAACGCGTTCGGCAAGTCGAAGGCGGAGATGGAAGCGGCGGCGGAGAGGCATCTGGCGGCGGGGGGATTCGCGGCGGTCCCGCTGCAGGGCTTCTCGCTCGGCGCCAAGGATCTCGCGGAGAAGCCGGTCTCGGACGCGGAGGCTCGGCTGGTGCGCGCGGACCTGCTGGACAATTCCTCGGTGGCCGAGTACCGGGATCTGATGAACAGCGGCCGCATGATCGCTGAAGCGCAGGAGGGCCTGGGCCTGATGGCGCTGCGCGGCGGCCGCAAGGACGAAGCGCGGGAGCATTTCGCCGCGTCCCTGGCGGCCGGGACGTCCAGCGCGCGCTGCTATCTGGAATACGCCAAGCTCGAGCCGGACAACGCCAAGGCCAGCGATGCGCTGCTGCGCGCCGTGAGCCTGAACCCGAAGCTGGGCGAGCCGTTCGCGCTGCTGGCGGAACGGGAAACGGACCCGCAGAAGCGGGCGGCGCATTGGAAGGCGGCCGCGGAGCGGGATCCGCGCAACGCATCGTATTGGAAGTCGCTGGCGGAGAGCGAACTAGCCGTTCACGATTTCGACGGGGCGGGAAAAGCCTGGAGCTCCGCTGAGCAGGCGGCCACGGAGCCGGCGGACCGGGAGAAATTCCATGTGGCCCGGCTGGCTATTGAAGGCCAGCGGCGCGAATACGAAGAGGCCGAGCGCAAAAGGCAGGCGGAGGAGGATGCGCGTGACTTGGAAAACCTCAAGGCCCAGGCGCGCGCCGAAGTTCATGCCTTGGAAGCCAAGGCGAACGGAGGGGTGGAAAAACCCGATCCCAACGCCGTGCCGTGGTGGGACGGACCCAACGCCCCCGGGAACGTAACGGGGTTGCTCAGGCAGGTGGATTGCCTAGGCGCGCAGGCGCGCCTGACCGTGGTGCGGGACGACCACAAGACGGTGAAGCTTCTGATTGTGGACCCGAGCAAGGTGGCCATTGACGGCCCGGGGCAGATATCGCTCGGATGCGGCGCGCGCAAGGGGCAGCGCGTAACTATCCAATACGTACCCAAGGAGAATGCGCGCCTCGGAACCTCCGGCGAGGTGGCGTCGATCCGGCTTCAGTGACCGGCGCGGCCGCGGGGTTCCGCGCTTTGTGCGAATTTCCCCTGCCGCCGGTGGCTTCCTCGGGCCGGCCCACTGGCTTGGCGGCGCGCGGTTCTCGGGAAAATGCGCCAGGGCTGTGGATTCTAGGGGTTACATATCGCCGGCTGGGGTCGCGGCCGACAGCCGGAGCATCCCGGGAAAGCGCCAAGAAGGGCGGCGGGACGCGCAACAGTGTATAATGATTGTGGCATTCGTGTCTCGATTTTCGCTTGTCAACGGAGGGGTTGCGTGAGTATACCCGCAGCCCCTTTTTGCTATAGAGCCTTCGGACCGGATCCATCTTAAGTAACGAAAAGAGAAGGAACAGAAGCAGATGAAAGAAAAAGGTACGGTGAAGTGGTTTAACGCAGCCAAGGGCTACGGCTTTATCCAGCGGGAAAACGGAGAGGACGTCTTCGTGCATTTCTCGGCGATTCAATCGCAGGGCTACCGCACTCTGGACGAAGGCTCGCGAGTTGAATTCGAGGTGACGAAAGGGCCCAAGGGTCTGCAGGCGACCAACGTCACGGCGGCCTGACGATTCGAGCGGACCGGAGAAACGGCTCTCCGGTCCGCAAAATCCTCCGGAGGTTTATGAGCAAAGAGGACAGCATTGAAGTAACCGGCACCGTAAAAGAGAAGTTTCCCAGCGGATTGTTCAGCGTGGAACTCGAACATGAGCGATTGGTTCTGGCCCATCTGGCCGGCAGGCTGCGGCGCAATCGAATTCGCGTCCTGGCCGGCGACAAAGTCACTTTGGAACTCTCTCCATACGACTTGACCAAGGGCAGAATTACCTTCCGGCACCGCTAAATCCGGACGCCTTCCCCATCAGGATTACCATTGACCGACGAAATGTATGAATACGTACATTTCAGCGCCCCATTCCCATGTTAAAACGGACCTAAGGTTAGGGAAGTTTCCCGACGCTCGTCAGCCCTATCTAAGTGCTTGGTTTTAAAGGGAAAATCTGAACTCTATGAGGGATGGGGAACCCGCCGAGAGAGGCCCGCGCAAGGGGAGTTCGCGCAGCCGTCCCGCTATAATCAAATCGGAGATTGCGGTGGAGAAGCCAAGAAACACTCAGGGCAGGGGGAAAAAGCAGGCGCTCGACCCAATTGAGGACCTCGCTGGGTTGCTGTCCCGCAAGGTGATTGGCCAGCCGGCAGCCACCAAGCTCATTATTCCCTACATTCACATGTTCCAGGCAGGACTGGCGCCGGAGGGGCGGCCCGTCGGCGTGTTTCTGCTGCTTGGCCCAACCGGCACGGGGAAGACGAAGACCGTGGAAGCGCTTGCCGAATTATTGCACGGCAGCGAGAAGAACGTCCTGAAGATCGACTGCGGCGAATTTCAAATGGAGCATGAAGTCGCCAAGCTGATCGGGGCGCCACCCGGATACCTGGGCCACCGCGAGACGCAGCCGATGCTGACGCAGCAGAAGCTCGCCTCGGTAACAACGGAACGCTGCAGCCTGTCGTTGGTGCTCTTCGACGAGATTGAGAAGGCCGCGCCTTCCATGGCGCGCCTGCTGTTGGGCGTTCTGGACAAGGGCATCCTGCGGCTGGGCGACAACACCACGGTGAACTTCGACAAAAGCCTGGTGTTCCTGACCAGCAACCTGGGCGCGCGCGACATGATGCGCGAGATCAACCCCGATTTCGGATTCCAATCCGTGGCGGAGAAGGTTCGCCCGGATCTGACCTCCAAACTGCAAAGCATCGGGCTGGCGGCGGTGAAGAAGCGCTTCTCCCCGGAGTTCGTCAACCGCATCGACAGCATCATCACCTACCAGCCGCTCTCGACGGAGGCGCTTTCCTCCATCCTCGATTTGCAGATGACGGACCTGCAGAGCCACGTGAATACGCGGCTGGGGAACCGGTCTTTCACCCTGGACATCACGGAGTCCGCGCGCCAGTTTCTGCTGGAGAAGGGATGCAGCCGGGAGTTCGGGGCGCGCGAGTTGAACCGCACCATTCATCGTTTTCTGACGCAGCCGCTGGCTACTCTGGTAGCCACGAACCAGATCGGCGCGGGGGCGCGTGTGCTGGTGGAGGTGTCCGCGAATGGAGAGCGCCTGAGCATTCGCTCGCAGGCGCCCGAACCCGTCGCCGGTTCGGCCAACCCGGCTGTGATGCTGGTGGACGACAACCGCGACCTGTTGCACTTCCTCGAACGGCTGATGGCGGATGCGGGCTGGACGCTCTACACGGCGGAATCCGCCACCGATGCCAAGCGCTTGATGGCCCAGCACAAGCTGGACGCGGCGCTGCTCGACTACATGCTGCCGGACGGCAACGGCGTGGAACTGGGCGTGGAGTTTCTGCAATCCTCACCGGGCGCGCTGGTGATCGTCATGACCGGCACCATTCTTCCGCCGGAGGAAGAAGCGCTCTGCGAGGAGCACAACTTCCCGGTGCTCCGTAAGCCCTTCCTGGCGTCGGACGTGATGAGCCAGATTCGGGCCCGGCTTGGCGCGGCTAACGCCACAAGCAAACCGTAATCCGCGCGCCGCAGGGGTAAAATATCCCGCATGGCGCGCGTGCTATTGATCCACTGGAACGCTTCCGAAGCCGCGGAACGCGCCGGGCGTTTGCGCGATGCCGGCTTCGACGCATACTCTTTTTCCGGGCCGGGCGGCGCAGCTTTTCGGGCTTTGGCTGAGCAACCGCCAGACGCCATCGTCATCGACCTGAGCCGGCTGCCCTCCCACGGCAGCGCCGTTGGCATTGCCTTTCGCCAGCGCAAATCGACGCGATTGCTTCCGCTGGTATTCCTGGAAGGCGATCCGGAGAAGACCGCCAGGATACGCGATTTGCTGCCGGATGCTACCTACACGTCCTGGCCCAAGATAAGCGCCGCTCTGCGGCGTGCGCTCAAGACGCCCGCCAAGGCTGCGCTCGTGCCGGACACCTTCGCCGGCTATACAGGCACGCCGCTGCATCGCAAGCTCCGCATTGTGGAGAACTGCGCGGTGGCGCTCATGCACGCGCCGAGGGGGTTTGCCACCAAGCTGACACCGGAGCCCGCCGGAGTACGCTACGTAAAATCGCCGGCGGATGCCGGCGTGATCCTGGCTTTCATGACGCGCTCCGCCACATTGCGCCGCGAGATGCCCTCGCTCGCAAGCATCATGCGGAAGGGCCGCACTCTGTGGGTGGTCTGGCCGAAGAAGACGTCGCCCCTTGCCGGCGATTTATCCGAGCCCGCCGTTCGCGCCGCAGGGCTGGCCGCTGGCCTGGTGGACTACAAAGTGTGCGCGGTGGACGCGGATTGGTCCGGGCTGGCCTTCTCCGTGCGCTCCGCCAAGGCGGCTTCGTAGCGGCGGTGTTGGCGAAACGCTAGAAGATTACCTTCGCGCCAAGCTGAACGTTCCGATTTCCCGTGTAACTGCCGGTGATGAAGCCCGAGCCGCCGTAGATATACGCCTCGAATGTGTTGATCGAGAAGTTGGCGTGGTTTAGGGCGTTGTAAGCCTCCAAGCGAAGCTGGAGCGAGGCGCGCTCGGTGAGCCTGGTGTTCTTGTAAATGCCCAGATCCAGGTTCCAGTTTCCCGGCGTATGGAAATAATCGCGCCCCGTGAAATTCGCCGGCCAGGGCCCGAAATCGGCGTCGCCCGTCACCGGGTTCACGTAGCTTTCGTCCACCTTGATCTTGCTGAAGTCGAAAATGTTGAACTGGTTTGTGCCGCTCGACGGGCGGCCGGACAGATTGCCGTTGACGGGGATGACCTGGTTCGCGGCCACGCGCGTGTAGATGTAGTAGTCGTTGGAAACGTCGTAGATCGAGTACGGCGAACCCGTGCGGGCCGTCAGGACCGGGGCGAACTCCCAGCCATCCAGCAGCTTTCCCTCGACGCCTTTGAGGTGGTGCGCGAACGGAACGTCCCAGATCGCCGAGAGAGCAACGCGGTGGCGGATATCGAACGTGGAATTGCCGTAATCGACGGAGGGATCGAAGGCGTCCATGTAGCTGTGGTTGAAATCGTTGGCGGCTTTGTCAAACGTGTCGCTGAGGTCGTCCAGTGAGTGACTCCAGGTGTAATTCAACCGCAAAGTAAGTCCGCTGTGGTGAATGTTCTGGATGTCATAGCGGATGTTCATCGCGTTGTAGCTGGAGAATCCGCCCGAACCGCGGAGGTTGATGACCGAATATTGAGGGTTCAGGACAGCGTCGCATGGGTCGGGCCCAAAGCTGAGCGTGTCGCCGGGGGTGCAGGGCGTGCCGAGGTAGTAGTTGCCCTGCCCGGGGACGTTCATGGCGGCGATGTCGTACTGGTGGACGCCAACCGAACCGGAGTAGTCGATCTCGAGATGCGTGCTGGCAAACTGGTGCTCGATCGAAGCGCTGATCAGATGGGCATAGGCCTGGGCGATGTTCGGCCGGATGGCGCGCAGCTCGGCCGGAGGAAGCGCCGCGGAGCCGACGCTTCCGCCCATGGGCCCGTAATTGCTCGTGCTCAGCGCGATGTTGGGAACATTCGCTCCGGCCAGAAGATCGACGACGGCATAGTTGGGCGGGTTGAACATCACATTGAATGTCACGTTGTCGAAGTTGCGTTCATACGCGATACCGTAGCCGGCGCGCAGACTGGTCTTCCCGTCGCCGAAAACGTCCCAGGCGATGCCCACACGAGGCGCGAAATTTCTCTTGCTGGGCTGCCACAACTCCCCTATCGGGCTGCTGGGAGCGAGCGAGACCGTCCCCTGTGCGATGGCGACCGCGGGATTGGCGTTGTTGGACGGATAGAAGTTCGAATCGAGCTGCGGGTTGACGTTGTGCTGGACCCCATAGTATTCCCAGCGCATCCCGAGGTTGGCCGTGACGCGGCTGGAGATTCTCCAGGAGTCCTGGAAGTACAGAGCGCCATCGTGATACCGGTTACTCCGCGCGAAGGACGGGGGGCCAACGGGCAGGTTTACGGTGCAGGCCGGGGTCTGCACGCCATTCACGCAGGGATACTTGCCTTGCGGGGAGACCGCGGCCTGAAATTCGAACGCCTGGCCGGCCAGCAGGTTGTCCATGCCGCGGCCCACGGTGTTGCCCAGGATGTACTGGCCTGATTCGTAGGCACCGTAGGTGCGGTTGTCACGGAGATAGGTGAGCGAGCCGCCAAAGCGGAGTTCGTGTTTGCCCTTGGCATAACTGAAGTCCTGGTAAGCCTGAGCGAAGTTCTGCGGGCCGCCAAACGGAATGCTCCCGTTGGGATTCGTGGGAAAGTAGCCGGGCAGCTCGACGTCGTATTGAGAAAGGGGCGTCACCGAGGTGGCGCTTCCCAGGTAATAGACCGGCGCAACTCCGGTGGAAGAGAGCGGGTCGGCTATGTTGAAGCGATTGAAATCCAGCTTGGATTGCGAGACGAAGCGAGCGGAGAACGTGTGCACCGCGGAAACCATTGCGCTGTTGTCGAAATTCCGGATTCCGGTGTTGTATCCCGCGTAGGCGCTATTGGAGTTGGAACCGGCGAAATCGTTCTCGCTATAGAGCGCGTATCTCCCGTAGATCTGGGTGGAATCGCTTAAGTTGTAATCGACGCGGCCGACGGTGGAGTAAGTGTTCTGCGGCTCCCCCGCCCCGGAATCCGAAGGCACGTTGTAGTTCACCAGGTCGAACATGGGCGCGGTGGGGCTGTACTGCCGGCAAGGGCCGGCGGCCGCCGAGCCGGCGCACGGGTCTTGTCCCAGGCCGATTAGTTGGTTGCGGTTGAAGACTCCCAGGACGGATACGTTGGATGCCAACGCGCCATATTTGGAGAACACCGATTTAGTAGCGGCGGAGCCGGCGGCGATCAACGCCGTATCCGGAACCATCACCTGATAATTCTGCGAGCTGCGCACGCGCGTCCACTCGGTGCTGTTGAAGAAGAAGAGCTTGTTCTTCCGGATGGGTCCGCCGAAGGAGTACCCGAACTGATTGCGGGTGTAATTCGGTTTGGCGAGGCCATAGGCATTGTTATTGAAGTCGTTCGACGCCAGGTCCGAAACGCGATTGAACTCATAGGCGGTTCCGTGCAGATCGTTGGTTCCCGCCTTGGTCACCACGTTGATTACGCCGGCGTCGGCGCGGCCGTATTCGGCCGTGAAATTGTTGGTGACGATGCCGATCTCCTGGACGGAATCGAGCGGGACGGGCTGTCCCACCCGTGCCAGGAACTCATCGTTATTGGCGACGCCATCGAGCAGAATGTTGGTTCCCGCCGCGCGCTGGCCGTTGATCGCCAGGCCCAGGCCTTCCGCGGAGGGATCGTTTTCGCTCACCGTTCCGGCGGTAACTACCAAATCATAGGGATTGCGGGTTTGGGTGGGAAACTCGGTGAGGCGTTCGCCGTCGAGCGTCTGGCTCAAGGTTTGCGTCTCCGTATTCACGGCCAGCGCGGCGCTGGTGGCCGCCGCGGTTACCTGCACGCTGGTGGAGACGCTGCCCAACTGCAGCGTGATATCCAGGCCGACCTTCGCGCCCACGGCGAGCGTGACGCGCTGCTGCTGCCGGGCAAAACCGTCCTTCTCCACTGTGAGCTGATAGTTGCCGGGGAGCAAGTTGGCGAAAACGAAGCTCCCGTCGACATCCGTCTCTTGGGACCGTTCATAGCCGTTGTCCGCGCTCCGGATTGTGATCTTGGCGCCAGGAGCCGCGGCCGCCGCGGGGTCCTTGACACTGCCGACAATCTGCCCGGTCTCCGCCTGCGACCAGACCAGCACCGCGCTCAAGAGGATGAGAATCGAAATCGAGAACAGGCGCCGCCACGAATAGACGCCTTTGACGCGGGTGATCCTTGCATTATTCATTTAATCCTCAACAGAAGTAATATGAGCTCTCTTAGCGTCTCGCCGGACGTGGACGCTGGCATTCCCCGAACCCGAAGCTGCCCGTCCGGCGCCACTTACCCAGCAGCTGCCACCAGGAGGTCAGCGGGTAGCTGATGGACTTACAGTAACTCCGGTTGACTCTCCGAACAAGTTAACGTTGGTTGTGGGCCCCATCGCTTTTGACTGATTCCATTGTCATAGGACTAAGCACCACCATGCGGAGGGTACAAACGAGGATGCGTGGGTGGGATGCTGGGGAGGACAAGAGGGGCGCAGCGTCCTGCTGCGGCGCTGCGCCCTGGGAGTGGCCGGTTACCGCCGCTGCCTTAGAAGGTCAAGCGGAGAGCGAACTGGATGTTGCGGCGCTCGTCCGCGGCCTGCCCGGGCCAGCCGGAGAGACCGCCCTTGTCCGTTTGAACATATGGGCTGGGCATGGAGGAGACGTCGAGGTTAAGGAAGTTGATGTACTGGTTGCTGTGATTGAAGATGTTGTACATCTCCGCGCGGAGCTGCAGCTTGAACTTCTCGTTGATGCTGAAGTTCTTCTGCAGATTCATGTCGAGGTCCCAGAAACCCGGCGCATAAAACTGGTTGCGGTCCGGATAGGCGCGCCCATCGGCGGTGTAGGTGCAGCCCTGGTGGTACAGGCCCTTGCAATTGGGCAGGCCGAGCGAGTCGCCCTGATTGGAAATCACGCCGCCCTGGTTGGGCAGGCTGATGTAGTTGTAGATATCCGGCCCATCCGCGCTGGGAACGGGATTTCCTTTGTTCGGCAGGTTCGCATTCGGCACGTAGAGCGGGCAATCTTGGCCGTTGAAGTTATTGCAATCGTAGATACTGAACGGCAGGCCCGTGCGGATGTTGAGAATCGATCCGACCCCCCATCCTCCGATCACCGCGCGCTCCACCTTGTTGGGCGCGTCCTTGAGCCACGGAACCTCCCATATGCCGCTCAGGACCAGGCGGTGGCGAATGTCGAAGTCAGAATTGCCGAAGTTCAGCCGGGGATTGAAAGCATCCAGATAGCCGAGCGTGTACGCGCCTGAAGTGCCGTAGGCGTCCGTGAAGGTGGACGATAGATTGTCCATCGCGTGCGACCACGTGTAGTTAATGGTCGCATTCAGCCCCTTGCCAAGCAGGTTGTTCGCTGAGTACTTCAGATTCAGCGCGTCATAGAAGCTGTACCCGTTGTCGCTCCGGTAGTTCATGCTCCCGTATTGCAGGTTGAGGCGGTTGTTCCCGTTGGCATCGCCTAAGTAATCCTGGCCCATGCCGGGGAGGTTGACGTTGGAAATGTCGTAGAGGTGAACGCCGTGCGAGCCGGAGTAGGACGCCGAAAGCACGGAGTTATGGGTTAGCTTCCGGTCGATTCCGAGGTCCCAGGTTTCGGCGTACGCGGTCTTCATGTTCTGATCGATGGCGCGCTGGCTGACCGCGGGAAGCGCCTTGCTGCCCGTGCCCTGCATGGGGCCCGCATTGTTGGTGTACACCGGCATCGCGAAATTGACATCCACGTTGGAGATCAGCGAGATGACGGCGTAGTTGGGCGGGTTCTGAATCGCGTTATAGGTCACGTTGCCGAAGTTGCGCTCGTAACCGATGCTGTAGCCGCCGCGAAGGCTGGTTGTGCCGTCGCCGAAGATATCCCAGGCGAAGCCTACTCGGGGAGAGTAGTCCTTGTAATTGGGATGCCAGAAGATGCCGCCGTTCTGCGCGAGCTGCACTTGGCCGTTACGGAACTGGTCAAACGCATCGCCGCCGGAACCCAGAACAAAGTTGGAGTCGAGCGCCGGGTTGGCGTTGTGCTGAACGCCATAATACTCCCAGCGGAGCCCAAGGTTCGCGGTGAACCGCCGGGAGATTTTCCACGCATCCTGCACGTAAAGCGCCGCGTCGTTATAGCGATAGTTGCGCTCAAAGGAAGGAGGTCCCACGGGCAGCGTCACAGTGCAGGCCGCGCTCACTTGCGTTACGCCCTGGAGGTTCTTCGGACACGGATATTTGCCCTGCGGATAGATGGCTCCCTCAAAGAGATAGATGTTGCCGGCGATCAAGTTGGCCAACCCGCTGCTCTGGTTGGTGCCCAATTGCTCGACGGCGTTTTCGTAGGCGCCGAACGTGCGGTTGTCGCGAATCTGGATGAACTGGCCGCCGAATTTGATGTCGTGCCGGCCCTTGTTCCACGCCATGTCATCGTAAATCTGGTAGAGGTTCTGCGGTCCGCCGAAGGGCAGGGAGTTGCCGGGCGAGGTCTCCGAATAGCCGGGGAATATCAGCGGCTGGCCGGCCACCGTACCTGTACCGCTGTCGGTATAGAGCGTCGGTCCCACGGGCGCGGTTCCCAGCGGCTGCACCGGGCCGTTGAGGCGATTGTAGACCAGCTTCAGGGTGTCAATCATATTCGGCTTAAAGATGTGCGTAGCCGTGAAGATCATGTTCTGGTCGAAGTTGGATTCACCCGTGCTGTAGCCCGCATAGGGGCTGGAGTTGACGTAACCCGCGAAGTCCATTTCGTTGTAAGCGGCGTAGCGTCCGGAGAGGGTGGTCTTATCCGAGAGGTAATAATCGACGCGCCCGACCTCTTCCCACGTGTTCTGCGGAGCGCCGCCGCCGGCATCGGTCGGGACGGAGAGGTTCACCACATCGCAGGTGAGCGTCGGAGCGCCGGTGCAGGGCAGCTTCTGGATGGTCTGCACGCCGGAAGCCAAGGTCCCGTATTGCTTGAAAAAGGCCTGGCTATTGGCATTCAAGAGCGAGTAAGAGCTGGGGTCAATAATCGCGAACGACGTCGGCGAGGCGCTGCGCACCCGGATCCACTCCGGGTTGGTAAAGAAAAACAGCTTGTTCTTCTTGATGGGCCCGCCCACCGAAAATCCAAAGTCGTTGCGCGTGAAGATGCCCTTGGAGATTCCGTTGGCGTTGTTGTAGAAGGTGTTCGAGGAATCGGCCGAAACGCGGTTGTATTCGTAGGCGCTGCCGTGGAATTCGTTGGTTCCCGATTTCGTGGCCACGTTGACAACGCCGCCGCTGGCGCGCCCGTATTCGGCGGAGAAGTTATTCGTGAGTACGCTGAATTCCTGCACGGAATCGAGCGGCACCAACTGCCCCACCTCGGCCGAGAACTCATCGACGTTTTCCGCGCCGTCCAGCAGGATGCTGGTGGAGGCGGAACGCATGCCGTTGATGGAGAAACCCGCGCCGCGGTTGCCCACAGTGTCCTCCGTAACATTGCCCGAAGTGGCTACAAGAGCATAGGCATTGCGCGTGGGAGAAGTGGGGAGATCGTTAATCTGCTGCGAAGTAACTACCTGGGAGAGAGTCTGGCTATCCGTGTTCACCTGGACTTGCGCCGTGGTTTCGGAGACCTCGATGGATGTGGCCGTGGTTCCGACGGCCAGCGTCGGCGAGACGTCATTCGTGGAGCCGACCGCTACTTGAATCTGCTGTACGAACTTTGCGAATCCGGCTGACTCGACGGACACCTCGTAAGTGTCCGGCCTGAGAGTGGGGACGGTGTAAATGCCGGCTGAGTTGCTAGTAACTTCTCGAGTGACGCCGGTGCTTGTGGACTTGACCGTGACTTTGGCTCCCGCGATTACGGCGCCATTGGGGTCGTGGACCGTCCCCGAGATCTGCCCGCTTTCCGTCTGAGCCCATGCAGCCAGCGCGGCGGCGAACAAGCAAAGTAGGCATGCCAGCATTCGTGGCATGCCCGCGTGCGCGGGGACGTCCCCTGCGTAGTGTTTTGTCATTTCACCCTCCAACTGAATTTGTCGTCTCTGTGGCGCCCGGTACCGGCCGAGTGGCGGTACGCCCTCGTCTAAGGCCCGGCGCTTCTTGACCGGTCCGCTTTACCCAGGAAACCCGGCGGACAGGTCTGTGCAAAACCTGCAATGGATCTACGTTACGCCTGAAGCGATTTCTATGCAAGTAAAAGATGCACTTGAATTTGCGGTTTTTTTGAGAGGACCTTTCCTACAAAAACCTGTAGGACCCTCCTGAAGGAGGTGCTATCGGCTGGTAACAGAAATGTAAACGTCGATTCTTGTTGGGTTTACGCGTATGGATTTTGGGAATGGAAGCGTGCGAAAGGGTAGAATCAGGGGATAATCCCCTAAATACCGATCAAGATACGGCCCCGAAAAGAGAAGGGCGCAACCCCCGGATTGAGCGTTGCGCCCGGACAAAGGCGCTACGTTTTCGTAACGCCGGATCTTATGAGTTAGAACGTCACACGCATGGACAACTGTATGTTCCGCCGTTCATCGGCCGTTGTTCCGGTATAGCCCCAAGGGCCACCCTTTTCGGTCTGGACGTACGGGCTGACCATCGAAGAGACGTCTAGGTTGAGTCCGGAGATGTACTGGTTGCTGTGGTTGAAGATGTTGTACATCTCAGCCCGGAACTGGAGCTTGGCTTTCTCGGAGAGGGCGAAGGTCTTCTGGAAGTTCATATCCAGATTCCACACGCCCGGCGCTACGAACTGATTGCGATCGGGAACCGCCCTGCCGTCCGCAGTGTAGGAGCAACCCTGGTGATACAGGCCCTTGCAAACCGGCATTCCGAGCCCATCGCCTTGGTTGGAAATGACCCCTTTGGTGTTGGGCAATGTTATGTAGTTGAAGAGGTCCGGCCCGTCCGCGCTGGGAACCGGCGTGCCGGTTCGCGGCAAAGTCGTGTTTGGAACGTACATCGGGCAGGAAGTGCCGTTGAAGTTGTTGCAATCGAAAATGCTGAACGGAGCGCCCGAACGGATATTGAAATTCGCGCCGGCCAGCCACCCGCCCGCGACGCCGCTCAATATCTTGTTCCCCGTTCCCTTGAGGGAAGGAGTCTCCCAAATTCCACTCAGCGAGAGGCGGTGCCGGATGTCGAAATCCGCGTTGCCCCACCCGAGCCGCGGGTTGAAGCCGTCCACGTAACCCAGGTAGTAGTCCCCTGACAGTCCGCCATACTGCTCGGAGAAGGTGGAGGACAAGTTGTCCAGAGCGTGTGACCACGTGTAGTTGGCCGTGAAGCTCAGCCCTTTATTAAACAAATTGTTCGCAGCGTACTTCAGGTTCAGCGCCTCGTAGTGGCTGAAGGCGTTGTCGCTGCGGTAGTTCATGTTGCCGTACTGCAGGTTGAGGCGATTCCCCGCGTTGGCATCGCCCAGATAGAGGCCTCCGCCGCCGGCGGGATTGATGTTTGAAATATCGTACAGGTGCACGCCATGCGAGCCGGAGTAGAACGCCGAAACCATCGAATTCCGGCTGACCTTCCGATCCAGCCCCAGATCCCAAGTCTCCGCGTAGGACGGCTTCATGTTCTGGTTGATGGCGCGCTGGCTGACGGCCGGTAAGGCTTTGCTGCCCGTACCCGCCATGGGGCCCGAGTTGTTCGTGTATACCGGCATCTGATACGGCACATCCACGTTCGAGAACAACTGAATCACCGCGTAATTCGGTGGGTTCTGAATAGCGTTGAACGTGACGTTGCCGAAGTTGCGCTCATAGCCGATGCTATAGCCGCCGCGCAGACTGGTGGTGCCGTCGCCCAGTAGATCGTAGGCGAACCCGGCCCTCGGCCCGAAATCGTGTTTGTTAGGATGCCAGAACACGCCGCCATCCTGCGCCAGTTTCACGGAACCGTTGCGGATCTGGTCGAAGTAGTCGCTGCCGCTGCCGAGGACGAAGTTGGAATCGAGGCCGGTATTGGGGGCATTATGCTGCACGCCGTAGTATTCCCACCGCAGGCCGAGGTTGATCGTCAGCCGGCTGGCGGCTTTCCATGAATCCTGCGCGTAGAGCGCTCCATCGTTGTAGCGGTAGTTTCGCGAGAAGGCCGGAGGGCCTACGGGAAGCGTCACCGTGCACGCGGGCGTAACCTGCGTCACACCCGCCAAGTTCTTGGGGCACGGATACTTGCCCTGCGGATTGATGGCGTCCTGGAACTCGTAAATATTTCCGGCCACCAGGTTTGCCAAGCCAGTGCTCAGGTTCGTGCCCAAATTCTCCACCGCGTTCTCATACGCGCCATAGGTGCGGTTGTCGCGAATCTGGATGAATTGGCCGCCGAACTTGACCCCGTGGCGCCCCTTGTTCCAGGTCATATCGTTATAAATTTGGTAAAGGTTTTGAGGGCCACCAAAAGGAATCGAGTTCCCCGGCGTGGTTTCGCTATACCCGGGAAACACGAGAGGCTGTCCGCCGATCGTACCGGTGCCACTGTAGGTATACAGCGTCGGGCCAACCGGCGCCGACCCGAGCGGCTGCACGGGACCGTTTATGCGATTGTAGACCAGCTTCGCCGTGTCGACGAGGTTGGGCTTGAAGATGTGCGTGGCCGTGAAAATGAAGTTCTGGTCGAAAGCCGTCTGGCCGGTGCTGTAGCCGGCGTACGGGCTCGAATTTATGGTCCCCGGGAAATCCAGCTCGTTATAACCGGCGTAGCGCCCGGAAAGCGTGGTCTTGTCGCTCAGATAATAGTCTACTCGGGCCACCTGCATCCACGTGTTTTGGGGGCTGCCCCCACCCGCGTCGGCCG
>Ga0335069_10008065_pt1 | contig 15111 bp, 24 predicted proteins | sample Lox_Sample_11_FD_206714 | JGI IMG/M metagenome (GOLD analysis project Ga0335069, IMG submission 206714) | Soil microbial communities from Loxahatchee National Wildlife Refuge, Florida, United States - Lox_Sample_1.1 | ecosystem: Environmental > Terrestrial > Soil > Wetlands | place: USA... | reverse complement strand
GGGGCGCCGGGGGTGAGGGGGGTGGCGGGGCGCGGCGGGAGCGGCGCGCAGACGAGTGAGCCACAGGCTGTCAGCCCATACCCCCCTGGGGTATGGGCTACGGCGGTGGGGCGACGGCGGAAGGTCAGCGGGCTAGGTGTACGGCTGGCCGCATTCGGTGGTCACCGTCGTGGTTGCCGTCAAGGGCGCATCGCTGATCGTGGTAGTAGCTGACGGTTGCGCACTGGATTTTGTCTTCGAGCGCAATCAGGTCGGAGAGCGCTTGGTGCGCTTCCTTTAGTGCGTTGCGCCGTGCGATACCAGCCGGTAGACCAGCTTCGCTGAGTGAGTCTTCACCGTTTGAGGTAAGAGCCCATACGTAGGCGTCTAGGTTACTGCGGAGTTGGCGGATAGCTAGACGGCGCTGGCCTTTGGTGATTCGATTCGTCTTCACGGGGGCTCCCCTTGTTGTCGTAGTTCTATGGTACAGTGAAGGGGTACTTACCGCAAGGGTAAGGCGCGAGAGGAGCGACATGATTCGCCTAGCAATCGACAGCGACGTACTGCCGGGAGTAGCGGGCCGGTTCCCGCTTATCTTCACCTACTCCGACCTGGTACCTGACTACGCAGCCTTTGCTGCCCGGTACCCATCGTCCGAGGTTGTGCTCATCGATCGCGGCCTTGGCGACCCAACCGGACTCGCGTCGGTTATCGACGTGGAAACCGGCGCACGGGCTCCCCAGGATATTCCAGGGTGGGTAAGGGACAAGACGAGCCGGGATATCAGGTGGCTCATGGTGTACTGTAACCGCAGCAACCTGGACGCCTGCCGGGCTGCGGTTCGTGATCGGTCGGTATACTGGTGGGTCGCGACACTAGACGGAACGCTCGCGATTCCGCCGTCTATGCCGCTGGCCGGTCCGACGATGGTGCAGTTCGCTGGGGAGAATCTGACCGGCGTTCACTGTGACGTGTCGCTAGTGCTTGATGAGCACTACCGGCCGTCACGGATCACCGGTCCGGTGGCCGGTGCTCAGCAGGATCTCACTGACCTGGCCGGTTACCTGGCCGACGCGGGTCGGGAGCTGGCGCGGGTCAGGGACTTCATTGACTCTCTGTAGCTAGACGGTTACAGCCCGTGGTAAGGGGGTACCCCCCCCCGCCACGGGCTGTATACTGAGATCATGGGTTACGCAATCAGGACACGAAGCTGTAGTAATTGCGGCAAGGAAATCACCGGCAGATATCCGCCGTCCAGGGATATCCGGTGTCTCGACTGTGCTATTGAAGTCGTATCTACCGTAGCCCGCCAGATGCGCCGACGCGAGGGAGTATACTATGAGCGGTGGCTGAATTCGGCGGGATCACGGGGGAGACCGCCCAGCCATTAGCCCGGGGGGGCAATCTCATGGCGATGCCAAACGCGGCCGACGCTGCCGCTAAGTGGGCACAGAATTTCGGTAGCTCGTCTCAGCGGTGGGCTGACGGCGTTAACGCGGTCACCGTCGCGCCCGGCCAGCTAGCCGCCAGGCAGGCGGATGTCTGGGCGAACAACACCGTCGCCGCTAAGGCGAAGTTCGCCGCGAACTCGCAGTCCGTCTCGCTTCAGGAGTGGCAGTCGACAACGGTCACCAAGGGGCAGGGGCGACTCGCTTCCGGTGCTCAGGCCGCTCAGAGCAAGGTCGCGGAGGTTTACGGGAAGCTCTTCCCGTTCATCTCATCGGCAGTCAACAGCCTGCCTCCGCGTGGCGATCTTGAGGCGAACATCAACAGGTCGGCGGCGTTCGCCCGCAAGATGGCAACCTTCACCAAGTAGGCACCCTGGCTTAGAGTAGCCAGGTAAACCTACAAGGTAAAAGGAGGCCATTGTGGGTAAGGCAATCGACACCATCGCGGTGTACTCAACTCAGGCAGGCGCTGCCGCATTTCCAACGCAGCTCGCCAGCCTCCCGGCAGGTGACTCGCTGACCATCCGGTCATTCCCGGTCACCGCTAAGGCCCGTATCCAGAGCCTTATCTACTCGGCAGGAGGTTCCCAGAAGTTCAGAATCCAGTCGCCGCTCATGCACGACAACGTGACTGGGTTCACATTCGCACCGGCTGAGGTACCGGCGCTCTTCCAGTTGCCGCCTGACGCGCCAATCGGCGTGTCACCTGTCGACACGCTTTCAGTGTACGGAGCGATCGCGGGCGCTGGGACAATCGTCGCCGGAATCGTCGTGGATTACGACGATCTCACCGGCGTCTCGGCTCACGTGTACGACTACTCGGACATCAGGCCGCACGTCAAGTACTACAAGTCCATTGAAGTGGACAATCTCGCCATCGCGGTTGGCGCCTGGACTGACACTCCGATCACGAATACGGAGAATCAGCTTCACGCCAACAAGTGGTACGCGGTACTCGGCTACCAGGCCGCAGCGGCGTGCGACATCATCGGCGTTAAGGGGAGCGCCACCGGCAACCTTCGGCAGTGCGGGCCAGGCGGTACTCAGTCGCTTGACCTGTCGAGCTACTTCATCTACATGTCGGAACAGACGGGAAAGCCGCGTATTCCTGTCTTCAACGCTAACGACCGGGCCGCGTTCTACGTGTCGCAGTTCAATCACGCTGCGGTCGCCGCTGGCAACGCGTCGGTGTACCTTATGGTCGCCGAGCTTGGCGACTCGTTTACACCTAAGCCGCAGTCGTGAACGGCGGTCATCGCTGGAATGGTCGCCGTATACCGGTGACCATTCCGGCGATAGCCGGACCCAACTCGGAGAGAGTGCTATCGGGTCCGGCAAGGTTTCTCGGGTGGTCACTGCTAGCGGGGGCGGGGGGCGCTACCGGGTACCTATCCGATGGCGGGCAAATGGTAATGCAGTATGCCATTGCCGCTAATGCGGTCGCTAATGAGCGCACACCACAGGGCGGACTCGATATTCTGACTGAGTTCGACTTCTATGTCACCGCCGGTTCGGTGTCCGGTGTCCTGTGGGTGACGGATACGGTACCGGCGACGGAGTATGACGGATAGTGGCCGTACACGAATCCTACGAGTTTGCTATCACGATTCCCGCCGGAACTAGTCAGGCGAATCGTATCACGACGTTGACGCAGTTTTACCCGCGTAAGATACGTCAGATACGCTGGACGGTTCCGACTGGCCCGGCGGGAACCGTGGGATTCTACATCTCCGCGCGAGGTAACCGGATTGTCCCGCCAACGGCAGGTCAGTACATTGTCCGAGATGGCGCATCTGGAAGCTGGCAGCAAGACTCATTTCCCGACTCAGGGGATTACGCCGTTACTGCATACAACACTGGTAGCTATCCTCACACTATCTACGTCTCATACGATGTGGAAGTTATCCAGCCCGACACGCCAGCACCGGAACTGGTATTCCTGCTACCTGACCCGCGTCGAATGGGCAGCTCGTAATGTGGTGGCTGTACGGCTATCCAGCCGGTCAGTCAGTGACGCTATTCTGGCTAGGCCAGGCCGATGACCGAACCGGCGCACGTAAGCTAGCCGGGGACCAGCAGTCTGATATCCTGGCCGGACCATACCGGACACTAAGGCTAGCCGAAAGCGATAACCCTGGTGTCGGCACATCACCGCCAGATGGATCTGCGGGCGGAGGCGGAACGTCAGGATCAGGCGGAAATAGCGGTAACGCGCCGGTTAGCACGAACGGTAGCGGTGCAGCGCCAGCGCTGTCTCACCTGTCTCAGCGTGTCGCTGAGTATGCGATCGATAGCATCGGTCATGCCTACGAATGGGGCGGAGCGCCCGGGCCTGAATTCACTGCGCCATGGGACTGCTCCAGTGCGGTGAATTCGTGGTGGGGCGGAATGGCGGGACAGGCAATCCCCGGCTATGGGCCGGGCGAATACGACGGGACCGAACATGGTCCGTCAACCCTGGGCTGGCTAGGATGGATCGATACCGGCGTGTACGAGCTAGCACGATCCCAGGTCGGCCCAGGGGATATCATTTGCTGGCAAACCCACATGGGCGTAGCCGTTGACGGCTCCGACATGGTGTCGGCGCTTGACCCATCTCAGGGTACGCAGCGGACTCTTATCGACGGGCTAATACCAGGCGAGCAAATGTACTGCCTGCGACTCATCTCAATAGATCCATCGGAAACCGGTCACGGATTTACCCCTATCCCCGGCGCTGGTGAGGTTCGGTCATTGATACGCGGACTCGCCCAGGATAGTAAGCAGCTTATCGCAGTCCGAAACTATGCCGACTCTCTATTCGGTCACAGGACACGATAGCCATGCCCGACTTCGGTAACACTAGTCACGCAGCGGATGCCGCGAAGCACATACGCAGCCAGAGCACTGACAGTCAGGGTGTTCTTGGCAGCATATGGTCATGGGTAAACGGTGTCGCATCAGGTATCGCGCATTTCCTGTCAGGGGCATTTAGGGATCTAGCGCGCATAGAAGGGCTGAACTGGCGCTTCCTGGTAACCGTGCTGGATCATACTCTCTTCGCGCTAATAAGGTTGAATATTCATATCTTTCAGGACTGGATTAAGTGGCTACTGCACAGCCAGCTCCGATCGGTATCAGCGCTTAGGCGACAAGAACACAGGGACGTGCGATACCTGATTCGCCTGATCTATGTCGTGGGACAGTCGGTACTCGCGTCAGCGGCGAATATGGTACGCACCGAACGCATGGCACGCAAGCGCGGCATAGCCCATGCGGAATGGGCGCTGCGGAAACTGATCAGGCACACCCATCAGGTGATCGAACGCGAAGCGGTATCCGGTTACCGCGTGGGATACTCGGATCGTGTTAGTATCCTGACGCGCGTGCTAGACCTGGCCGCTGACCGGGAACCGCTGATTCGCGGCGTAGCTGACGATATCATTTCCGGTATTCTTGACTTTGTAGCAATAGATGACCCGATAGCTAGATGGCTGCTAGGCTACGCCATTCGCGACGTGATAAGTAAGCTCGGGATTGACCGGGCAGTCGGCGCGCTAGCTAACGACCTGCTGGTACCCCTGATCGGCCAGCCCAAGCCGCGCGGACTACACGACGTGATAGCCGATATAGCGGTCCGGCTGAACGCTATCGAGTCATGGCAGGGTACATTCATGGCTGACGGCGGAGCGCAGGTAGAGCAAGCCGGGGAACTCTGGCGCGACATCACATCCATAACGTCAGATGTGGCTATACTGGGATTCGCGGCTTACGCCGCAACGGATCCCGGTGGATGGTCGCGGGATATAAACGACACCGTAGGCACGGCGATTAACGGCGTGGCGTCCGCGATAGTGGATCTTATCAGAGGAGCGTAGGGTATGACTAAGGGGTCAACCTGGCAGGTCACCGACCTGCTCAGCGATCAGCAGAATATCAATAATGCCGGTCAGGCTGTCACCGGAGTTGTCATCTATTTTATAACCGGGGATGGCAATGAAGGCAGCGTATTCCTGGCTAACACCAGGTTTACGCCCAAGAACGCTGAGATCGCGGTCCAAGCTCAGGCTAACCTGCTAGATGAGGTTGGCCGACTCGCGCGCACCGAATAGCGACGGCGCGTATCATGCCGGGTATCGGTGACCTACTAGGTCGCAATGGAGTTATAGAGCAGCTACTGCTCTGGAATGTCGTAGGCCGGGTGGTAGAGGCCATGATGGAACCGGCCTTCACCCTTCTCACTCAGGATGCGCAAGCCGCGCACCCTGAGATGGTGCTATCTCCGGACGTATTGGCGCAGCTCGCTGTGCGTGAATTCGTCACGCTCGGGGAAGGGCGGATAGACGCAGCCAAGTCCGGTATATCCCCGGACCGATTCGATTATCTAGTCGAACTATCCCGCGTGCACGTGTCACCAGGTGACCTAGCGACTGCGGTACTTAGATCCTATATGGCAATGGACGAAGCGGAAGCGGAAGCGAGACCACAAGGTATCTCGCAGTCGCAGCTGCAGCTACTGACCGACCTGGCGGGCGACGCGCCCGGACCTGATCAGATAGCTGCCGCGTATCGGCGCGGTATTATCCCCGAAAAGGGCGCGGGCGTGAAGTCAGTATCCTATGAACAGGGGATACGCGAGAGCCGCTTGCACGATAAGTGGGCACCGGTACTCCTAGCACTGAGTGCCGCTATCCTTTCACCACCGGATGCCGCTGAAGCTGTGGTGCGCGGATTCATAAGCCGCGCGACCGGTGCGCACATAGCTCGCATGTCCGGCGTTGACGCCGACACGTTCGACACGATGGTGGAACTAGCCGGTGATGCTCCCGGTCCAGAGCAACTAGCGGAAGCGCTTCGCCGTGAGCTGATCCCTGAAGATTCCGGTGATCCTGCGGTACCCGGGTTTGTTCAGGGCATTATGCAGGGGCGGCTTGCTGATAAGTGGGCTCCTATGATTAAGGGCCTATCTCAGATCTGGCCGTCACCTGTAGACGCATTGCAGGCCGTTTTGGAAGGTCAGGTATCGGACGCAGACGGGCGCGCGCTATACGCGAAGCTGGGCGGAGCGCCCGAATTCTACGACTGGCAGTACAACACCAGGGGGTCTGCTCCGACTCCGCTAGAGCTGATAGACATGGCCCGGCGGGAAATAATTCAGTGGGATGGCGTAGGGCCAAAAGCCACGACCTATGAGCAAGGATTTCTTGAAGGCCCGTGGCGTAACAAGTGGGCTCCTGTCTACCGTCAGTACGCGGAATACCTGCCCGACGTTTCCACCGTCGTAGAATTGCTGTCACACGGCAGCATGGATAGTAAGACGGCAGCCGGATACCTAAAGCAGCAAGGTCTGTCACCCGAACTTATCTCCGCGTACCTAGACGAGGCTCACACAGAGGCATTGTCGGATTACCGTGGTGCGACAGTGAGCATGGTATTGCAGGCATACCATGACCAGATACTCGCGCCCGTAGACGCGACAAACATACTTGAGGCGCTGCACGTTACCCCGCAGGCCGTTGAACTCATGCTTGCTTACGAGGATGCGCAGCGGGCCTTTGAGCAGGTTAACGCGGCGGTGTCTCGTATCCGGTCGCTTTACGCTGCGAGGAAGATAACAGAGCAGACTGTCACCGATAGTCTAGGTGTTCTTGGCGTACCGGCCGCGCAGGTTCCCGGTATTGTCGCGTCATGGCAGCTTGAGAATTCGATCAGCGTGAAGCCGCTAACTGAGACGCAGATTATCGACGCGTGGTCGTACAGTATCCTGACCGATGACGAGTGCTCTACCGAGCTTCAGAATATCGGCTACACGCCATTCGACGCGTGGGTGCTCATGTCGGTTAAGGCTAAGGCGGCGCTGCCTGGTAAGCCAGCTCTCGGACCCGCGCCACCACAGTCACAGGTGATTCCGGGCACGACATGATAGACTGGTCTCGTGAGTGACATCGTGCCGGTGACAGTGCCAGACCTGGTAGCCGCTGCCAAGCAGCGGCTTGCCTCTCAGGCTAGGCTGACAGCGGTACTACGGGGGGTATCCGCTGAGGTCACCGGCACGATGTCACCCGAACCACCCAAAAAGGATGCATAGTGGACATTAAGACTGTCGAGCTGGTCATCGGTGAAGTGGCGTCACTCGTCACGGGTATCACTGCCCTGGTGATGCAGATCCGTCACCTTATCTCTCACCGCGACCACTAGTGGACGTGTCCGACATCGCTGCCGTCATCGCGGCAGCGATAAGCGTCCTAGGCGCAATCGGCTCTAGCCTGCGACTGGCATTTAAGGTCGGGGAGCTGACAGAGAAGGTCGTCAGCGCAGCTAGGCAAAACGAGCTGGCAAATAGGGAAACCAGGCAGCAGGTAACTGTCGTATCTGAGCGGCTGGATACTCACCTAGCCCGGCACAGGTGACGCGATGACGATATCCGATTACCCGGATTTTCAGCCGCACGTCGCGACCGCGATCGCGATCTCAGGTAGCGACCTTACCGGTACCGGATTGGCGGTCGAATCCGGTGGTAACCTGGCCGCGACCGCTAGCCGGGTAGCGCAGCCCGGATCAACCGTCGCCGCCGACGTAGCCGCATCCGATCTCTCCGGTACCGGGCTGGCGGTCGAATCCGGCGGCAACCTAGCGCTCACCGCTAGCCGAGTAGCCGCCCCCGGAAAGACCGTCGCGACAGAGCTGTCGGGCACATCTCTCACTAATACCGGACTGGCGAAAGAGACAGGCGGCAATCTTGCCACAGCGGCCAGCAGGATAGCAGGTGCAGGCTCGACTGTCGCAGGGGACATAGCGGTTACAGGGGCACCGCTATTGCGCTTGTACAATTCGCTAGCGCATGGCCTAGCGCAAGCGCTAGGCGTCGGCCAGGTAGTGACACTACTCGGCAGTACCGTCATCGGCCAGATATCTCTGCTCGTGGTCATTAATCTTGAGTACACGGGCGCGGACGCTAACCCGTTCGTGCAGTTGGCAATACAGTGGACCGATTCTACGTCCGGGCTAAATCTCATCCCGGACCTGATCTGGCTCCCGGTCGGTAACAGCGCTAGAACGTCGTTTATCATCGAAGTACCCGCGCGAGGTAATGAAGTCGCGGTAGCGTTGCGCAATGACGGTGCGACGCAAAGTCTGACGTATGACTACGCGATATCCGCAACTAGCCACATCCTTCCGGCGGTCCGGATCATTGAAGTAGGTAATGTCAGCGTATCCGGTTTCACGCGGCCGGGTATTGCCTCCGAGTCAGGACTACTTGGAGCATTCTCTGCGTCGGTTAACGCGGGTGCCACAATCAAGCGGCTATGCTCAACCTGGTGTGGCAGAGCGTCCCTGTCTATTGATAACCCGACCGCTAGCGTGTTCCGGGTACTACTGGCTGATCCCGCTTCACTCTACGGCGGGGTCGGATCGGGGGCGCTCGCTTCCTACACTCAGGCCGCGAACACGTCAGGTACCTACGATGTGACACTACCGGCCGGGCCGGTAGTCATGGCCGTGACGAACAACGGCTCAGGTGCGGCAACGCCGACCGTGGCGCTAGTGCGCAAAGAGACGTACGCCTGACCGGTTGTACCGACTGGACAGGACGCCGGGGGTAAGGTAGGCTTAACTTAACAGTGTCGGAGAGACAGAGGAGACCCCCGATGATCGTTACGAGGATGCTCAAGGTTGCCGAGTGCGATGGCTGTAAGGCTGTCGTGGCAACGGATAGCCGCGAACTGCCGGTGAAGGGCGAACTCGGTACTGTCGCCGTGAAGCACTCGAACGGCACCGTGTCGGATGAGGATTGGTACGCCTGCCGACCGTCGCACGTAGGAAGGGCCATCAAGGCTATTCGCGATCGCGCGGCCGTTAACGACTCGCCCAAGGAACCGGCTAGTCCGTTCAAGTCCGACAGCAAGTAGCTGTCAGATCCCATCTAATCCCTGAAGGGAATCAGCATGGCTTTTAAGCAGCCACCACAACCGGACGTGCCGATTGATGGCGAAGTGTCCAGTGAGCTGACAATCCGCGACCCGCAGTTGCTCGCAAAGTTCGCGGAGATGGTCACCCTTATCCCATCGCAGGATGACCACGCTATGGAGCGGATATTTGCCCGCATCCTATCAGCGTCAACGTGGCAGGATATCGACCGCCCGTGGCGTACCACTGATGTCGAGTCAGTCGCCGGTAAGATCTTCCGGCTCAACGGCGCTCGGCGCGTACCATCCGACTACCGCGACGGCCTGGGATTCTTCCTCGCCATGGAACTGACCGACATCTCTACCGGTGAAGACACCGTGATCAGCAACGGCTCTGTTGCGGTGATCGGTCAGGTCGTCAAGCTGTACCAGCTCAAGGCGATCCCCTGCCTAATCGAATTCGTCGTGGCTGAGCGGCCAACAAAGGACGGGTACCGGCCGCATCATCTAGCGATACACGGTGTACCGGGTACACGCCAGGCAGATGCCACTTAGTCACTGGGCGGACAAGTGCGCCGCGTGCGATCATGCACGCGGCGCACACGCCGTGTCCCAGAACGGCGGATGTGGTAAGCGGGTCATGAGATCCACTCTCAATGGGTTGCTGCTACCCGCCCCACGGCTTATGCCGTGTAACTGCCCGCGATTTCGGGAGCCGTGCGCAAGCGCAGATCCCGATAAGGCGATAGCTAACAGTCCGATAGATCTGTCGGGCTGGGATCGGAGGAAATGATGGCAAGAGCCATTCCATGCGATATCTGCGAGACCGAATCAGCGGTGCTATTGCAGTCCAATCTGTCCGAGGGTGGAACCGTAGCGGTCGGCCCGGCGTGCATTACCCTATTCTCGGTCGGTGCCGCGCTGGCAATGACCGAACTCGTGCCACCTGAAGAACGGTCGGTGCTACGGCCGTACGTTGAGCAGATGGCTACCGCCGTGGATGTGACAGCTATCGTCACGTGGGACGTGAAGCCATCGCCTAAGCAGGAGAGGAAGCGCGGCGGGCTTAGCGAGCTGGCCCACGCTTCCGCCGATCGGAAGAGTGACGAGCCAGTAGCCAGCGGCAGCTCAGCCGATGCCCCGACTGAGTGAGGCCGCACAGGCAGCTCTCTTTCCATGGTGGGATCTGATCTACGACGGCGCTCAGCATGGTTACCTCGCGTCAGATATCACCAGCGCCGTGTACGACACGGTTGCCGAGTCGGACGGTGCACTAGAGGCACCGTCCGTCACGGCAATCGCAACTCTATACGGGTACGCCGCGCGGATGACAAAGGCATCATTCGCCCTTCAGGGCGCGGAATTTGATCAGGCGATCAACGCTGACATGATAGCGACCGCGCCATACGCGCGGTCGGAAACCGAAATGTCAGCGCTACCCGTCTATCACGTCAAGTTCCTGTATACGTACATCGATCAGAACGGAGTACGGAATACAGGATTCAGGACATCCGTATTCAACTATCAGCTCTCAGCCACAAAGGCCGAGCTATTCGCGGATATCCAGTCCGACGCTCTAGGTATGGCCGCAAAGTACGGTCATCAGCTAGTGGATGCGATACCAATCCAGATACTAGCGATCTAACCCCCCAGACGTAAGGAGTAGCATCATGCTATTCGATTACCTGAAGGATATCGAGAAGATAGACCAGTGGCTAGACGCCAAGACGTCACCGGAATACCGCGACATGGCGCTAGCTCAGGACTGGGCGCGAGTAGCCAAGCTGTCCGAAGAGGTCGGTGAAGCGGTATCAGCGCTCATCGGCACGACCGGGCAGAACCCCCGCAAGGGATACTATGCTGGAATGGAGGAACTGCTTTCCGAGCTGGCCGACTGCGCTTGGACAGCAGTCACCGCAATACAGCATTTCACGAAGGATAGAACCCTAACCGGTAAAGTATTGGCCGACCGGCTACAGGAACTAGCCCGGCGCGCAAACGCGCAGCCCAAAAACGGATACCATCACCCGTAACCATGACCTATAGGCGCGAAACGCAGATACATTACCTGCGTCGCAACCACCGAACATGGTCGCCGCCGGTACTCGTGTCATTCGACACGGAAACCCGGTGGCTGTACCAGGGTGAGAGCGAGGTACACGCGCTGCGGCTTTGGTGCGCCCGAATACAACAGCGGCGCACCAAAGCCGGTAAGCAGCCCGTAGCCGAGACAGCTAATGGTTACAGCGGGGAATCGTTCGCCCGGCAGCTCGACACATGGGTACGGAAACACCGCTGCGTGTGGGCTTATGCCCACAACCTGAGCTTCGACCTAGCCGTACTAGATCTCGTCAGCGCAATGGAAGATCTCGGCTGGTATATAGCCGACTTCGCGCTAGACGGCGCACACCCCTTTGTCCGACTCGGCAGAGGTGATACCCGACTTACGATAGCTGATTCACATTCGTGGCTGCCGGTACCATTGAACGCAATAGCCCGCGCATTGGGCATGACAAAGCCGGAACTACCGGTAGCGGACGATTCCGATGAATCGTGGCTGGTTAGATGTCGGGCTGACACCGACATTCTTCACACTGCCATGAGCTGCCTCATGGATTGGTGGGACGATAACGAGCTCGGCAACTGGACAATCACCGGTGCTGCATCAGGCTGGAATGCCATGAGACATACCGAATCCGTTGACCGCGTGCTTATCCGGCCGGATAAGGGCGAGGTTGAGTTCGATCGGCGGGCAATCTATGGCGGTAAGCGCTACTGCTATCGGGCTGGTAACGTCGGGTCCGGGTTGTGGTCGGAGGTTGACCTTATTAAGGCGTATCCTACGACCTGCCGTGACCATGTGCTGCCCATGGAACGAATGGTTGAATTCGATAGCCTGCCCGTAGACCACTCATGGATCAGCTCGCAAAGGCACGGTATTGTGGCGGAGGTGGTGATACGTACCGACGTGCCTGACTATCCGTGCCGTATTGACGGGCTGGTATGGTATCCGGTCGGGGAATTCCGGACTGTGCTAGCCGGGCCGGACATTAAGGCAGCGCGTCGGCGCGGACACCTAGTGTCAATCGGGCACGGGTGGATGCATAAGCTCGGCCGGTCACTGAAGCCGTGGGCCGAATGGGTCATATCGCTACAAGATGACGACTCGCATAATACGCCTGAGATAGCGAAGATAGCGGCCCGCCATTGGGGTCGGGCCGTGACCGGTAAGTGGGCGCAGCGCGGATTCGAGCGCCTAGAACTTGGCCCGGCGATGGTACCGGGCGCGCACTACGAAGAGGCATGGGATCACTATGCTAACGTGCGCGCGAGTATTATCGACTTCGCGGGGTCGCGCTGGCAGGTGACCGCTAGGGCCGAAACTGATAACGCCTATCCGGCAATACTCGCGTGGATAGAGTCATACGTCAGGGTGGCGCTTAACGACGCCATTCACCTGATCGGCAGTGACAATATCGTGTACTGTGACACTGACGGTTTCCTGATGCGGTCCCTCAGTGAACCAGCACTTGACCTGTATGCAGAGCTGCAGCCCGCGTACCGGCTGCGAGTGAAGAAGCGCTACGACACCGTGACCGTTCATGGGCCACAGCACATGACACTAGATGGCGAATCACGAATGGCAGGCATATCCCGATCAGCGGTCCGGCAAGCTGACGGAACACTCAAGGCTAGGCAGTGGCCTAACATCTCGTGGCAGATAGCTCATGGTGCCCCCGGTTACTACGTACGGCCGACAGTCCGGTACACGCTTGCACCGTCATACGTACCAGGGTGGATTACCACGACCGGTCAGGTCGTACCCGTTGAGATCATCGGCGACGGGAACGGTGGGCAGACTATTGCCCCCTGGTCCGAGACGCGATACTATGGCACTGACGTAGTACCATCCCCCGATCAGAGCATGAGGCTCCACAGATATGATCCATCCACAGCCAGCGCGGCACCCTGCGCCAAGACAGGTTAAGCTAGCTATCGGACTGCTAGCCGCCGTTCGAGAAGCATACAGAGCGCATGCAAAGATGTGCCTGCAATGCTATAGAGAGCCACTCCGGCCGGGTACGTGGTGCGATGACGGCTACCGAATGCGGATACGTATCACCAAGCTAGAGCGCATCCTGTCGGACGCTGAGGATAACCCGCAGATGGTGCAGGGTACGCTATGGTAACCGACATTCTCACTACTACCGCATGGATGGAAGAAGCGGCGTGCAAGGGCATGAATGTCAACCTATTCTTCCCGCGCGATGACGGAGCTGTAGCCTACTCCGCTGTCAAGGTCGTATGCGACTCCTGTCCGGTGGCACAGGAATGCCTTGACTGGGCGCTGACAACCGACAGCCGAGACGGCATGTTCGGTGGGTACACGCCACTGCGGCGCAAACAACACCAGAACGCGGCCAGCAACAGGCAGCAGCTAGAACGTGAGCTGACAGCTCTACATGGCACCGCTCGCGGGTACTATATTGAGCGAGCACTCGAACTGCCGATCTGCCGGACATGCAGGGTAGCTGAAACGCTCCGGGCCGCAGAGCGGTCGCGGAAGCGTGCCGCAGCGATCAGGCAAGCGAGGATGACCAGTGAATGACGCAAAGATCGCGATACCGGGAACCATAGTGTACGCCGTATACGTCGAAACCGATGACTTCTACGACAACGGCGACATGTACTGCATACACGCTACCGCACAGGGAGCGGTAGCGTGCCGAAACGCAAGTAGAGGAATAGTACTACCGGCCAAGGGTCGTATTATCGACTCATGGGTCAATATCGTAGTAGTAGAGGAGTAAGTACATGTCGCACGCAGACGCACAAGGTAACTGCAACCCTCATCCGTACACCGACAAAGATCTGCTCAGAGCGGCAAAGGAACATGTCGCCGCGATGACCGAACTGCACGAGCGCATAGGTGCAGTCGCGGGTACGGTTGGCACACTGGTAGGCATGCTAGACAGCAATAGCGGCGCACCCATTGAAGGCGGAGTGCTCTACCGTGAGGCGGAAAGCGCGCTGACCCTACTTGCGGAGGGGTATGAAGCACTGCGAACAGTAACAGACCACACAGTCAGGGAACAGGGGTAAGCGGTGAAAGTAACGATCGGTAGTACAACCGTAATCGAGCTAGATGAAGTTGAGGCCCTAGCGCTACGACTAGCGCTCGCTGAGTGGGAAGGTGAAGAATTCACTAACCCGCTCACAGCTCGCTCAGTCAGCGTACGTCAGCTCCGTAACGCGCTAGCGCCAGAATCGAACGGCAGCGTACTAGACACGCTATGCACGAGCGAGTGCCCCAATACACCGTATCGATGCATGAGAGAGCTAGGGCATACCGGTGACCATAAGAATGGATCATTCACATGGCCGTACCCTGACCAGCCGGATCTATGCCTAACACGAAAGCCTGACAGTCACCGATTGTGCCTGCTCTGGCTTGGGCATAGTGGCGAGCACCGCAATGAACACTTGCGCTGGTCATAGACAACAGTGATCGCGCCCCCAACTAGAGAGCTGGAAAAGCTTGACATGTAGGGGCAGCTTCGATAAGCTGAAGGCACAACAGAACAGCGGAACCGGGTAGGATGTAAAACCAGTGCGGCCCCAAAGAGGGCTAAACAGGGCGCTAGGACTGTCATCGTGACAGCTAAGCAAGACCGAAAGTAAGCCGGGAAAAACCTAGCACATACCGACACCAACCGACCGTAAGGGCGACCGGGCTCGGCGCCGCTGTTCTGTTGACAAATCGGCGCTACCATCGGAGACCAATATGCAGTACGGAT
>Ga0335069_10008064_pt1 | contig 15113 bp, 20 predicted proteins | sample Lox_Sample_11_FD_206714 | JGI IMG/M metagenome (GOLD analysis project Ga0335069, IMG submission 206714) | Soil microbial communities from Loxahatchee National Wildlife Refuge, Florida, United States - Lox_Sample_1.1 | ecosystem: Environmental > Terrestrial > Soil > Wetlands | place: USA... | reverse complement strand
ATGCTACCGAGCTCGTCTGCCCGAACGCCGGCTCCCACCGAAGATCTGCCGCGCAAACTCCTGGCCCCAGCCGCGGGTGGTCTGTCTGCGCAATTCGCTCGGAAAACCCCGCAGCTGTCGCGCGGCTTCTTCCCGGATCTCGCTTGCGACCTTCTTCAAGCCGCTCTCGTGTTTCTTCGTCATGACTGACCTCCTGAGTTTTGTTGCCTCGACTCAACGGCATCACCGCATTGAAGGCAGAGGTGCCGCGAAGGGAGACTCCCGCTGGTCCCCACCCGTGCCAATGGCTCTCCGTGCGGAGCTTGCGCCGCTTGTCGAGCGGCCGAAGCAGAGCGCTTCCAGAGGTGCGCTATCATCACATTGCGCCGTTTGGGCAGAACCGCGGAAAAGATCCTTCAGATGCCAGCGAGCAGGTGAAACCGTTTCACCTTTTGCGAGTTCGCGGCGGGATTGTGCGGGATATTCCGGGATCGGCATGGTCCGCCGCAATCACTGATTTTCCCTTGAAAACAGTGAGCTTCCTCGGGTTTTGCCATTCGCAGAAATCGACTGGCCACGCTTTCAAATCCCGTCGGGGACACTATATTCCACAAGGGTTTTTCGGCCGTCACCGGAAAGGTTTCACCTTTTCGGATTTTGGGTCCGGAAACCTGTGCAGGTGGAGCGCCCAAGAGCCGGAGCTGATCTTCGGCTCGGTGCCTCAAGAACCGCCCATACCGCTGCTCGATCATCGCGACTGTGCTTCAGCATAGCAGCGGCAGCGTTTTGTCTTATTCTGTCCCTGGAGGAGGCTCTGATTCTACGTGGCGCTGTGCCGAAAGCCTGTCGCTGTGCACCTTCCTGCGGATGGATCTGAGTGAAGGAACGCCGCGCGCTCATGTCGTCACGGCGCGGGCGTCAGTCAGCCGGGCGCTCGAACAGGTAGTGGCGCCGTGCCGGATCCCGGATCACGGCGTCGGGAATGTAGCCCCGTTCGACCCAATCAATCGCCAGGCGGGCAAAGGTGTTCATCGCCTAGCTCCTTTGTGGGACGACGGTGCCGCAACGCCGAGCGGTTCCGCATCGCGGTCGGGTCGCCGCGCAATTGTTCTCAGTGGCCAGGCATGAGTACTCAGGGTGGGTGCTCCGTGTTCCGCTACGGCGAGTGCATGGTTCGCGCCTTTGCGGCCGCGCCGAGCACCATTTTGATGAGCGACGATACCGCGCAATCGCGCTCGATCGGATGGCGCAGTGGGAGCGAGGAGCAAATCTCGTAGCGGTTCTGCCGCCCGGTTCGCTCGCGCTTCAAGTATCCACCCTCCTCCAACTCCGCGACGATGCGCTGGACGGCGCGTTCGGTGACACCAACGCGCACCGCCACGTCGCGCATACGCACGGCGGGGTCCTGAGCGATGCACAGCAGCACGTGCGCATGGTTCGTCAGGAACGTCCACGGCGCCCGCCCGTCGTTGGCCGGTGGCGGAGCGATCGAGGCACTTCCCGGGAATTTTGCCTTACGCTTCATAATTCACGATTATCAAAACACGATATTGACTTCGCATATTCGATTTCGTATTTTAGCTCAGGCCGCAGCGGGGCGCCAGACCTCAGCAACGGCACGACGAAGGACCAGACGGAGCGAGGATGAACACGCAGAGCCTGAGCGGCAAAAAGGGGCTGATCGTCGGTATCGCCAACGCCGACAGCATCGCGTTCGGCTGCGCCAGGGCGCTGCGTGCGGCGGGAGCCGATCTTGCGGTTACCTACCTCAACCAGAAGGCGGAGCCGCATGTCCGGCCCTTGGCCGAATCCCTCGATGCCGGGATCATCATGCCGCTCAACGTAGAGCAGCCAGGGGAAACGGCCGCGGTCTTCGCCGCGATCAAGGAGCGCTGGGGGGCTCTCGACTTCGTCGTCCATTCCATCGCCTTCGCACCGGCCACCGACCTTCAAGGCCGTGTCGTGGACTGCTCAGCGGCGGGTTTTCAGCAAGCCATGCATGTCTCCTGCTACTCGCTGATCGAGCTAGCACGGCTGGCCGAACCCTTGATGATGGACGGGGGGACCATCCTGACGATGACCTTCTACGGGGCGGATAAAGTCGTCAAGCACTACAACCTCATGGGCCCCGTCAAGGCGGCGCTACAGAGTACCGTACGCTACCTCGCCCACGAACTGGCGCCGCAGGGTATCCGCGTGCACGCGCTGTCCGCCGGTCCGCTGCGGACCCGCGCGGCGAGCGGCATTGGTCACTTCGACCGCCTGGTAGAAGATGCCGCCGAACGCACTCCGCATCGGCGACTGGTCACGATTGAAGACGTCGGCAACACCGCCACGTTCCTGATTAGCGACGCCGCGAGGTCGCTTACCGGTGACACGATCTTCGTCGATGGCGGCCGTCATATCATGGGATGACTCACCCGCGATCGAGGATGCAATGACTTTCGCTGATCACTTGCCCGCACAGCCACTGGTGGGCATCATCATGGGCTCGCGCTCGGATTGGGAGACCATGCAGCACGCCGCCGAGGTGCTGCAGTCGCTGGGAATCCCTTTCGAGGTACGCGTTGTCTCCGCGCACCGTACCCCAGACCTCCTGTTCTCCTATGCCGGTTCGGCGGAGCAGCGGGGCCTCGATGTGCTCATCGCCGGAGCCGGCGGCGCCGCGCATCTGCCGGGAATGGCCGCGGCAAAAACGACGCTCCCAGTGCTCGGCGTTCCCGTCGAATCGCACGCGCTCCGGGGGCTCGACTCGCTGTTGTCGATCGTTCAGATGCCAGCGGGTGTGCCCGTCGGAACGCTGGCCATCGGCAAGGCTGGTGCGATCAACGCCGCATATCTCGCCGCTGCGATCCTGGCGACCAAATACCCCGCGGCGCGTGATGTGCTGCAGCGCGATCGGGCGGCTCAGACTGAAGCGGTTCTGAACCACCCCAATCCGGAGGAGCCGGTATGACCACCGTTGGCGTCCTTGGCGGCGGGCAGCTTGGGAGATTGCTGGCCCTCGCTGGCTATCCACTCGGCCTGCGCTTCCGCTTCCTCGATCCGGCCGCGGACGCACCAGCTGGTCACGTCGCGGACCACATCTTCGCGCCCTATGACGAAGAACACTTGGCGCGCTTCGCGGCCGACGTCGATGTCGTGACCTACGAGTTCGAGAACGTCCCCGCAGGTGCCGCGGCATTCCTGGCCCGGCGGGTTCCGGTGTACCCGCCGCCGCGGGCGCTGGAGGTCACCCAGGATCGCCTTGAGGAAAAGCTCTTCCTGCGGCACCTGCAGATCCCGACGGCGGAATTTGCGGCGCTCGACGACACGTGGGGGAGCGTCTTCGAAGCGCTTGAAAGACTCGCCCTGCCGGTGGTGATGAAACGGCGACGCCTGGGCTACGACGGCGGCGGACAACGGCTCCTACGGACCATGGCCGAGGTGGAGGCGGCCTGGGTGGCGCTCGGCTCGAGTCCGGCCGTCCTTGAGGGGCTTGTGGGCTTCACGCGCGAGCTATCGCTCATCGCCGTGCGCGGGCGTGACGGGGACGTGGGCTACTATCCGCTCGTCGAGAATCGACACGTCGACGGCATCCTACGCCACTCGCTGGCACCGGCACCAAACGTCGAGCCGCGCTTGCAAGCGGAAGCGGAGGACTACGCTGCACGGGTGTTGACCACACTGGGCTACGTCGGAGTACTCACGGTCGAATTCTTCGAGCGCGACGGACGGCTGCTGGTTAACGAGCTTGCCCCCCGCGTCCACAACTCCGGGCATTGGACCATCGAGGGAGCGGCAACCAGTCAATTCGAAAACCACTTGCGCGCCATTCTTGGCTTGCCACTCGGCTCCACATTGCCGGTGGGCTGTTCGGCGATGGTCAATCTCATCGGCACACTGCCGGATCCGCAGCCGATCCTTCGTCTTCCGGATACCCACCTGCACCTCTACGGCAAGGCACCGCGACGTGGTCGAAAGCTGGGCCACGTCACCGCGCGGGTCGCGGCTCCGGGCCTCCTCGAAGAGCGCGTGCGGGTGCTCCAGCACCTGATTGGAGAGCCAGACGGGACAGGGACTGGGCTAGCTCACTTGAACCGTGTTTGAAGAGAAAGGAGATAAGAATGAATCGGATCTTCGTTGCGACCTCGGCATGGGTGCTTCTACTTGGAAGCGCTCCGACAAAGGCTGTCCCTGATGCCTTGACGGCGTTGGTTGAGGGTAACAAGCGTTTCACAACCGGACAGGTCACCCATCCGAACCAAAGCGCCGCCCGGCGACACGACGTCGCCGCCGCCCAGAAGCCCTTCGCGATCATCGTCGGCTGCGCCGACTCCCGCGTCCCGCCCGAACTCGTCTTCGATCAGGGGCTCGGCGAGGTGTTCGTGGTTCGCGCGGCCGGTGAGGTTGTCGACGATGTTGGGCTCGGGAGCATCGAGTTCGCCGTCGCCAAGCTCGGTGCGCGCCTGATCGTGGTGCTCGGCCACGAGCGCTGTGGTGCAGTCGAAGCCGCGCTGAAGGGCGGGGCTGTTCCGGGACACATTGGTGTGATTGTCGATGCCATCAAGCCGGCGATCAGTACTGCCTCTTCGGAACCCGGCGATACGCTCGACAACGCGGTCCGCGACAATGTGCGTGCGGTCGTGGCGCGACTGCGCTCGTCGGAGCCGGTATTGGCCCCCATGGTCCGCGATGGATCGCTGCGGGTGGTCGGCGCGGTGTACGACCTCGACACCGGCGTTGCACAGATCGTCGACCCAGCGGGGCAGCCATGACCCTGTTCGACGTTCTGAAGACCAACCTTTTGTCGCCAGTGGTGCTGGCGTTTGCGCTCGGCATCGTGGCGCGGCTCATGCGCAGCGAGCTCCAGCTCCCGAAAGACCTCTACACCTCGCTGTCGATCTATCTGCTCTTCGCCCTTGGCCTGAAGGGCGGCGTTGAGCTGAGCCATGCGTCCTACGGCACGATTGCAGGTCCGGCGAGCGTCACGCTGCTCCTCGGGTGCATCACTCCGGTGACCTCGTATCTTGTGCTCCGCCACCTCGGACGCTTCACGGAAGCCGACGCCGCCGCGATCGCTGCGCACTATGGGTCGGTGTCGGCGGTAACCTTCATCGCGGCGCAGACTTTCGTCTCCGCGATGGGGGCCGAACCCGAAGGCTTCATGCCGACGCTGCTCACGTTGCTCGAGAGTCCGGGCATTCACATCGCCCTCGCCATCGGCGCGGTCAAGGTGAGCAGTGGCCGGCCGGTGCGCGAGACGATCCATGAGATCCTCACCGCCCGTACGATGGTATTGCTCGTCGGCGGACTGTTGGTTGGCTTCCTCATGGGCGAGAACGGCTGGCATGCGGTGTCGCCGTTCTTCGACAGTGGGTTCAAGGGGGCGCTGATGCTCTTCATTCTCGAAATGGGCATCGTCGCCGCGGAGCGCCTGGGAGATCTGCGCAAGGTCGGCGCCTTTCTCCTCGCGTTCGGGGTCGGCATGCCGTTCGTGCACGGCGCGCTGGGCGCGGTGTTGGGAACGCTATCCGGTCTATCGATCGGTGGCAGCACCATGCTGGCAGCGATGGCGGCCAGCGCATCGTACATTGCGGCGCCACCGGCTGCCCGCATGAATCTCCCAACCGCGAACCCGACGTACTATCTGACCGCCTCGCTGGCGATTACCTTTCCGTTCAACGTGACGCTTGGGATCCCGATCTACTACAAGATCGCCCAACTGATGCATGGAAGCTGATGAGGAATGACTATGCACACCGAACCGCTCAAGCTTGTGACGATCGTTGCTGAGACCGTGCTCAGCGAGCAGCTCCTTGCCGCGCTCAGACGAATCGGTGCGACCGGTTACACCGTCACCGATGTGAGCGGCGAAGGCTCACGTGGAATGCGCGTGGGCGAAGTGCCGGGTGACAATAAGAAGATTGAGACCCTCGTCCACGCCACGCTCGCCGATCGCATTCTCGATCTGTTGGCCGAGCGCTATTTCCCCAACTACGCGGTGGTCGCGTGGGTGACCGATGTCGTCGTGGTGCGCGGAGACAAATATGGCTCACAGTGAAGCAGCGATCGGCGGCGTCCACGCCGAAACGGTCGCGGCTATTCGCAGGATCAACGTCCTCACCGGTTTCTGGTACGGCCGCGAGACGATCCATCCGTCTGAGTCGTTCCCAAACGGGGCAGAGGTCGCTACCAGCCATCGCGCGCAGCTTGATCTCGCCGGACATTGCATCGTGGCGCACGAGTACCGGCGGCAGGGACATGCCATCGTCGATCAGGCGCTCAAGATGTTTGGGTGGGATGCGACCTGCGGACGATACACGTGTCACGTCTTCGGCACCGGACAGCCGAATCCTCCCCGCCCGGCCTTCGGCACGTGGCGAGACAATGCCTTGACTCTGGAACAGAGTAGCAACGATGGGAGGGTTCTTTTCGTGTATACGTTTGAGGGCGCATTCCACTACGTGTTCCAGATGTTGATGTCTCAGAATGGCGCGAGATTGATGCCGGTTGTTGAAGGGAGATATGAACGCCACGGGCAGTAGGGTTTGGCGAGAGTGACGGTCCTTTCCAAGTCTGCCGGTGATCGAGGCAGAGCGACTGGATGTATGTGGTCGGTCTCCTGGAAAGCGGTGTATTGAAAAAGTCAGCGTGAGCGGCACGTCTGTGAAAGGCTCCGGAGTCTCTGCGGACCAAAGCTGAGGGCACGTGCTGAGACACGCCGCGGTCGCTGCTCGGGACGTTGTTGCAGCAGGCGGACTTGTCGCCGGCGCGGCGCGGTCCCGGCCGCTGCTGAAAACTGGAACGCTGAAGCACGGCGGATCTGAAGCGATTCAACACCGAGCATTGGCGCCTCCGGGTCGATGGTGCCCGCTGGTGCCTGCACTCAGGCATCCTCCATCCCACCGGGTGCAATGCCGTAACGAAGGCGCACGAGCGCAACCGGCTCCTCGAACATCGACTCCCACTTCTCGAACTGCAGGTTCTTGACCCTTCTACCGTACCGCCATCCCTGGGTGATCGCGTCCATAACCGGGACAATGCTGTCGGGCTGCAGGAACGTCATTCGCGAAGTGGTTGTCGCCATCCACATGCTGAAATACGGGAATTGTAACTGCGCCAGGCAAAACGCCTGGAGCGACAGCTCGTGGAGGCCACTCGGCGTATAGCCGGTGATCACGTGAAGGATGTCGTGGATCTGGAACCCGCGGATGACCGCGTACTTCATGTCCGCAGGCATACGATCGAGTTGACCGCCGGCCGCCACGGCGTCGTGCAGCAACTTGTAGTTGGTGGCGAGGTTCTTCTCGAGCTTGTTCTTCGTGAGAAACTCGTGATAGCCGCGCCCTACCGAGCCCGCCGGCAGAGCCCCAAGCACGTCGAGTGTGATGGGGTCTGCAAGGTAGCGCTCGGCGAGAAACGCTTCCACTCCGGGCGTCGCACGGAAGTTCTCAAGGTAGCGCTCGATGGTGAAGTCCGGTGCATGAGGCCACCACTCGTTGAAGAGCAGATGGACGCCATGCTCGTCCGAGTCGTTGAATGTCCGCACCATGTTCTGGACGAACACGGGATGCAGCGTGGGTTTGGAGTTCGGGGCCTTTGCTAGGGCTGACATGCGTTTTCCCTCCGCCTTGCTTCGCGCGCGCTACAACTGTCGCCGCCCGACGAGCTTGTAGAAAAACCACGGCCTCGCCGGCAATACATGTGGTCGCCCACCCTAAATCAGAGCGAGTCCTGAACTGACTACCGGCAGCCCGCCGTTAGCCCATGTCCTCCACCGCTGAAGCGAGGCGCACAGACTCTGCTGCCGACAAGGCATCTTGGAACGAGAACACTCCGAGGCGCGGCAGCTTCATCGCGCCTCAGCTAAGCAGACCTAGGGCTAGGCACGCCCGACGCGTCGCAAACGCCCGAGCCAGCCCCGCGCCATATTGGGAAGGAACGCGGGCAGGTGCGGTCTGCCGTGCAGCGAAAACGACTGCGAGTCGGCGAAGTTTTTTCGATCACTCTCAACTCCGAGCGCAAGCAGTCCGACATCATCGTAGTCAGACTGCCCAAGAGACCGGCACTCCCCGCAACGGCTGGCTTCGCGCGCATATCTGCCGACCGCAGCCCTGTCAATCGGTTGCGACTGCCGCTTCACCGTTCATGCGCCGCGAGGTGAACCCCGGCGATGGTCTCGCCATTCTTCTGCTCGCTGGCCGGTCGGGGCGAGAGCTCGACGATGTGGATGACCCGGGTCGTGCGCCCACGATACGTGGCGAAGGTCGGGCAGACGGCGTCGAGTTCCGACTCGCCCCGGGTCTCACGGCGCGCCACCGTGCTTGTGAGCGGACGAGCCGACGCGCGGATACTTCAAGAAGCTGAAGGCCCCGAGCGCAACCACTACGGCAGCGATGGCAGCCCCAAACGGCAAGAGATTCGCGGCACCGTCCCAGTTCGCCACCTGAGCCAGGAACGCGACGGCTAAGGCGACGACGATCACGCTGATCAGTCGCTGTTTGAGCTCTTCCAGTGAGGTGATGGTCAGCCACGGCGGCAGGTCCACATCGCGAATGAATAGTTCGTACAGGCCGATGCCAACGATGTAGAGGGCCGTTGCGATGAGAAAGAAGTCGGCGATCTCGACGCTGGCGATGGCAAACGCTTTGGTTTGCGTGGCGTCACCGAGCGCTCCGACGGTGCCGGCGATGATGCGCGCCGCGGCCACCGCACCGAACAGGAACAGCGTGGCCGCCAGGGCGAGGCTGGCGACGACCGCAACGATTACCATGTAGCGGGTCTGGCTGATGATACGGTTCACAAAATCCATCGCCGCCTTCCCCTTCCGGCGCGACATCAAAAGACGTCGTGCTCCGCATGCGGCGCCGCGGCCTGCTTGTTCCCAGCGTTGCGGCGTGCGCACCCCAACAGTTGATCCCTCAACCGCGTATCAATGGGCGTATCGCCGAGCCAAATGCGGAAGTACGCTGCCGCGAAGTCCGCTCCGTCGATGACGCCAAGCCGAGTGCCGTTCAACGCCAGCTCGGTCCCACTCCCCGGCACATAGGTGAGCGAGTAGCGATCGCCAGGTTTGACGTCTCGGTAGAGCGCGTTGATCCGGCCCAGCCGCGGGCGCAGCGCGCTCAACGTTTGGGCGTCGACATTCTGCGCGAGAATCCGATCGCCTGCTTTTCCGAAATCCGCGCCGCTGATGCTCCAGAAATAGCTCAGCTCGATGCGTTTCGGGACGTCGGCGAAGATGTCGCCCCCTTCGGCACCGTCACCCAGGTACAGTGCGGCCACATAGGCTTTGATGAACAGTTTGTAGCGCAGCAGCCCGACGCAGCTCAACCGCATCGTCACGTCGCCGGCTCGAACCTGATCCGCAAAGTCCACACCTTCCAGCTCGGCCGCGGTGCTTGACCGCACCGCCATCATGGCGATGAGCAGCGCTCCGACGATGATCCGCGCCAGGCGCGGAAACGAACCCATCCAGTGTGTCATCTCATCAACTCCTGGATTTGCTGCCTGCGATAGTCGAACACCGCATCCAAGTCCCGCCGTACCAGCCAACCGGCGAGCAACTCGCCCAGCGCGCCGAACGGGAGACGATAGCGCACGCGATCGCGGATGATCGTGCCGCCGTCGTCCGGCTCGAACTCGTGGGTATGGTGCCACAGAGTGTACGGTCCATGGGTCTGCATATCAACAAACCGGCGGTTCGGCTCCCACGACTCGATACGGCTCTGCCAGCGCAGCGGAATGCCATGCAAGCGCAGGGCGTAGCTGATCAAGGTTCCATCGCCAATCTGGTCGGTTGTTGTCCCGAGAACCTTGAAGCGCAGAAAATCAGGGGTGATCCGTTCGAGGTTCTTCGGGTCGGCGAAAAACGGAAACACCCGCTCTGGTAGGCGAGCGAGTCGCTGTTCGACGAGCAGCTCGTGACTCTGGTCGGTGCACAGATCATCGAGTGCGCTGCGCAACGTGGGGTATTGGAACGAATACCCCAGCTGCCGCGCTGCGGTCGACTCAACACGCTGGCTGGCCAGCAGGGCACTCGACATTTCTCCCAGCACTGCCCGCAAGGCCAAGGCCGGAACCGGCAGTACGGCAGGCCGGTGCAGGACACGCCCCAGTTCGGCCGTGAATGTGGCGTTCGTGACGGCCTCTGGGGCGACGCCGTTGACTGGGCCGGCGGCGCGCGGATTCTCGACGACGTGTCGCAGCAATCCGACGAGGTCGCTGAGGTGAATCCAGCTGAACCACTGTCGCCCCGATCCGACCCGGCCGCCGAGGCCGAGACGAAACAGCGGCAGCAGCGGTTTGAGGGCCCCACCGTCACGGCCGAGCACGACACCGATCCGCACGGCCACGGTGCGCACGTTGAGCGCCTGCGCCTCGAAGACGGCTCGTTCCCAGTCACGGCACACATCTGCCAGAAAGCCCGTTCCGGGGGCGCTCTGCTCGTCGAGCTGGGCATCGCCGCGATTACCGTACCAGCCGATTGCGGAAGCGGACACCAGCACGCGCGGGCGCGCATGCGCATCGAGTTGACCGATCGCGCGCACCAGGGCAAGCGACGTGTTGACGCGTGAGTTGTGAATGGCGCGCTTGCGAGCCGCCGTCCATCGCGCATCGGCGACGCCTTCACCGGCCAGGTGGACGACCGCGTCAGCCCCACGCAGGGTGCTCGGGTCGAGCGCCTGTTCGGGGTTCCATGACTGCACTTTGCAGCGTGCCGGCAAGCGTCGCACAGCCCGCTGCACATCGCGGGTGAGCGCGCTGACCGCGTGGCCCGCCGCCAGCAGCTGCCGCACGAGCGGCGTTCCGACGAAACCGGTCGCTCCGGTGACCACGACGTTCATGAGCTGATCATCCTCGTTGCACGCGGTCTCGCAGCGCCCCTTAGCGTCATCGCGAGCCACCCTGCGGGTGCAGCAGTTCGAGTACTTCCGCGCGCAGGGACTGGTTGCGCGCGAACTCTCCACGGAAGGCGGTGGTCACCATGTCCGCTCCACGCTTGGCGGCACCGCGCATCCGCAGGCATAAGTGCTCCGCGCGGACGATCACCGCCACCGCACGGGCCTCCAAGTGCTCTGAGATGGCGTCGGCGATGTCCGCCGTCAGACGCTCTTGCAGTTGCGGGCGGCGCGCGAATACGTCGACGGTGCGGGCGATCTTGCTGAGCCCGACCACGCGACCCTTCGCCGGCAAGTAGGCCACCTGCGCCGTGCCCGTGAATGGTAATAGATGGTGCTCGCACATGCTGGAGAACTCGATGTCGCGGACGAGCACCAGGTCGTCGTTCTCGGTGCGGTGTTCGAACACCCGGCCCAGATGCTGTGCCGGATCCTCGCGCAGGCCACCCAGCAACTCTGCATAGGCCCGGGCGACGCGCCGCGGTGTCTCGACAAGGCCATCGCGATCGGGATCTTCGCCAACCGCGAACAACATCTCACGTACGGCCCGCTCAATGCGGGGCAGGTCGAAGAGCACGTTTCCACGCACCTCGGCGGAGCGTTCGGACTCATCGGTCTTGCGAAGCAGAGCCACGGTGGACATGAGGGTATCTCCTTCTGAGGTGATGCGTTTTGGTTGTGCTACAGCGCGCCAGCCGGGCTGCGCTGCGGAAAGCGGACGGTGGAGGTGGCCAAGAATTCCCCGAGCCAGAGTAGGCTGGGCATCACGCAGGCCCACACGACGGCGATACCAACAAGGCTCAGGCCCGCGTGCGCCGGCAACTTAATCGCGCCGAGCCGCGCGCCCGCGACGTAGCTTATGGGTCCGCAGAGCGCCCCGAGCGCCGCCGCCAGTCGGTAACGCCCCGCAAGCCACGCCATCGAGGCGTTGAGCGTGGTGGCGAAGATCATCCAGAGGGCCACCATCCATAAAGGACACAGCCAGGGTGCGGGACTCGTGCCTGTGAACGCGTACAGGCCCGCGGATGCTTGCAGCGTGTCGACCGCGAAGCCGAAGATTCCGATCAGCAGGATCAGCCGAATCTCCTGCACCGGCCTGGGGGTCATATACAGGTGCAAGAGCACCAGCACGGCCACCACGGACGGACCCAGCCAGAGATGCCCGCGGCCGGCCCCCATCACGCAGGCAAACCAGCCGAGATAGAACATTGCGAAGTTCAGCAAACGACCCATGCGAATTCCCTCCAGCGTTCAGACGTAGGCCTACGCTTAGCCCGCGAACCGATCGTTGTCAATATTTGTCCCGACACATATTGACATGGCAAGCCGTCGGCGCTAGATGAAAGGCCAGCGAGAGCCGAAAGAACGTAGATGGAGAAAGGCGCACCCCTCATGATGTCAGACGTCCAGCAATCACGAGCAACGTATGCCGACAGAGAACGGCTGTGCACCGTACCGGCACGCCGTGCGGTGGTGCTCGTCGGCCACGGCGGTGTGCCGCGTGACTATCCGCGCGAGCGCCTGACGCAGCTGCGCGGCCTAGAGGCTCGACGACGCGTCACGAAAGCGGCGCCCTCCCCGGAGGAAGTCGCACTGGAGCGGGAGTTACGGCAGTGGCCCCGAACCCCGGCTACAGACCCCTATCAGGCCGGCTTGAAAAGCCTCGCAGCGCACCTGCGGCCGCTCCTGAAACCCGCTCGACTCGTCCTGGCGTACAACGAATTCTGCGCCCCCACAGTGGCCGAGGCGGTGCGCGGGCTGGCCACCGAGGGCGTGACGGACATCGTCGCCGTGCCGTCGATGTTCACGCCGGGCGGCGTGCATGCGGAGATCGACATCCCGGAGACCATCGACGCGTTACGCGCCGAGTTCCCTGACTTGTGTTTGCGCTATGCCTGGCCGTTTGGCGGAGAACATCTGGCTGGGTTCTTCGTCGAACACCTGCGCCGATTTGAGGGTGGAGAGCGGCATGTTTGATTCGCACAGCTTTCTCACCGGCTTCGCGGTCATTCTGAGCGTGGCCGGGATCACGTGGCTGGTCAGCATCCGCAAACGTGACGTCAGCATCGTCGACAGCCTGTGGCCGCTGCTGTTCCTGATTGCGGCGGCAACGTATGCCGCCACGGTCCCGCAGCCGGGTCCGCGCACGACCCTGGTTCTCGTCCTCGTCGGCCTTTGGGCGCTTCGCCTGGCCAGCTATCTCACCTGGCGCAACTGGGGCATGCCGGAAGATCGGCGCTACCAGGTCATCCGCCGGCACAACGAACCGCACTTCGCCCTCAAGAGCCTCTACCTGATCTTCGGGCTGCAAGGCACGCTCGCGTGGATCATTTCCCTCCCGCTGCTCGCGGCCATTGCCGCGCCACGCCCCGTCACCGTGGTCGACTACACCGGCGTGGCACTCTTCGTACTCGGCTTTGGCTTCGAATCTGTCGCTGACTGGCAGCTTGCCCGTTTCAAGAGTGCCGCCGCCAACCGCGGCCGGGTCATGGACCAGGGACTCTGGCGCTACACCCGCCACCCCAACTACTTCGGCGACTTCTGCACCTGGTGGGGCTTCTATCTCATCGGGCTCGCCGCTGGTGGCTGGTGGTCCGCCGTGGGCCCGCTGCTCATGTCGTTTCTGCTGCTCCGGGTCTCGGGGGTCGCGCTGCTCGAGCGCGACATCAGCGAGCGGCGACCGGCGTACCGCGACTACATGCTGCGGACTAATGCGTTTTTCCCGCGAGCGCCGAAGCGTTCCATCCGTGGAACCGGTGCAGCGTCCGGCCTGGACTCACATGCTAGTGGAGGCAAGGTATGAACCGGAATCCGCGGTATGGGCTACTGGCGATCAGTGTGGTCATGGCTGGCTGCAGTGCGGTCCAGCGTCCGCCCATCCGCACGGTGCCCCATGTGGATCTCCCCCGTTTCATGGGCGACTGGTATGTGATCGCCAACATTCCAACCTTCGTCGAGACGGATGCCTACAACGCCGTCGAGTCGTATCGGCTCGACGCCGACGGCACGATCGCCACCACGTTCACCTTCCGCCACGGCAGCTACGACGGCGTGCTCAAATCCCATCATCCGCGCGGCTTCGTCCTGGATACGCAATCGAATGCGGTCTGGGGCATGCAGTTCATCTGGCCGTTCAAGGGCGACTTCCGCATCGTGTACCTGAACAGTGACTACAGCCAGACGGTCGTCGGTCGCGAGAAACGCGACTACGTCTGGATCATGGCCCGCCAGCCAACGATTCCAGATGCGGACTATCGGCGTATCGTGGAGCTGTTGGCGCGCGAGGGCTACGACACCACGCAGATCCACAAGGTGCCGCAGCGGTGGGAGTCGGCTCAGCCGGCGAACTAGGAGTGAGCTTTACATACTGAAACCTCAAAGGAGAATGACGATGAGTGACGAAAGCAAATGTCCCTTTACGGGCAAATCCGGCAGAGGCACATCCAACCGCGACTGGTGGCCCAACCAGCTGGACCTGGGCATCCTGCATCAGCACACCCCGGCGTCCAACCCGCTGGATCTTGACTTCGACTACGCGGCAGAATTCAAGAAGCTTGACCTGGCTGCCCTGAAGAAGGACCTCTACGCGCTGATGACGGATTCGCAGGACTGGTGGCCCGCGGACTGGGGCCACTACGGCGGACTCTTCATTCGCATGGCCTGGCACAGTGCCGGCACCTACCGCACCTCTGACGGCCGCGGCGGCGGTGGCACCGGCAACCAGCGTTTCGCACCGATCAACAGCTGGCCCGACAACGGCAACCTGGACAAGGCGCGCCGCCTGCTCTGGCCCATCAAGAAAAAATACGGCAACAAAATCTCCTGGGCTGACCTCATGATCCTGGCCGGCAACTGCGCCCTAGAATCCATGGGATTCAAAACTTTCGGTTTCGGCGGCGGCCGTGTGGACATCTGGCAACCCGAACAAGACATCAACTGGGGCAACGAGGCGACCTGGCTGGGCGATCAACGCTACAGTGGTGACCGCGAACTGGCTCAGCCCCTGGCCGCCGTGCAGATGGGCCTCATCTATGTCAACCCGGAGGGGCCGAACGGCAATCCCGACCCGGTGGCCTCGGGCCGCGATGTGCGCGAAACCTTTGCCCGCATGGCCATGAACGACGAAGAGACCGTCGCGCTCGTCGCCGGCGGACACACCTTCGGCAAGGCCCACGGCGCCGGTGACCCAAAGTTGGTGGGGCCGGAACCGGAAGCAGCTCCCTTGGAAGCGCAGGGCCTCGGCTGGATCAA
>Ga0335069_10008062_pt1 | contig 15116 bp, 17 predicted proteins | sample Lox_Sample_11_FD_206714 | JGI IMG/M metagenome (GOLD analysis project Ga0335069, IMG submission 206714) | Soil microbial communities from Loxahatchee National Wildlife Refuge, Florida, United States - Lox_Sample_1.1 | ecosystem: Environmental > Terrestrial > Soil > Wetlands | place: USA... | reverse complement strand
CTACGCTGTAGCCCTGGTGGACGAAATCGAACAGGCGCGTCACACCAAGCAGCGCTTCACCATCGGCTACTAAATCGGTAACCCATCCATGGACGCGCTCGACCAATTGAAACAGGCTGCCGCGGACACGGCCGTTCAGCTCGTGGAGAGCGGCATGATCGTCGGCTTGGGCACCGGCTCCACGGCGTCCTTTGCGATCGAGGCTCTAGGCAGGCGCGTCCAGGATGGCTTGCGAATCATCGGAATCCCCACCTCCGAGCGCACCGCGCGGCAGGCCCGTGGCTTGGGGATCCCCATTTCGTCGCTGGCCGAGCACGCGGAGTTGGATCTGACCATTGACGGAGCCGACGAAATCCAGCGTGGCACACTCGATCTGATCAAAGGCCACGGTGGCGCGCTGCTGCGCGAAAAAGTGGTCGCCAGCGCCGGCCGGCGGCTGATTATCATTGCCGATGAAACCAAGATTGTCGATCAACTGGGAACGCGCTTCGCCGTCCCGGTGGAGGTCGTGCCGTTCGGCTGGCAAGCGGCCGAGCGCAAGTTGCAGAGGTTGGGAGCCCACACTGCGCTACGTAACGGCCCCGACGATAAGCCGTTTGTCACCGACGGCGGCAACTTCATTGTCGATTGCAGTTTCAGCCCCATTGAAGCTCCGCACGCGCTGGACGACCAGCTGAACCGCGTGGTCGGTGTCGTGGAGCACGGGCTGTTTCTGAACATGACGTCGCAAGCGATCATCGCGGGCCGCGACGGCGTGCAGGTTCTGCGTCCCGCGCAGCCTGCGGTTCATTAGGAGGTCTTGTGCGGCAAGCACCCAAAGTCACCCGCCGGCAAGCGATCGCCACCGCCGCTGGAGCGCCGCTGGTCATGGCCGCCGCCGGATTCGCGCAGGCCGCGGATCCCTTGCCTAACTTCGTCTTCATCATGGCCGACGACCTCGGCTACGCCGATCTTTCCTGTTACGGCCGCCCCGATTTCAGCACACCGAACCTCGATCGCCTCGCCGCCGGCGGCATGCGCTTCACCCAGGCCTATGCCAACTCAGCGGTTTGCTCGGCTACCCGTACCGCGCTCATCACGGGCCGCTATCAATACCGCCTGCCGGTGGGCCTGGAAGAACCGCTCAACGGCAAAAGAAACCTAGGCCTGCCGCCGGACCATCCTACGCTGCCCTCCCTGTTGCGCAAGGCCGGCTACGGAACAACTCTCGTCGGCAAGTGGCACCTCGGCTGGCTGCCGCAATATAGCCCCCACAAGAGTGGCTACGAACATTTCTGGGGTTTCCGGGGCGGTGGCGTCGACTACTTCACCCATAAGTCCGGCATTGCCAATACCGACACCGAAGATCTTTGGGATGAAGACACGAAGATCCACGAGACCGGCTATCTAACCGACCTGCTCGGCAACCGCGCGGTGACGGTGATCCGCGATTACGCCCAGGCCAAACGGCCTTTTCTTCTCAGCCTGCATTTCAACGCGCCGCATTGGCCCTGGGAAGCCCCGGGCGACGAAGCTGAGTCGCGACGGATCAAATCGCTGATGGATTTCGACGGCGGAACGCCCAAGACCTATGCGCGTATGGTGCGCGAGATGGACCTCCAGGTCGGACGCGTTCTCGAAGCGCTGGACACCTCTGGCATCGCCGAAAACACCGTCGTCATCTTTACCAGCGACAACGGAGGTGAACGTTTCTCCGACACCTGGCCGTTCACCGGCAAGAAGACCGAGCTGCTCGAAGGCGGTTTGCGAATTCCTGCGATCGTGCGCTGGCCCGGGCATATCGATCCCGCCAGCACCAGCGAGCAGGTGATCATCTCGATGGACTGGATGCCGACTCTGTTGGAATTCGCCGGAACGAAGCCCGATCCGGCCTACCCTCCGGACGGGATGAGCCTCGTCCCTGCTCTGACCGGCAACGCCGCGCCCGTGCCGCGGAAATTGTACTGGCGCTATCATGCTCGCCAGCAGCGCGCCTTGCGCGACGGCGATATGAAATGGCTCAAGATCAACGACAATACGTTCCTGTTCAATGTCGTCGAGGACCCGTTGGAAAGGGCCAATTTGAAGGACCGCCAGCCCGAGATCTATCGCAAGATGGTCAATGATTACGAAGCCTGGAACGCGACCATGTTGCCGATTGATCCGGCAAGCTACACGCACCCCTTCTCGCCCAAAGAACTAGCCGATCATTTCAACACCGATAAATAACGGCCCGCTGGCCGATTCCAAGTTGGTGAAAGGCTACGAGGTGCTCTGGCGCGCGGCCAGCATCTTCTGATATGCATCCAACAACTGCGCCCGGGCTGAGTCGCCCAGCGGCCCGGGAAGCTCGGCCGGCTCGTAGCGCCGGCATAGTTCCACCGTCTTCCGCAAACTCTCCGCAAATTCGACGCACGGAGCACAGCCTGCCAGATGCTTCTCGATCTCCTGACATGCGTCGGCCGGCAGCTCCAGGTTCAGATACTCCGAAAGCAGCGCAAACACTTCCTTGCACTTCTCCAAATGCTTATGCGTTTCCATGTTGCTCTCCCCGGCGGCCCAGGTACCCGTCCAATGTTTGCCGCACAGCCAGCCGCGCCCGGTGCAGCCGCGTCTTCACCACGTCATCGGTCAGACCCAGGATGTTGGCTGTCTCCTGCGTCGACAGTTCCTCGACATCGCGCAGCAGGATCACCGAACGGTAGTTCTCCGGCAATTCGACAATGGCCCTTTGCAGCTCGGCTCTTAGCTCCGCACGGAGCATTTGATCTTCCGGTAACCCGGACCAGTCCGCGATCTGGAGTTGCACTTGTCCGTCCCGCTGATCCTTTGCCGGCAGAAACTGGTCGAGCGAAAGCTCGTGCGAGGGGGCAAACACGCTCTTGCGCCGCTTCATGAGGCACTCGTTCCGGGCGATCCGGAACACCCACGGGCGCACCCGCTCTGGCTCCCGCAACTGGTTGAAACTCTCAAATACCTTCAACAACGTCTCCTGCGCGACCTCTTCAGCGTCTTCCCTCTGGCCGCACATCAGCCAACTATAGTGGAAAATCTTGGCCCGAAAGTGCTCCACGAAGCGGTCGAATGCCTCCGGCGCTCCCGCCATCAGGCATCGCGCCAACTCGATCTCCGTCTCCCGTTCCAAGGCTCGGCCCCGCCCTTGATTCTAGCGGGTGCCCGACGCCGCTTCAGGCTGCGATGGCCGCGGGAGATTGGACCTTCACCTCAATGCCCGGCCTCTCCAACAGCGTATTGTGCACCAGACAGGATTTCGCGGCACGCAGAATCCCATCCTGGTGACGTGCGTCCACACCCGGCGCCGTAACTTCGATGAGAAATGAGTCCAGGCGCGCGGGTTGCCTGGCCTTCTCGGCTGTCACGCGCACTGTGAGTCCTTCACTCGGCAGACCCCGGGTCTTCAGATACTGGCTGGCGTAATATCCCGCGCACGTGGCCAGCGAGGCCAGAAGGAACTCCGGGGGAGACATACCCTCGTCCGAGCCGCCGTTATCGCGAGGTTGGTCGCAGATTAGCGAATGCGCCCCGGCAACAACCTGGAACTTGCAATCACCCAAGAACTTCGCAATCGTTTCCATGAATTTCGCCCCTTCACTTGTCCGAGATGCAAGTTCGCGGCAAAAGTAACGCCGGTTACAGACCGCCGGGCCGATTCCGTCTGATAAACTTGTCAGGAGACAAACCTCGAAGGAGTGTTCCGGATGAAAGTGCGTAAGCCCTTGTTTCTTATGGTCCCTATGATGTTGATCGCGGCGCTCGTCGTATTTGCACAGCAACGCTACAACGCCGCCGATGAGACAACCCTCAAAGGAACCGTGGACGATGTGCAGCACGTGCCCCACGGCGCAGGGACGGGCATGCATTTGATAGTGAAAAACGCGACCGGAACCACTACTGTCGCTTTGGGCCCACAGCGCTTTGTAGATCAAAATAAGTTCACATTTGCGAAGGGCGATCAGGTGGAAGTCACCGGCTCCAAGAGCGGTTCCGGCAAAACTTCGATGATGATCGCGCGAGAGGTCAAGAAAGGCGGTCAGACGTTGACCTTGCGCGACAACAAAGGCGTTCCGAAGTGGCTCCACGGGCACAAGTAAGGACGCTTCTCACAGTTTTCGCTACTGTTCCCTCAATACGTGCCTTCAGTTAACCTGAATGCAACCCTAAGCTCAAGGTGACAAATGCGCATAATGAGAACGTCAGCTCACTGTGCTTCCTACTTCATCCTTTGGAATCTGATCGTTGTAGCCTGTTTCGGCGGGCCGGTTTCTATCCCGTTCACGTTTGAAAAGAATCAGGGCCAGTTCGATGGTCAGGTTCGTTATTTTGCCCGCACTCCCGGAGCCAGCCTATGGCTGACGGATTCAGGAGCAGTCCTGAGCGTGGACCGCAAAAATCATCGATCCGTCCTTCGAATGAGACTGGCGGGCGCTCGCCCGCACCCCAAGATTGAGGGCACTCGGCCGTTGGCCGGCACGTCCAACTATTTTACCGGAAACGACCCTGCTCAGTGGCGAAGGGACATCCGCCAGTTCGGCGCCGTGCAGTATCGGGACGTATATCCCGGCATCGATCTGCTATTCCACGCAAACGCGCAAACGATTGAATACGATTGGGTTGTCTCTCCCGGGGCCGATCCGCGCGCTGTCCGCATGACGTTTGAGGGCGCAAACCAGACTCGCATCGACAGTTCGGGCGACCTGGTGTTCCGCGTCGGCGATGTCGAAGTGCGTGAGAAGCGTCCCTATGTCTACCAGGACGGCCCCGGCGGACGCCAGGCCATAGACGGACATTTCGTGCGGCGGGGGCACGTCGTCGCGTTCGAAGTAGCTCAATTTGACCGTTCGCGCCCACTCACGATTGACCCGGTTCTCGCTTACGCGACACTGCTGGGCGGTAACGGCAACTCGCTGAACCAGGCCGGTGATTTAGCCGCAGGCGTTGCCATGGATGGACAGGGAAATGTGATCGTCGTCGGCTATACTTATTCGCAGAGTTTTCCCACCAAGAGCGGCGCGTTCCAGGATGGTGGAGCGCTGCTCAATGCCTTCATCACCAAGTTGAACCCCAATGGACCGGTAGGACCCGCTTCTTTGGTCTGGTCCACGTACCTGGGTGGAACTCATTACTCCACCCAAGGATACGGAGTCGCTCTGGACTCGCAAGGGAACGTCTACACCACCGGAATCACGCAAGCGTCCGACTTTCCGCTGAAGAACCCGTTTCAATCTTCCTTCAACGCCACGTCAACCTGTACAACCTCCGAAGGCAGTTCCGGGATCTGCTTTCTTGCATTCGTTACCAAGTTCAACCCGCAAGGAAATCAGCTCGTCTACTCCAGCTACCTGGGAGGCACGGCGGGGGAGAATTACGGCAACAGCATTGCGGTGGACCAGTCCGGCAGCGCTTGGATCGCAGGTGTCGCCCAGTCGGGCTTCCCCATCGTCGGCAACTATGTTCCCACCAACCCCGGAGCCGATCACTACGGATTCGTCAGTAGGGTTAGCCCAGATGGCTCGACGCTCCTCTTTTCCACCTACCTGGGTGCGTTAACCACTCTTCAGGGCATTGCCGTTGACGCTTCGGGAAACGCGTACGTCGCGGGTTGGACCTCGTCGGCAAGCTTTCCGGTTGTGAACGCCTACCAGGCAAACATGCCCGCTCCGAGTGGGTTCCGGTGCGGCGTTGTTGCCAAGCTCAATCCCGGCACTAAGCCTGCCCTGGTGTATTCGACGTACGTTGGCGGAACGGACTCCGGAGGCTTCTTCGACGCCATTACCGTGGATCACCATGGAAACATTTTTGCCGGCGGCCTATCGGGCGCGACCACGTTTCCAGTGACAGCCAATGCCGTCCAGACCGCCGCGGCGCTGGGCCCCAAGGGAAACACCGGATTGGGCGCGGTCGTTGTTGAGCTGAATCCCGCGCAACCGCCGAGCCAGCAACTGGAGTACTCCACCTTTCTCGCCGGCGGCTTGGAGGACCAAGTGAATGCGATCGCGCTGAAAGGGGCTGGTCAGATCGTCGTCGCCGGCAGCACGATATCGTTCTATTTCCCGACAACTCCCGACGCCCTCCAACCGTACTATCGCGGCATTATCGGCGGGTCTTACCCGAACAAGTCGTTCGTCGCCATCATTGACCCAGCCACCGCGGGGTCGAAAGGCCTGGTGTACTCAACCCTTTATGGCGGCTCATACAGTGAGACTTTGAGCGGCATGGCGCTCAATGCCTCCGGGACCGGCGCGGCGATCGTCGGAACCACCACATCGTCCGATTTGTTCCTTACTCCCAGCGCCTACCAACTCGGGCAAAGTAACAAATACAGCAATGCGTTTGTTGCCTACTTTGACTTTTCGAAAACCGGTCCGACGATCGAAGCCATGGTCAACGCCGCCAGCTTTGCGAAGAACAACAACTTCGCCCCCGGCGAGATCGTCACCTTCTTCGGCTCGGACCTCGGGCCGCAGACGCTCGCCGGCGCGGAATTGGATAATACCGGGCACTTGGCTTCTACCCTGGCCGGGTGCCAGCTGCTGGTCAATCGCATTCCCGCGCCCCTGGTCTATGTGTCGGCCGGCCAAGTCTCGGCGATTCTGCCGTACGAGCTCACGCCGCTGATCGGCGGCCAGCTCATCAACTACGCACAAATGATCTGCAATGGCGTTCCGGGCAACGCGTTCGAATTTTCTGTAGTGGCAGCAGACCCGGGCATTTTCTCGGCTCCTGCGCTTGGCGCCACGCAGGCAGCAGTTCTCAACCAGGACGGTTCGTACAACTCATCGTCCAATCCGGCGGCACAGGGATCGATTGTGCAGATCTTTGCGACGGGCGAGGGCGTGTTGACTCCGGCCGGTCAGGATGGACGAATCGAAACCGGGGGTCTCAGCACGATTCCGGTGCCAAGCCTGCCTGTCACGGTGACGTTCGGAACAACTCCGTCGCCCAAACTCACCTACTTCGGGGTCGCGCCCGGTGAAGTGGATGGGCTATTGCAAGTGAATGCGCAGGTGCCTATGGGCCTGACTCCTGGCAACGTCGCGATTGTCCTGGGCATCGGAAAATTCTTGAGCCCAGGCGGACTCACAATCGCTGTGAAGTAATTAGCCGCTTGTTCTCCGGCCCTTTTTGGTGTATACATATCGAAACCGCCGTGCAACGGGGATTTAGGGTTGTGGCGATGGGATGACTCAAGAACCAGTGGTTCCCAATCAGGCTCACAACAGCCAACGCTGCGACGGCATTTCTGGCTGGCCTCTGCAGCGGCCCCGGGGTGGGGCGCTAGCTTGAGGCCAGCGACTACCACCAAAGATCTTATTGGATATCCAGCGTTACCCGAACATCGATGGTGCGCGGCGGCAGGCATTCCTTGTTGTTGCAGGCCTGATACCTCAGCTTGCCGTTCATGAACGCCATGCCCGGTGACGCCGCGGGCGGCGCCTTGAAGCGCGTCACGATTGCAAACGTCCCCGTATACACCGACACTGGATTCGGCGAAAAAGAAAGCTTCTCCATCTGCGGTTTCGGGTAGTTCACCTGTTCTGCTTCGAGGGGCTCTTTGTTCCAGGTGAGCTTCAGCGGGATCAGATAATCGTCACCCGGCGTGTTGCTATTGACGTGAAACCCGGATTGCAGATCGGCCTTCACAGTCAGATCAGCCGTATCGCCCCGCTTGATGATCAGGCGCGAAGGCGGAGCGACGCTCAGGACACCGTTAGTTTGGGCGTGTAAGCAGGGCCAGGACGCCGCCGCCAGGAGCGTGAACACCGGCGCTAGGCGCATCCAGCAATTGAACAATCGCATTCTTGAAGTCGTCCTTCCCGCCGGTGATTCCAATGTGCTTGGAGACGATGCGCCCCTGCCGGTCGATCAGGAGCGTTGTGGGCAGAGAATCCAGCCCGCCGTACTTGCTGCTGACCTCGTCATTGCCCAGCAGAACCCGGTAGTTCATCTTCATGCCCGTGACGTAGGGCTTCACCACTTTCCAGCCGTCTTCGTCCATGGAAACTCCCAGTACCGCGAAACCGCGGTCCTTGAACTCTTTTTCGAAATCCATGAACCAGGGGATTTCCACTTTGCAGGGACCGCACCACGTGGCCCAAAAGTCCAGCAGCACCACTTTGCCTTTGTAATCCGAGAGGCTGACGCTTTCGCCGTTGGCATCCTTGAGTTTGAAATCGGGCGCGGCGTCCAACTTGCTGTTGCCCTGAGCCCCGGTCTTTTGTGAAGCCCGCGAGCAGCCGGCGGCCGTCAGCAGGCAGGCGAGCGCAAAACCGGCGGCAAGTGCTGTGGAGGTCTTGGTCACAGGCATCTCCTAACCTCGATTATATCGGTATCGCGCTCGGAAAGGCCTTCCGGAACCACTCCGCCCGGCGGCGGCGATGGCGTTGGGCGAGCGTGAATTCGGAATGGCGGCGAACGCCGGAGAACAACCAGGCAGCGGTGTCGCAGAAGCTCTCGCAGAGATACTCGCGCCACTCTTTTGCGTTACCGGAACGCGCCCTCGGTCCAAACGGCAGGCGAACCTTGCGGGATTCGGCCGACCATCCCAATTCTCCGCGCGCCCTTGCGTTCCACTCCAACCGGAGCGTCGCTTCCCACGACCGCCGGGTCTGGTTGCTGAGCCGCACCCAAGCGAAGTGAAACAGCTCATGCGTCAGAATGCGCGCCAGTTCACTCGGGCTCCGCTCGAGTTCCCGATCCAATACGATCTTCCGTTTTCGCAGAAAAGACGCTGCGTGGACCGGTTGCCCGTGCGCGCGGTTGGAATAAAGCTTGCGGCTACCGGCCGTCAGAGCGGGCAGGAAATGAATTTGCAGATTGCGGCCTGAGAACGGCGGTAGGCGCCGCTCCAATGCCCTAATGGACTTGCTGCAATTGCGCCGGCTGGCGCGTTGTAAAGTAAGCCGGGTTTTCAACCTTCACCGTGTACTGCGACTGCAAACCCTTCATAAACTCCTGAAAGCGATCCCTCCGGACGTCCTGCAGGATCTGAATCCGCACGTCATCGAAGGGCTCCGTCGAGATTTCCTCGGCACGGATGAGGTAAAAGCCGTTCGGCTGCCGCACCGGAGCGCTCACCTCGCCCTGTTTGAGCTCGAAAACCGCCTTCTTGATTTCTTCCGGATACGCGCTGCCCTGCTTGATGACTCCGAAGTCGCCGTCTTTGGCGGCAGTGGATTTGTCGTCGGAGCTCTCCCGGGCCACCTCCCCGAAGTCTTTTCCGCCCAAAACCTGCGTGCGCAGCCGGACGATCTTGGCTTGCGCCTCCGCCTCAGTGGGCAACTGGCTGGCGCCGCTGGTGCCCTTGCCCGGGGTGGGATTGAAGGCTACATAGATAACCTTCACCTTCACTGACTTAAACTTGTCCGGGTTGTCCTTGTAGTACTTCTGCTTGTCCTCTTCCGATACCTTGATGTTGTTGTTGATGTTGGTGAGTTCCGCGGTGGAGAGCACCTGCAACCGCCCGAACTCCAGTTGCTCCTTGAAGGGCGATTGTTTGTCAACGCCGGCCTTCTCTGCGTCCTCTGCCAGACGCTTCATCAGGAAAACCTGGTTCAAGTATTGTTGGGGCTGTTGCCGGATCGCCTGCTGATATTGGGGCGGCAGTATCGCGATCAACTGGTCGAGTTCCGCCGCTGTCAGCTTTTTTCCGCCGACCTCCGCGATGACGGTATCGGGTGCGATCGGCGTTGCCGGCGAGGCGGCGTTCGGCTGAGGGACTTGGGCCGGTTCTTTCACGGCGGGCGTACCGGGCGTGATTTTGACCGGCTCCTGGCCTTGCGCAAAGACGAGACCTGAGAGAAGCAGCGGGATTGCGAGAAATTTCATGTGAAGCTTCCTTGACGCGGAAACCACCAGTCTAGCATGCGGCTCCCGGGATCACGCGCGCGGAACACTACGCTCGATGAGCTGTTCGGAGGTCAAGCCGTAGAGCGGCGGAGCGGGCGTTTCCAGCAGCGAAAGATAGATGTAGATTTGGCCGCGATGGTGGATTTCGTGCTCGATCATCGAGCGCAGCCACTTCCATACTGTGATGGACGCGCCGTCCGGCGTGAGGCATTTGCGCTGTAAGTCTTCGGCGGTGAAACCGGATAGGATCGCAACCGTTTCTTGATGCAGCCGTTCGGCGAACTCGACAATCTCGTCGTGGCTTGCCGCCAGATCCTTTCCGCAACCGGCGTAAGAGCTGGGTCTGCCCTGGACAACTTCAACGAACATGTATCGATTGGCGGTGGCGATGTGCCGGACCAGGTCCCCCAGTGTGAACTTGCCTTCTCGAAATCGCCAGTCCACTTGGTCCTTGGGGATCGCCCGGACGACTTTCATTGTGCGCTGGTGGACTTTGTCGAAGTAGTTGAGGAATTCCTTGGGATCGCGGATTTCCATTCTGGCCTTTCGTTACTTTGCGATGCGGACCTTGATGGCGAAGACCGGTGCCGCCATGTCGGCTTCGTCGCGCAGGTTACAGTAGGGGTCCTTGCCGTAGCCATACCAGAGCGTGGCGTCGTCGGGCAGCTTGCCCTGGGCGTAAAGGAGCACGGTGCTGGCTTCGGCGGGGTCGACTTTGGTTTTGTAAATGAGCGGCAGCCACTCGCCTTTGGCGTCCCGGATGGAGAAGCCCGCAAGGGGGCCATCCGACTTCAGGCGGCCGTTGACGCCGGTGAAGGTGACCTTGACCACGCCCGCGGTGTAAACCGCCTCGGTGGGCCGCGGCCCGGGCTTCATGGAGCCGAAGCCCTTGAGGCGAGGAAAAAGGTCCAGGCAGACCCGATTGGTCAGCCGGTGGGCGAGACGCTTCAGGTCCTGGGTGCCGAGGTGGATGAGGTCCTCCATCTGTAAGTCCACGGAAGCCACCATTCCCGAGTGCGGGATTTCGGGCTCGGCCCGCAGCTGCGCCAGTTGGACGCGATTCCATTCGGCGACATTGGTATTGTCGACGTGGCGGCCGATTTGGACGTAATAGAACGGCAGGTCGGGCTGCTGGAAATCGGCGCGCACGGCCTTCACGAAGTTCTCGAAGTTGGGGAGGAAGGTCGATACGTTCTTGGGCGTGGCGTCCGACTCGCCCTGGAACCACAGAATGCCTTTGACGTGACCGCCCACGGCTTGCACACGCCGGTACATGGAGCCGTACAAAGACTCACCGCCGCGGTCCTTGAGAGCCGGGCTCCATTGCTCCATGGATGTGCCGGTGTGGGCGCAAGGGATGAGACCAATCGGCACCCCTGTTCGAGTCACCATCTCGATGGCGAACGGAAGACCCGGGCCTGCACCCTTCTTGCGGCTGGCGACGTAGTTTTCGAGCGCCTGACCCTCCAGCCGCTCCGGCTGGCGCTCCGAATTGAGCGGCCAATGCACGGGATCGACGGCGCTGACCGTGGTGTGCAGCGGCTCCTCGGCCATCAGCCAGTGGTCGGCCATGTCGAAGCTATGCACCGCGGGCGAAGATTGCTCGACGTCCACTAATTCGCCATGACCTTCCATGTTGGACTGTCCCGCGAGGACCCAGAGGTCGCCCACCAGAAGGTTGGCAACCGAGAGAGCGGTGTCGGCGCCCTGCAGCCGCACTTCCAGCCGATAAGGCCCACCTACCGGGACCTGCTTGAGCGTGCCGCTCCAACGTTGCTTATCTATTTTGGCCAGCGCCGACCAATCAAAGCCCGGCAAGGCGGAGCCCTCCGCCGCAACGACGCGCGCTTCGATCTCTTTTCCGTTGATTTTCTTACCAGTGGCGCCGCCGCTCAGCGGAATGTCAGCGCCGCGGTCGGATGTCCGCTGGAGTACCTGATTGTCGGTAGGGGCTGAAGTAAAACGGACGTCCTGGCCGAGCGCACAGATAGCGCACAGAGTTGACGCAGCGACCAGGGCGAGGATGCGCACTCCGTTGCATTGTAGCAAGCAGTAGCCAGGGGAACCCAGAGCCTCAGTTCGTCTTGACTTGCACGTGGCGCGGTGGGGAGTTCGGATTCGAACCGGCTTTGTCCGCGCCCGGTTCGGAGATTTTGATGTTGTTCACAACGCGGATCGCGCCCGCCGTTTTGGCCATCCGCGTGGCCGCGCCCTTATGCTGCATGACCGTGGTGGAACCGGTCCACGTAGCTACTCCGTCCTTGACGTGGACCTGAAAGCCCTCTTTGCCGATCTTCGACTTCGCGAGCTTGGCCTTGATGGTGGCCTCGACCTCGGCGTCGCTGAACTTGCCCTGGCTGTGCGACATGGTGAGCGGCCCGGCAAATCCGGCGAATGAGCAGAGAACCAGAGTGAGAAGGATGAAAGCTTTCCTCATACCGGATTAGTGCCGGCGGAACGCAGGAATTCGCAGGAAAATGCAAAGGCCTCAGCGGGTGGCTGAGGCCTCGGAGAACTTGAGATTGTGGGTGAGGTTACTCGACGTCCTTGCTTCTCTTCTTGCGATTCCGTTTGCGAGCCAGCGCTTCTTTGGTGCGCTTCTTTTCGCCCGGCTTCAGATAGAAAGAGTGACGTTTGATCTCTTTGATGATGTCCTCTTGCTGGACTTTGCGCTTGAAGCGCCGCAATGCGCTTTCGAGCGTTTCGCCGTCCTGGACATGGACTTCAGCCAATCAAAATCACCTCCCTTGCCGTGAAGACGCGCCAACCCTGTCGATCGTGAATGCGAGGGGGATGCCCCGTATCAGGCAGGCCAGACGCTACGCATTTATGATAGCCAGTCCGGGGTGGGAGGGGCAATCCCCGGCTCTTGAATGGACTCTAGCATTGTGCTAGCATTTCACTAGGGAGGGATATGGCAACGCTCTACGTGGAGAAGGTGCCCGAAGAGCTGTATGAGGCTTTGCGGGCGCGGGCGCAATCGAACCGCAGGTCCATTGCCGCAGAGACGATCTCACTGCTCGAGGGCGTGTTGCCTAGTCCGCAAGAGCTCAAGCGGCGGGCGGCCTTTTACCAGCGCCTCCAACGTCTGACTGCACGGAAAGCTGCGCCGACCGCAGGGCCCTCCGTCGAGGAAATGCTCCGCGAGGACCGCGAGCGTTGAAGACGTACGTGCTGGACGCTAGTGTCGCGGCGAAGTGGTTCTTGCGAGCCGGGGAGCCACTGGCCGAAGAAGCCGTTGAGCTGCTCCGGCGTCACGCGAAAGGGGAAGTCGATTTCGCGGTGCCCGATCTTTTCTTCGCTGAGTTCACCAATATCTTCTGGAAGGCGCAGAGAGTGGGCCGGTGCGATGCGGAACTGGCCGATTTCGCGGTAGACGAGATCGTCAACAAAGGCCTTTCCACGTATCCATCCGCCGCGCTGATTCAACCGGCGCTTCGGATCGCGCGCGCGTTGGAGCGCAGTGTGTACGACTCGCTCTATATTGCGCTAGCAGTTCAGACCAATAGCGATTTTGTTACGGCAGACGAAAAGCTGGCGAACTCAACGGCCGGGCTACTGCCTGTCGCGTGGCTTGGCTACGTGTAGAGTTCTTAATGACATCGTTCGGCCTAGCTGCCGGCAACGTCTGCTAGCCTAGTACCAGAGGCCTCGAATTCATGGACACTGATGACGCCGCGGCCATACGCGGTGTCGCACTCACAAAAACGTTCCGCTCCGGCGGCGCCGATTTGGTGGTGTTTTCGGATCTGAATTTTGAAGTCGCACGCGGCGAACGCTTGGCGCTCATCGGCGAATCGGGGGCGGGGAAGAGCACGCTGCTATACCTGCTCGGCGGTCTGGACAGGCCTTCCGGGGGTACGATATACTTCGGTCACCAGGACATCTCAAGTTTCTCGGACACCGAGCTTGCGGAATTTCGCAACCGGGAAATAGGGTTTGTATGGCAGAATCACTCCTTGCTGCCGGAGTTCACGGCGCTGGAGAATGTGATGATGCCGTTGCTGATACGGGGCGCCAGCATCCAGGATGCTGAGCCGGCTTCGCTGGAGAGGTTGGATGAAGTTGGGTTACGAAACCGGGCTTCGCACCGCGCCGGGGAGCTATCCGGCGGGGAGCAGCAGCGGGTCGCCTTGGCCCGTGCACTGGCTGCGAACCCGGCTGTCCTGCTCGCCGACGAACCTACCGGCAACCTGGATTTCCGGACCGGCGAGATGATCACCTCGCTGCTCCAGGACCTGCACCGCTCGCACCAATTAACCTCGATCTTCGTCACGCACAATCTCTCCTTCGCCTCTCGCTGCGACCGGATTCTTCAATTGGACAAAGGGGTACTGGCTACCCCCTCCGCCTACAGTACTCCACCCTGTGGCGCGGAGCTGGAACAACCGATAATGTGGAAAGACGGCGGTAAATATGTTTGAACGTTATACAGAAAAAGCGCGCCGGGTCATCTTCTTTGCAAGATACGAGGCCAGCCAGTTTGGAAGTCCTTATATCGAGACCGAGCATCTCCTCCTGGGTCTGTTGCGCGAGGACAAGGCGCTAGCGAACCGGTTCCTGCGGTCGCACGCGGCCATTGAATCCATCCGCAAGCAGATCGAAGCGCACACCACCATTCGCGAGAAGGTCTCCACCTCCGTGGATCTGCCGCTCAGCCATGAGTGCAAGCGTGTGCTGGCGTATGGCGCCGAGGAAGCCGAGCGCCTGAATCACAAACATATCGGGACCGAACATCTGCTGCTCGGCCTGCTGCGCGAAGAGAAGTGTTTTGCCGCCGAAATCCTGCATGAGCGCGGGTTGAGGCTGTCGCAGGTGCGCGAAGAGATCCAGCGGTCATCGTCGGAGAAAGTCGCCTCCAACCGCCCCAAGGAAAGCTCGCTGCTGGCCGAATTCAGCCGCGACCTGACCCAGTCGGCCATGGACAACACCCTCGACCCGCTGATCGGGCGCGACTACGAGCTCGAGCGCGTGGTCCAGATCCTGTGCCGCCGCACCAAGAACAATCCGGTGCTGATCGGCGAGCCGGGCGTCGGAAAGACCGCCATCGTGGAAGGGTTGGCGCAGCGCATTGCCGACGGCGACGTGCCGTCGTTCCTGGCCGACAAGCGCATCCTGGCCCTGGACCTTTCGCTCATCGTCGCCGGCACCAAGTACCGCGGCCAGTTCGAAGAACGCCTGAAGACCATCATGAAGGAGCTGATGGAGAATCAGAACGCCATCATCTTCATTGATGAGCTGCACACCCTGGTGGGCGCGGGCTCGGCGGA
>Ga0335069_10008061_pt1 | contig 15116 bp, 14 predicted proteins | sample Lox_Sample_11_FD_206714 | JGI IMG/M metagenome (GOLD analysis project Ga0335069, IMG submission 206714) | Soil microbial communities from Loxahatchee National Wildlife Refuge, Florida, United States - Lox_Sample_1.1 | ecosystem: Environmental > Terrestrial > Soil > Wetlands | place: USA... | reverse complement strand
CTTCGTCGGCGAACGTGATAGTGATGCACTCGCCGCGCACGTCGTCGAGGTTGACGTGATACTTCTGCTGGATGCGCTCGCGGAGGTTTTGGACAGACATGTTTTTCTGCGCCAATTCCACGTCCAGGGCGCCACGCTGCTCCTGCAATTGGGTCAGCCGGTTGCGCTGGCCGCGCAGGTTTTCTTCGCGCGCGGTCACATCGGTTTCCTGCGCCTGTTTCCGCGCCGACAGTTCGGCCGCCAGCGTGTTGACCTGCTCGCGCTCGTGCTGCAACCGCTCGATTTGCGACCGCGAATCCTGGATTTCCGATTCGGCCTGCTGCTGGCGGCCGATGAACGAGGCCACCTCGGCGCGCCGCTGCTCGACCGCCTGGGTCAGCTCCTGAATGCGCGCTTTCAGCGATTGCTGCTGCTGGCGGAACGAGACCAGCAACTGCTCCTCCGCCGCGAGCGCGACCTTGCTCTCAGTGAGCGCGGCGTGGGCGGCGTCCCGCTGCTGCCGCAGCTGGTCTAGTTCGGCCGTGAGCGCGGCCACCTGCTCCTGGCCGGCGCGTTCGCGGGCCTCGAGCTCGCTCAACTGCGCGGCCAGGGCATTGCGCTTTTGCGCGCCTTCCGTTTCCTGCGCCGCGAGGCTCTGGACTTCAAAGACGACCGTCTCGATTTTCTGGTGCAGCAGCCGGTGGGAATTTTGCAGCGCGTTGAATTCGCCTTCGCGCGTGGCGATGGCCACTTCCTGCTCGCGCAGTTCCGTCTGCGCCTGCTGCAGGCCGGCCTGCAGCTCCGTCTGCTCGCTCACCAGCGCCCCGCGTTTGCGGCTCATCTCGGCCACGCGCAGCTGGACTTCCGTCAGCTCGCCGTGCAATTCGGAAATCTGGTTTTTGCGGCCGAGGATCGAAGCCGGGGCCTTGGGATTGCCGTTGCCGTTGAGATAGCCGCCGGTGTAAATGCCGTGCCGGCTCAGCAAATCGCCGGTCAAAGTGACGAAATCGCACCCGGAGTGGCCGTTCTGGGCCTGGGCGGTCGCCGTGGCAAGGTCCGACGCGATGAACGTGCGGCCCAGCAGCGCCTTCAGCAGCTTTTCCACGGACGGTTCGGCCTCGACCACGCTGAGCGCATGAATGACCTGGCCCGGTTGCAGACCGTTTTGAATCGCCTCCAAGCCGCTGCCGGGCGCCATGTCGCCTTCAAACGCGAGCTGTTTGGCATCCAGCTCCATCGCCAGGGCAGCAACGCTCGCGCGCCCGACCTTGTTGGCGCTGAGGTCGGCGATGATTTGCTGCGCGGACTCGGGCTGCTCGGTCAAAACGAGTTGAAGATGGTGGCCCAGCGCGTTTTCGATGGCCACGACGTACGAATCCGGCACGCGGATGCGGTCGGCGAGCGACCCGATGACCTTGCGGGACTGGCGCAGGGCGGCCTGGGTGCCCACGCTGAAGCCTTCGTGGGAACCTTCGAGCTGTTCGAGCACGTTCAGGCGCGTGCGCTTCTCGGCCTGCGCCTGCAAAAACCGGTCCTGCTCGGCCGCCGCCGCCGATAATTCCTCCTGCAATTCGCGCAGCCGGCTCTGGCGCTGCTCGACGGTGCCGCGCTTGGTCTGCGCGTTCAGCTTTTCCGCTTCCACGCTGGCGGTGAACTCCTGCAAACGCGCTTCCAGCCGGGTGCGTTCCTCCTCGAGCTGCAATTTTTCGGCGGAAAGTTTCTCGAGCCGGATGCTGTTGCCCTGCTTCTGCAAATCGAGCGCGGTGATCTCGTTACGGATGCGCGTGAGGTCCTGCGCGGCGGCAAAGGCGTCCGCTTGCGCCGAGCGCAGCGCCTCCTGCCGCTGGCGCAAATCGTTCTCCACCGCGCTCAACGTCCGCTGCTTCTCCTCCAGGGCCAGGCGATGCCGCTGGAGCGCGCCCTCCGAGGCGGCCAGGCGTTCGCCCACCGATTGCGATTCGATGGACGCGGCGTGGCAACGCTCCTCGGCCTGGGTGATGTCCGCGAGCGCCTTGCTGTTCTGGTCGGCGAGCTCGCGCAGCCGTTCCGCGTTGAACTGAATCCGGCTTTCGTGCCGGTCGGTCTCGCCCTTCAACTCCAGGCTGCGCTGCTGTTGGGCGGCGACTTCGTGTTCGAGTTCCGTGAGCCGCTCGCGCAACTGCTTGATTTCATCCTCGCACCGCAACACGTCGGCCGACCCGGTTTCAACCTCGCCGCGCAGTTTTTCCGCGGCCGCCTGCTTCTCGGCGATTTCGGCCTGGAGCACGTCAAACTGGTGACGTGCGAGCTGGGTGTCGAGATGCTGGAGTTCCTGGGAAATCTGTTTGTACCGGCGGGCCTTGCCGGCCTGGCGCTGGAGCGATCCGATCTGCCGTTTCACCTCGCGGATGAGATCGGCGATGCGCAACAGGTTTTGCTCGGTGTATTCCAGTTTACGGAGCGCCTCGCGTTTCTGGCTCTTATATTTCGTGATGCCGGCGGCTTCCTCGAAAATCATCCGGCGATCTTCGGGTTTGCTGGAAAGGATCTGCGTGATATGACCCTGGGCGAGGATGCTGTAACTGGTCCGGCCCACGCCGGTGCCCATGAACAGCTGCTGGATGTCCTTGAGCCGGCACGGCGTGCGGTTGACGAAGTACTCGCTGTTGCCGTCGCGGAAAATCCGGCGGGTAATGGTCGCCTCGTTGTAAGTCACCTCCACGCCGGCGGCGCGCAGGTGATCTGCGTCCATGTCGCCGAGCGTCAGCGAGACTTCGGCCATGCCCATCGGCTTGCGGCCATCGGTGCCGGTGAAGATGACGTCGGCCATTTCGCCGCCGCGCAACGCCTTGGCGGACTGTTCGCCCAGCACCCAGCGGATGGCGTCCGAAACGTTGGATTTGCCGCAGCCATTGGGACCGACGATGGCGGTGACCCCGGGTTGAAAATTGAGCGCGGTCTTGTCCGCGAAGGACTTAAAGCCAAAAACCGTGAGATTCTTGAGATACATGACTTTTGTCTAGGCAACCAGAGTTGCCGGTTAAAGTAAAGTAAAAACCACAATATACAGCACACCGTCGCCCTTGTGGCACAACTAATTGGTGAGGAACCTAGATTTGCTTTGTGCCAACAACTGCAACACTTACTTAACTATCAAATCGTTTGGATTTATACGCTTCGCCCCAGAATCCGTCAACAGGTTTTTTGCCGACCAACCGAAGCACGGATCCCTCGAGCCAATTAAACATACCACCTTTGGCGCAACCACGCTGAGGGCCAAGCCACACATTTGGAAAGTCCGGAAGAAGGTGCTCGGCGTCGAGTGGTTTGGCGTTGCGGTCGCATTTTGGAATAAATCAGGTGCGGACGAATTCACTTTTGGTTGTGGGGGCTTTGCCTCTAGCATTTCGTCTTTCGTGGAATGAATGAACAAGAACAACCACTCGCCTGGATCACCGGCGCGAACGGGCTGATTGGCAATTATCTCGTGCAGACCGCGCCAAAGTTCGCCCCGCGCTGGCGGGTGCGTCCCCTGACGCGCGACCAGTTTGACCTGCTGGATTTTACCGCCGTGCGGCGCGCGTGGGCGAAGGACCAGCCGCAACTGGTCATCCATTGCGCCGCCGTTTGCACCATCGCCGAGGCCCAGGCCAGGCCAGAGCTGGCCCGGCGCGTCAACGTGGAGGCCACGCGCCTCCTCGCCGACCTGGCGGCGGACGCGCAGTTCCTCTTTTTTTCCACCGACCTGGTTTTTGACGGCCGCAAGGGAAATTATGCCGAGTCCGACGCGAAGAATCCGCTGCACGTGTATGGCCAGACCAAGGCGGACGCCGAGGAAATCGTGCTGCAGAATCCGCGGCACACGGTCGCGCGCACGTCGCTCAACGGCGGCGTATCGCGCACGGGCAATCGCGGCTTCAACGAGCAGCTGCGCCGGGCGTTGCAGACCACGGCGGGAATGAAACTCTTCACCGACGAATTCCGCTGTCCGATCCCGGCGGTCGAAACCGCGCGGGCCGTCTGGGAACTGGCGGATAAAAAAAGCGCCGGGCTGTTCCAGGTGGCCGGCGCGGAAAAATTGTCGCGCTGGCAGATCGGCCGTTTGCTCGTCCAGCGCTGGCCGGAAATCAAAACCCCCATCGAATCGGGCTCGGCCCGGGACGTCTCCGGGCCGCCGCGGGCGCTGGACACGTCAATGAGCATTGCCAAAATCCAAAAGGTGTTGTCCCGGCCGCTGCCCGGGTTGGGCGAATGGCTGGCGGCGAATCCGGAGGAGCCATTCTGAGACGCGAATTTCGGGAATGGGCGCGAATCGTTTCTGTGAATCCGCAATCTGCAATCCGCAATCCACAATATCGGGGCCGCCTGGCGCCGTCGCCGACGGGTTTGTTGCACCTCGGCCATGCGCGGACGTTCTGGGTGGCGCAGCAGCGCGCCCGCACGAACGGTGGCAAGTTGATTTTGCGCAACGAGGACATTGATGCGAGGCGCTTCAGGCTCGAGTTCGTCACGCAGATGCTGGAGGACCTGCGCTGGTTTGGATTCGAATGGCAAGAAGGACCGGATCGCGGCGGCCCCTGCGGCCCGTATTCGCAGAGCGAACGGCAATCTTTTTATCTCAACGCTTTGGAAAAGCTGCGAATCGCCGGCTTCCTGTATCCCTGCACCTGTTCGCGCAGCGACATCCGGAACGCCGCCCGCGCCCCGCATGGTGAGGACGACGAGGTGATTTACCCCGGGACCTGCCGAGGCAAACAGCTCTCAACCCTCAACTCTCAACCCTCAACCCGCTTCAACTGGCGCTTCCGCGTTTCCGACGGCGAAGTGGTTTCGTTCACGGACGGAAACTTCGGCCCGCAGCGGTTCGTGGCCGGAAGCGATTTCGGCGATTTCGTGGTCTGGCGTCATGACGATGTTCCGGCCTATCAACTGGCCTGTGTGGTGGACGACGCCGCCATGGGCATCACCGAAGTGGTGCGCGGGGCGGATTTGTTGTTGAGCACGGCGCGGCAGCTCCTGCTGTATCGCACCCTCAACCTGACCCCGCCGCGATTTTTCCATTGTGAGTTGATGCGGGACGAACAAGGGAAGCGGTTGGCCAAGCGCCATGACGCGTTGAGTCTGCGGGCCCTGCACGAGCAGGGGAATTCGCCGGAAATCCTGCGCGGCGGCTGGCCAGCAGGTTGAATCCCGCCGGCGTTGGACCAAGGTCCAATGTTCGCCCGGGCGCGATTTGGATAAGCTGAACTTGACAGGCGAGTGACCAAAAAGTGCTTGTGAACTTCTTCGCTCTGCGTCAAGCTTCTGCGCTCCGGACGCCCCGTCAGTTGGACCGGGGAGGGAGTGTCCGGAGGTGGTTCAGGAGTGATCGGTTTTTGCCGGTGTGAAGCAACTCAGAAAAATCATTTTTGTCTGCGCCGTTCTCGTCGGCCTGGCTGCCGCCGGGGCGGCGTCGGCTGCACCGGCATCCGCCGGTCACGCGGAAGCAGGCCGGCCGCTGGTTTCGGCGGATGCGCCGACGCTGTTCCACGTCGGACCCCTGCCGGTGACCAATGCCATGGTGTTCACCTGGATTGTCGGCGCGGTGATTTTCCTGATCATCCGGATCGGCACGCACCGCATGCAGGAGGTGCCGGCCGGCACGCAGAATTTTGTCGAGACCACGGTTGAAGGGTTGGAGGGCCTGGCGGCGGGAATCCTCGAACCGAAGGTAACCCGCTGGGCGTTCCCGCTGGTGGCGACGTATTTCATTTTCATTCTGGCCTCGAACCTGACGGGGCTGCTGCCCGGCGTCGGCAGCATTGGCTGGGGCCATCCCAGCGGGGCGCCCTTGGGCGTCGAGCACGCAGACATCCCGCTGCTCCGGCCGCCAACGGCGGACGCCAACACCACCGTGGCCATGGCCGCCATCTTTCTGGTGATGAATGTTTATTGGGCTATCCGCTACAACGGGCCGATGGGCTTCATCAAACATATCTTTGGCGTCAAGGTGGAGACCAACAAGTGGGCATTCCCGCCCTTGTTGCTGATATTCATCTTTATCGGGCTGACGGAACTGGTTTCCATCTTTTTCGTCCGGCCAGTGGCGCTGGCCATGCGGCTTTACGGCAACATCTACGGCGGGGAAAACGTTTTGACGATGATGCTGACGAACTCGCCGCTGGGACTGGCCGCCGTGCCGTTTTATTTTCTGGAATTGCTGGTGGCTATCGTGCAGGCGCTGGTGTTCACGGTGCTGAGCATCTCGTTCATCGGCATCCTCTGCTCGCACACGGAGGAGGAAGGCGCGGCCCCCGGCCATTAGAAATTTTACCACAGCGGCCGCGCGGGCGGCCGCCGGAAACACAACGAACCAAGTCAACATCAACTGAAATAAACATATGATGCTAGCACAAGCAGCCGTCGAACAATTGCACGGCAACATCGGAGTCGGCCTCGTCGGTATGGGCGCGTCCATTGGAATCGGTCTGGCCGGGCTGGGCGCGGCCGTCGCCATCGGGCGGAATCCCGGCACCTTTGGCAAGGTCTTCACCACCGCCCTGATCGCCATGGCGCTGTCCGAAGGTCTGGCCATCCTCGTGTTCTTCGTCGTCAACAAGTAATTCTACCGCGTCGTCCTATGGCAGAGACCCTGCAATCCATGGGCATCCAGTGGCCGAAACTGATCGCCCAGGCGATCAACTTTGGCATTGTCCTGTTCGTGCTGTGGCGCTGGGCCTACCGGCCCGTTTTCGCGATGCTGGACGCCCGCCGCGAAAAAATTGCCGAGGCCATGGCCAATGCTGACCAGATCAAGGCGGACCTCGCCAAAACCGAGGCGGAGCGCCGGGAAATCCTGGCCAAGGCCGGCGACCAGGCCAACCAAATGATCGAGGAAGCCCGCGCCGCCGCCGCCCGCGTGCGCGAGCAGGAAACCCAAAAGGCCGTCGCCGCCGCGGAACAAATCCTGGTCAAGGCGCGGGAAGCCGCCGTGCAGGACCACAACCGGATGCTGCAGGAACTGAAGCGGGAAGTCGGCCGGCTGGTGGTGCAAACCACGGCCACCGTCACCGGCAAGGTTCTCACGCCGGAGGACCAGCGGCGGCTGGCCGAAGAAACCGAAAAGCAACTGGCATCATAAAAGGCAGGGCGCGCAGCCCACTGCGCGCCGCGGCGGTGTGGAACACACCGCCCTGCCGAATGCAAGATGAAGATTTCCAAACAGGCGCAACGCAGTGCCCGGGAGCTGTTCCGCAGCTGCCAAGTGGATGGTCTGCTGGACGAAACCCGCGTCCGCCTGGCCGTCACGGAGGTGCTGGCGCAGAAACCGCGGCGTTACATCGAGATTTTAACCCGCTTCAGCCATCTGGTGGAGCTGGACGTCGAACGCCGCACCGCGCGCATCGAAAGCGCCGTGCCACTGGCGACCGACCTGCAAGCGAAAATCACAAGCCGGCTCCAGAAAATGTATGGCGCCGGCGTGGAAATCACGTTCGACCGGAACCCGGCGTTAATCGGCGGCCTGCGCATCAAGGTCGGCAGCGACCTCTACGATGGCAGCATCCGGACCCGGCTGCAAAAATTGGAACAGAGTTTTTAAACGGAGATTATGAGCAATCTACTGCAAGATATTGAAGCCCAGATCGCGGGCGCCAAGGCCGCGACGGCCAAACAAAATGTCGGCATCGTCCGGGAAATCGGCGATGGCGTGGCAAAAATCGAGGGCCTGACCGACGCGATGCTCAACGAGATGCTCGACTTCGGCAACGGCATCACCGGCCTGGCGTTGAACCTCGAGGAAACCGAAGTCGGCGCCATCATCCTCGGCGATTACACCGGCATCAAGGAGGGCGCCGAGGTCCGCACCACCGGCAAGCTGCTGCAGGTGCCCGTCGGCAAAGGGTTGCTGGGCCGGGTCGTCAACGCGCTCGGCCAGCCGCTCGACGGCAAGGGCCCGATCAAGAGCGACACCGCCTACCCGGTGGAGAAAATTGCGCCGGGCATCATCAAGCGCCGCTCGGTCAACCAGCCGGTGCAGACCGGCATCATGGCCATTGACGCGATGATTCCCATCGGCCGCGGCCAGCGCGAATTGATCATCGGCGACCGCTCGACCGGCAAGACAACCATCGGCATCGACGCTATCATCAACAACGCCCGCCTCAACAACGCGGCGCGCCAGTCGCAGAACGAGAATTACCGGCCGCTGTATTGCATTTATGTCGCCATCGGCCAGAAGCAGTCGGACGTGGCCCGCGTCGTGGCCGTGCTGGAAGAGGCCGGCGCGATGCCCTACACCATCGTGCTGGTGGCGGCGGCGTCGGACTCGGCCACCAACCAGTATCTCGCGCCGTTTGCCGGGTGCGCCATGGGTGAATGGTTCATGGATCAAGGCATGGACGCGCTCATCATTTACGATGATCTGTCCAAGCACGCCGTGGCGTATCGCCAGGTGTCCCTGGTGCTCAAACGGCCGTCCGGCCGCGAAGCGTATCCCGGTGACGTGTTTTACCTCCACAGCCGCCTCCTGGAACGCGCCGCGCGCCTCAGCGAGAAAAGCGGCAACGGCTCGCTCACCGCGTTGCCCATCATTGAAACCCAGGCGGGTGACGTCTCGGCCTACATCCCCACGAACGTCATTTCCATCACCGACGGCCAGATTTACCTGGAAACGGACCTGTTTTACCAGGGTGTGCGCCCGGCGATTTCCGTCGGCCTGTCGGTGTCACGCGTCGGCTCCGCGGCACAGGTGGAGGCGATGAAAAAGGTTGCCGGCCGCATCAAGGGCGACCTCGCCCAGTTCCGCGAGTTGGCGGCTTTCGCGCAATTCGGCTCCGATTTGGACGCGAAGACGCAGGCGCAACTGGAGCGCGGCAAGCGCATCGTGGAATTGTTCAAGCAGGTCCAGTACAACCCGATGCCCGTCGAGGTCCAGGTCGTGGTACTGTGGGCGGCGCAAAACGGGTTCATGGACGACGTGCCGCCGGACAAGATCAAGGATTTTCAGCACAAGCTGGTGGATTTCATGACCAGCCGGAAGCAGTCGTTGATGGCGCGGATCGAGAAGGAGAAGGCCTTGAAGGACGCGACGGTGACTGATTTGAAGGCCGCCATGACGGAGTTTAAACCGACGTACCACTGATTCAGTCCATGGTCAGCTACCAACCAAAAACCGCCCCGGCAAAACGCATTGAGGAAATGATCTACCTCATTCGCGGCCAACGGGTGATGCTGGATTTTGATCTGGCGCGGATTTACGGGGTAAGCACGATGCGGTTAAACGAGCAAATCAAGCGAAACGCCGGCAGGTTTCCACCGGATTTTGCATTTCAGCTTGTCCGACAGGAGTTTAGAAGCTTGATATCGCAAATGGCGATATCAAGTTTGCATGGTGGACGGCGTAAACTGCCGAGGGTTTTCACCGAGCATGGCGCGCTGATGTTGGCCAGCGTGCTGAAGAGTCCGATGGCCATTGAAGCGAGCGTCCGGGTCGTCCGCGCATTCGTGCTGATGCGCGAGCAACTGGCCGCGCATAAGGAACTGGCCGGAAAACTGGCGGATCTGGAACGGCGCGTCAGCGGCCATGACACCGCTATTCAAGACCTGTTCGAGGCCATCCGGCAATTGGTGGAACCGCCTTTGCCCGAAAACCGGCGGGAAATCGGTTTTCACGTCCGCGAAACCGCCCCGCTTTATCGCGTCGGGAGGCGCTGCCGGAGGTAATTTGCCATGGCCACCACCCGCGACATCCGCCGGCGCATCAAGTCGGTCAAGAGCACCTCTCAGATCACCAAAGCCATGCAAATGGTGGCGGCGGCCAAGATGCGCAAGGCCCAGCAGGCCGCGCTGGCTGGCCGGCCGTATGCCGCCCTGATGAACGACGTGCTGGCGGAAGCCGCGGCGCGCACGACCGGCTTCACGCATCCGGTCCTGGAAGCCCGGCCGGTGCAGGAACGCGCCGTCATCCTCGTCAGCACCGATCGCGGTTTGTGCGGCGCGCTCAACAGCACGCTGTTCCGGGAAGCGGTGAAATTTGACAAGGCCGCCACGACCTTCATCACCGCGGGACGCAAGGCGTCGCAGTTCATCGCCCGGACGCAGCGGAAGCTCGCCGCCGAGTTCACTTACAAGGACTCGCCGGAATTCGCCGAGGCGCGCGCCATTTCCAAATTTGCGCTGGACCTGTTTCTAAAGCGCGAGGTGGACGCGGTGGACATCCTGTTCACGAGCTTCATCAACACCCTGAACCAGAAGCCGCAGGTCGTGCCGTTCCTGCCGATCGCGAGAATTCAGACTGTCACCGCCGGGATCCACGATCACACGGCCGCCCACGAGTTGCCGGCCGGTTCGGACGTGCCGTTTTTGTTTGAGCCGGACGAGGAGACGGTGCTGGGCGCGTTGCTGCCGCACAGTTTGAATTTCAAGATTTACCAGATTCTGTTGGAGGCCAAAGCCAGCGAACAGAGCGCACGCATGGTGGCGATGAAGAATGCCACCGACAACGCGCACCAGCTCATCAAGGACCTGACGCTGCAATACAACAAGCTGCGCCAGTCGAACATTACGAAGGAACTGTTGGAGATCGCCACCGCGCAAATGGCGGCTGGCTAAGCAATCAAGCGTATGAACAAAGGCAAAGTCGTTCAAGTCATCGGACCGGTCGTGGACGTGGAGTTCCCCGGCCAACTGCCCGCCATCTACAGCGCGCTGACCATCGAATTCGACGTGCCCGGCGAGGGGCGCGCCAAGCGGACGCTCGAGGTGGAACAGCACCTCGGCGACAACTGGGTGCGCTGCGTCTGCATGGGCTCCACCGAGGGCATCAAGCGCGGATACGAAGTCGCGGACACCGGCAGCCCCATCTCCATGCCGGTCGGCGACGGCGTGCTGGGCCGCGTGTTCAACGTCGTGGGCGAGGCCGTGGACGAGCGCGGGCCGTTCACCGCGGACAAACGTTACCCCATTCACCGCGCCGCGCCCACCCTGGAGGACCAGTCCACCTCGCCGCAGGTGCTCATGACCGGCATCAAGGTCATCGACCTCATCTGCCCGTTCCTGAAGGGGGGCAAAGTCGGCGCGTTCGGCGGCGCCGGCGTCGGCAAGACGGTCGTCATCATGGAATTGATCAACAACATCGCCAAGCTGCACGGCGGCGTGTCAGTGTTCGCCGGCGTCGGCGAGCGCACCCGCGAGGGCAACGACCTTTACACCGAAATGTCCGAAGCCGGCGTCATCAACCAGAAAGATCCCGGCAAATCCAAAATCGCGCTGGTTTATGGCCAGATGAACGAGCCGCCCGGGGCACGCCTCCGCGTCGCGTTGTCGGGCCTGGCCATCACGGAATATTTCCGGGACGAGAAGAATCAGGACGTGCTCCTGTTCGTGGACAATATTTTCCGGTTCTCGCAGGCCGGCTCGGAAGTGTCCGCTTTGCTGGGGCGCACGCCGAGCGCCGTCGGTTATCAGCCGACGCTGGCCGCCGAAATGGGCGATTTGCAGGAACGCATCACCTCGACCAAGAAAGGCTCCATCACCTCGTTCCAAGCCGTGTACGTGCCCGCCGACGACCTGACCGATCCGGCCCCGGCCACCACGTTTGCGCACCTGGACGCGACCATCGTGCTGGAACGCGCCATTGCCGAACTCGGCATTTATCCCGCCGTGGAACCGCTGGCTTCCACCAGCCGCGCCCTCACGCCGGACATCGTCGGGCAGGAACACTACGAAACCGCCCGCGGCGTCCAACGCGTGTTGCAGCGGTACAAGGATCTGCAGGACATCATCGCGATTCTCGGCATGGATGAGCTTTCGCCCGAAGACAAGCTCACCGTGTACCGCGCCCGCAAGATTCAGCGGTTCCTCAGCCAGCCGTTCTCCGTGGCCGAAGTGTTCACCGGCCGGCCAGGCAAACAGGTGCCAGTGGCCGAAACCGTCCGCGGCTTCAAGGAAATTCTCGATGGCAAGCACGACAACGTGCCCGAACAGAATTTTTACATGAAGGGCGGCATTGACGAGGTGGAAAAGACGTAAAACAGGTTGGGCGCGCTGGGGACAGCGCGCCGCGCCGGTGTGAAAACACCCCGCCCCACCAGGAATGATCATGGCCTACTCGCTCAAATTGGAAATCGTCACGCCGGAGGCGAAGGTTTACTCCGACGATGTGGATATGGTCACGCTCACCGGCAGCGAAGGCGAGATGGGTATTCTGCCGAACCACGTGCCCTTGATGACGCAACTGGTCGCCGGCGAAATCGTCGCGCGCAAGGGCCAGGACACCGTTTTCCTGGCCGTGGGTGATGGTTTTGTCCAGATTACCGCCGACCGCGTGTCGGTGCTCACCGACATGGCCATTCAGGCCGACAACATTGACGAAGCCGCGGTGATTGAAGCCCAGAAGCGCGCCGAGGCCCGGCTGGCGGAAAAACTCAGCGACGAGGAGTCCGCCCGCGTTCACGCCGCCCTGATTCACGCCCACACCCAGCTCAAGGTCAAAGCCCGTCGGCGGAAGTAGATTTATCGTAGGAACCACAACGGCGCGGTCATTGCCGCGCCGTTTGCTTTGGGTAGGGACGCCGCGCTGCGGCGTCCGTGGTCGGCGCAGCGCGCCAACCCTACCTTCAGCTCTCGATCACGCTGATTTCCACCGGCTCGACGTTGACGCCCTGCTTCTCCATCCACGCAATGGCGGCTTTCACTTCTTCGCGCTTGCCGTCCAGTTCCAGGCACACGATGCCGATTTCGTCGGTGATGCTGGCCTGGCGGATGTTGGTGACCACCTTGAATTTCTGACCGAGCTTCCAAATCAGCGGCTCCTTGATGAGCTTGGGCGGGAACATCAGCCACAATCTCCGTTGATTCGGCGAACTCGGCGAGCTGCCGTGATTTTTTTTCAGTGCTTTGGCCATGATGAAAGAATTTATGATTTACGATTTATGATTGATGATTTGAATCTGCTTAGGTGGGGCGAGCGTACTCGCGAGCCGATTTCCCACCGATCACTTTTTAACCACCCGCGATAGCGGGGATGATGCTGATTTCATCGCCGTCTTTCAATGGCGTTTCGCGGTTTTTCAGGAAGCGGATGTCCTCCTCGTTCACGTAAACGTTCACAAAGCGGCGCACCTCGCCCTTTTCATCCACGAGGCGTTCCTGGATGCCCGGGAAACGGCTCTGCAATTCGGTGATGGCTTCGCCGATGGTGGCGGCGTTGATTTCAATCAGCTCCTCGTTGTTCGTCAACTTCCGGAGCGGTGTCGGGATGCGTACTTTTTTTGGCATAAATTCTATTTTTCTTTTGGTGGGTCTGACCTAGGCGTCGGCCGAACGCGCGGCAGCGGGTCCTACCAATTCATACATTTACCTTTTCCTCATGCGCCAGCAGCGACTCAAACTCGCGCAGGCTGGGCTTGATTTCACGCGTCCTTCCGGCATGGCCGTCCACCGCGTCCAGCGTCTTCAGACCGTTGCCGGTCACGCAGAGAACGGCGGAAGCATCATGCGGAATTTTACCCGACGCAATGAGTTTCTGCGCCACGCCCACCGTCACGCCGCCGGCCGTTTCGGCAAATATGCCTTCCGTCTCCGCCAGGAGTTTGATCGCGTCGCGGATTTCGTCGTCGGTCACGTCATCCGCCGCGGCTTCGGTGTCGCGCATCACCTTGAGCGCGTAAAAACCGTCGGCGGGCGTGCCGATGGCCAGCGACTTCGCAATCGTGTCCGGCTTGACCGGCTTGAAGAAGTCCATGCCCGCCTTTTGCGCGGTGGAGATGGGTGAACAACCCGTCGCCTGCGCGCCGTGGACGGAATACTTTGCTTCCGCTACCAGGCCGAGCTTGAGCAATTCCTGGTAGCCTTTCTGGATTTTGGTCAGCAAGGAGCCTGACGCCATGGGCACCACGGTGTGCTGCGGCAGACGCCAGCCGAGTTGCTCGGCGATTTCATACGCCATGCTCTTGGAGCCCTCGGCGTAGTACGGCCGCATATTCACGTTCACAAACGCCCAGCCGAATTTGCCGGCAATCTCCGCGCACAGCCGGTTTACCTCGTCGTAATGGCCTTTGATGCCGATGACGTGCGCGCCGTAAATGAGCGAATTCAGGATTTTGCCGTGCTCCAGGTCCGACGGGATGAACACGTAGGCTTTCAAGCCGGCGGACGCCGCGTTGGCGGCGACGGAGTTGGCCAGATTGCCGGTCGAGGCGCAGGCGACGGTGTCGAAACCCAACTCGCGCGAGCGGCTCAACGCCACGCTCACCACCCGGTCCTTGAACGACAGGGTGGGATAGTTGACGGTGTCGTTCTTGATCCACAGCTCGCGGATGCCGAGCTTCTTCGCCAGCCGGTCGGCCTTGACCAGCGGCGTGAAACCGACCTGGAGGCCGACGGTCGGCTCGTTCGCCACGGGCAGCAGCTCACGATACCGCCACATCGTCTCCGGCCGCGATTCGAGGGCCGCCTTGGTCAGCGACTTCTTGATTCGGTCGTAGTCATAGACGACTTCGAGCGGGCCGAAGTCGAATTCGCAGACGTGCGTGGCGGTGAGCGGGTACTCCCGCCCGCACTCGCGGCACTTGAGCGCCTTCATGAAACCGTGCTGTTCACTCATAAACTTTTCTTGGTAGGGATAGCGCGCTGCGCTGTCCGGACGCCGCAATGCGGCGTCCCTACCTGTTTCGGACCAACAAAAAAAGCCCCGACTCATGGAGAGAAGGGGCCAAAACAACAACGCTGCGCTTCTCATTTTCCCCCGACACCCGCCGGGGCTGGATTTGGCACCTGGTCGCTCCGAACGCATTCGGAGCCGGTTGCCGTGGCGTCAGCGGGCCAGTCCCTCAGCCACTCTTCATGAGGCCGTCAAATCAACGGATGCGGATAAAATGATTTAAATATTGAAAATTGTCAAAACTTTTTTTGGCCGTCATAAAACAATGCGGGCACAAGCGAAATACGGCGGCTTGGGCCACAGCCTCCCTGACTGGGAATGGACCGTTCGAGCTGGCCAGGCAACCGTGTCTGGCAAGGCCATCACCCACAAAGCCCTTCGCGGAAGCCCATGGCGGCGCCGATGCGGAGCGAATTTGGGCGCAGTCTGGATGAGATAATTGCCAATCAGCCCGTTCGCGCCGGTGATCCAAGCCGACTCTGTTTGCCCGGCTCAATTGCATCCGTACCTCAATCCA
>Ga0335069_10008060_pt1 | contig 15116 bp, 15 predicted proteins | sample Lox_Sample_11_FD_206714 | JGI IMG/M metagenome (GOLD analysis project Ga0335069, IMG submission 206714) | Soil microbial communities from Loxahatchee National Wildlife Refuge, Florida, United States - Lox_Sample_1.1 | ecosystem: Environmental > Terrestrial > Soil > Wetlands | place: USA... | reverse complement strand
TCTGGGCGGATGGCAATCCGGGAGGAGGTGGGATCTATACGGCTGGCGTGGGTGGGCAAGGCCTCAGCATGGTCGCGCACAGCGCATTCGAGGTCGGCGGGCTGGCGCTCGTCGGAACGCAGCTCATCTGGACGGACATGTACAACGAAGACATCGAGATGGTGCCTGTGGTTGGTGGCGGCGTGACGACGTATTCCGTTGCGTTTCCGGCTGGGCTGAGTGGCCCCGGCGCGATCGCTGGCGACGGGCAGAACGTCTACTGGTCGGACTGGAACGGCAGCGCGTGGGTGGACGTGCAAACCGACATGATCCGATGGCGGACCGCCGGCGGTGACCTCGTGACGGTCGCCAACGATCAAGGGCTTGTCTCCGGCGTGGCCACGGACGGCCAGCTCGTCTACTGGGTCACGACGATTGGCACGGCGCCAAACTTAACCAGCGCCGTGCGGAGCGTGAGCGTCACGGTCGGCAATATCGTCGAGCTGGCGCGTCTGCCTGGGAGCACGGGGGGGTTCCTGTTCATCGACGGAAACGACCTATACTGGACGAGTACCGCCGTCGCGGTCCCGGGCGGAATCACGGGAGCGGGGGCGCTGTCGAAGGTTCCGAAGGACGGCAGCAGCGCCTCGGTGATACTTGTCGGGAACCTGGCCTTCCCAGGCGGAGTCTACGCGGACGCACAGTTCGTCTATTGGGCCGAATATTCGATCGGAGGTAACGGCAACGCTCGGATCATGCGCATCCCGAAGTGATGAGAGTCGGCATGGGCCCGGGGCGAGTGCGTCACCTTCGGCGCCGCGGGTGGTGACCGGCGCTGTGAAGACGCAATGGCCCAAGACGACCCGTTAGAGGCCAGCCGAATGGCCGGTGTGACCAGGGCAGGAGCGGGGCGGCTTCCAGCGTCCGTCGAGGAGGGGTTTTCGGCCAGCCAACGGAGGAGGGCCCCGCGGGACACTCCCTTGACCCTGGCAGGCTCGGCCACGCTCCCGCCAGCCTCCACAAGCTCCTGGGCGGCCCCCAAGCCGTGTTCAAGGTTCGCTTCTACGCGAGCGCCGCCGGCAGGAGCCAGGCTACCGAGTTCCTCGACTCGCTCCCGCTTGCCCCCTGGGAAGCGAGCTACACCTTGGCGCGCTCGGCGGGGATCGCGCTCAGATCGTGGCGGACATTGCGGCGCTTCGCGATCATGGGTCGCAGGCCCCGATCTCGATGAAGCCGATCAAGGGGCGACCTAACCGGGGGCTGTTCGAGATCTGGACGGGTGGGTTCCGGACGCTCTTCGCTGGGGGTGATCTGGATCCTCCGCGTTAGCAAGAAGCAGGACTGCTGCTGAAGGGCGCTCGTAATTCGCCGCCGAGGCGCCGGCGTTCCTGTGGTGTCCTTCCGGCAAGGGTGCGTGAAGGGCGAGCCGAGACGAGGTAGGCCATGGGTTTCCGGGAGCCCCCCTTGGCAGGGAAGCAGCTGGGCGAGCGAATCGACGAGTGGCGTGCGAAACGGGAGAAGCTGCACCGTAACCCCCCTGTGTCGTTCCGGTCATAACCCGGATCCGTCTCGCCCCTGCGTTCCCCGACTTCAAGCGGGGTACCGTGAGCAGCGCGCGTATACGGATTGTATACGTACACTGTTCGTCAAATCGCGGGTTTGAGGCCGCAGTATAGTCGTCGATGTATACGGTCTTCGGGGTAGCCGTTCGAGAAGTCTCAAGCGAATTCAGCAATTAGCTTTGCACAGGAGGTGCGTATGGTGTGGGGCCAGTTAAGGACCCCTACGAGTCAGCCAGGCAGGGTCGATCGTGTTACGGAAACCTGCAGTTAAGGGGGTCCAAGCTGCACGTGGCCAGGTCAACAGCGTCACTACGGTCGAACGATTACTACTTGGAAACGAAGCAGAGGCGTGGTGTACGCCACCCATACACAGCGTGTGAACAGCCTGGACGCAACCTGGATGCACAGGTGAGACTGAGGTGAACGGAGACGACGCAAGTGGGACGCGATTATGGGGCAGACGGTTGACGGGGCAGTAAAGCGTGACATAGGATAGCACGTCGCATGCGGGAGCAGACGGCAGGAGGGGACGGGACCAGTGGGCGAGATCAACGATCTCCGGGCTCTCATCGAGGCGATCCCGCCCCGAACGCAAGCCGCGAAGCTGCGTCCCCTGATGCCGGCCATCGAGCTCCGCCTCCAGTCGGGTGTCCACCTTCGAGAGATCGTCGACGCGCTCAACAGCAGTCCGGCACTGGGCGCGGAGATGAAGTTCGCAACCCTGAAGAGCTACCTACAGCGCCATCGCGCCAGGCAGCGCGCGGGAGGCCCGGAGCGCGTCCTGGCGACCTCGGACGCGGCACATGCGCTTCGGCCCACGCCCCCGGCGGTCGCCGCACCGATCGCCGTCACGCCGGCGCTGCTGCGGAAGATGCGCAACGAGCCGATCGATCTCGAGCACTACATGGAGATTGGGAAATCCCTGGCCAAGAAGAGGGAGCCGTAGAAGACCGGGCCACGCTGGGCGCATCACCGCCGGCGGAGGCAAGGCAGGCTTGGAGGGTCTGTGGGTAGAACGGGTTTCAGGATGAAGTCGCTGCGCCTCATGCAGGCGGAGCTCTCGATCATCGACCGGGCGTGTGCGGCCCTGGACCTGGACCGGGCCCGGCTCATGTGCGACGCGTCGTTCTTCTTCGCCATGCGGCTCGGGGTCCAGTTCAGCGCCGACCCTCCACGTCCGCTGAAGGAGTCCTGGCCGTACATCCCTCCACGGGGCGATGAGCCCACGGGGGTGCGCCTCTCGATCACCATGGACATCGTGCTCGACGAGCTGGTGGCGCGCGCAGCGAGGCTCGTGCACACGACGGAGCCGTCGTTCATCCTCGGGTCGACCCTGGCCTACGTCGGTCGCCTCCAGAAGTGCTTCACGGGCGAGAGCTGCACGACGCCGGAGGAGGCCGCCGAGAAGATCCGGAAGCTACGGCTCATCAAGCTGCCGGCTCAATACGAGTACCGGAGAGGCGCCAAGAAGTAGCTCGCTCCCGCCCCGAAGGGGCAGCGTGCGGGGGCTAGACGGTGTCAGTCCGGCGTGTATTAATATGTCGCATGTGCGGGCTACGAGCCGCCCGACCCGGGCCTCGGCGGAGGCCGGCATGACCCCCGAGGCGGTCCTGGGCCCGGCGATCGCCGCCGCCGTGCGAGAGCTCGTCCGCCAGGAGATGGATACTCGCCCGGTCGTGGCGCCGGAGCCGACCGCACGGCGGATGGTGACCGTTCCAGCGGCCTCGAGAGCGACGGGCGTCAGCGTCGAGACGATCCGTGGGCTGATCCACGGAGGGCGTATCCCGGTGCGACTGGCCGGGGCGCACCCTAATCCGAAGCGGCGGACGTTCCTCGTCCTCGTGGACGAGGTGCTCGCGGCGCTCGATCAGCGGCCAGCACCGTCGGCCGAACCGGTGGACTTCCAGGAGAAGGCCGCCCGGCTGCGAGCGCGCGCGGAAAGAGCAAGGGAGTGACGATGAGTGTACGGCTCAAGGGGAACATCTACGAACGCCAGGACAGCCCGTTCCTGTGGCTCTGGTACCGGGATGCCAAGGGCGTCCGCCACCAGCTGGCGACGGAGTTCGTTCAGGGCCAGGAGCGCCGCGCGCGAGCTCTCCTGGAGGAGGTCCTGCGCCAGGTCGCAGCCGGCGAGGTCCCGTTTGCCGCGGTGGGCTCCGTCCAGGCACTCATCGAGCGGTGGCTCGCCGACAGGAAGGCGGCCGGGAAGCGCAGCGTGGCGCACGAGGCAGCCCGGCTGCGAGAGTACGTGGTCCCCAGGCTCGGCGGCGTCCCCGCCGCCGAGCTGCGCCCGGCCCAGGTGCGCACGCTCGTACGGGAGCTCCAGCAGACCGAGAGCCCGCGGGGTGGGCTCCTCGCGGCGAGGACGGTGCTCCACGTGTACCGGACGCTGCGTCAGGTGTTCACGGAGGCCGTGGCCGACGAGCTGCTCGATCACAACCCGGTGATCCTGAAGCGCTCCGACCTACCCGCGAAGCTCGACAAGGACCCGTCCTGGCGCGCGGGGGCGCTGTTCGCCGCGGCGGAGGTCGGTGCGCTCGTGTTCGACCCGCGTGTGCCGGAGGACCGTCGGACGCTCTACGCCATCGAGCTGCTCGGCGGGCTCCGGACCGGCGAGGCGGCCGCCCGCCGGTGGCGAGACTGGGATGAGGCCGTGGCGCCGCTCGGCTCGCTCCTCGTCGCCACGTCCTTCGACAGCCGCACCCACACGGAAGGGCCCACGAAGACGAGGCGACCCCGGCGCGTCCCGGTCCACCCCGTCACTGCCGAGGTGCTGGCCCGCTGGAAGGCGGACGGCTGGGAGCGGACCTTCGGCCGTTCTCCGGAGCCTGACGACCTCATCTGCCCCTCGGCCTCGGGTCGCTTCCGGACCGCGCAGCTCTCGTACAACCACTTCGCGGACGACCTGGCGCGGCTGGGACTGCGCCACCGCAGGCACTACGACACGCGCCGGACGTTCATCAGCCTGGGGGTCGCCGGCGGCGGCCGGAAGGACGTGCTCCGCTGGATCACGCACAGCCCAGGCGACGTGTTCGACGAGTACACCACGCTGCCCTGGGAGACCCTCTGCGAGGCCGTGACCGCGATCCGCATCACGGTGTCCGAGACCGGGGCGGGTCCAGAGCTGGGCAGAACCGCCCCGGCGGGGACCGACGCTGTTACGTTGGCTGTTACGCTGGCCGATCCACGAAGCGCTAGAAACGACGAAGCCCCCGGAACCATTCAGTTCCGGGGGCCTCTCGAGTGGCGGGGTGTAGGGGACTCGAACCCCTGGCCTCCGGCGTGACAGGCCGGCGTTATAACCGACTTAACTAACACCCCAAGTCATCGAACTTGGTGGGCGGAACAGGTTTCGAACCTGTGACCCTCGCCTTGTAAGGGCGACGCTCTACCCCTGAGCTATCCGCCCAAGGCGCCAAAGCGGGGGGGTTCTAGCCCGCCCAGGTGCTCGTGTCAACGGGGCCACCTCACCCGCCCACGACCCTCCTGCGCCCTCCCAACCCCGCGACCTTCGGGCGTTTTGGGGACGATCCGGGGCAGAGCGGCTGACCACTCCCGCCGCGCTCGACCCGAACCTACTCCTTCCCCTTTCTCGGGCGTGGGCGAAGCCCCACCCTCTCGACCCTTCGATCGACGGCGAGTGCTTCCGCTCGTTCGCCCTGCCGGTAGACGCAACATCCCCTATCTCCACGGCAAGGCCGAGGAGGCAAGCCCCTCTCGAGGGTGATAGAGGTATCCCGTGGCCGACGAGCGGGCAGAGGGCAAGCAGCGATCGAGGCCGGTCGAGGCTTCCGAGCTCGCCGGCCGGCGCGTCCTCGTGGTGGACGATGACGGCGGCGTCCGGGCGGTGCTCTCGCGCATGCTGCAAGCCTTCGGGGTGGAAGTGGAGACGGCTCCGGGCGGGGCCCAGGCGATGGCGAGGATCGATCGCGAGGCGTACGACGCGCTCTTGCTCGACCTGGACATGCCGGGGGTGACGGGTCTCGACGTGTTGCTCCACGTGCAACGAGCCGCGCCCCGGATGCCGGTTCTGGTGGTGACGGGCACCTTCGAGGCGGAGCGGATCGAGGGCGCGGTGGCCGTGATCGCGAAGCCGGTGGACCCGCCGTCGCTCAAGACCGCCCTCGCCGAGGCGATCCGGGCCACCCCAAAGAAGGAGTAGCGCTCACCCGCAGAAGCGCTCGATGGCTCGGGTCATGATCGCGGTCGCCTTCTCCAGCTCGGCGATCTCGACGTGCTCGCCGGTCCGGTGGGCGACGCGGATGTCGCCCGGGCCGAAGACGCAGGCCTCGGCCCCGAGGCCGATGACCTCGGGCAGCTCGGTCCCGAAGGGCACGGTGGTGGACCGGTTTCCGCTCTCTGCCTCCAGGAACTGGACGATGGCGGCCTCGGGCGGCGTCACCGCGGCGGGGTCGGCGCGGAGGGGGGCGACCTCGCTCGTGATTCGCCCGCCGCTCTCCTCGCAAAGCCGGGCCAGGGCCTCCTCGAGCAGGCGCAGGGCCCGGCGGGGATCCTGTCCCGGGAGCGGGCGCCACTCGTAGGCGAAGCGGCACTCGCCGGCGATGATGTTCCGGGCCTTGCCGCCCTCGATGAGGCCGACGTTCCAGGTGCAGGAGGGCGGGGAGAAGTCCGGGTCGACCTCCCTGGACAGCTGACGGCCGATGGCCTCGAGCTCCGAGAAGAGCCTCCCCACCGCGTGGATGGCCGAGGCGCCGACGTCGGGGTAGGCGCTGTGCCCCTCGACCCCGATGACCCGCACCTCGACGGCACAGTATCCCTTGTGGGCCCGGACCGGGACGAGTCCGGTAGGCTCGCCCACGATGGCGTGGCGGGGGTGGAGCCTCCCCTCCGCGAGGAGCTGCTTCGAGCCGAGGCAGCCCACCTCCTCGTCGGCGGTGAAGGCGAGGGTGAGGGGAGCGTGGCGGGGCTTCACCCGTCCGGCGGCGGTGAGGGCGGCGGCGAGGAACGCCTTGGTGTCAGCCGCGCCCCGGCCGTAGAGCCGTCCGTCTCGGACCTCGCCGAGGAGCGCCTCCTTCCAGTCGTGATCGTAGGGGACGCAGTCGGTGTGGCCCACGAGCGAGAGCCCGCCCGCGTGATCGGGCCCCAGGCGGCAGACGAGGTTCGCCTTCTCCACGCCCGCGGCGTCGAGCCAGGTCGAGCGGCGGGTGTCGAATCCCGCGGCCCGGGCCTCCTTCTCGAGCAGCTCCAGCACGGGGAGGTTCGAGCGCGTCGAGGTCGAGTCGACGGCCACGAGGGCCCGAAGGAGCGGGACGAGGTCCATCCTCCGAGCCTACGCGATTCGGGTGGCCCGGCGCCGCTTTTTGGCGGCCGGGCCCCCGACTGGCAAGGGGAGGAGCGGGCCCCTGCCTCGAGGGAAGCGAGTGGGCCCCTCTTTACAGCGGCGAGGTCAAGGACCCACACCGGTCCTCGTGGGGCTCCGGACCCTTGGTCTACTCCGCCGGTCGAACAGCGGCCGACCGCGCTATGATGCGCCGCGAATGGCCACCGGGCGCATCCTCGTCGTCGACGACGAGCCCTTCTTCCGGGAGATGTTCCGCGAGGTGCTCTCCGCGGCCGGCCACGCCACCCGGACCGCCGGCTCCGCGGAGGAGGCGCTTCAGCTCTTCTCCGGGGATCACTTCGACCTCCTCGTCACGGACGTCGTCCTGCCCGGCCTCGACGGCATCGGACTGGTGCGGGAGGTGAAGGCGCGCGACCCGGAGATCGAGGCGGTGGCGGTGACCGGCCACGAGGACGTGCGGCTCGCCGTCCAGGCGATGAAGGCCGGGTGCGCCGAGTTTCTGACGAAGCCGGTGGATAAGGGCGAGCTCGCCGAGGTGGCGGACCGAGTGCTGCAGCGCGTCCGGCTTCGGCGGGAGCACTCCCAGCTACTCAACGAGAACCTCGAGTTCGCCCGCTCCCAGGCCCTCTACCGCCAGGGCCTGCAGATCCTCTCCACCCTGGACGGCGAGAGGCTACAGGACCTCACCCTCTCCATCATGGGCCGGGTGACCGACGCCCAGGGCGCGGCGCTGTGGCTCCTCGACGACAAGGGCCAGCTCGTCCTGCGCAGCTACCGGGGGCTCATCGACCGGGCGGGACTGCCCGCGGTCCTCGGACCGGGGGACCCGGCGGTGAGCGACCTGCGCCGGCCGGGGACGCTCCGCCAGGACCCCTTCGGCGGCGAGGGCGGCTCCTTCATGGTGTCGCTCCTCGCCGACGAGGAGCTCCTCGGGGTGGCCCTCCTCTCCGACCGGGCCCGGGGCCGGTTCGGTCCCGAGGACCACGTGGCGGCCCTGACGGTGGCCGACTTCGCCGCCATCGCCCTGAAGAACGCCCGGCGCTTCCAGGCGCTGGAGCGGATCGGACTTCGGGACCGGGACACCGGGGCCTACAACCTCGCCTACTTCGTGGACTACGCGGGCAAGGAGTTCTACAAGGCGCGCCGCTACGCACGGGCGTTCTCGTTGCTCGTGCTCTCGCTCGACAACGCCGAGCAGGTCCGCAAGGAGGCGGGGCGCGAGCCCTACCGCCGCCTGGTCCGGGAGGTGGTGGCGGCGGTGACCCGGGTCTCGAGGGACGCGGATATCCTGGCCAAGGTCTCGGAGGGCGAGTACTACGTGCTCCTCCCCGAGACCGACTACTTCGGAGCGCTCATGTTCCAGAGGCGCGCCACCGAGGGGATCCGGGGGAGCGCCTCGATCCGAGAGCTGGAGGAGCGCGCCCCGGTGCTCATCTCCATGGGGGCGGCCGCCTTCCCCAAGGACGGGGAGGACTTCGACGAGCTGCTCCACCGCTCCAAGGAGCGGATCGCGGAGCAGCGCGGCTCGCTCCTCAGGAGGCTCCACCTCGAAGACCTCGAGCCCTCGGCCTTCTGGGAGCTCACCGACGTCCTGCTCTCCGATGCTCCCCTCCCGGAGAGCTCTCCCTCGGCGCGCCCCGACCCCGACCCGGAGTTCTTGGCGGCGGCCATGCGCGAGGCGGCCCGGGAGGTGGGGCGGGACCCGAGGGCCCGGGGACATCTCTACGTGGGGGTCTCCGGGGCGGTGGGGGCGGCCGCCATCCGGAGCCTGCTCCCCCCCGGCGACCAGGCCGCCCGCGCCGGCGACCAGAGCATGCGGGTCTACCTCCTCGGCGCCCGCGGCGACGGGCCGGAGGCCCCTCGCAACGCGCTCCTCACCGAGATCTACCTGGACGGGGACAAGCGGCTCGCCGAGCACGAGTTCCTCCTCTTCATGTCGGAGCACTCCGCCTACGGGCTCCTCACCGGACCGGGGGGACGGGTGTTTCACACCTCCGACGTCCCGCTCGTGGACGCGCTCGTCGGCAAGCTCCAGGCCCTCTACGACCTCCAGCCCCTCTAGCCTCTCTCCTGCGATGCCTCCCGCCCGGAAGATCCTCTTCGCCGACCCCGACCCGAGCACGACGAGGCTCCTCGGCCCGCCGCTCAGGCAAAGGGGCTACCAGGTCCACACCGCCCGCGATGGCTCCCGGGCGCTCCAGGTCGCCATCCTGCGCTTCCCCGACCTCGTGGTCTTCGACGAGCGCTGTCCCCTCCTCGACGCGCGCACCTTCGTCCGCATCCTGCGGACGAACCCCCGCACCGAGCGGATCCCGGTGCTCCTCACCGGCGAGGCGGTGGACCCGGACCGGTCGCGCCTCGGCACCTACCTCCGCAAGCCCTTCAACCAGGACGAGGTGCTCTCCCGGATCGAGCAGGTCTTCCGCCGGGTGGAGGCGGCCCGCGCCGTCTCGGGCGAGAGCCGGGAGATCGAGGGCAACCTGGCCCAGATCCCGCTCGTGGATCTCCTGCAGATCCTCTCGGTGAACCGGAAGACCGGACGGCTGGCGGTGGAGAGGGAGGGCGAGCGGGCGGTCATCGTCCTGCGCGACGGACGCGTCCTCGACGCGACCCTGGGAAACGTGGCCGGGGAGAAGGCCCTCTTCCGGCTCCTCACGAGGCGGGAGGGACAGTTCGCCTTCGTGCCGGGGCAGGTCGCCGAGGCGGCGGGGCGGATCGACCGGCGGGTGGAGGAGCTCATGCTCGAGGGGCTCAGGCAGGCCGACGAGGCGGCCCGGCTCTTGCCGGTGCTCCCCCGGGCCGAGGACACGGTGGAGCTTGCGCTCCACCCCTCGGAGATCCCGCCCGGCCTGCACCCCATCACCGAGGAGGTGGTGACCCTCCTCGGGAGCCCGCGCCGATTCCAGGAGGTCGTCGACCGGTGCCCGGCCTCGGACCTCGAGGTGATGCGGGCGGTCCTGGCCCTCCTCGAGCGGGGATACGCGCGCCGCCGGGAGGGAGCTCTCCCCAAGGGGCAGGGCGAGCTCCTCGCGCCCCACGAGCTCCACGCCTTGCGGGCCCGGATCGTCCGCGGCCGCTCGTCCGGGCCGCAGACGGTGGGGAAGGTGGTGGTGGCGGGCGGAGGGCCCCTGGCGCGGCGGGCGGCCCGGGGCCGGTTCGAGACCCTTCCCGGCTACCACGCCGAGCTCGAGCCCTGGGCGGGGTTCGGTACCATCGGCCGCCTCGACCTTGGCGAGGGGGTCAAGGTGGACCTGACCGAGCTGCCCGCCGACCCGCAGCACCGGCCCCTCTGGCGCCCCTTCGCCTCGGGCGCGGTGGGCGCGCTCGTGCTCTTGCCCGCCCTGGACGCGGAGCCGCTCCTCCTCGAGCTCGCCCGGGTGTTGCGGCTCCCGGTGGTGGTGTGCGGGCCCCGGGATGCGCCCGTCCCCGCCGCCCTGAAGGACGCCCGCGGCGTCGCCTACGAGGGGAGCGACGCCGCCGAGGCCCTTCGTGCGCTTCTCGCCGGGGCGGGGGTGAGGGCGGGTCCGTAGGGGGAGGGGGCGAGGAGGAGGCCCTTCTTTCGGAAAGGGCCGGGCGAGGAGGGGGCCTCGCCGCTTGCCCCAAATGTCACATGTGGTTCCCGTTGTGCTTGGCGCGGTAGATGTCCCGCGAGGCGTGGTTCTGCTCGCGGTTCACCTGCGCCTTCTCACCCGGGGTGAGGGTCCCGCCGTTCTCGGCGCGGTCGCGCCTTACCTGGCGGTGGATCCTGGCCTCCTTCTTCTCCAGGCGGGCGGTCTCGCCGGGCGTGAGCTGGCCGCTCTCGACGCCCTCGCCGATCCGCGCCTGCTGGTTCGCCTCGCGGCGGTCGACCTCGGCGGCGAGGGCGGGGGCGGAAAGAAGGACGATGGCGAGGGCGGCGGCGATGGGGGCGGCGGGGGTCTTCATGGTCGTTCCCTTTCTCGGATGAATGGCCGGGCATCCCGGCGGCTCGATCCTTCGAACACCGAGGGGGGGAGGAGGTTTCGAGGAGCGGCTCTTCTCGCGAGCGGCGACGGTGGGGAGGAGGGCGGGGAGGTGGGCCCCTTGGGCCCTTCGCCTACCCCGCCACCCGAGTCGCGAGGCGCCCCACGAGCCGGACCGCCGCGTCCAGGCGGTCGGTCCAGGGGGCGCCGCAGGATAGCCGGATGCAGTTTCGCTGTCCCTGGGTGGGCGAGAAGAGCGGGCCGGGGGCGATGCTCACGCCGGCGTCCAGAGCCCGGGCGTGGAGCTCGAGGGAGTCGACCGCCTCGGGCATCTCCACCCACAAGAAGCAGCCGCCCCTGGGGTGGGACAGGCGCGTCCCCGCGGGGAAGGCGTCGGCCACCGCCGCGGCGGTGCGCGCCATGATGCGCGAGAGCTGGTCGCGCAGGGTGCGCAGGTGCCGGTCGTAGCCGCCTCCCCGGAGGAAGCGCGCCACACTTCGCTGGACGAGGGTGGTGGTGGCGACGTTCATGGAGAACTTGAGGAGCTCCACCCGCTCCCGCCAGCGGCCCGGGGCGACGAAGCCGATGCGGTAGCCAGGCGCCAAGGTCTTCGAGAACGAGCCGCAGAGCATGACGCTCCCATCCCGGTCGAAGGACTTGGCGGCCCGGGGGCGGGCGGTCCCGAAGGCGAGCTCGCCGTAGACGTCGTCCTCGATGAGGGGGATCCCGCGCCGGGACACGATCTGAACGAGCCTCGAGCGGGCCTCGTCCGGCATGCAGCTGCCGAGGGGGTTCGAGAAGGTGGGCACGGCGAGGACGGCGCGGACCCCGTGGCGGTCGATGCGCCGCTCCAGCTCGTCGAGGTCCATGCCCACGTCGGGGAGGCAGGGCACCTCCACCACCTTGAGGCCCATGGCCTCCATGATCTGCAGGGTGCCGTAAAAGGCGGGGGACTCGATGGCCACCGCCTCGCCCTGGTGGGCCACCGCGAGTAGGCACAGGTGGATGGCCTCGGTGGCGCCGCTCGTCACCACGAGGTCGTCGGGGGAGAGGCTGCAACCCCAGGCGAGCGCGCGCCGGGCGACTTCCTGGCGGAGGGCGAGGAGGCCGGGGGGCATCTCGTAGCGCACTCCTCCCTCGCTCCCCCGGGCCGCGGCGGAGATGGCCCGACCAAGGGCGCGGGTGGGGAGGAGCGCCGGGTCGGGGGTGGCGTGGGCCAGGTTCACTACGCTCGGGTCGCGGGCCGCGTGGTACACGCGCTCCACGAGCTCGGCCACCTCGATCTGGGAGGCGGCGGCGTGCACGGGGACCACGGTGGGGCGGGGGGGCGGGGTACGGGCCCTCATCCTCACGTAGTGGCCGGAGCGCGGCCGCGCCTCGATGAGGCCCAGGCTCTCGAGCTGGAAGATGGCCGCAAGGATGGTCGAGACCGAGGCGTCCTCCTCCGCGGCGAGCCGCCGGACGGAAGGGAACCTGTCGCCGGGCGACAGGGTCCCGTTCTCGATGGCGGCGGCGTAGCGGCGGGCGATCTCCTCGTAACGGGGGAGGGGGGCTTCCTTCCTCACCTGTGAACTGGCCGGCATTCCCGGAGGATAGCACAGGCTCCGATGTAGTGCATCTGTGCTGGTCTCAATTCGCGTTCTCTGTATCTGTTATGGACTGCCGGAGCGTGGAAATATGGCCTCGTCATGATGCTCAACCTCTCGCAATCGCAGACGTGGAGCACCGAGGTGGGACGTGCTGGCATCGAGGTGCGGGTCGCCTCGGGCGAGGTCTGGATCACCCGCGAGCGGGACGTGGAGGATCACGTCCTCGCCGCCCCGGACACGTTCGACAGCACCTCGAAAGGGAAGCTGGTCGTCTACGCCTTCTCGCCCGCGCGGATCGAGGTGAAGCCGCTCGCAGAGGGCACGCTCCACGCCGGCCACCTCGCCCACGCGGTCTCGCGGTAGAGGAGGCCGCGCCCAAGGGGGAGGGCCCTAGCCGGCCTCGTCCTCGGGTGCCCGGCGAGGCGCGCCCGGTTCCCGAGCTCCTGGGCGGGCTCAAGGCCTATTTCGCTCGGGCGAGCTCCTCGCGGGCGACGGAGGAGGCGGGCTCCGCGCTTCCCTCGCGGCGGCGCGCGGCGAACGGCCTTTTCTCCTCTACTCGTCCGCGGCGAGGCCCAGAAGGCGCCGCACCATCGGGTTCCCGCACAGAACCTGGAACTCGGCCCGGGAGAGCCAGGCGGTGCGCTCGAGCCGTCGCCCCCGCAGGGTGAGCCGGATCCGCTCCGCCTCCCGGGTCACGGTGGCGTTCACCCCGTCGCGCGACAGGTCCCGCTCCAGGGAGCGGAGGTGGCGGTGGATCCGGAGCGCCCGCCGGCCCTCCGGGGAGGAGAGGGTGAGGTAGTGGCGGTTCCGGCTGAAGGCTCTGTCCTCGCGGAGGCGTTCGAGCAGGCGGGTGAGGAAGCTCGTCATTTTGAAAGCGAGGGTATCATCGCCGCCTTTTCCCCCGCGACTTCCCCTCTAGGCCGGGATGGCGTCGCTCTTGTGAATGACTCGGTCGACCGCGGCCCGCTCCCGCCGCCGCGCCGGGCCCACCACCACCGCCACGAGGTTCTTTCGGCTGAAGGTGGCGCGCGCCACCCGCTGCACGTCGGCCGCGGTCACCTCCTCGACCCTCCGGCAGCGCTCCTCGAACCCCTCGGGCGAGGAGAGCACCTCGCCCGCGCCGTACCAGCCAGCCAGGTCCGCCACGGAGTCGAGCGAGAAGGCCAAGGTCATCCGGTGCCGCTGCTGCACGCGGAAGAGCTCCTCTTCCGGCACCACTCGCTCGGAAAGCCCCCCCAGGACCCGGAGCACCTCCTCCAAGACCCGGGGCAGCTTCTTCGGGGCGCAGGCCCCGTCGACCACGGTCATTCCCGCGTCGGCGAAGGTGTCGATCCCGGCGTGGAGGGCGTAGGCGAGGCCGCGGCGCTCGACCACCTCGAAGGGGAGCCGCGAGGAGAGGCCGTCGTCGAGGAGGCGGCGGATGCAGAGGTGGATGGGATAGTCCCGGTGCCGCTCGGGGGGGCAAGGGAAGGAGAGCGAGAACTCCGCCTGGGCGTCGTCGTGCTCCACGATCTCGAGCCAGGGAGCGGACGGCCAGGGGGGGGCGGGGACGTCGGTCGAGGACTGCCCGCGCGGGAGCGAGCCGAGGTGGCGATCGGCGAGCTCGGCGACGAGCTCGGGGCGGACCGGGCCCGCCACCGCCAGGACCAGGTTCGACCCGTTGTAGAAGCGGTCGTGGTGGGCGCGCACGTCTCGGGGCCTGAGCCGCCGGACGTTCTCGGCCGTTCCGGCGATCTTGAATCCCAGGGGGTGGTCGCCGAAGACGATCCGCTTGGAGAGGTTGTCCGGGTCGATGTCGCGGCCCGAGGCGTCGACCTCGTCGAGGATCTCCTCCAGGATGACCTCGCGCTCCACGTCCATCTCGGTGAGGAGGGGGCGGCGCATGAGGTCGCCCAGGACCGCGAGCCCGGTGCCCACGTCCTGCGGGTGGATGGGGGTGTAGTAGCACCCGTGGTCGCGGGCGGTGATCCCGTTCAGGCTCCCGCCGGCCGCCTCCACCGCCGCGTTCATGGCCACGGTGTCCGGGTAGCCGACCGAGCCGCGGAAGAAGAGGTGCTCGAGGAAGTGGGAGACGCCGTTTTGCGATCGGCTCTCGTGGCGGGACCCGGTCCGGACGTAGAGAGCGATCATGGCCGAGTGGAGGCCGGGAGAGCGGGCGGTGAGGACCCGCAGTCCGTTTCGGAGGACGGTGCGGTGCACCTCGCCCCAGTCGTTCCCCGGGCGTTTCTCCCGCGCCGACCGGGGGCGCTCGGACACCGCCCCGACCGCGGTGCCCTTCACCAAGGGCCCCTTGGCCCGGGTGATGTGGGTCTTTCTCTTCGGCCTTCTCATGGCGATTTCAGTTGCCTAAAGCCCTAGGAGGCTCCCGTCACGATCTCCCGCGGCATTTGGCCGGCCTCCCGAGGGGCGGCCGGGAACCGCAGGGTGAACACCGTCCCGCGCCCGAGCTCGCTCGCGCACTGGATCGTGCCGCCGTGCTCCTCGACCACCTGCTGCGTGAAGGCGAGACCCAAACCGGTACCGCGCTCCTTGGTCGAGTAGAACGGCTCGAAGATTCGCGTCAGGTCACCTGGGGGGATCCCCCCGCCGGTATCACCGATCTGCGCCTCCACCCCTCCCTCGAACGGGCGGGTCAGGACGGTGATGGCTCCACCACCCGGGGTCGCCTCTCGCGCGTTGCGGATGAGGTTCAAGAACGCCCCCCGGAGCCGCCCCTCATCGCCGCGGATGGGGGGGAGGCCCC
>Ga0335069_10008058_pt1 | contig 15118 bp, 14 predicted proteins | sample Lox_Sample_11_FD_206714 | JGI IMG/M metagenome (GOLD analysis project Ga0335069, IMG submission 206714) | Soil microbial communities from Loxahatchee National Wildlife Refuge, Florida, United States - Lox_Sample_1.1 | ecosystem: Environmental > Terrestrial > Soil > Wetlands | place: USA... | reverse complement strand
ACGAGACCATATTGGTGGCCGAGGACGAGGAACCGGTGCGCAAGATCGTGGTGCGCATCCTGGAGAAGCAGGGCTACCGGGTGCTGGAAGCCGACCAGGGGGAATCGGCGCTGCGAAAGTCCGAGCAGACGCCCGACCCCGTCCATTTGCTCCTGACCGACACGGTCATGCCCAAGATGAACGGCAAGGAATTGGCCCAAAAAATCAAAAAGACCCGGCCCAAGATCAAGGTGCTTTTCATGTCCGGCTATCCCCAAGAGGTTTTGGCCCGGCAGGGGACCCTGGACCCGGGAATCCACCTGCTTCAAAAGCCCTTCACCGCCGATGAACTGGCTCGCAAGATCCGCCAAGTCTTGGACGGCCGTTAGCCCGCTCCCCACCAAAGTTTGATTTCCACCGGGCTTTTTTCCACCCGCACCCAAACCCGCCGGTCAGGCTCGGGAAGGGCCGCCGCGCCCACCGAAAGCCGCCGGGGGGTCAGGGGGCCGTTTTCCATCAGGTCTTGGATGGCGAAAAACCGCAGGAAATAAAGGCCGTAGAGGGCCGTGATTTCCTTCAACAACTCGTCCTCGGTGCTGAGGTTGATCCGCCTGAAATCCTGTTGGTCCACCAGCCAGGGGTAAAAGGAAGGGTCGAATTTAAGGGCTAAGCGTCCCTTGGCGCGGCCCCCCCATTCCACCGCGCATTCAATGGGATCGGGGCCGAAAGTGGCTTCCTCCAGGCCGGTTAAATGGACCACCGTCCCCCGCCAATAAGCCATGAAGCGCTCAAAGAGCAACACCAAGTCCGCGGGGGAAGGGGCGCCCGCCAAGGCGCAAGAGTTGTTTTCAAGTGTGGGGATCATTCTTCCCTCCTTAGGCCGCTCCCCTTTAAGCAAGCAAAAGCGGTGCCAAAAGGAGCCGGCGAAAAAACAAGGATTGGCGGGGGGAAAAGAACGGGACAAGAATCGCCGTTGGATGTTTTTTGCCCAGCGGGTAATTTTCGACCTGAAAAGCCGGAAGGCCTGGGTCGTCGGGGGGTTACTTCAGGTTATAAAGCTTCATTTTGTTGAAGAGGGTCTTGCGGGTGATGCCCAGTTTTTCCGCGGCCCTGGATTTATTGTTGTTCGTCTCCAGCAGGGCCCTTTGGATGTTTTGTTTTTCCGCCTCCGCCTTGGGCAGCGAACCCCGGGTCGTTTGGGCGCCGGCCTTGGCCTCCCGGATTTCCTTGGGCAGGTCCTTCACGCTCAAGCTCTTGCCCTTGGCGGTCACCACTAGGCGCTCAATGATGTGCTTCAATTCCCGGACGTTTCCCGGCCAGTCGTAGTTCTTCATCAGCTGCAGGACGTCGTCCGAGAGCAGGCTGAGCTTCTTGTCGAAGGCCCGGCAAGCTTCCTGGAAGAAGAAATTGGCCAATTGGGCCACGTCGTTGGGGCGGGATCGCAGGGGCGGGATCGTGAAGGGGATGACGTTCAGGCGGTAATACAAATCCGCGCGGAAACGGCCTTCCTTGACCTCTTTTTCCAGGTCCCGGTGGGTGGCGGTGATGACCCGCACGTCCAGGGGGATTTCCCGGGTGCCCCCCAGGCGGCGTATGTTTTTCTGCTCCAGGACTTTGAGCAGTTTGGTCTGCACGGTGGCCGTGAGCTCGCCGATCTCATCCAAAAAGAGGCTGCCGCCCTGGGCCTCCTCGAAAAGCCCCATCTTTTGTTTTTTGGCGTCCGTGAAGGCCCCGGGCTCGTAGCCGAAGAGTTCGGATTCGAGGATCGATTCCGGCAGGGAACCGCAATGCAGTTCCACGAAGGGCTTGGCCGCCCGGGGGGAGAGGGAATGGATGAGCCGGGCCACATGTTCCTTGCCCGTGCCGGTCTCACCCAAAATAAGGGCCGTCACCTTTTCTTGGCGGGCCACCTGCTCGATTTGCTCGTAAATTTTTTGCATGGCGGGGTCCGACAGGAAAAGATAATCCTTGCGGTAAATGTCCTGTTGTTGGCGCTTGAGGGATTGGACCTCCTCCAAAAGCCCCCTTTTTTCGCCGATTTTTTTCACCACGATCTTTAGTTTCTCAAGGTCGATGGGCTTTTCCAGGTAATCCTCGGCGCCCATTTTCATGGCCTGCACCGCCGAATCCACCGACCCCGATCCGGTGATGACCACGATGGCGGCGGCGGTGAAGGTTTCGTTGATTTTGGAAAGCACGTCCATGCCCGTCAAATCAGGCAGGTGCAGGTCCAGCAGGATGATGTCGGGTTGGAGGACGGTGGCTTTCTCGATGCCTTCCCGGCCTGAATGGGCCGCGGCCACTTCATGCCCATTTTGTTGCAGATATTTGGAGAGGATCTTGGCTAAGGATTCTTCGTCGTCGATCACTAGGATTTTCATAAAAGTGGGCTTTCCTTTTAAGTCCGAGTAGGGAATTCAACCAATTCTAGCAATAGTGGGCGTTGGAGCCCAAGGACCGAATGGTGAAAAGCCGCAGGGCCGAGGCGCAAGGCCACTCGATGCCATTTTCGGGGCAAAAAAGGGGTTCCGAATGGGTAAAAACTACCCAGGGGGGCATTTTTTCCGTGACCCTATTTTTTCCCGTCCGGCTTTTCGCCAATGAAAAGCCGGATTTTTTTTGGCACGACAGTTGCCTTAAGAACAGATGTGGATCAAATCAGGAACAGGATTCGGTGAAATGCTCGTGAAAGCCCAAAAATCCCCAGCCCCTAAAGTGGCCCTCTGGCCAGCGCCTTCGCGCCGGGAACTGACGGAGGCCTTTGAAAGGGCCTTGAAGCCCTTTGACGGCATGTCGGTGATGTCGGTGGACAGCTTCAACATCAAGGCTTCCAACAGCTTCTTCCGCCGGGTTTATGTGTCGAAGGAAAGCGGCGCGGTTTTGAGCTTCCAATTGCCGCAGGATTTTCCGGGGCTGCTGTCCCAATGCACCCGGCTGGAAGGCCAGGCCTTGCTCAGCCCGATGGAAGCCCTGGACCATTTGATGGCGCGCTTTTTCCGGCAGATGCAGGTTTGCGCCGAGGCCAAGATGTCCTACTTCCCGGCGGATTGGGTTTTGAGCTCCCAAGCCCCCCCGGCGGGGGAAGCGGCCCAGGTGAGCCGCCTGTTGGCGAGTTTGTCCTTGGTCGAGGTTCGGTTGTGGAAGCAGCTTTAAAATTTAAGGAGTCCGTCATGAAACTCAAACAGCTGTCGATGATCCTCTTGTCCATCCTGGCGATGCCCCTTCGGGGCCTGGCCGGGTCGGAAAGCATTTCCGCCGAGGCTTTGAAGGGGCTCTTGCCGGCGGGCGCCCAAATCACGGGCATCACGGCCTATGACGTGCGCGGCGTGGGCCAAAAGGACGCGGTGGTTTATTACCAAGTGGCCGCCTCGGGCCAAATCCCCTCCAGCTGCGGGGTGGCCTTGGTTTCCAAGGACCTGCGGACCCTTTGGAGCTACAAGGAAACCGGCGCCGACCACTTGTGGCAGTCCAAGGGCGAGCATCCGGGCGTGGTTTTCCTGGACGCCCGCCACCCGTCGGTGCCTTATGTGGTCTTCAACCCCTATTTCGGCGCCGTGAAGTCCCAATTCCACGTCTTCCGCTGGGCGGGCAAGGCCTTCACGGAAATCCAACATGGGGACCTGGGCAACAACCCCCAAGTGGCTTTGATGGAGGACAAGGCGACCGCGGTGGTGTCGGACAACTTCGGCTACCCCACGCCCCACCTCTTCGTGCTCCAGAACGACCGCTTGGTCCCGGCGGATTATCAATACCCGCGCTACTTCGACAAGACGATCCAGGAAGCCCAAAAGTCCCTGCGCGACATCCAGATGATCCCCCACCCGGATTACCTGGAAGTGGAGTCCCAATACCTGGCGGCTTTCGCCTATGCCCATCAATGCGAAGAGGGCCTGAAGTTCGCCGACCAGCTCTTGACCCTGCAGCCCACGGGGCTCGGCAAGGACCTGAGCGCCCGCTCGGCGGTGGAAATCCACCACCAGAAGGGTTGCCTCTACATGGAAATGGGCAAGGAAGCCGAAGGCATTGCGGAGTTCAAGGTGGCCTCGAACCTGGAGGAGCGCCCCGGATACCAGGGCCGGGCGGGAATCTTCGCCCAACTGGGGGATTATTACAGCTCGAAAAACGACGTCCCGAAGGCCCTGGCGGCCTATGAAACGGCCCGCACCTTCATCACCCAAAGCGACCGCCAAACCGCCGAGGCCATCAACCAACGCATCCAAGAGACGGCCCAGGCCGCGGGATTGGACCAAGGGTCTTTGGAAGTCGCCCCGGCGGGCACGGTGGATTTGAGGGCCCAGGCCCCCGAAGCGCCGCGCGCCCTGGTGGTCTCGAGCCTGACCCGGGAATAACCGAGTTCCGCCGTGAAGCCCATCCCCGCCGGGGATGGGCTTTTTTATTTCAAGGACAAAAGGGGCGCCGGATTTTTATTTTGAGGCGGGGAGCAAGCTTTTCTCGTCTTGCGGGAGCTTCATGGCCGGCAGGCTGTTGTCCTCGCCGCGCACCAAGCGGTTATAACGCTCCACGGCGTTGTATTTGGCTTTTTGGCCGTCGTCGGAAAGCAGGGAGGCCAGAAGATCAAGGCCGAGCCCCGCGCAAAGAAAAACCAGGTGGTTGGAATGGCTGGCGGGGGAATCGTCGAACAATAAATGGGCCCCGCCCCATCCGGCGCTTAAAGACCCCGCCAACTTCCCCAGGCTCCCGATCAGGGCCTCATCCTGGGCTTGGGCCAAGAGGCGGTTGGCCTCGGGATCCTGCAGGGGTTGGATGAGGTCCTGAAAATCCTGGAAATCTTCCAGCTTTTGCCCGGCCAGGCTGTAGTCCATGCCCCCAAAAGACCAATGGGTTTGAATGGGGCTTTTTTTCCATTGGATCTCGCCGGCTTGGGCCGTCCAGGCCGTCCCCAAAAGAAGCGAAAGCAGGCAAAGGCGGATCACAGGATCTCCCGGAGGCGCTCGGCGGGCCGGGCCAGGACGGCCTTGGCGCCCTTTTCAACGATGGGTCTTTGGATCAAATCCGGATGGGCCACCATCAGGTCGAGGATCTCGTCCTCCGAGAGGTCCTTTTCGGCCAGTTTCAGTTTTTTGTAAATGTCTTCCTTCGCGCGTAAAAGCTCCCGGGCCGCCAGGCCCATCTTCTTCAAAAGCTCGCGCAGTTTTTCCTTGGGGATGGGTTCCAGGTAATAATTGACCGAGGCGAAATCAACGCCCCTTTCCTTCAAGGCGTTATAAACCTGCCGGCAGGTGGTGCAGCTGGGTTTTTGGTAGATGGTGATTTTCATGGGGGCCCCGATCTTTTATTGGACGGACACGAAAATGTCCACCTCGGAAGGCTTGGCCGCGTGGTACCACTCGAAATCGGCGGTGTAGGCCCGGCGGTGGGACGCCTTGCCGCTGCTGAAATAATCCCAAATCCCGGCCCAGGCGGTCATGACGGCGCGGGGCATCTGGCCCTTGGCCTTGAAGACCAGGTACTTGGAAGGCAGAATGATTTGGCTGGAAAGGCCCGGGATCGCCTCCAACTCGCTGACTTGGGCCCCGATCAACAGGTCATATTCGCCCAAATAATCGTTCTCGTAGGAGTTATAAACGGCCAGGATGACGTCCGGGTCCATCCGGTGGGTGATCTTGGACTTGATGTTCTCGTCGTAAAAGCGGTTCCAGAGGCCGGGAATCTTGGCGCTCTTCAAATTGATCTCGTTGGCATTGCGGGTCCGGGCCCGGATGCCCAAGACGCGCATTTCTTTTCGCTCGACCAGGCGGGGTTCCAAAAAAGGCCTCCGTGAAAGGATGGGTCCATCTTAAAAAGGGGCCCACGGGAATTGCCAGCTATTTTTAAGGGTTGAAACGGCCGAGGAAGGCCAGCAGGCCCACGGCGGCGGCCGCCGCGAGGCAATAAAGGCCGAACCAGCCCCAACGGCCGCGGGAGAGCCAACCGGAAAGCCAGCGAAGGGCCAATAGGCCCGCCCCAAAGCTCAAGAGAAGGCCGGCGAAGTCGGGGGCCAAATCCGCCCCCCGGAGGCCCGCCGCGCCTTGGGCCTTCAGCAGCCGCAGCAGTTCGCGCAGCAGGACCGCGGGCGTCAAGAGGACCGCCAGGGCAAAACTGAAATCCTCCGCCTTTTGGCGGTTGAGCCCCGACAAGAGCGCCGTGGAAATGGTGGCGCCCGACCGGGAAAAACCCCGGAAGGGAAGGCAAAGGCCCTGCACCAGGCCCACGCGCCAAGCCGCCCGGGCCGTCAGGGGGGCTTGGTTTTTGGCCGAGTCGCGCCGGGCGGCCGAGAGGATCAAGATCCCCGCGGCCAAAAGCGACAGCGCGATCAGGGGGAGGTTGCCGAAAAGGTCCTCCACTTGGACCTTGAATATTTTCTTCAACCCTTCCATCAGGGTGAGGCCCGTCAGGGCGGTGCCCAAGGTCGCCAGGAAGGTGAGGTTGACGAAGGCCAGGGTCTTGCCCCTGGAGTCAAAATAGCGTTCCTTCCAACCGCCCCCAAAATAAACCAAAACCGAGAACATGGTGCCCGTGTGCAGGGCCACCAAAAGCAGGGTCATCCTCGGGTCCGTGGGGTTGAGGCCCATCAGTTTTTCCGCCACCACCACATGGGCGGAACTGGAAATGGGGAGCAGTTCGGCGAATCCCTGGACGAGGGCAAGCAGCGCGATTTGTAAAAAACTCACTTAAAACCTCGGGTTCTAAAGTGGAATCGCCGCCTACCTTATCCCAAAGCGGGCCGCGAAGGCTTAAAAAAGGGGATCGGGGGCCTTTTTCAAGGGGCCGGGCGCCCTTCCCTCCGGGTTGGATTTGGGCTAAACTCGCCGCTGGTGTTTCGCCAAAAAAAGGAAGGAATTTTATGTCCCCGTCCCCCCGTTTATTTTCCATGGCCGAAGCCAAGAAGATCGTCGAGGATCTTTTCGAGCCCAATCCCGCGGTTTACTGGGCCGACTTCCTCTTGAACGCCCTGGTGGGATGGGGCGCCCTGGTGGCGGCGGTGGCCGCCCATTCGGCTTGGGTGGAGGCGGCGGCTTTGTTGGTGGCGGTGCTGGGCCTTTACCGCGCCGTCATCTTCATCCACGAATTGGCCCACTTAAAGAAGGACAGTTTCCCCCTCTTCCGCGTGGTTTGGAACCTGGTTTGCGGTTTTCCCCTGATGGTGCCTTCCTTCACTTACATGGGCGTGCATATCGACCACCACAAGCAGCGGCTCTACGGCACCCAGGAAGACGGCGAGTACCTGCCTTTCGTGATCTTGGGCCGGGGGCGCATCGTCTTGTTCCTGGTCATGATGGCGGCGGCGCCGGCCTTCGTGGCATTCCGGTTCCTGGTCCTGACGCCGCTTTCTTATATCCTGCCGCCCTTGCGCCGCCTGCTTTGGCAAAGGGTCTCGTCCTTGGTCATCGACGAGAGCTACGTGCGGCCCGAGCCCACGGACCGGGACGGCCGCTTTTGGCGCCTGCAGGAATTCATGACCTTCCTTTACGCCTTGGCGGGCGCCCTGCTGTTGGTGAAGGGAATCCTGCCTTGGAAGGCCCTTTTCGTCTGGTACGCGGTGGCGGGCAGCATCCTTTTCGTGAACGGGGTGCGTACCCTGGTGGCCCATTGCTACCGCAATCCCGCGGACCATGTGTTGGAATTTTCCGACCAATTCCTGGATTCGGTGACGGTGCCGGGGGTGGACTATCTCACGCCCTTTTGGGCGCCGGTGGGCCTGCGGTTCCACGCCGTGCATCATTTGTTCCCCGGCATGCCCTACCACAACCTAGCCAAGGCCCACCGGCGCTTCGCCGCCCAACTACCCAAGGACAGCGCCTACCACCTGACCCTGCGCAAGGGGTTGTTCCACGCCTTGGGATGCCTTTGGAAGGAAACGGCCCAGTACCAGCGGGACCAAAAAGGCAAAAAATAAATCGTCGGAACCAGGGATTCCCGCGGCTTCGGCGGTTAAACGGATTTAGGTTTTTTCAGCAGTTCCCGGCAGAGCTTCGCGGGAAAACCCGGCCCCCCGTAGACGTAACCCGTATAGACCTGCACCAGGGCCGCCCCCGCCTCAAACTTTCGCCTCACGTCCGCCGCCGTCAAAATGCCGCCCACGCCGATCATGGGCACCCGTCCCCGGGTGAATCGGGAAAGGTCCGAAAGCACCTGGTCGGCTTTCTCCCTTAAAGGGCCGCCCGAAAGCCCGCCCACCGGGTAGTCCCCCGGCGGCAATCCCGCGCGGGTGATGGTGGTGTTGGAGACGATCAGCCCCGCGCAACCCGCGGACAAGGCGATGTCGGCGGCTTCCCTTAAGGGTTTGCCTTCCAAGTCGGGCGCCAATTTCAACAGCACGGGTTTCCCGCCGGCCTTGCGCACGAAGGCCCGAAGCAGGGATTTTAAGGGCTTGGCTTCCTGCAATTTCCGCAGCCCGGGTGTGTTGGGCGAGCTGACATTGACGGCCAGGTAATCGGCGTAGGGCCTCAAAACTTCCAGCGATTCCAGGTAATCCTCCACGGCCTTTTCCAAGGGCGTGATCTTGCTCTTGCCCAGGTTCAGCCCCACGGGGCTCTGCGGCCAATGGCCCGATTCCTTGAGGGCTTTTAAACGTTTGGCCACGGCTAAGGCGCCCGGATTGGGAAAGCCCATGCGGTTGATGAGGGCCCGTTGGGCCTGAAGGCGGAAGACCCGGGGTTTGGGATTGCCCGGCTGGGCCTGGGAAGTGAAGGTGCCCAGCTCCGCGAAACCAAAGCCGACCTTTTCCCAAGCTGCCGTGAGCGACGCTTTTTTATCCAGCCCCGCGGCCAAACCGATCGGATTGGGGAATTTCAGCCCGAAAACGGTTTTTTCGAGCCGCGGGTCCGACACCCTCAGCCAGGGCGACAAGAGCGGAAGCCAGGGCTCGGAGAGTTTCAGGGCGCCCAAGGCCAGGCCGTGGGCCGTCTCGGGTTCCAGGGAAAAGAGCAGGGGTTTTAAGAGCGGGTACATCGCTTCCTTACACTCGGGGAATTCCCGGCATTATGGCCCAGGCCGGCCTTGGGTTGCGGAAAATTTTGACTAGGTCAAAAGCCCCCGGGCGTTCGCCAGGCCCTGCTGGGTGCCGACCAAAATCAAGGTGTCCCCGGCCTGCAGCACTTCCCGGGGCGGGGGCATGAGGATGCGTTCTTGGCCGCGCATGATGGCGATGACGCCCACGCCGGTGCGGTTGCGCAAATTCAACTCCAGCAAGGTTTTGCCCGCCGCCGCGCTATGGGGGCCCACGGAGACCGGGGTGGGGCTGCCCAGCCCCGGCACGAAGGCGTTCATCTGTTCGTAAAAAGCCTCGCCGCGCTCGCTGGAATGGTGGGTCAGGGCGTCCGTGACCATTTGGGCGCCCGCGTGGACGTGGTCCTGCAGGTTGATGGCGCTTTTCCAAAAGATGAATCCCAGCACGGCCAAGAGGGCCAGCAAGAGGAAGGTGACGGAGCCGAAGGGCAGGAAGGGCTGGGTGAGGGCCAACAAGGGCACGCCCACCGCGAAAACGATGCCCAGCTGCAGCGTGATGGTCAGCAGCTTGCGGGGGGCCAGCCCCAGGTCGACCAGGCCCGCCTCCACCGCCGGGATGGCGGCCTCGGCCAAAAGGCCGCCCAGGTTCTTGGCGCAGCGGAAGATCCCCGCCGAAAAGGGGACGGCCAGCGTGAGCCCGGCCCCGATCAGGACCACCTTGCCCCATGCGGGCGGGATGTGGAGCATGGTTTCCATTTGGGGCAACCAACGCTTCACCGTGGAAGCCGTGGTGATGACGATGATTACCAAGCAAAAAAGATCGAGCAGGAGCAGGCCCACCAGGCGCCAGGCTTTGACGTAGGTGGATTTTTCCTGCTTGTCGGAGCGCAGGGCCTCTAGCCAGGAACCATAGAGGGCGGCGAAGGTTTGCAGCGGCGCCGGCAGGTGGTTGTCCACCCATTGGGAAACCGGGCCGGCGGCGCGGATAAGCCAAGGCGTGGTGAAGGCCGTCACCACCGACACGGCCACGGCCACGTCGTACAAGAAGGGGCTGATGGCGCCGGTGGCGGTGCCCACTTGGGCGATGATGAAGGAGAACTCGCCGATCTGGGCCAGGCTCATGCCCGCTTGGATGGCGGTGCGCACGGGCCGCCCGCTCAGGAAGGCTCCGACGGAAACGCTGAGCATTTGGCCGAAGATGACCAAGAGCGTCAAAAAGACCACGGCGCGCCAATGGGCCAAGAGCGCCGACGGATTCACCAGCATGCCGATGGCCACGAAGAAGATGGCCGCGAACATGTCCCGCAAGGGATGGATGAGCCTTTCCAAGGTCAGGGTGGCGCCGGATTCGGCCACCAGCATGCCGGCCAGGAAGGCGCCCAGGGCCACCGAATAGCCGCCCTTTTCGGCCACCAAGGCCATGACGAAGCAAATCCCCACGGCGGTCACCAGCAAGGTCTCGGGATTGCGCAGCTTCAAGGCCAAGCGGATGAGCCGGGGGATGATGAGGTAGCCCAGCACCAACAGCACGCCGAGGAAGGCCAAGAGGGTCCCGCTGGTGGTGGCCAGGGCGGTCAAGGACAGCTTGGCGCCCCGCGCCATGGGGGTCAGGACGGCCACCAAAAGCACCGCCGCCAGGTCCTGCAGGACCAGCACGCTCACGACCGCCCGGGTCAGCTTCTCGTCGGCCTTTTGGTCCGACAGGGCCTTGGAGGAGATCATGGTGCTGGAAATGGAAAGCATGGCGCCCGCGAAGACGCCCTCCAGGGGCGTCCAGCCCATGAGCAGCGCGGCGCCGTAACCGAGCCAAATCATCACGCCCACTTCCAAGATCAGGGTCAGCCCCGCGGTGGGCAGCACGCGCACCAGCCGCTCAATGCTGAAGGTCAAGCCGATGGAGAACATGACCAGGATGACGCCCAGGCTCGCCAAGGTGCGGACCGTGGCCTCATCGGCGTAAAGGGGCAGGCTGACATGGGGGCCCAGGATCAACCCGGCCAAGAGGTAACCCAGGACCGGCGGCTGGCGCAGGCGCTGGAAAACCAGCGTGGTGACGGCGGCCACGCACAAAACCATGGCCAGGTCCTGTAGGAAATGCGTGGTGTCGGTCAAAGCGGGCCTCGGGATTCAAATCGGGTGATGCCCCTATTTTCCCCGGAAAGGCCCCGAAAGTAACCCAAAAACAAAGGGGACTGGCGGGGCCAAAGACCCCCGAACTTATTTTGCTGTTCCCCTTAAGGAAAGGGGGTCAGGGGCCGGGCGAAAAAATCACCGGATGGGTCAGGGTTTGGAGAGGTGCAGTTTCAGGAAGGTTTGGGTCGCGACCCAAGCCAGCTCCGCGGACTCGGCGTGGTAATTGGGCCGGGCGTCGCAGTTGAAGGCGTGGTCGGCCTTGGAATAAACCGTGCTCACATATTCCTTGCCGGCGTCGCGCATGGCTTTTTCCACGCGGGCCACCACCTCGGGGGTGAGGTGCTTGTCTTGTCCGCCCCAATGGAAAAGCACGGGGCCGCGCTGGTCCTTGGCCCGGGGCAAACTGGCGGGGGCGATGTTGCCGCCGTAATAGCTGACCGCCGCCGAAAGCGGCAGGGCCGAGTTGGCCACGAAAGCGATGCGGCCCCCCAGGCAAAAGCCCACGGCGGCCACCTTGTCCACCCCCTGGCTTTGAAGCCAGTCAAAGCCGGCCTTGGCGTCCGCCACGAAGCCTTCTTCGGTCAGGGCTTGGTAATGGGGCGCGGCGGCGGCCCAATCGGCGTAATCGCCCTCCCAGCCCGCGGGGGCGCTGCGGTGGAAGATCTCCGGGCAGAGGGCCAGGAAGCCATGCTCGGCGAAACGGTCGGTGACCGAGCGCATATGGGGATTCACGCCAAAAACCTCGGGAAAGACCAAAAGCCCGAAGCGGGGCGAGAGTTCGGCGTTGCGGGACACATAGGCGCGCATGGCGCCGCCATCGGCGGGCTTGAGCTCAAGGCTTCGGGTTTTCAAGGGCAAGGTTGCCTCCGGAATTTAGGTGGGTTCAGCATAACTGGGGATTGGACGAAGGAAAAGCTTCCGTCAGGCCGGGTCGGGGAGCCCCGGGACCGTGACAAATTAGGGCCGACAAGCGGGAAAATTGAACCTATAATGGCCTTGTTCCTCATCCCGCAATCGGAAGGCCTTCCATGGACGCCTTGAAGCGCTGGTGGAACGGCTTGACCGCGGGGGAAATGGAAGAACGCCCGCTTTTGCAACCGGGCCGCGTCCGGCTCTTTTACTGGCTTTTGGTCCTGGACCTGGCTCTGAGCGTTTTTTTCGGGTTGCGGGAACTGCGTTCCGGCGCCGGCGGGGGCCTCAACCCCCTTTTCAACGGCCTAGGCATGGTGGTCTTTTGGTTCCTGCTCCGGCGCTTCCCCGGGTTTTACCCCGGCTTGATCCGCCTCTTTCTTTTTTTCACCCTCGCCGCCATCGCCGCCATGCCGGGTGTCTGGTCCGACGGCTACTTGGCCCCCAGCTTGCTCTTCATGACCGTCCTTTGCTTCTTCGGGTTGGTTTTGGACGGACCCCGGATGAGCCTGGTGCTTTTGGGGTTCGAGGCGGCGCTCTTCTTTACTTATGTGGCGCTTGTGCCTCCCGCGGACCTGAGGGCCGAGATCGCCCGGTCCAACCTGCTGTTGGGGGGACTGGCTTTTTTCGCCATTGGTTGGGCGGCCTGGCGCCAGTTTCGGGGTTTGACCCACGACCTCATGAAACATTCGTCGGTCCTTTACCGGCTCCATGAGAATTGCGACCACCTGCTCAAGTCGGTGTTCGAGGTTTTGGAAACCCAAGTGGAGGAACTGAAGGTAATCCTGGAATGGGGGGCGTCCCGTTCCCAGGCGGGCCGGCAGGCGGACTCCATCCTCAAAACCTTGAAGGACCTCAAACAGACCTCGCTGCCCACCTTCGAGGAAAATTCCTTGCCCGACGGTTACGCCTTGATGACCCAGGCCCGCCTGGCCCTCTTGCGCGCCTTCACGGACCTTTGGCTGGGGTTCCATGGAATCGTAATCCTCCGAAACCTTTGGTTTTACCGCCTGCACCAGGAAACGGCGTCCATCTTGGTCTTAACCCTGCTGTTGGGTTTTCGGTGGATCATCCACCGCGAAAAAACCTGGGCCAACTGGATGGCATGGTCTTTTTTGGGCGCGCTCATGCTGGGAATGGTGCCGCCCCTGCTTTTTTGGGACAAGGGTTCCCTGCCGCCGGGTTTGGTGGGCCTGCCCGCCATCATTTTGGCCACCACCCTGGTGGTCCTGGACTGGCGCGGTCCGGCTTTGGCCGGGATGGCGGGTTACCTGGGGCTTCTGGAATTTTTGTACTTTTTCCGGGGTCCGGTTCCGGACTCCCAGGTGACTTTTTTCCTGGGGTTGGCGGCCTTGGCCCCGGTGGTCCTGATGGCGGGTTGGTTCTTTTGGCAGTTGCGCGAGGGGCTTTTGACGCGCCTGCGGGAGCAGGACGAGAAGTTCCGCCGGTCCCTGCGGGTGCGCCAAAGGCTCTTGGGCGCCATGTTGCATGACCTGAACAACCCCCTTTTCGCCCTGCGCTACCTGATTGAGGATGCGCAGGAGCCGGGTTCGCTGGAACTGCGGCAGATGACCGCCCGCATGGACCAGATTCTGCGCAACAGCCGGGAGTTCCTGGCCGCGGGGGTCGCGGCGCCGCCCGAACGCCTCCGGCCCATCAGTTGGGAAAAGCTGGCCCGCAACCTTTTGGATCTTTTCCGGGAAAGGTTGAAGCTCAAGTCCCTGGAACTTCGGGTGGAAGGGGGGAAGTCCCTCGCCATCCTGGGACTGCCCGAGTTGCTTTGCGATTCGGTGTTGGCCAACCTGCTTTCCAACGCCCTCAAGTTCTCGCCCCGGGGGTCGGCCATCGAGCTTTCTTGCGAGGCGCAGGGGGAGGGGCTTTTGGTGCGAGTGGCCGACCGGGGGCCGGGCCTGCCGCCGGGGATTTTGGAAGCCTTCCAACGGGGCGAAAGGCTGACGTCCGGCGTGGGGAGCGAGGGGGAGACCGGGACGGGGTTGGGACTGCTTTTGGCCCGGGATTACGCCCGCTTCATGGGTGGGGACCTTCGCTTGCGGCCCCGCGAGGGGGGCGGAACCGAAGCCCTTTTGACTTTGATGCGCCAAGCTTGAAGCCGATGTGGCGCGAAGCGGTGGGGTTGAGCGCATAGGGGGTTTACGCCGAAAACCTCGGGGAAGACCAAAAGCCCGAAGCGGGGCGAAAGTTCGGTGTTGCGGGACACATCGGCGCGCATGGCGCTGGCGGGCTTTAGCTCAAGACCTTGAGTCTTCAAGGGACTAGTTTCTTACGGTTTAAGCGGGCTTAGCATAACCGGGGGATTGGACGAAAAGGAAAGCTTGGAGGAGCGGGAAAGGGCTAGCAGTTTGAATTCCGGTTTTTAGGCCGGCTTTTCAGGATCAGGGGCATGTTTTTTACGGAATGAATAACGAAAGAGGGCTATATAGGCCGGAACTAAAGCCAACAGTCCCGCTAAACCAGAGATAATGTCTCCTGTGCCTTGCGTGTGCAAGTAAAAGTAAACAATGAGCGATTCGAAAAGATAGAAAACGGCGAAAATTTTCCAAAAGGCCAAAGGCAACCATCGCTTGTTATATGCGTAAAGGTATAAACCCATACTGACGATGATCGCCATCGTAGTGCTGAAGAGAAATTCAGCCACCATTAGCGGATTCGAGAAGAGAACGGCTCGGGAATCCGCGTTCAAAAAATTCTGAAGACCGTAAATCACTGCAGAGAGTACAAAAACCCAAACGTAGAATTTATAAAACCACATAGAGATCTCCTGTTTTTAACTTCTAAAGAACAAGATGCCTGGTCCTGCCGGATGAATTCCACCGCCACTAAAAGTCATTCTAGATTGATTTTCATCCAAGGGCCCAGCAAATAATTTTGTCTAAAAATGTGCAAATTTCCTCCATCAATTTGCTGAAGCATTAAACAGGCCACTCAAAAGGCTTGATAATGCCCGTTGTCGAGCCTTTTAATAAGGCATTCCGGTAAGAAGGGTTGGAAATGGTATTTGTCCGGTTCCAAGTCAAATGGGGGGCGATCCGCGAAGGCTGTTCGCTTGGGGGTTACCTTCTGATCCGTCGATTCGGGAATAAGGGGAATTCGGGGGGCCGGGTTGGACGGTCTTTAAGGCGGGGCGTCA